>Ga0182742_1001006_pt1 | contig 38700 bp, 31 predicted proteins | sample eDN5th37CBELigMG_FD_128880 | JGI IMG/M metagenome (GOLD analysis project Ga0182742, IMG submission 128880) | Enriched Miracle-Growth compost microbial communities from Emeryville, California, USA - eDNA 5th pass 37_C BE-Lig MG (version 2)... ... | reverse complement strand
TTGCTCCACGCTTCTTTCAGACCCCGCCTCGCGGCGACGCCCTTGCGCTTCGCTAACCCTTCACCTCCATCAGGTTGGGTAGAGGACTTTCACCTCCAAGCTGTCGAACATGCTCGGCACACAAGCAAAAGGCCCCGGCATCTGTGCCGGGGCCTTCGCTCATCTTCTCTACAACCGAGGCGTTACGCCCACTTCAGCTCGGACGTCTCGATCGGCATCCGCCGCACGCGCTTGCCGGTCGCGGCAAAGATCGCGTTGGCGAGCGCCGGGAGCGCCGGCGGCAGCGCCGGTTCGCCGAGACCCGTCGGGTTGTTGTCCGTCTTCAGGAAGTGCACTTCCACCTGCGGCGCCTGGTTCATGCGCATCAGCGGGAAGTCGTGGTAGTTCGTCTGCACCACGCGGCCGTTCGCGAAGGTGATCTGCTGGCCGAGAGCCTGCGAGATACCGTCGAGCGCACCGCCTTCCACCTGGTTGCCACCCGCGCTGGGGTTGATGATCTGGCGACCCACGTCGCCCACGATCCACACCTTCTCCACGCGCAGGTCGCCGTTCTTCGCGACCGACGCCTGCACAACTTCCGCGAAGTATCCCTGGTGGCTGTAGTACGCCGCGATACCCATGCCGGTGCCCTTGGGCAGCTTCTTCTTGCCCCAGCCCGACTTCTCCGCGACTTCCTTCAGCACGCCAGCGAGACGCGCGTTGTTGAAGCCCACCTGCTCGCCGAACGGCGACTTCGTGATCACTGGCGGACGTGGCTCGCCCAGCAGGTCCAGCTGGAACTGCAGGGGATCCTTGCCCGCCGCGTGCGCCAGCTCGTCAATGAACGACTGGAAGGCGAACGCGATCGTGTTGCTGCCGGGCGCGCGCAGCGGACCCGTCGGCACATCCAGCGGCATCATCGAATAGCCGTACTCGAGGTTCGGCACGTAGCCCGCGGGGAATTCCGTCGGGCCGAGATTCGCGGAGCCCGCGATCTTGCCGCTGTTCGAGAACGTGATGAAGTGATCGCGGAAGGCAACCACCTTGCCCTGCGCATCGAGGCCCGCCTTGAAGTGGTGGAATCCACCCGGGCGGAACACGCCGCTCTGCATGTCCTGCTTGCGGTTGCGCACGAGCTTCACGGGCTCGCCGAGCTCTTTCGCGATGGCCGCGGCTTCGAGCATGAAGTCGTTCGACAGGCGCCGGCCGAACCCACCGCCGTTGCGCGTGACGTGCAGCGTGATGTTGTTTTCCGGAATGCCGAGCGCCTTGGAGACGGCCGTCTTGCCGCCGCCCGGCATCTGCGTCGGCGACCAGATTTCCATCTTGCCGTTCTTGAAGTGAGCCGTCGTGTTCATCGGCTCAAGCGGCGAGTGGTTGATGAACGGATATTCGTAGCGCGCCTCGACGACCTTCGCCGCCGACTTCAGCGCGTCTTCGACGTTGCCTTCCTTCTTGATCTCCTGCGCCCAGGCCTGCTTCGCAAGCTCCGCCTCCTGGCTCAGGAACCCGGCGCTGGAACGCTTGGCGGTCTCGCCCTCGTCCCACACCACCTTCAGCTTTTCGGCCGCCTTGTTCGCCTGGTACCACTTGTCCGCGACGATGGCGACGCCGTCGACGAGGCCGTTGAAGAGCCCCGCATCGAGCTCGGTGACGTTGCCCTTGATGACGTACACGGCGCGCACGCCGGGCATCGCCTTCACTTCGTCCAGGTTCGCGCTGACGAACTTGCCGTTGAACACGGGGCACTTCTCGTACACCGCGTACTTCATGCCGGGGACCGACACGTCGATGCCGAAGATCGGCTCGCCGCGCACGATCTTCGGGCTGTCCACGCCGCCGATCGGCTGGCCGATGATCTTGAAGTCCTTCGGGTCTTTCAGCTTCACCGTCGCGAGGTTCGGCGGCGGCACCTTCGCGGCTTCGTCGGCGAGCTGGCCGTACGTCGCCTGCTTGTTCTTGCCCTTGTGATACGCAACGCCGTCGGAAGTGGTGATCTCCTCGACAGGGACCTTCCACGTGCGGGCGGCGGCGGTGATGAGCATGAGACGCGCGGCGGCGCCGGCGCGGCGCAGCTGCTCGTAGTTCATCGGGATGGAGAGCGAGCCGCCGGCGAACTGCGCGCCGTACTTCTGCGGGTTCACTTCCGCATCTTCGGCGCGAACGTCCTTCCAGGCGACGTCCAGCTCTTCCGCGATGATCATCGGGAAGGACGTCTTGATGCCCTGCCCGATCTCGGGATTCTTCGAAACGATGAACGTCTCGCCGTTCGGCGCGATGCGGATGTACGCGTTCAGCGTCGCGGCGGCTTCAGGGGCGCTGCTGCCCTGAGCGAACGACGGAAGGCTGAAATCCAGCATGAGGCCGCCGCCGACCGCGGCGCTCGCCTGGATGAATCCACGGCGCGAGACCGCGCCGGCCTTGTCGGAGCCCTGCGAGCGGGGCTCGCGGTCGAGATCTCTCGGAGACATCAGACCACCTCACGCTTGTCGTCGAGGGGAACGCCCGCGGCCTGCTTGATGGCCTTGCGGATGCGGACATACGTGGCGCAGCGGCAGAGGTTGCCGCTCATCGCATCGTCGATGTCCTTGTCCGTCGGCTTCGGGGTCTTCTGCAGCAACGCCGTGGCGGACATGATCTGCCCGGCCTGGCAGTAGCCACACTGCATGACGTCCAGCGCGAGCCAGGCGTCCTGCACTTTCTTGCCCACTTCCGTGTCGCCGATGGCTTCGATCGTGGTGATCTTCGCGTCACCCACCGCCGAAATCGGCGTGACACAGGAGCGCGCGGCATTGCCGTTGATGTGCACGGTGCAGGCACCGCACAGGCCCATGCCACACCCGAACTTGCTGCCTTTGAGCTCCAGCTCGTCACGCAGGACCCAAAGGAGCGGTGTGTCGTCGGCAACGTCCACTGTTCTGGGCTTGCCGTTCACGTTGATCGTGTAGCTCATGCGATACCTCGGTATGCGCGTTTTTTCAGGTGCGCGCGATGCCTGGGGAAAGTGTCCGTTAAGAGACCCGTCCGGAACCTCACGGATTGCCGGTACCCACGGGGGCGCCAACGCGCCGTGCGGGCCGCATTTTTCGCCGGTGGATGCCTTGTGCGTCAACAAATTAGCGCACTTGGTCCAGTGCGCGGAAGGGGCGCGCGGTCAACGGGATCGCGGCACGCGCGGCGCTGTATCCCATGATGATCAGCGGATGACCGCATGACGGCGAGTTTTCGGGGTTTCGGCAGCAACGCCAGCGGGGTTTCAGGCGGTGCCGAATAATTTTCGTTCGACCCCGCCGGGCTCAGCCGGTCTCGATCCGGCTTCAGTCGACCTCGCCTGCAGTCCGCCCGATCCGGGGTTCAGTCGATCTCGGCGAGCGTGCTGCCCTCCCGGACGCGATCACCGACCCGATGCCTGAGAGCGCGGACCTTGCCCGCCTTCGGGGCCTTGATCGCGTGCTCCATCTTCATGGCTTCGATCACGAGCAGCGTCTGGCCCGCGGTGACGTCATCGCCCTCCTTCACCGCGACGCTCACCACCACGCCCGGAAGCGGGGTCGTCAGCCCTCCCCGATGGCCTGCGGCCGCAGCTTCGAACTGCGTGCCGTCGTCCAGGCGGAAGGAGAACGCTTCCCCCTGGCGCCAGACGAGGACCTCTTGCGGCTTCACCCAGACGTTCGCAACGGCCCCTGCTCCGTCCCGCCACCGTTGAGTCGGGCTGGCGTCTTCATCCCAGAACAGGCGGAAGCGCTCCCTCCCGACCTCGACGAGCGCTGAGGTTCCGGCGAATCCGCCCCCCTCGAAGGCGACTACCTGCGCGTCGAATGCCCGCACCCCGAGCAGCAGCGGCACCCGGAACCTGCTCGGCTGACCCATGCGGAAGCCATCGTTCAGCTCCCAGGGCGACGCCTTCGCAGAGTTCGGCGAAAGCTCCCGCACGTACGCGGCGGCGGCGAGTGCCACGGCGGGGAGCGGGTCCGCTGGCTGCGAGATGCGCTGCCCGTAGTTCTGGAGGAACGCGGTGCTGACGCCCCCGGCCCGGAACGCCGGCTCGCGCAGCGCGCGGGCGAGCCAGGAGGCGTTCGTTGCGATGCCGGCGACCACGACCTCCTCGACCGCGCCGATCAGCCGGTCCAGCGCCTCGTCGCGTGAAGACCCGGTCGCGATAATCTTGCCCAGGAGCGAGTCGTACAGCGCCGGCACGGTGTCTCCGGACTCGAAGCCGCGATCGACACGGACCCCGGCCTCGCGTTTCGGCCACCAGAGCAGGTCGACCTTTCCGGCGCTCGGCACGAAGTCTTTCGCCGGATCCTCGGCGCAGAGGCGGACCTCGATTGCATGCCCGCTGGCGCGGATCCCTGATTGCGGCAATGGCAACGGCTCGCCGGCCGCGACCCGGAGCTGCCACTCGACGAGATCCAGCCCAGTGATCTGCTCGGTCACGGGATGCTCGACCTGCAATCGCGTGTTCATCTCCATGAAATAGAAGTCGCGGCCGTCCAGCAGGAACTCGACGGTGCCTGCACCGACGTAGCCCACCTCTCTCGCCACGGTGCACGCCGCGGCGTGCAAACGCTCGCGAACATCCGGATCGACGTTCGGGGCCGGAGCCTCTTCGATGAGCTTCTGGTGACGCCGCTGAATCGAGCAGTCGCGGTCGAACAGATGGACGATCGATCCCTGACGATCCCCGAAGACCTGCACCTCGACGTGCCTCGGAGCCGGCAGGTAGCGCTCCAGCAGGAGCCGCTCGTCCTTGAACGCCGCCGCGGCCAGGCGCTTCGCGCTCGCAAGCGCTTCGGCAAGGCCAGAAGCGTCGTTGACGATGTGCATCCCCTTGCCACCGCCACCCCCGCTTGGCTTGATGATCAGGGGAAAACCCAACCGCTGCGCGTGCCGAGCGAGCTCTTCCAGCGTCTGTTCGTCGCCGTGATAACCGGGAAGGACGGGCACGCCGGCGCGACTCATGCGCTCCTTCGCCGCGCTCTTTGAGCCCATCGCTTCGATGGCGGCTACAGGTGGTCCGACGAAGACGATGTCTGCAGCTTCGCAGGCCTCGGCGAAGCGCGCGTTCTCGGAGAGGAAGCCGTAGCCTGGATGGATCGCATCCGCCCTGGCCTTGCGCGCGGCATCCAGCACACGCTCGATGTTCAGATAGCTTTCGGCGGCGGGACCTGGGCCGATGGACCAGGCTTCATCCGCTTCCCGGACGTGCAGCGCGTGCTCGTCCGCTTCCGAGTACACCGCGGCGACGCGAATCCCGAGCCGGCGTGCAGTTCGCGCCACCCGGCAGGCGATCTCGCCGCGGTTGGCGATGAGCAGCTTCTGGAACATGCCGCGCTTGTGCCCCTCGTCCGATTGTCCGACAATCCTACGATCTCCCCTTCGAGGCTGGCAAGCCATGGCGACGCAAGACCGATGGGATTTCGACTTCGGGCTCGGCGAAACGCTCGACGAGGTTCGCCGGGAAGTCCGGCGCTTCGCGGATGCCGAGATTGCTCCGCTCGCGGACGAGATCGACCGCACGAACGAGTTTCCGCGCGCGCTCTGGCCGAAGCTCGGCGCGCAGGGCCTGCTCGGCGTCACGGTGCCGGAGCGCTGGGGCGGCTCGGATCTCGGCTATCTCGCTCACGCCGTCGTGATGGAAGAGATCTCGCGCGCATCCGGCGCGGTGGGCTTGAGTTACGGCGCGCACTCGAACCTCTGCGTGAACCAGATCTGCCTCAACGGCACGGACGAGCAGAGGGACCGGTACCTGCCGAAGCTCGTTTCCGGCGAGCACGTGGGCGCGCTCGCCATGTCGGAGCCCGGCGCCGGTTCGGACGTCGTATCGATGCAGTTGCGAGCGGAACGGCGCGGTGACGCGTACGCCCTCACAGGTCGAAAGATGTGGATCACGAACGGGCCGGATGCGGACGTGATCGTCGTGTACGCGAAGACGGAGCCGTCCGCCGGCTCCCGGGGCATCACTGCCTTCATCGTCGAGCGCGGATTCAAAGGCTTTTCCACTGCGCAGAAGCTGGACAAGCTGGGAATGCGCGGATCCAGCACCTGTGAGCTCGTGTTCGAAGATTGCCTCGTGCCGGCCGCGAACATTCTCGGCAAGGAAAACGAAGGCGTGCGCGTTCTGATGAGCGGGCTGGATTACGAGCGCGTTGTGCTCGCCGGCGGGCCGCTCGGGCTCATGACCGCGGCCCTGGAACTGGTGCTGCCGTACGTGCACGAGCGCAAGCAGTTCGACAAGCCGATCGGCACGTTCCAGCTGATGCAGGCCAAGATCGCGGACATGTATGCGGATCTGAACGCGAGCCGGGCCTACGTGTACGCGGTGGCCCGTGCGTGCGATGAGAAACGGGTTACGAGGCGGGATGCCGCGGCATGCATTCTCTTTGCGGCGGGCCGCGCCACGCAGGTTGCACTCGAAGCGATCCAGGCGCTCGGCGGAAACGGCTACATCAACGAATTTCCGGCGGGACGGCTGCTGCGCGACGCGAAGTTGTACGAGATCGGCGCGGGCACGCAGGAGATTCGCCGCATCCTGATCGGCCGCGAGCTCTTCGACGCAGCGGCATAAGGGGCGAGGCGATGGCGATCGAATTCGAGGAAATCCGGGCCGAGCCTGCCTACAAGAAGGTCGCGGCGGCGCTCATGGAGCGAATTCTCGACCGCACCCTGCAGGACGGAGACCGCCTGCCCTCGGAGACGGAGCTCGCGCGGCAGTTCGGAGTGAACCGTTCGACCGTGCGGGAAGCCGTGCGCGAGTTGCAGGGGAACGGGCTTCTCGGACGCCGGCGGGGATCGAAGCTGCTCGTCGTCACGCGGCCGGAGGCGGATTTGATTGCCGAAGGCGTGGGGCGTGCGCTCGTGCTCCATGACGTCACGTACCAGGACGTCTGGGAGGCGCTGATGATCCTCGAACCGCCGATCGCGGAGTCCGCGGCGCGCCGCCGGACGGACGCGGACCTGCAGATGATCACCGCCGCTGCAAGCAATTTCGCGGCCAACAACTCGGACGCCGCGAGCGCCGCGCTTCATGCGGCGGATTTCTTCCGGGCCGTCGGCGCGGCGACGCATAACCGCATCCTGATGATGGGTCACGAGCCGCTACTTCAGCTTCTGGAGCCCTCGCTCAGGGCGATGATGGATAAAGTGCCCCAATCGCGTGCGCGCATCGTCACGGCCGAAAAGCGCATCAGCGAGGCTATTCGTGCGCGGGACGTGGACGCCGCGCGCACATGGATGACGCGCCATGTGCGCGACTACAGCAAGGGCTACGAGATCGCGGGCATCGACCTGCGGCGCCGGCTTTCGGATTAAGCGAGCTTCGAACCAGGGCCCTGTCTCAAGTTCAGGCCCGGTCTGGATTGCGCCCGTTTCGCGGGGATCTCAGCCTTGCCGGACAGCCGGCTTGTTCCGCCCTTCCTTCGGCGGCTTCCCCTGAAGCACCCGCACGACCTCCTCGCTCGCCCACGTGCGCAGCTCGCGAAGCGACGCATCCGAAGTGAACGCGATGTGCGGCGTCAGCATCACGTTCGGCAGCTCGAGAAGTCCGGCCGGCACGTTCGGCTCGTTCTCAAGGACATCGAGCGCCGCGCCGCCAATGTGACCCGAACGCAGTGCCTCGATCAGCGCCTCCGTGTCGATCACCGCTCCGCGACTCACGTTGACGATGATCGCCCCCTTCTTCATCGACGCAAGCCGCTCCCGATCGAGCAGATGCTTCGTCTGCGGCGTCAGCGGAATGTGAACGATCAGCGCGTCCGACTCGCGCAGAAGCTGATCGAGCGGAACGAACTCGACGCCCTGCTCCGTTTTGGGGCTGCGCGTATACGCAAGCACCCGCGCGCCGAAACCGTTGAGCTTCTGCGCCGTGCTCCGACCGATACGTCCATAACCGAGAATGCCGACGGTCATCGAGCGCAGCCGGCGCAAGCGCGCAGTGGAAGGCTCCCAACGCCCCGCTTTCACCTCACGATCGAAGTGCATCAGCCCGCGCGTGAACGACAGCAGCATGCCGACCGAATGGTCCGCCACTTCTTCGAAACAGTAGTCGGGCACGTTCGTGACCCAGATGCCCCGGCGGGTGGCTTCATCCACCGCGATGTTGTCGAGCCCGACACCAAGCCGCGCGACGATGCGCAGGTTCGGGCTGAGGCCCACGGCTTTCGCGGAAACCGGCGCCCAGTTCGTCAGGATGCCCGCGGGACGATGCTCTTCGACGAGCGCTTCGATCTGCGCGGCCGGCGCCGGCGTTGCGGGCCCGGCAACGAGGCGATACCCCGCTCCCTCGATCACCTGGCGCTCGATCTCCAGGTCGGGCCACGCATAGTCGGTAATGAACACAGTCGGACGCTCGGCAGTCATTCAGTTCGCCTTTTTGGAACGCTCGTGCAAGGATGACGCGCATCATAAGACGCTGGAAGTGCCCCTGTGCCCTACGAGTGTGTCCCCAGGCCGACCTGTCCCGCGTGCGGGGCCGAATGGGACGATGAAATGGTCGCGCTCTTCGAGATGGCACTTGGGCTCGGCTGCAGCTGCTGCATTCCTTTCGGGGCAGAGCTGCCGGACATCGTGTGTCACAAATGCCGCAAGGTGCTTTACAGCGCGAGCGGCACGCCGGCGGCAACCAGTGAGCAGCCGGCCGAGCTGGACATGACTCCGCGCGGATAGACACGGCCCCGCGCGGCAGGCGCTGCCGGGGCCCCGCCCAGCGAAGCGCTAACGCAATCCGCTTGCCGAGAGAATCTCCGGAATCTTCGCTTCCCACCCGATCGCCATGATGTGCACGCCCGCGCAGAGCTGGCGGATCTCGCGCACGATGCGTGCCGCGATTTCGATACCCTTCTCCGCCTCGCCCTCCGGCCCCGCCTGCTCCATCTCATCGATCAGCGGCTGGGGCACGCGGATGCCGGGCACGTTCGAGTTGAGCCACGCGGCCATCCTGGCGGACTTGAGCGGGATGACGCCCGCGAGCATACCGATGTTGCCGAGCTTCGCGGTCTCCAGGAATCGGGCGAGATATTCGGTGTCGTAGATCGCCTGCGTCTGGAAGAACTGCGCGCCGGCATCGATTTTCCGGCGCGTGTTTTCCAGCTCGAAGGCCATGTCCGCCGCGCAGGGATTCGCCGTCGCCCCGAGGAATGACGACGGAGCGCCCTTCAGCTCGTTGCCGGCGAGATCGCGCCCTTCGCGCAGGCCGCGCGCTGCGCGCAGCATTTCAAGCGTCGTGAGATCGAACACGCCCTTCGCGTCGGGATGATCCCCGTTGCGCGGGTTGTCACCCGTCATGAAAAGAAAATTCCCGACGCCGAGAAGCGCCGCGCCAAGCAGATCCGCCTGGATGGCGATCCGGTTCCGATCGCGCGCCGTCACCTGCACGATGGGCTCCAGCCCGCGCTCGATGAGCAGCCGCGCCACGGCCGTGGGCTCGACAGCCATACGCGCTCGCGGGCTTTCGGTGAGATTGATGGCGTCCGCGTAGCCCTTCAGCGCATCCGCCCTGGCGAGCAGCTCGGAGACGTCGATGCCCTTCGGGGGCGTGAGCTCGGTGGTTACTGCGAACGATCCGGAGCGGATCTTCTCTTCGAGACGCGTCGTCATCTTTGCAGGCGCCTGCAACGGTTGCCGCCCGGTGAAGCTGGGCCGGGCGCCATCTTAGCCGCAAACGGTCGCTCCACCTCAGTGCGCAGGACTTGTGGCCCGCTCCCGCACGACCAGCCGCGCCTTGCGGGCGCTGATGGCGAAGAATCCGATCGCCGCGTACGCGACCATCGGCACAAGGAAGGACGTGTGCAGCCCTGCGAAATCGGCGACTGCACCAACAAGCAGCGGGAGGATGGCGCCTCCGACGATGGCCATGCACAGCAGGCCGGACGTGGCAGCCTGCGAAGCCGTCGATCGCTCAAGCGTCAGCGTGAAGATCACCGGGAACATGATCGAATTGAAGAGCCCGATGATGATCGCCGCGTACGCCGAAACATCCCCGCCACTCTGGCTCACCAGAAAGCACAACACCGCTGCGACCACGGCGTTGACCGTGAGGAGCTTCCAGGCCTGGAGCCGCACCAGCAGCGCGCTGCCGATGATTCGCCCGACGAACGCCCCGCCCCAGTAGAACGAAACCATTTTGCCGGCTTCCTCAAGCGTGGCACGGCTCGCTCCCTCCCCACGAAGCAGGCCGAGCAGCACGTTGTCGCCGGACACTTCGCCATGAAGGAAGTTGGTGAGGATGCTGCCGATGGCCACCTCAGCGCCGACGTAAAGGAAGATCGCGAGCGCGCCGAACACGGCCCAACGCGACGACAGCGCCGTGAACACCGAGGTTTTGGGCCCTTCCACGAGAGTGGGCGCCGACGACTCCATCACTTTCCGGAAACGCACCATCAGCAACGTGAGGAGCGCGATCATCACGATGATGACGATGAACGCCGTGTCGATGTCTCGCAAAGATTGAGCGCGGCTCGCCGCGTCATCGGCGGCTCCGTCCCCGAACACGCCACCTCGCAGCATGATGTGAGAGCCGACCCAGGGCGCGAGCACCGTTCCCAGCGAGTTGAAGGTTTGCGAAAGCAGCAGTCGGAAGTGCGAGCGTTCCGGCGGCCCGAGCGCAGCGGCCAGCGGGTTTGCCGACACCTGAAGCACCGTGATGCCGCTGGCGATGATGAACAACGCGACCAGCACCAGCGCGTAGGTACCAAGATGTGTGGCGAGCGGGATGACGAGACATCCGAGGATCATCGTCAGCAACGCGAATACGATGGCGCGACCGTAACCGACCTTCGATACGAGCGCGGCGCCCGGCAGCGAGACGATGCCGTACGCCATGAAGAACGCGAACTGCGTCAGCAGCGCCTCGGTATACGAGAGCTTGAAAATCGCCCGGACGGAAGCGATGAGCGGATCGATGGTCTGCGTGATGAAGCCCCACGCGAAGAAGAGCGTCGTCACCGTCACGAACGCCACCACGAGGCTCCGGTTCTGCTTCGTCATCGTTGTCTTCCATCCCCCAATGGTGCCGTTCGGCGCGCGGCGAGCTTAAGAGCGGAGCCGCCGCGGGCACAATCGTAATCGGTTCTGCCGGACGTTACGTTCGAGGCGCGAGATCCCCCGGCGCCTTCTGCGCGAGCACGAGCGCCCCGAGCGGACCGGCCAGCGCACCGAGTGCAGGCGGCACGACGAAATGCGCGAGACCCGCATCGAGCTCGTCCACTTTCAGGTAACCATTCAGGCTCCGCCGGAGCTCCTGACGGATTCGTGGGAACAGCGAGTCTCGTGATGCGAGCACGCCTCCACCCATGACGATGCGTTGAGGTGCGGTGGTCAGCACCATCGCGTGCAACAGCTGCGAAAGCGCGTGCACCACCGAGTCCCACACCGGATGGTCCTGCGCAAGGGAGTCCGCCGGCGCTCCAACTCGCGCTTCGATGGCAGGCCCGCTCGCGAGACCTTCGACGCAATCCCCGTGAAAACTGCACGCTCCGGGCCACCGATCGCCCGCGCGCCGGGGAATGCGCAGATGACCCATCTCCGTGTGATGACAGCCGAACAGCGTCTGGCCGTTCACAATCAACCCAACACCAACGCCAGTTCCGACGGTCACATAAGCGAAGTTCGTGAGCCCAGCCGCCGCTCCCCAGCGCCCCTCCGCCAACGCCGCGCCGTTCACGTCCGTATCCAGCACCACGGGGACGCGCAACCGCTCGCCGAAGCGACTGGCGACGCGTGTGTTGCTCCACCCGGGCTTCGGGGTCGCGGCGATGTATCCGTACGTGGGAGATGAGGGATTGAGGTCCAGCGGGCCGAACGAAGCGAGGCCGAGCGCGGCGATCGGACCATGACGATCGACCCAGCTCTCCAGCACGGACTCGATGCCCGAGAGCGTCGTTTCAGGGTCCCGCGTGGGCAGTCGCTCCTGAGCGAGAAGGTTGTCCGGCCCCGTTCCGAGCAGGCAGACGCATTTCGTCCCACCCAGCTCGACACCCGCGAAGAGCTTCGGAGAAGTGCCGCCCGCGGAAAACGCCTCACGACGCGCCATTGAACAAATCCTGACTGCCCCTGTCCGCACGGTACTCCTTGCCGGTGCACCGTGTCCCGCCCTGACCGATAATGCCTATCGCTGTCATGACCGGCCTCCCGTCCGCCGAAAGCCATTCTCTTTATCCGCCGCGTGCCGTATTGTTCACGAAATACAGGGGGAAATCTCGATGACGAGCGATAGCCGCCGCGCCGGGAATGGCGCTTCGAGCCTGCTGATCCGCTGGACTTTCAGCGCATTAATGACAGCGGTGACAAGCGTGGCGGCGGGCCAGGGAAGCGCCCCTCCCGCGGGTTCTGCCCAGGCCCTGTCCGCCGCGGTCCACCCCGAAATCTGGCCCGCCCCGCGATGGCCGCTTCGTCCCGACGACGCAGCCGAACGCAGAGTGCAGGCACTTCTCGCGCGGATGACGCTTGAAGAGAAGGTTGGCCAGGTGGTGCAGGCGGACATCGCGAGTGTCACTCCCGAGGACGTGCGGACCTACCACCTGGGCTCCGTGCTGAACGGCGGCAACTCCGCACCGGGAGGCGACGAATTCGCGCCGGCCGCAAAATGGCTCGAGCTCGCGGATGCCTTCTACACCGCGTCCATCGACACGCGCGGCAACCGGACCGCGATCCCCGTGATGTGGGGAACCGACGCCGTCCACGGCCACAGCAACATCGTCGGCGCCACCCTCTTCCCCCATAACGTCGGCCTCGGCGCCATGCGGGATCCGGCGCTCATGGCGAAGATCGCGCGAGTCACGGCAGTCGAAATTCGCGTCACCGGCATGGAGTGGACCTTCGCACCCACAGTCACCGTGCCGCAGGACGTTCGTTGGGGCCGTGCGTACGAGGGCTATTCCGAAGATCCCGCGCTCGTCGCGTCGTATGTCGGTGTGTTCATCCGCGGCTTGCAGGGCGAGCCCGGCGCGCCGGATTTCCTGCGACCTCCACACGTCCTCGCGACCACGAAGCACTATCTCGCCGATGGCGGGACCGACGGCGGCCGGGACCAAGGCGATGCGCGCATCCCGGAGTCAGCGCTGCGCGATATCCACGGCGCTGGTTATCCGCCCGCAATCGAGGCCGGTGTTCAAACGGTGATGGCCTCTTTCTCCAGCTGGAACGGCGAGAAGATCACCGGCCACCGCGGCTTGTTGACGGACGTGCTGAAGGGACGCATGGGCTTCGAAGGTTTCGTCGTCAGCGACTGGAATGCGCACGGCCAGATTCCCGGCTGCACGGTGCGAAGCTGCGCCCAGGCGATCAATGCGGGGCTCGACATGTACATGGCCCCGGACTCGTGGCGTGCGCTTTATGCGAGCCTGCTCGAGCAGGTCCGCACCGGCGTCATCTCCCGGCGGCGGCTGGACGATGCCGTCGCCCGCATCCTTCGCGTGAAAGTCCGCATGGGCCTCTTCGAAGCGGGACTGCCATCGAAACGTCCGGGCGGCGGGAAATTCGAGCTGCTGGGAAGCCCGGAGCATCGCGCGATCGCGCGCGAAGCCGTGCGCAAATCGCTCGTCCTGCTGAAGAACGATAAGAAGCTGTTGCCGCTCAGGCCTGCACAGCGGGTGCTGGTCGCAGGCGACGGCGCGGACAACATCGGCAAGCAGTCCGGTGGATGGACCCTCACATGGCAGGGCACGGGGCTCGACAACTCGCGCTTCCCCGGAGCCACATCGATATGGAAGGGAATTCAGAGTGCCGTAACTTCCGCCGGCGGCACGGCGGAGCTTGCGATCGACGGTAACTACTCGAAGAAGCCCGACGTTGCGATCGTCGTGTTCGGCGAGAATCCTTACGCGGAATTCCAGGGCGACATCACCTTCCTCACTCTGCGGGAAGGCGGCGATGCCCATCTCGCGCTGATCCGCAAACTGCGCGCGGAAGGAATCCCCGTTGTCGCGATCTTTCTGTCCGGCCGCCCGCTCTGGATGAACCGCGAGATCAACGCTTCAAACGCGTTCGTCGCGGCGTGGCTTCCCGGCTCCGAAGGAGGCGGCATCGCCGACGTGCTTTTCCGGAACAAGGACGGCTCGATCGCCTACGACTTCAGCGGCCGCCTCCCCTTCTCGTGGCCGCGCACCGTCCTGCACGATCCGGTGAAGTCCGGGCAACCAGGCTACAACCCCCTCTTCCCGCTCGGTTACGGACTGCGCTACGCCGACTCAGGCGAGGTCGCAGCACTTTCCGAAGCACCCGGCGCGGACATCGACAGCAGCCAGGCGGGAATCTTCTTCGCCGCCGGCACGCTCTCCCCACCTTGGCTGCTTTCGTACTCGGACGAACGTGGCGGCACGCAGCCCATCAGCACCGTACCGTCAACCGTTGCGAACGGCCGGCTGCGAGTGTCGCGAGTTGACGGCAGTGCGCAGGAGGACTCGATCCGGCTGCAATGGACGGGCGGTGGACTTGCCGGCGTGCGCTTCGACAGTCGCGAAGCATTCGACTTCTCGAGGGAAGCAAATGGCGACGTGATGCTAGTACTTACACTGCGAGTTACGCAGTCACCTACCGCGCGCGTGGACGTAGCCATGGAATGCGGCCCCGGCTGTGCCGGCAACGTGAGAATCGACTCCATTTTGGAGCAATCTCCAGCCGGTGCGTGGCGTCGTGTCGCCGTTCCGCTGAAGTGTTTCGAGACCGCCGGCACTAACATGAGGCAAGTACATACCGCGCTCGCGCTCCGAACCGCCGGTAAGCTCGATATCGCGATCCAGCGCGCGGCGTTCGGCACGGAAGCGGACCATCGCGCAAGCTGCGCTAGCCCGAACTGATGGCCACAACTCGTGACCGGAACTGACGGAAGCTTCAACCTGACTCCGACAGCAGACATCTAGGACTCGACAGGAACAAATCGTGCTGAACCCGGGCGCTTGTCTGCGTGGACATTGGGGGTTGATGTGCGTCTATTCGTCACCGGCGCGAGCGGGTTTATCGGCAGCCATTTCGTCGATCAGGCACTCGCCGCGGGACATGAGGTCATCGCGCTGTGCCGGCCTGTTGGCAACGCTCAAGGTCGCAGCGCTTTGCTCGCCAAAGGCGTTCGCATAGTCGACGGCGATGTTCGCGATACTGCGCTGTCCGAAGCGATCCCCGGACCCATCGACTGCGTGTGTCACTTCGCAGCCGCCTTCAAGGAGGGCGGCGCGGACGAAGACTACTTCCAGCGCGTGAATGTCGTCGGCACGTCGAACCTCATGAGGATGGCGCATCGTAGCGGTGCGAAGCGGTTCGTCCTCTGCAGCACCGCCGGCATCTACGGAAGCCGCGTGCAGGGAACGATCGACGAAACGCGTCCCACCTCGCCATGGAATGCGTACGAGCGAAGCAAGGTCGCCGCCGAGAAGGAAGTTCGCGGGATCTCGCGCGAGCTCGGAATGGAGTACGTCATCCTGCGACCGACCGCCGTTTACGGGCCGCGCGACCAGCGTCTCCTGAAACTGTTTCGAAGCGCCGCGAAGGGCCGCTTCCCGCTCTTCGGCCGGGGCGAAGGCCGCCGGCACATGGTGTACGTCGAGGATCTCGCGGATGCGTTTCTCCGCGCTTGCGCGACACCCGCAGCGGCCAATCAGGAAATGATCGTGGCAGGTCCCGAAGCAGTTCCGCTTCGCGAGCTGCTGCAGACTCTCGCGGCGCTCGCCAACAGACGCAGCACCGGCCCGCGCCTGCCCCTGAAACCGATGCTCGCACTCGCCGCTGTCACTGAAGATATCTGCGGGCTCATCGGCATCAAGCCGCCGCTGTATCGCAGGCGAATGGACTTCTACACGAACGATGCCGTGTTCGATTCTTCGCGTGCCCGCAAGGTGCTCGGATGGGAGCCCAAGGTTTCGCTGCGCGACGGCCTTGCCCGGACGATGCGCGCCAACGCGACGGCCAGCTCGAACCCGGCGCTCGGCATCGCTGCGATTGCCACGGCCGCACTGGGAAAAGTGCTGGGGGCAACCGAGACGTTGCTGCACACGGCAGCGATGATCGTGTAGCCCCTTCAGGACGAGTGCTCACGCACGGGCAAGGGGGCGCGCTCGGTGAGATAGAGCAGACCGCAAGCCGCGCTCACCGGCAGTACCACGAGCCTGATGATGATCGCAGCGAGCACGCCGCCTTCGTAGCTCACTCCGAGCGCGACGGCGGTCCCGGCGATGGATCCCTCGACCACGCCGATGCCGCTGATGGAAATGGGAAGTACCGAAGCGATTCCGGCCGCCGCGGTGATGAGCAGCGCGGCGGGGACGGACACGGGTTCGCCGATGCCGAGGAAGGCAACGTACAGGCACGCCGCGGCCAGGAACTGAAAGACGAACGACATCGCGATCAGCGGCAGCCACTCGACCCGTAGTCGTGCGATCCGGCGCACGTTCTCCCATACCGGCGCGAGAAACTTGATGCGCTCGAGGCGTCGCATGACTGCGTCGAACAGTCCCATCCACACGAGCGCGCCGGCCACGAGAGCGCCCGCCAATCCGACCGCCGCGAGCCGCACGTACCACGCGGCGAGCTCGTGCTGATCGAAGAGCACCAGCGCGCCGATCAGCCCGTTCAGCAGCATCGCGGAGAGCCCTACGATGCGCTCCACGAGCACTGCGGAAATCGCCCGTGAACGCTCGGCCCCCGCCCCGACCGTACGCACGATGCGATACACGTCGCCGCCGATGGCGGAGGGCAGGAAATTGTTGAAGAAGAATCCGAAACAGGTGGTGCGGAAAAGGTAGACCCACGGAAAGCGCAGGTCGTGGAGGCGCAGCGACCAGCCCCACTTCCACGCATTCACCGGCATCTCGGCCGCGACGATGGCAACGGCCAGCGCGCCAAGCGCCCAATCCAGGCGCGCGAGATATTCCGGCAGAGTCTGCCAGTCCACGCCGAGCGCCAGCGCGCCGAGCAGCGCGCAGGCGACGACGATCTTGATCCAGCGGGGGATGGGCCTCATGGCGGGCAAGCATCCCGCCCGCCTGCCAGGCCCGCAACCGACTTGAAGTTCAGCATCAGCCGGAGCGAGAGCATTTCTCGGTCCCGGCCGCCCTGGGCCCGGGCTCTGAGCCAAGGCCCGCGGCCTGCGCCAATGCTCGCGGCCAGAGCCAATGCCCGCAGCTCTGAGCCAATGCCTGCGGCTCTGAGCCAATGCCTGCGGCTTTGAGCCGATACCCGCGGCTCTGCGCCAGACGCCCCGACGGCGCCGGCCCCGATGCCGCCGGGGCGCCGGTCAGAACCTGTCGAGCAGCTTTCGACCGAGCTCGCGCGTCTTGCCCTTGACGCTCTCGGTGATCGGGTCGTCCTTCGGCACTTCACCGAGCTGCCGCACGCATTCGGCGTACAGGCCGGTCGGTTTGCTGGTGTCGGTCACGAACGACTTCACCGTATCCGCGACGTCCTTGTTCGACACGGCTTTGCACTCTTTCGTGTAATCCCGCGCAAGGGGCATGTTGCCCGAGGCCTTCGCCATCGCCACCAGCGACGGCATGAACGGCCCCGAGGCGCCGACGCGCTCGCGACCCGACTCGAGCGTCGAGATCGCGGCGGCAAAGTCGCGCCGCTGCGCCTGATACGACGCGAGCCATGTGTAAGCCTGCGCTGGTGGGCGAGTAGATTCGACCCATGCCTGCGCCGACGGCTCCCCGAGCTCCTTCCTGCCGTGGACCTGGTGATACGAACCCTTCGCGAGATACACGTGCGCCGAAGGCGGCTTCGCATCGTCAGCGCCCAGCCCCTCCGCCGCCTTCTTCGCTTCCGCCGCTTTGCGCGCAGCGAGCGCGCCCATGGTCTCCAAGGCCGCTGCGTCGACCTTCAGCAGCTCTGCACCGGCCCCGCCCTTCAGGACCAGGTCGAACTTCACCTCGGGGCGAGGCGCCCGCTTCTTCTCCCGATGTTCGCGGGCATACGCCGAGAGTGCAGCCTGCCGCTCGTCCGGCGATTCGTAAGAGCGGTTGAACGCGGCAAGCCCGTCCACCAGCTTCTCGGCCGCTGTGTCGGCCGTCGAATTCTTCACGTCGTTGGCGACAGCGAGCGCATCTCCCTTGGCGCCCGAGCGCGAAGCGGGCGCCGGCCCCGCTGCCTTGCCGGCTTCGCGCAACTCCGCGACCAGCGCCTTCTTCAGCACCTGCAGCCGCTCCGAGCGCTTCGTCTCCGCGGTTGCCAACTTCGAGAACAGCAGTCCGAAGGCGGAAGGGTCATAACCGGCTGCGCGCATCAGCTCGAAGCCCTGCGCGTCCGCTTCGCGCTCCTGCCCGCGGTTCCAGCTGGGCGACACGTAATCGCTCCACAGGACGTTCGTCGCCTGTGCCTCGTTCATGTCGTTCGGGTCGAACCTGGAGAGGTCGCGCACATGCGTGGCTTTCTGGCCATTGAGCTCCGCCGCGGCGTCCTTGAACGCCGCGCGCGATTGCAGCCCGAGCGGAAGCGACCGCATCACGTCCTTGTCCTGCGGATGCTTGAGCACGAGATGCGCGAGCTCGTGACCCAGAAGCGCGGCGAGCTCGTCCTCGCTCTCGACCGCGCGAAGCGCGCCAGTCGAGATGACGAGATTCCGGTTCGCATCGGTGAACGCGTTGAAAGCGTCGGAGGACTGCACGAGGATGCGCGGCAGCTCCATCTTGACGCCCCTGGCATCGAGCATGCGCTGGCAGATCGTGCGCAGGTACTCCTCGATCTGCGGCGACTCGACGAAGATGAAGTCGCGCGCCAGATACGGCGTCTGCGGCTTCTCTTCGATCCTGTCCTTGGCGAAGGCGCTCGTGGAAGCGAACGCGGCGCCTAAAACCGCGGCGACGAGCGCACCAGTGCGCGAAGCGCGATGCGTCTGTCTCAGCCGCTGCATGGGTCGACCCCGGAAACCGCCGGCGCCCTCGTGTCGCTCTCGCGCGAGACGACCGTGTCCTTGCACTGGCGCGGTTTGGCCGGAGCGCCCGCGATCTTCACGTCGAGCCGGTCCACCCAGACTTCGGCGCCATCCGTCGTTTTCACCTTCACGAGCGCAGGCGAATCGAGGCACGCCACGAGCGGCACGTTCACCTGGATCCTGTCCTTCGCGATCTCCTCCTTGAAGTCGCCCTTCTCGTCATACGTGGCGACCCGAGCGCTCATCACCTGCTGAACTTTCTGCTCGCCCACTTCGCACGCCTGCGCCGCCGGCCAGGCGCCGAGCAGCGCGAGGAACTGGATCGAACGCGAAAGCGGGCCAGCGCCGCGGCGGAACATAGTTATTCTCCTGTGGCCGGAGGTTCGGAAACACGGACCGTGCGCCGGCTACGCATGCCCGCGAGCGCGAGGTAGATCGCGCGCAGAACGGAATATTCGTGCGGAAAGGTTCTCTGCGGCGTCGGGCGACAGTAGAGCCTCATCGTGGTCCCGAAGGCCGCTGCCACGAGAACCAGGCCCAGCCAGTTGCCGGGCGGAATGCCCGCCTCCAGCAGCAGCGCCGACAGGATCGCGACGGTCGCGAGGCCCACGAGATACACCACCGAAGCGGACGGCAGGGTGAGGTCGAGCCCGATTCCGATCGCGATACAGGCCGCCGCTGCCCTGCCGTCGCCGAATCCCCAGTAGGCCAGGGCGAGCAGCATCCAGAGCGTGAAGCTCATCCACGCGCGGCCCGTCTTGATGGACTTCTGCTCGATGAAGAACAGGACGAACGGGAAGAGGTAGGCGAAGACCACGAGGAGCGCGAAGCCGCCGTACGCCTTGAGCCCCGGGTGCCTGTCCGCGAGATAGTTCGGGCCCAGCGAGACCAGGTTGTCCAGGGCAAGGCCGTGCCACACGGCGCCGGGAATCTGCCCGTGCACCGGTGAATTCACGAAATCGGGAAGCCCTGACAGGTCCGCGCCCACGACCACAGCCTTGTTCTTCAGCAGCGTTTCCCACTCAATGCGGGAAGCGTCCTGCAATCGGCTCATCGGAAGCACGGCCACCGCCGGGCACGGCAGGGAGAGCTGCGGATCGGCCGCCGTGCGGAGGTCCTGGAATACCCCGAGGGTCAGCTGCTGGATGGCGACCATGAACCGTTCGCCCCGGCCGACCTCGCGCTTCTCGGGCATCGCCCGCTGGCAGACGGACTCGCTGAACGCGAACCGCTGCTCGGGAGGCGGGAAGGCCCCCGAGCGAACGATCAGGGGATGCACGAAATCCGCGGGGTCGCGGGCGGGGTGGCTGGCCTGGCACCGCGCCGAGTGGGCGGGTGACTCACAGAACGCCCGGTACGCGGCGAATACGGGCGTCGGCGCACGAATATCGCCGCCGAGCAGCAACGGATAATCCTCGCCGCACCGGGACCAACGGATGTAGCCCACCCGAAACCGGCCGCCGCCGTCGGGTCTCAGGCGCTCCTGCAATTCCTGGGGCAGGGACTGCGGGTCGAGGATATCCAGGGGCGCGGACGTATCCCGGAGGCGATCGGCGCAGAAACTGAAGTCGGGCGGGAGCGCACGGCGCGCCTTCGCCATCGCGGTGAACACGATGGGCACTTCGCGAATCACCGGATCCTCGGTGTTCACGAGCGGATTGAGCAGCGACTGGATGTCGTCCGGACCGGTCCCCGCCTGCTCGTCGCCGTGACCGTGCGGATACACGAAGTCCAAGAGGATCACCGAAGGCCCGGCCGATGCGATCTGCCGCAGCAGCCTGCCCTGCTCCGCGAACCGGAGGGGCCAGCCGACGTTTCGCGACCGCAGGTAGTCGTCGTCAACGAGCACAACCGCCACCTCGCGCGACGGCGTGTAGTACGGCGAGACGATTCTCAGCGTCGCCTCTTCGGAGCGCGCGCCCGCCGCGGCGTTGATTCCGAAGGGATTGAACTGCTTGAGCACCGCGAAAGTGAGCACGAGGGCGACGGGCACCCAGATGCCCACCCTCGCGCCGACCCGATAGTGGGCGGCGATCCATGCGAACGATGCGCGGAAGCGCCTGAACACTCATCCCCCGGGAAATGGCTGGGGTTCTCGGACCCCTCGGGTTTGTTCGGGGCCGGGTTGTGTTTATGGGTCCGGCCGCAAGACTCTGCGACCAAAGCCTATCACAGGCGTCGCGTGACCCGCTCGACCGCCCGGACCACCCGTTTGACGATGTCGTCCACCTCGTCCCGGTTGATCACCAGCGGGGGTGCGAACCCGAGGATGTCGCCGTGCGGCATGGAGCGGACGATGACGCCCTCCTCCAGGCACGCCGCCGCGAGCTGCATCCCCACACGGCGATCCGCGTCGAAGCGCTGTTTTTGTGCAGGATCCTGAGCGAACTCGATTGCGGCGAGGAGCCCCACGCCGCGCACCTCGGCGACATACGGCCGGTCCGTAAACTCGCCGCGGAGCCGCTGCAGGAGGTACGCGCCGACGTCCGCTGCGTTCTGATCCAGTTTTTCCCGCTCGATGATGTCGAGATTGGCGAGCGCCGCAGCCGTGCAGACCGGATGCCCCGAGAACGTGTAGCCGTGCGCAAACTGTCCGTAGGTGTCGGACCCCTGCTGCAGCACCTGCCACACCTTCTCGCCGACGAGCACGCCGGAAAGCGGCTGGTATCCGCTCGTGAGGCCCTTGCCGATGGTGATGAGGTCCGGCTCGATGCCGTAAACGCTCGACCCGAACGCCGCGCCGAGGCGGCCGAATCCGCACACCACTTCGTCCGCGATCAGCAGGATGTCGTGGCGCTTCAGGACCTTCTGGATCTCCTCCCAGTAGCCTTCCGGCGGCGGAATGATGCCGCCGGTGCCGAGCACCGGCTCGCCGATGAAGGCCGCGATGGTGTCCGCGCCTTCGAGCCGGATGACGCCCTCGAGCCGCTCCGCACAGAAGCGGGAGAACTCCCGCTCTCCGACACCGGGTTGAGCGTGCCAGTAATAGTGCGGCGTCATCGTGTGCAGCACGGGCCCCTGCGGCAGGTCGAACGCGCGATGGTGGTTGTCGAGGCCGGTGAGGCTTGACGCCATTACGGTGCTGCCGTGATAGCCGCGCCAGCGCGAGATGATTTTCTTTTTGTCCGGGCGGCCGAGAACGTTGTTGTAGTACCAGACGAGCTTGAGCTGGGTTTCGTTCGCGTCCGAGCCGGAGAGCCCGAACTGGATCCTTTTCATCCCCGGAGGCGCCATCGCCAGGACGCGCTGGCCGAGCTTGATGGCGGGCTCGTTCGAGTAGCCGCGGAACGTGTGGTAGTACGCGAGCTTCAGGGCTTCCTGATGGATCGCGTCGGCGATCTCGCGCCGGCCGTAACCCACGTGATTGCAGTAGATGCCCGCGAACGCGTCGATGAGCTCGCGCCCGTCACGCAGGCGGATGCGGATGCCGTCTCCTCCCGTAACGATGCGCGGCTCGCCGGCTTCACCTGACGCGAACTGGCGCAGCGGCGTGAAGGGATGCAGGAGCGTCTCCCGATCCGCTGCCTGCAGGTCGGAAGTGGAAGTCGGCGGGGCGTTGGAAGTCATGGGCAGTCCGGCGTGGGGCAATGGACGGGAGTGTACTCGCGGGGAACGGGCGGCGTTACGGCGCGACTCAGGGACGCAGCTGGGGCATGCCGGAATTGCGCGCTGTTGGCTTGAGTGCCTTGGACGCGGCCGGAGCTTGCGCTTCCGCAGCTTCAGGTCCGCGCGGACCGCCGCTGTCAGATCAGGCGCCGGCGCTTGCTAGCGCGGGTTCGGCGGGTGCCGCCGGTGCATCTGCCGCCATCGCTGAGTCCGTCGCGACCTCGGCGCCACCCTCTTCCGCCGTGGCTGGTACCGGGATCTCCTTCACCCGAATGACGACTCGTCCCGTGCGCTTGTCCCCGTCGCGCAGCACCTGCTTGATCGCTTCGACCGCATCGTCGAGCGGATACGTTCCGCCCAACCGGCCGCGCAGCCGGCCTGCGGCGAGCAGCTCCCCAACACGCGCGTAAAGCGCTTTCCGCTCCTCCGGCGTGTGCTTCGCAAGCTGGCGGGCGGGATTGATCCCGCAGAGACGAATCCCGCGCGTAGTAAGGAAGTCCGCCGGAATCTGGCACGCCTCCCCGCTCATCGAGCTGTAGTTCACGACGGTCGCATCGTTGTCCAGGCAATTGGCGAGTCGCGCCGTGGCCTCGCCACCGACGGCGTCGATTGCGAGCTTCACGGGCGAGCCCTGCGTCACCGCCGCCACGCGCGCGCTGAGGTCCGGCGTGTCGAGCAGGACGACGCCGGCACCAAGCTCCTTGAGCTCGGGAATCACGCCGCTGCTCTTCACGATGTTCACGACCTTGATCTTCATGTCGTTCGCGAGCTGGATCACCATGCGCCCGACAGCGGAATTCGCGGCGTTCTGAACGACGAAGTCTCCCGGCTTCAGCTTCGCGAAGTCCTGCAGCATCAGCATCGCGGTCGCGGGGCTGAGCGAAAGCAGCGCAAGTTGTACCGGGTCCCCTTCAGGTGCGAGAAGAAGGTCCGCGGCGTTCGCCGCCACCTGCTCGCGGTACGTCCCTGAGCCCAGCGGCGCGAAAACGCGCATCCCGGGCGCAAGGCCCTTCACGTCGCGGGCCACGGCGGAAATGCGGCCGACGCCCTCGTACCCCGGCGTGCGTGGGAGCTTCTTGCGGAACCCATCCATCCCAAGCACGGTGCGCGCGTCGGCCATGTGGACGACCGCGGCTTCGATGTCGACGATCGCCTGCCCGGGCTCGGGAAACAGGGCCGGCACTTCACGCAGCTGAAGCACCTTCGCGGGATCGCCGTAATCCGTCTGAATGAGCGCCTTCAAAGCGCCGCTCCGATAGTCATGTTCGTACGGCAGCAATGATCGCCGAGCAGCCGCGGCGGGGGAGCGGACCTGCGTCTCTTTTTTGTGTAGCCTTCCGCCTCGTAAAAACAAACGGCCGCAGGGATTCGGCCAGGGAGAATCGATTGGCCAGCGGAAAACGACGCAGCACACATTCGTCGCGCGCGAAACGTGGAACACGCACATCCCGAAAGCCTTCGCCCGGCACCGCACCCGCCGGAACCGCCCCGGAGTCGAACAGCCCCGGCGTGATGCCGGACGGTCCCGCCATCGAGCTGTCTCGCGGTGCGGCGCTCCCCGCCATGCACGACCCGAAGCGGCGCAAGGAATGGGGCCTGCCGGAGGATGCGAAGGAACGCGGACCCTATGTGGTCGAGTTGAATCTGCGCCATCCCGGGGGCCTCGCCGCCGCCGCCAGCGCGTTCAAGGACCAGCTGCTGCCCGCAGTGCTGAAACACGACGCGGAGTGCGAGCCTGTCACTTCCGCCTACTTCCGGTGCCAGCTCAACGTGGCGGAGTGGCGCGAGCTCATTCGCGTGGATGAGCTGTGGGAAAGCGGGAAAGCGAAAACGCCGAAGCCGCCCCCGGGCAAGTGGTCCCGGTGCATCTATCGAATCTGGCCGGACTTCCGGATCCGCGCGCTTATCGATCGTTCGATGATGACGGTGAAGGCGGATGCGGCCGGACGCTCGTACGAGGCGGACGGCCGGGACATCGTGTGGGCGGTGATCGACTCCGGAGTCGACGCGGATCACCCGCACTTCGGTACGCCCGGCAAGCCGTCGAATCATCTGCTGCGTCATCCGGATGTCGCCGGGCTTCATCGGGACTTCACGAGCCCGGATGCGCACGCCACGCCCGTTCCGAAGAAGAACATCGAGGCGGCGCTGAGCGATCCGTGCGGTCACGGCACGCATGTCGCCGGCATCATCACCGGCACGGCGCCCGAGAACGCAATCGCGTTCGAGCGCGTGTACACGCCGACGTCGGATGACACGCACACCATCACCCTTCAGCAACGAGGGTGCGATCACGAGGATCTCCGCGGGGTTGCGCCGAAGTGCAAGCTGGTGAGCCTTCGCGTGCTCGGAGCGGATGGCAGCGGTCGCGCGAGCGACGTCATTCAGGCGCTCGCGTACATCCGCGAACAGGTGAACAACAATCCGAAGATGCTGCGCATCCACGGCGTCAATCTGAGCGTGGGTTATGAGTTCGACGCAGAGATGTTCGCCTGCGGGCAGAGCCCTCTCTGCGCGGAAGTGGATCGCCTCGTGCAGTCCGGCGTCGTTGTCGTCGCTGCAGCCGGGAACACTGGATATGGCGTCGCTGCCGCGATGGTGCGCGCGACGAACGTCGGCATCTCGAACAGCATCAACGACCCGGGCAATGCCAATCTCGCCATCACCGTCGGCTCGACTCATCGCGATTCGCCGCACACTTACGGCGTGTCGTACTTCTCGTCGAAGGGGCCGACAGGCGATGGGCGACTGAAGCCGGATCTCGTGGCGCCGGGCGAACGCATTACATCCTGTGCGGCCGGAGCGAAGCTCAGCAACCTGCCGATTCCCGGCAACGGCAAGAAGAAAGGTACGGCGGCCTCCGCGGCGTATGTCGATGACAGCGGCACCAGCATGGCCGCGCCGCATGTGTCCGGTGCCATCGCCGCGTTTCTCTCGATCCGGCGCGAGTTCATAGGCAAGCCTGGCGACGTGAAGCGCGTGTTCCTCGAAAGCGCGACGCCGCTTGGGCGCGAGCGCTATTTCGAAGGCCGCGGGCTCGTCGATCTCATGCGCGCGATCCAGTCCGTCTGATCACCAGAATCTGCGGGGGAGCCAGGGGATGAAGACCATCGCCTCAGTGCCTGTGTTCGAAATCGAGTTCGACAAGAAGGGCAAGCTGTTCAGTGCGGCCCAACTGTCGGCGCTGCTAAACCACCTGAAGAGCAGCGGGACCACGGATCTCATCGTGTTCGCTCATGGCTGGAACAACGACATGGCGGATGCCCGCGAGCTCTACACGAAGTTCTTCACGGAAGTGGGCAGTACGCTTTCGCAGGGCTCGATCCCGGCGCTCGCCGGTCGCAAATTCGCGGGCGCCGTGACGCTCTGGCCTTCGAAGAAGTTCACCGACAAGGATCTGATCCCCGGCGGCGGAGCCGCTTCGGTGGCGAAAGACGAGATGGCTGCGGTGAAAGCGCGCCTCAAGGATCTCGCGAAGGACAACGTGCGGCTCGGCAAAAGCAAGCCTGCGAGCGCCGCGGTCCGGAAGAAAGTCGAGCGGGCGACTGCGCTGCTCAAGAAGCTGGAGACGGATCCGAAGGCGCAGGAGCAGTTCGTGAAGATCATCCGCTCACTGCTCTCGGACAAGGCCGCGAGCGCGGATGACGGCACGAAGAATTTCTTCAAGGCGAAGGAGTCCCAGCTGCTTCAGGGGTTGCGCAAGCCTGCGGTGATTGCGGCGCCGGTGTCAGGCGGCGGTGCTGCTTCTCTTGGCGTGACGGGTGCCGACGGGGCTGCGGGAGTGTTCAGCGATATCGGGGACAGCATCGCGGCCGCTGCGCGCCGACTGTTGAACTTCACCACTTACTATCAGATGAAAGAGCGCGCGGGGACCGTGGGTGTCACGGGACTTGCGCCCCTGCTTCCTCAGCTGAAGAAGGCCGTGCCGGGGCTTCGGATTCACCTCGTGGGGCACAGCTTTGGTGGGCGCCTTGTTACGGCGGCGGCGCATGCGTCGACTGCCGCGGGCCGGCCAAGCTCGCTCACACTTCTGCAGGCGGCGTACTCGCACAACGGACTTGCTTCGAAGTTCGACGGGAAGGCGGATGGGTTCTTCCGGAAGGTAATCAGTGATGGGAAGGTTGCGGGGCCCATCCTCATTACGCATACGAAGAACGACAAGGCGGTGGGAATTGCGTACCCGCTTGCTTCTCGCATCAGCGGAGTGAACGCGGCGGCGTTGGGGGACGAGAACGATCCGTACGGCGGCATCGGTCGCAACGGGGCTGTGAAGACGCCGGAGGCTGTGGCCGGGGAGCTGCTGGTGGTTGGGCAGCCTTACGCGTTTTCCGCGGGCAAGGCGTTCAACCTCAAGTCCGATGCGTTCATCGGCGACCACTCGGATATCTGCAAGCCGCAGGTGGCGTGGGCAGTGCTGTCGAGCGTCGCGACGACCTGAGACGAGATGAAGAAGCCCTCAATCGCCGGGCGGCTCAGAAGAGGAGGTTCGGATGCTCTCTTCTCTGAGCCGCCCGGCGATTGAGGGCTTCTTTTCCAAGCCGCCCGGCGACCGAGGGCTTCTTTTCCAAGCCGCCCGACGATTGAGGGGCCTTCCCCGGTTATTCGTGGAACGTGGTATTCCCTTCCGCGTCGAGCTTGTTCCGGTCGTTCTCCGCGCAGATGAACTCGATCAGGTCATATTCGCGTGACCGCGTGAACACGTAAGTATTCGTGTACGGCTTGGCGAGCGCTTCAGGGTCTTCGACCGTGACATCCACCAGCAGCCTGTCCTGATCCTTGCTGTCCAGCCGGAAGCGCTCGGTGATTCGCAGCTTGTCGCTGTGATACATGCCCTGCGCGAGCGGCACGGACGTCTTGATGTTCACCGTGTCCACGACAAGCGTGTCGCCTTCCCACTTCCCGACCGAGTGCCCGTAGAACGTGGGCTCGATGTCCGGGTGCGGCCGCCCATCCGTGAACACGACCCGCCACTGCATCCACGCTTCGTGGTGAATGGTGACGCGCCCGGGCGTGAACATGAACTCAATTGGATACTGCGCCACGCCCATGATGTAAGGCATGCCGGGCGGCGTGCAGTTGTCGCCCTTGCGCTTGCCGGCGCCGTGGTTCGCATCGGCGTCCTTCTTCCACGCCTGATACTCCTCAAGGTATTTCCCCTTGAGCGTCGGCGTTTCTCGCTTGCTGCCGGGCGCGTTGAACGTGAGAGTCCAGATGCCGCCCCAGTCCGGCAGCTTGTCGAGCTCGGCATAGTGCCCCTTCGGGTATGCCGCGCCTCGCCTGGTTTCCTGACTCGCGGCCTGGCCCGCACTCTGCGCTCCGGCCACAGAGCAGACGAAAGCGCAGAAACCGAGCGCCACCGCGCCGAACACCGTTCCTGGCCGCACGCTATTGCTGAACATCCGCGCCCCCTCGCTTGTTGGTCATCGCTGGCGTTGCTAGATTTGCGCCATTCTTGAGCAGGCATTTTGCCGGAGAAATTACATGATGCGCATCGGTACTCGCACTTCCCGCCACACAGTGAGAGTCCTCGCGAGCGCCGCGTTCGGCGCCGCCCTGCTCGCCTTCTCCACTCCGGCCTACGTGCATCACTCCGGTGCGATGTTCGACCGGGAGAAGGTCATCTCGATTACCGGCACCGTAACCGAATTCAACTGGACGAACCCGCACGCGTCCTTCCGGCTGGATGTGCCCAACGCCGAAGGCAAGCTGGAAAGCTGGGCCGTCGAGATGAATAGCCCGAACAACCTCATCCACATCGGCTGGAAGCGCACGAGCCTCAAGCCGGGGGACAAGGTCACCGCCAAGATCAATCCGCTGCGGGACGGCCGGCCGGGCGGCCTCTATGTCGGCATCACGCTGGCGGACGGCAAGTATCTCGGCACGCCGATCGGCCCGGACGGCAAACCCAGCATCAACTGATTAGCGAGACGTGAAGGCTCGCCCGACCAGGCGAGCCTTCACGCAGATCCCCGCTACTTGTTCTCTGTCGCCGGAGCAGGAGCGCTCGCCGGCGTAGCATTCAGCGCCTTCTGGCGCGCATCCACATCCGCCGAACCCTTCGTCGTGCTCGGCAGGTCCTCGTTCAGGTTCGGCAGGCACTCGGACTCGGGGATGTCGCTGTAGTCCATGCGATGGAAGCGCTTCGTGCTCTTCCACTCGCCCTTCCACATCTTCGGATCGGTCATGGTGTACTCGATTTCGAGCACCTTGCCGCCCTCTTTCATCCGCATGCGCTCGACGATCTCGAACTCGTCGCTGATCGGGATGCCCGAGTCGATCCAGTGCTGGTTCGTCTCGAAGTACTTCGTGTGCACGACGAGTTCGTCTTTCTCCCAGTGCCCGATCGATTCGCCGTTGTACGTGTAGACGACGAGATCCGGATCCGTGTGCTTGCGGCCGTCGAGATAGATGATGCGCAGGCTGTTGTTGAAGCCGAACATCATGTAGATGACCGTCGGCAGCTGCACCATGCTGATGGGCCACACGCGCGTCATGATCATCGGCATGCCCGCCGGATAGCAGTCGCCGATGCTGTCCCTGTAGCGCTGGCCCGCGGCCTGCGCCGCCGCCGCTTCCCTCAGCGCCTGCTGGCCGGGCTCGTAGAACTCCGGATACGGCGGGCCGAAACGGAAATCCGCAAACGCGCGGCGCAGGTCGACGAACCAGGTGCTCGTGAGGTCGAACGGCGGTTTCGGCCGCTTCTTCGCAAGGTTCTGCGGAGCGAGCGCGCCGTAATGACTCTCGTGGACGTGGGCAAGCTCCTTCTCACGCTCCGGCGAAAGGCCGGGCCGTCGCTCCACGGGCACGGGATTGGCGGGCGGCGTCTGCGCCGATGCGATGGTCGCAAGGCACGCCAGCATCCCGATGATCGTCGCCGTGAAGGTGGATCGGCGCGTCTGTGTGGTCATGTGCGGTACTCCAGTGCGCTATTTCTTCTTGCCGGTCACGTCCTGAATGAACTTCAGCACCGGCGCTGAATGCGATTCGTCCGCGGTGTTCACCGCGTACGTCTCGGAAATGTGCGAGTGTCCCTGAAGTTTCACCCGCGTGGTCGGCGTGCCCGCCCTGGCTCGTGCTTCGGCGAGCCGGTCCGATTCCGGCCTGAAGGTATCCGGATCGAGCTCGGCATCGACGACGAGCAGAGGCACCTTGCTCTTCGCGAGCCCGGAGAGCGAAGAACGTTCGGGATATTTCGAAACGTCCTCGCCGTAGTACGCCTTCCACACGGACACTTCCGGACCGAGCAGATAGAAGCCGGACGTCAGGATCGCGCCTGCGAGAGGCACCTTCTTTCCGGCATTCGTCAGCGATGCAATGTAATCGCCTGCGTGAGCAGCGCCGGCCGAGTGGCCCCAGAAAAAGATCTTCCCGGCATCGCCGCCGTACTGCCTGATGTTCGACTTCAGCCAGGCTGAAAGACGGGTCAGGTCCTCGATGCCGGACGGATACGTGAACTGCGGCGCCAGCCTGTAGTTGATGGTGACGCCGACGAGGTCGTGCGAAGCAGCCCAGAGCCCGATGTTGTCGTAGAACGGCGAGCCCTGCCCGCGCTTGCTGCCGCCGGTGAAGCCACCGCCGTGAATGAAGACGACGACCGGCTTCCGGCTCTTCGCGGTGGTATCGGGCGAAGTAAACACATCGAGCACGTGACGCTCATGCGGGCCATAAGAGATGTCCCGCTTCACGGTGACGTTCTGATACGGCTCCTTCGCGTGAAGCGGCGCGTAAAGCTCGGCCGTGCGTCGTCCATCGATCTTCGCGCCGATCTCGCGAAGGACTGCTGCAACTTCGGGCGGCATGCCCGGCGGCGCGCTGGCCGCAGCCTGCGCGAGTCGCAGACGCGTGTTCTCCCTGATCGCCGGCACCTCGGTGCGGCCCGTCACCGGATTCGCGTAATGGAACGGGATGTTGTAGACCGACGGGAACATGTCCAGCTCGAACGTCGGCGGAGAATCCGGCGGAAAGTCCTTGCTGGGCCCAGGGACATTGCTTGCCGTGACCTTGGTCCAGCCGCCCTGATAGTTCGCGCTGAACGTGTTGTACGCGTGGACGGAGCGCAAACGCCAGACGCCGTCTTCCTTCACGGCTTCGTTTTCGTACACCGCGCCACCCATCGACGCGCGCGGGCCGAACGACATCTGCTGCATCATTCGCGAACGGATCTTCGCCGTCTTTCCGTCGTCTGCGACGTGAATGACGGGCTGCAGCTGCAGATGGTTGCCGAGGCGGCCCGCAACGGGGCCTTCCTGCCCGCGCCCGAACACCTGCACGAGGAACTGGCGGACGCGCGGGCCCTTGTAGACCCCTCGCTGCGCAAGCTCGATCGATCCGTCCCGCGAGAAGAGATTGGCGAGATCGTTCCAGAGATTCTTGTCGAGGTAATAACCGTAAGCGCTCTCGAGATTGTCGATCTCGTGGAAATCCTTCACGCGGCCGACAAGCCGCTCCGCCTCCGCGATTGCGGCGTTCACGTCACTTGCGGGCGCCAGTTTGATGGGCTTGCCTACAGGTGCCAGCGCCGCTTCCGCCAACTGTTTGCTTGGACCGCCGTCCGCCTCGGTGGGATACGTGGGCGCCTTCCCGGTAACCGGATTGCGATAGTGGAACGGCGGGACGTGCGGCTTCGGATAGATCGCGTATGTCTGCGTCGGCGGGCGATCCGGCGGAAGCTGCGTGCTCGCCGTCGGCGCCGGCTGCGCGTCCTTCGCCCAGCCCTTGTCGTGATCCGTGATGAACGTCGGATAGAAGTGCAGCGACTTGATCTTCCACACGCCGTTCTGCTTCACGAACGTGTTCTCGTAGATCCCCTCGCTCCAGAGCCCCTGCCCGCCGACCCGGCCGGTCATCGCGAGCTCGCGGCTGCGCATCCACGCGGTTTCGCCTGAGGGATCGACGGTGACCACCGGCTGAAGCTGCATGTGATCGTTGAGCCAGCCTTCGACGAGGCCGTGCGGGCCTTGCAGGCCGAGGAATTCGCGCACGCGCTTGCGGCCGACGTACACGCCCTGCTGCGCGACTTCGATGGTGCCGTCCTCGGCGAAGAGATCCGCCGCCTGATCCCACATCGCGCGATCGATGTAGTAGCCGTAGATGCGCTGGAGGTTTTCGAGATCCTGCTCGTCCTTCAGCCGCGCGGCTCGCCGCTGCAGATCCGCCGCACGCTGGGCCGCGCTGCCCTTCGGCTTCACGAGGGACAGCATCGACTCCGCGTTCCACGCGTGCCCGCCGGTTTGCGAGACACCTGGATTCTCGTAGTGGAACGGGGCGACGTAACCGGAGAACCCATCGCCCGTCTCTTTCCGCTCACGATCGGCGGAATGCGGAAGGTTTCGTCGCGGCCTGGCTGGAGGCGCGGACGCAGCCGAAGCCGGGCTCGCCCCGGCACTCGCACTCGTGCCCGCGCCCGAAGAAGCTGCACCTCCCGCGGAGGGTGAGGCCGCAGGCTGCGCCGGCGGTACCCAGCCGGTCGCGTACGGCGCGCCGAATCCCGAGTGGTAATCGAGCTTGCTGATCTTCCATACGCCGTTGACCTTGGCGTACTGAAGCTCGTACACCCCTTCGGCCCAGGTCGCCCCGCCGCCGAAGCTGCCGAACATCGCGAATGCGCGCCAGCGCGCCTTTGCCGTGCGTCCGCCCGGATCGAGGTGCACGACCGGCTGCAGGTTCATGTGGTTGTAGAGCCGGTTTTCGCCGAGCCCGATGGCGCCGTTGCGCCCGCCCACGTTCAGGAAAAGATGTTTCCGGATGCTCGCGTGTCCGACATACACGCCCGCCGGATAGTTGGCGACGGCATCGTCCGTGAAGAACGCCTGGAGGTCCTCCCACATTCCCTTGTCGAGGTAATAGCCGTATGCGCGCTGAAGCCGCTTGAGCGCGCTCAGATCCTCGGCGGCGATGATCTCGGCTTCGAGTCTGTTCAATCGCGCCGTCTGATCGGTGGCAGCGCCGTCCGCAGCGAATCCCGCGGACGGCGCCACTCCGAAAGCCGCGACTGCAATTGCAAGAGCAGCTCCTGCAAGGCGTTGTCGCATGCGTCCCCCCTCGCTGAAATTCAAATCGTCAAACCATCAGAATCTGATCGACCGGATCGACCGCCACATCCATCGCCGCGACGGCAGCCGCATCCGTCGCGCGACATACGTTGTACGGAATGGGATACGAGTACGGCGGCCAGTGCCCGCACGCATCGTCCACGTGACCATCCCACGACGGATCGCCGGGCAACGCCGTCAGCTCCGGCGAACCTGCCGCCGGCACGGCATGCACGACCGAAAGCGGTACGAGCGTCGAGGCGACGACAGCGCCAGCGGTGAAGCCGACGGTTCCGAGGAACGCACGCCGGTCGAGCTGCCGCGACAGAAGAGATCCGCGGCTCATATGTACTGATCCTTGATCGGAGGCAGCTCGGACTGCGCAAACCAGTTCACGTGCGTCCCGCTTCTCAACCGGAACGGCAACTTCACGGTGGCAATCACGCCTTCCTCGATCCTCTGCGCATCGGCGATGACGAGATCCGAAGTCATGGACTCGTAATTGCTCGCGATGGCCATCACGTACCCGTCGCCCTCGCCTTTCGAGCCCTTGCGCGGCACGAACATGTTCTCCTGCAGGCTCTGCACGGGCTCGACGAAACACTGCTTGATTTCGCCGGTGCGCACGTCAAGCCGCTGCATCACATTCGATGCCCTTGCGCCGAGCCCCGGCGCGCGCTTCGGATCCGGCGGCTGGCTGTTGTCGCGGCTGCCGATATACGCATAACGGTAGTCGAGCGAGAGGAAGCGGTCGTCCATTCGCGGCAGGATGCCGGGTGTATTCGACACGACCTCCTCGAGGAAGCTGTCCTTCTTCGATTTCATGTCGAAGGTCCAGCGGCGGATCTGCGAGGGGTCCCGCTCGCCGGTGGAGGTGGGTAGCTCCATCGTGATCTTCGAGCCGCGATCGGTCGCGTTCAGGAAGTGGAGCGTGTTGCGCGAAGGCCCCTTGAACCAGCGCACGTCTTTCGCGTCGCCGTCCCGTGGCAGCACGCCGACGTAGGTCGGCAGGTCGCCGTTCCACTCCCACATCGGCTCGCCCGACTTCAGCCGCTCCAGGCTCGTGGTGCGCGCGATGACGGGAATGAGGATGTGCTTCTGGGTGATGGCGATGTCGTGGATGATCCCGAGGTAGGGCGACTTGAGCCACCATTCCTTCGTGATCTCGCCCTGCCGGTTCATCGTGTAGACGGCGATGTCCGTCGTCAGGTCGCCCTTGGCCTGGTACCCGTACGCGATCATCTCGCCGCTCACCGGGTCGACCTTCGGGTGGGCGGACATGGTGGTCGCCGTGTACTTGCCGTTCCAGTTCCACTCGCCGAGCGTTTCGAGCGTGTGCGGATCGACGTGGTAAGGCAGCGAGTCTTCCTTCAGCACGAGCAGCTTGCCGCCGTGCCAGTACGCATGCGTGTTCGCCGCGGACCGGTTGATGTCCTTGACGCTCGGATCGTCGGTGAAGTGATTCCGATACACCCCGTAGAGGCGCTTGCGGGCCTGGCGCTCCGCCAGCAGCCGAGCGGTCTTGACGTACCGGCCCTTGTAGTCGACGGAGCCGTTCGCGAAGCGGAAACGGCTGATATGACCGTCGCCGTTGAACCCGGTTGGCCACTCGTTCTGCGGCGGGCGGTACGCAAAGTCGCACTGCATGCGCACGAACGTGCCTTCGATGTCTTTCGGGATCTCTCCCCAGACCTCGCAGTCGTACACATCCGCTTCGAAACGCGTCGGGCTGTTGAAGCCCGGCGGAAACATCGGATGCCCCCGGAAATCGACCGACATGACTTGGCCTCCTCAGCTTTTGTTTATTCCGCGCGAATCGAGCGTCGCGCGGCGGCCACATCGTGGACGCGCGGAGCATGCCGCTCACCTTTTACCCGCGGCAACCCCGCCTTCTTTCAGGGACCACTAGCCGGTTTGAGATCGCGGCCCGCGCGAACGCGCCCTCGATCGAACGCTCGCATCCACCGCGCGCCGTAGGCGAGGTTTCCGGATCAAGCTACAGTCGCATCCGGGGGTCGTATTTTTCGAACACAGGACAACAATGCGCTCGTTCGCTTTTCTGCTGCCCGCACTTTGTGTTTTCGCAACCGGCCTGGTCGTGCCCGCGGGCACGGCCGACGCGGCGGATGCGCCGCCTTCCATCCGCAAGGCACCCGCTTTCAAGGCAGCGCAGCTTGCCGCCCTGCCCCGGGACGGCTGGTACACGAACGGCGGCAATCTGCTGAACCAGCGCTACTCGCCGCTCACCCAGATCAACCAGAGCAACGTCGGCTCGCTGAAGGCGGTGTGGCGCGCAAGCCTCCGCGGCTCGGGAATGAGCCCGCGCGCCGGCAACCAGGCGCAGCCCATCGTGTACGACGGCGTGATCTACATCATGACCGGCGACAACGACGCGTTCGCCGTGTCCGTCGACACGGGCGAGGTGCTCTGGGAATACAAGGGGAACATCGATCCCAAGGTCGCGCGCCCCTGCTGCTCGTGGGTGGGACGCGGGCTTGGACTCGGCGAAGGCAAGGTGTTCATCGGCCAGCTCGACGCGAAGCTCGTCGCGCTCGACCAGGCGACCGGCAAGGTGCTGTGGTCCGTGCAGGCGGAGGATCCGAAGCTCGGCTATGCCATCGCGAGCGCGCCGCTCTATTACAACGGGCTCGTCATCACGGGTTTTGCCGGCAGCGACCTTGGCATCCGCGGCCGCCTGAAGGCGTACGACGCAAAGACAGGCCGCTTGCGGTGGACGTTCTACACCGTGCCAGGCCCGGGAGAATTCGGGCACGACACGTGGCCGGCCGACAGCGACGTTTGGAAGTACGGCGGCGCCGGCATCTGGCAGACGCCCGCCATCGATCCGGAGCTCGGGCTCATCTACTTCTCCACCGGGAATCCCGGCCCGGTGCTGAACGGAAACCTGCGCAAGGGCGACAACCTCTTCAGCGTTTCGATAGTCGCCATCGATGCGCGCACGGGCAAGTATCGTTGGCACTTCCAGCAGGTCCACCACGACATCTGGGACTACGATTCGCCGAACCCCGTCGTCCTGTTCGACGCGATGTACGACGGGCAGATGCGCAAAGGCATTGCGCAGGCGGCGAAGACGGGCTGGGTCTACATTCTCGACCGCGTTACCGGCAAGCCGCTCATCGGCATCGTCGAAACGCCGGTGATGCAGGAGCCGCAGCAGCACACGTCGCCGACGCAGCCCTACCCGATCGGCGACGCCATCGTTCCGCAGTACATCGACATCCCGCCGGAAGGCTTCGAGCTCGTGAACCAGGGCAAGATCTTCACGCCTTTCACGAAAACGCCGGCGGTGTGGAAGCCGCTCGCCGCGGTGAACTGGCCGCCGAGCTCGTACGATCCCGACACGAACCTCATGTACATCTGCGCCACGGACTCGCTCTGGGGCGCGCAGGGCGGCGACCCGGACTATCCCGTCGAGCCGGGCGCGCTCTACTCGGGAAGCGTCGTCGCGCGCTTTCCCGCACCGAGACGCGGCGTCTTCGGCGCGATCGATCTCAAGACCAACCGCATCGCCTGGCGCCAGCAGTGGGTGGATCAGTGCTACAGCGGCTCGATCGTCACCGCGGGCGGGCTCGTGTTCATCGGCCGCAACGACGGTCGCCTCACCGCGCTCGACAAGTCGAACGGCAGGAAGCTCTGGGAATTCCAGACGGACGGCGGCGTGAACGCGCCGGCGTCGACGTTCGAATACAAAGGCCGGCAGTACGTCGTCGTGTTCGCCGGCGGCACGGCGCTCGCGGGCAGCAAGCGCAACGATGGCCTGTGGCTCTTCTCGCTGGATGGCACTATCGAGTCGCTGCCGCGTGGGTCCGCGGACCCGTCGAGCGTGCCTCGGGGAGGACCACCTGCCGCTCCCCCGGCGGCTCGCACGCCCGACAAGGAAAAAGGCAAAGAGATCTACACCACGACGTGCGTCGTGTGTCACGGCGAGAACGGAAAAGGCGGCACGCACGGAGGTGCCGCATTCACCGCGAAACTCACAGCGGAGTCGATCGTGCAGGTGCTGAGAACCGGCCGGAACGACATGCCGCCTTTCGGATCGGCGCTGTCGGCGGAGCAGATGCAGGACCTTTCGGCGTACGTACTCGAGCTCGCATCGCGCTGAGGGCACCGATGTTCACACTCCGGTCGCACGCGCTGCCGATCCGGCTCGCGAATCGACAGCGCGCGCGGCCTGCCCTACAACGTGGACCAGACGCTACCAAGAACGATCGACGGCAAGTCTCAAGGTCGCGACGGGCGGGCACCGGACGCGACCTCAAGAGACGCGGGTTCAGAAACGTCAGCAAAGCGGTTACGCCCCGTGCGTGCGCGGCCTCAGCCGGTTCCGCACAGCGATGGGTCGCGTCCGGACGCGCTGGCCGGCTCGCTCCGTCTCAATGCAGGGGGGAAAGTTCTACATGGCGATTATTGGCGTGATAAAAGGTGGGCGCTCCGATGATGACCCGCTACCCGTTACCGACGGATCGATGACTGACCTTCTGGATTACGAGATTTTCACGCGCGTGATCAAGGCAGGCAGCCTTTCCGCTGCCGCCCGGGAGCTGCACTCCACTCCCGCGATGATTTCCAAGCGCCTCACCCGGCTCGAAGACAGGCTGGGCGTGAAGCTGCTCCACAGGACCACGCGTCGCCTCAAGCCGACAGAAGTCGGCCAGAGTTTCTACGAACGGGTGCTGGCCGTGCTCGCCGCCGTCGCAGACGCCGAGAGCCTCGCGGCAATCGACAACGATCGCCCGCGCGGGCTGCTGCGCGTGTCGCTGCCGACCTCGTTCGGACGCCTTCACGTCGCTCCACGGCTGAAAGATTTCCTCGACACCTACCCTGAGCTGCGGCTGCAGGTGGACCTGAACGACGACTACGTGGATCTCGCGGCCGGCGGCTTCGATGTCGCCGTGCGCATCGGCACGCTGCCCGACTCCACGCTCATCGCGCGTCGCCTCGCCTCGAACAGGCGAGTCCTCTGCGCCTCACCCGCGTACCTTGAGAAGTATGGAGCTCCGCGCGAGCTCGAGGACCTCGACCGGCATCGGCTCCTCGCCGCGGAGCCCCAGACCGCCTGGCGCCTGGAAGGTCCGACCGGACCCGTCACGTACAAACCTCAGAGCAGCCTGCAGACGAATTCGAGCGAGCTCGTGCGCGAAGCCGTGCTCACCGGCCTCGGCATTGCGTTCCGCTCCACCTGGGACGTGGGCAACGAGCTCAAACTCGGCACGCTGACGCGGGTCCTTCCCGCGTACGCCGGAGCGTCGGATGTGAACATCTACGCGGTGTACGCCGGGCGGCGTCTCGTGCCCCCCAAGGTCCGCGCATTCGTGGATTACTTCGCGAGCGTGTTCGGCCCGGACCTCCCGTACTGGGATCGGGACACCGCACCGGTGCTGCAGCGGGTAGCGAACGACATCTGAGCCCGGCGGCTGCAGCTTCCCGCTCCAAAGAGCAAAGATCGTTCAGATAACTTTCACGCTGCGAGCACGACCATCTGCGCGCAAGGACCGGCCATGAACCGGTCCCGATAAAACTCCCGGCACGCTTGGTGCCCACGCTCGAAAGGTCTTGAGACATGCGATCTTTTGTCAAACCGCACGTGATGAAGGTGGGTGTCGCTGCGCTCTGCGCGCTGGCTGGCGTTTCGGCCGTGCATGCGCAGGCTCAGGACCCGCAGCAGAAGGCAGTGGACGCGCGCCAGGCGCTCTTCAAGCTGGTGGACTGGAGCTTCGCCCCGGTGGGCGACATGCTGAGGAACAAGGCGAAGTGGGACGCGGCGACGGCGCAGAAAGCGGCCGAGCGGGTGCAGACGCTGGCGCCCTTCATTCCGGACGCCTTCGCCGTCGACACGCACAAGAACACCGCGTTCAAGACGAAAGCGCGCGAGAACATCTGGACCAATGCGCCGGACTTCAAGGCGAAGGCGGACGAGCTTTCGAAAGCGGCCGCTGCTCTCGTCGCCGCGGCGAAGAGTGGCGCGGACGACAAGGCCCTGCGCCAGGCGGCGATGACGGTCGGCCGGGCGTGCTCAGGCTGTCACGACAACTACAAGGACAAGTGATCGGGCGCCATCAGCGCCGAGAGGAACGAACGAAACGCAGTAATGGGCATAGGGGCGCGGAGTAGTGACTCCGCGACCCCTGCCACACCACCCGGCATGCGGGTCCGCACCGGGCGGTTCGATGAGTTGAGGTTACGCGGCCAGTCGGGGGACCCCGAGCTGAT
>Ga0182742_1001005_pt1 | contig 38732 bp, 35 predicted proteins | sample eDN5th37CBELigMG_FD_128880 | JGI IMG/M metagenome (GOLD analysis project Ga0182742, IMG submission 128880) | Enriched Miracle-Growth compost microbial communities from Emeryville, California, USA - eDNA 5th pass 37_C BE-Lig MG (version 2)... ... | reverse complement strand
GCCGCGATCGGGGAACTGATCGGGCGTCACGACGCGCTCCTGCATCTTGGCGATGGCATTCACGTAATCGTCGATGGTCGATTTGCCCTTGCCGACGAACACAATGTCCTTGGCGCGACCGAAGATGTTGCCGCCGTCGATGTTGATGTTTGCAGCGATTTTGCCCGGCGGCACGCTGGGATGCTCGGCGAAGTACTGCGAGCCCAGCAAGCCCTGCTCTTCGGCAGCGACCAGCAACAGCATGATGGAACGCTTCGGCGGCTGCGGCAGCGCCTTGAACGCCTTGCCGATCGCGAGGACCTGCGCCACACCCGATGCGTTGTCGAGCGCGCCGTTGAAGATGCGGTCGCCTTCCGCGTTCGGCTCGCCCACACCGAGGTGATCGTGATGCGCGGTGTAGATCACATATTCGCTGCTGAGCTCCGGATCGCTGCCCTTGAGCACGCCGTAGACGTTGGCCGTGCTGGAGCGATTCAACTTGTTCTTGAAGTCGAGCGACGTAGTGACGCCAAGCGAAACCGGCTTGAAATCCTTGGATTTCGCCGAGCTCACCAGCTGATCCAGATCCTGACCGGCGAACTTCACCAGCTCGCGCGACGCGTCTTCGGTGAGCCAGGCTTTCACCTGGATACGCGACTCGCCGGAAGCCGGCAGCTCGACCTGCTCGCCGGACCACGAGCTCTGCACGACCTGGAACGGATAACCCGCCGAGGGCGTCGTATGAATGATGATTGCGCCGGCCGCACCCTGGCGCGCGGCACTCTCGTATTTGTAACTCCAGCGACCGTAGTACAGGCGCGTGTCGCCACCGAACAGCTGCGGATCCCAATCCGGATCGTTGTTCAGCATCAGCAGCACTTTGCCCTTCAGATCCTGGCCCTTGAAGTCGTCCCAGCCGAATTCGGGAGCCTGGATGCCGTAGCCGACGAACACCACTTCGGCGTTCTTGATCGAGCCCTTCTCGGACTGCACGCCGCTGCCGGCGATGTATTGATCCCACCACTTGAACGACACGTTCTTGCCGCCCTTCTTGAAGGACCATTGTTTCGGCATCTCGGCGGTGACGCCGACCACGTCGAACGATTGCTGATAACTGCCATCGGCGCCGCCGGGCGCGAAACCGATCTGTTGCAATTGGTCGGCGATGTACTGACGTGCTTTGACGTCGCCGGGCGTAGCGGGCGCGCGGCCTTCGAATTCATCCGATGAAATCTTTGTAATCTGATCGCGCAGGTAATCCGCGGCGATCTGATTTGCGGCGCTCTTCGCTTCCTCACTAACCGGGCCCGCTGTTTCGGGCGTCGGCACCGGCTTCGGCTCCTTGGGCTTGCAGCCCGCAGCGGTGAGCATTGCCGCCGATAAAATCAGCGCAGTGAGCGACCGTACGGGTCGCGGAACGGTATACATTCGGAACTCCCGTCAAACGAGTTACGGTGACGAAGAACTGTAACAGATGTGATCCGCCATGCCGTCCTCAACTCGATCTCACCTACTGTTGATCCATGCAGGCCACGCTGGCGGCCGCACGCACGCCATGGTCGAGGCGGTGAAACAAGGCGTCGCAGATGCGGGTGAAGACGTCGAGTTGCGAGCATTGCCTGCGCTCGAGGCGGGTATCGACGATCTGCTCTGGGCGCATGGACTGCTGATCGGCACGCCGGAGCATTTTGGTTACATGGCCGGCGCCATCAAGGACTTCTTCGATCGCACGTTCTATCCGGCGCAGGGCCGCGTCGACGCCCTGCCCTACGCGATCTTCGTCAGCGCCGGCAACGACGGCACCGGTGCGGTCGGTTCCATCGAGCGCATCGCGATCGGTTACCGCTGGAAACAATGCGCCGAGCCGCTGATCGTCAAAGGTGACCTGAGCGATGCAGATCGCGAGCGATGCGTCGAGTTGGGACAGACCCTGGCTGCGGGACTCGCGCTCGGGGTCCTCTGAGCTGTGACGCAGTCGCTCGATTTCACGCGGCGTCCTCCGGACACTTCGTTCATGTTGAGTTGTATGGCGATGGTCAGGACCTCCAACCCGGTCACACAAGTCTCGCCGACAGCCCGCCGATAACAAGGAGAAGGACGCTCCTTTCAGCGCCCCCTCGATGTGAAATGGAATACGTGTTTCAACAGCTCTGGCTGGTCATTGGCCTGACGGCCTTCATCCTCGCCGCCCTGTACTGGCGACGCCAGCACATGCCTGCTACAGCCACGCGCACTGCTGCGCGCCCGCCTGCGCCCATCGTCTATCGCGACGCCCCTACTGTTCGCCTGGCCGATCCGCAGCGTGTAGACCGTACACGCAAGATCGTTCGGCTACGCGCGCGTGAATCCGTAGATGTGTTGCCTACCGCCGCCGGCCTGCCGCCGCGCTTCCGGATCACCTGCAAGAGCCTCATCGAAGGCAGCGATCTGGAAGCTGCTCACGTCGTCGTGGAGTTCAGCGGCGCACAGCTGAGCTGCGGCCCGCTGGTCGATGAAACCGCGTTCAACGAGTTCGTCATCCCTCGAACCACCCGGGATGAGCATCGCAGCTCGGTGTTCTATTACCAGGAGCGCGGCGATTCCCTGGAATTCATGCGCATCAAACTGAAATCGGCCGACCTGGCCAGCGGCGAGGTCGAGCTGGAAGTCATGCAACTGCACGGTCACTGGCCGGTTCGCCTCGGCTCGGACGCGTAAACCAGCCCTCTTCGATCAGGGCCCGCAACGCTCGCAGGTGCTTCGCGACCGCCTGGCGAGTGACAATGTGTCGATGCCCACCAAGCTCAGCCGCGACTTCTACGCTCGAGAAACTCTGCTGGTCGCCCGCGATCTGTTGGGCATGCACCTGGTCCATGCGGGACCCGAAGGCGAGCAGGTGGGCCGGATCGTGGAGACGGAGGCTTACAAGGGCCCCCACGACCTGGCTGCTCATTCCTCCCGGGGCCGCACCAAGCGGACCGAGGTGATGTTCGGGCCTCCCGGGCATGCCTATGTCTATCTCATCTATGGCTTTTGGAACTGCCTGAACGTCGTGACCGCCGCGCACGGCACGCCGCATGCGGTGTTGCTGAGGGGGTTGGAGCCGGTGAAGGGAATCACCACGACGACCCATGGCCCGGGCCTGCTATGTCGAGCCCTGCACATCGATCGGGGCCTGAATGGCGCGGATTTGCTCGGCGACACCTTGTGGCTGGAGAAACCAGCCCGATATCGGCCGCCGAAGGTGAGCCGCGCCACCCGGATCGGCGTGGACTACGCCGGCGATTGGGCCAGCAAGCCGTGGCGGTTCTTCGATAAGGATTCGCCCTACGTTTCCACGGTCAGCGCCGCCGCCCGTAGGCGGGCGCTGGCGCCCGATCAGGGCAGCGTCCGGGCCAAGCTGGCTCGTAAATAGCGTAAGATTCGGGCCCTTTCCCCCCCCGGCCGCGGTTGCCGCCGCGGGCTTCATGATCGACCGTTCTCCAATGCAGCCAGCACCCCGCGAGCTCTTCTCCTATCGCAAGCACTGGGCGTCCCGCTTCGGGACGGCCCCGTTCCTGCCCATGTCGAAGGAGGAGATGGACGCACTCGGCTGGGACAGCTGCGACATCATCGTCGTCACCGGCGACGCCTACGTCGACCATCCCAGCTTCGGCATGGCCATCATCGGCCGCGTGCTGGAAGCACAGGGTTTCCGGGTCGGCATCATCGCGCAGCCCGACTGGCGCTCGGCAGCGGATTTCGCGCGCCTCGGCAAGCCGAATCTGTTCTTCGGCATCACCGCCGGCAACATGGACTCGATGGTGAATCGTTACACGTCGGATCGACGCATTCGTAGCGACGACGCGTACACGCCGGCCGGTGAGGGCGGTAAACGGCCGGATCGCTCGGTGATCGTCTATTCCCAGCGGGCTCGCGAAGCCTTCAGTGACGTGCCCATCGTGATCGGCGGTATCGAAGCCAGCCTGCGCCGTATCGCGCATTTCGACTACTGGTCGGAAAAGGTCCGGCGCTCGGTGCTGCTGGACGCCAAGGCGGACCTGCTCGTGTACGGCAACGGCGAGCGTCAGATCGTCGAAATCGCGCACCGGCTGGCGAAAGGCGAGTCGATCGATCGGATCGACGATCTCAGAGGCACGGCGTTCGTGCGACAAACGATACCGGAAGGGTGGACGGAGATCGATTCGACGTCGATCGATGAGCCAGGACCGCTGAATCCGCCGATCGATCCGTACGCGGCGAACGATGCGAAGTCGAAGACAGCGATGCAGGCGGCGGCGAACAGCACCGCGAATGCAGATGTTTCGTCGGTGGGCGCCGCGCCCGGCAAAGACCCGTCGATCGAAACATTGTCCGTCGGAGCGCCGGCGAGCGATGCAGCTGGAAGCGCCTGTGCGTCGGCTGCGAAGCAGCCTGTCGCAAAGGTCGTGAAGTTTCATCGTCACGTCCCGACGGCCGACCGCGCTCAGTCGGTCATTCGCATGCCTGCGTTCGAGGCTGTGCGCGACGATGCGGTTCTCTACGCGCACGCTTCACGCATCCTCCATCTTGAATCGAATCCCGGCAACGCGCGCGCTCTGGTGCAACGTCACGGGAACGTCGACGTCTGGTTGAATCCGCCGCCGCTGCCGCTTTCGATGAAGGAAATGGACGCGATCTACGAGCTGCCCTATCAGCGCGTGCCGCATCCGTTCTATGGCGAGCAGAAGGGCGCGAACAAGATTCCCGCGTACGAGATGATCCGTTTCTCCATCGCGATTCAGCGCGGCTGTTTTGGCGGCTGCACCTTCTGTTCGATCACCGAGCACGAGGGTCGCATCATTCAGAACCGGTCGGAGAACTCCATCATCAAGGAGATCGAGACCATCCGCGATTCGGTGCCCGGCTTCACCGGCGTGATCTCGGATCTGGGTGGGCCGACCGCGAACATGTATCGGCTGGCGTGCAAGTCCCGCGAGATCGAGACTGCGTGTCGCCGGCCTTCGTGCGTGTTTCCGGGCATCTGCCCGAACCTCAACACCAATCACGCGCCGTTGATCAACTTGTATCGGCGTGCGCGAGCCTTGCCGGGCATCAAGAAGATCCTGATCGGCTCGGGCGTGCGCTACGACCTGGCGGTCGAGTCGCCCGAGTATGTGAAGGAACTGGTTCAGCATCACGTCGGCGGCTATCTGAAGATCGCGCCCGAAGCGATCGGCGAGGGGCCGCTGTCGAAGATGATGAAGCCGGGTGTCGGCACCTACTACCGCTTCAAGGAGCTGTTCGAGAAGTTCTCCAGGGAAGCGGGCAAGGAACAGTATCTGATTCCGTACTTCATCGCCGCGCACCCCGGCACGACCGATGAGGACATGCTCGAACTGGCGCTGTGGCTGAAGCAGAACGGTTATCGCGCCGATCAGGTGCAAGCGTTCCTGCCCTCGCCAATGGCGACAGCCACGGCGATGTGGCACTCGGGGAAGAACCCATTGCGCAAGGTGACGCACACCAGCGAAGGCGTGCATATCCCGAAAGGGTTGAAGGTGCGCCGCCTGCACAAGGCGTTCTTGAGATGGCACGACGCGAACAACTGGCCGATTTTGCGAGATGCGCTTCGTCGCATGGGTCGCGCCGATCTCATCGGCCCGGGCAAGCAGCATCTGATTCCTGCCTGGCAGCCGCTGGGTACCGGCGAGGCGCATGAAGGACGCCGGTCGAAACATCATTCAGGCAAGGGCAGCACGCCGGCAGCAGCCAATGCGCAACGCTCACACGGCTCCAATGCCGGTGGTGGCGTAAAGCGAGCAGGCGCGACGCAGGCAGCGCCGAGCAAAGGTCAGCCGTCGAAGCAACTGAAGTTCCGCACTCAGCACACCGGCTTGAAAGGTGTGCGCATGCCTCGCTCCAAATAGACAACCGTTTGTGACTTTCCCTCGGCGACTGCGCTGAGCGGAGTCCTGCGCATAAAAAAAGGCCCACCAGTGGTGGGCCAATTGCAGGGGTCGAGGAAACAAAAATCGACAGGTTCAACTCAGAACGCGTGCGTCAGCTGTACGGCTCCCCACAGGGTGTCTCGTGAAGCCGGGCCGTCGCGCAGCTCGGCAGTCTGATAGTGCAGGGCATAGCTGAGCTGCGTCTGGTCCAGGATCTGCGTGACCACACCAATCCAAGCCTCCGCGATCAGCGGCTGCACCTCGGAGGAGGTATAGCGCACCTCGCTGTCGCGAAACTGGCCCTGCAGGAACGCGTTGTACGCACGAGCTTTGACGCGAGCGCCAGCAAACACATACAACTCACGTTCGCCGCGATAGCTCTCGCTGGGCACCGGCGCTGCCATGTAGTCGGTCAGCTCCGGAGCGAAGCTCCACCAGGGCGAGTTGAAACGACCGGCGCGCATCGAGAGCGCCGCACTGGTTTCGGTAAGAAAACCGACACTACCTTGTACGGTGGTCTTTACATCGATCCGACCGCTGGGATCGGCGATCCACAGTTTCTGGCGGGCGAGGGTGTAGCGGGCCGTCGGCTCGCCGCCCGCGGAGATCTGATGATCATACCCAAGTGGTTTTTCTGAACCGACCAGCTCGTGGACGGCACTATGCACATGCCCGGTCAACGACAGACCGAGTACGCCCACGGTCAAACTGCTGGTCCAGGCGGCGCGATCGTCCTCATCCACCGTGACCCGACCGTTGGCAACGAACAGCAGGCTGGCGTACGGACGGTCATCCGATTGCACTTCGCGGACCAGCGTGTTCTTGGGCGTGAACGCCAAAAGGCCGATCTGCCGGGCGTAATGAACGTTGCTCGATTCGCCGTCGAACGCCAGCCGGTCCAGATGAGCCAATAAGGGATCGAGTGACAACAAGCCATCGCGCGCTCTTTCGCCCGACACGGTGATGCCCAAGCCGCCGGTGTAATCGCGATCCTGGTTGTCACCGGCGAACAGGTCGTTGTCGATCTGTACGCGCACTGCATCAACGCCTTCGAGCCAACCGATACGTTGGTCCGACACTATGACCTCGGCAATGGCGTCTTCGATATCACTAACCGAAGCGGCCGCGGTTGCATCGTTCACAGCCAGCACCGGCGTGATTTCGAAGGCTGCCGAGTCTTCGGCACGCGCTTCATTGCCAGTAACTACCAATGCAGCGGTGCCTAACGCGGCGAGGACTGCCCATCGCAGCTGTGCTGCCCATCCTGTGTTGTTCGTTGTCGCCATAACCTTACCCTTTCCCATTCGCGCTGCTCTGCTCGCCACGCTCGCTGCTCTTCCTTGGCGCTTACTCTCTACAAACCTGCAGCTCCGATAAACGCGGCGAAGGGAATGACATTCATGAATCGTCGGTCATGAATCGCACCTTGCCGCTTCATTCGCACTACTCATGCGGCAACCACACCGTCGCTTCGTTATTGCAATCACACTGCTGCAAGTGCACTAATCCGCTTGTGATGCACAGAAATTAGCGGTGCGGCGTGAGCACGCTGTTGGCCTGGCCGTGAACGCGCCGTGAAAAAACCAACCGACTGATGGTGTGCCGGGGGCGAATGGGATTTCGCTCGCTTATGGAGCGATGCCTGCTGGGCAACGGAATCTTTCCTGGGGGGAAAGAAAGATGGATAAGTTCACCTGCATGGTGGCGTTGGCGAGGGTGGTCGAGTTGGGGAGCTTCGCCGAGGCGGCGCGACGGATGGGAGTCTCTGCCCCCATGGTGACCAAGTACATTGGGCATCTGGAACAGGAACTGGGCTCGCGCCTGCTGAATCGATCGACTCATTCCTTGAGCCTCACCGACGTCGGACAGCTCTATCACCAGCGTTGTGTCCAGATCCTGGAGGACATCGACGAAGCCGAAGCGGTGGCCGGCGCCAACAACGCAGTGCCTCGCGGTTCCTTGAAGATCTGCGTTTCAGGAGCCTTCGATCTGTCGCATGTCGGCCCGGTGCTGCTGGAATATTCGGCGCGGCACAGCGATGTGCGACTGGAAGTGACGGTCAGCAATCATTTCGTCGATCTGGTCGAAGAAGGTTTCGACGTAGCGGTTCGCGCCGTCGACCAGCTGCGCGTCAACTCCGTGCTCAAGACGGTCAAGCTCGCCACGTCGCGAATGGTGGCCTGTGCGTCGCCGGCCTATTTGAAGAAGAATCCGCAGCCGGAGATTCCTGAGAATCTGCTCCAGCACAACTGTCTCGCCTTCACCGACACCGCGCCGACGACTCAGCAATGGCGATTCGAGCGCGACGGACGCAGCTCGGTGGTGCAGGCATTGGGAACGTTGCGCGCGACCAGCAACGAGTTGTTGAAACAAGCTGCGCTACGCGGACAAGGCGTGATCCTGCAACCCACCTTCAACGTCTACGAAGAGCTGCGGGCGGGCACGTTGCAACAGGTGCTGACCGACTACGATGCCGGATCGCTGGGAATCTTTCTGATCCATCCGCAGCGTCGGTATCTTGCGACCAAGGTACGCAGCTTCATCGACCTGTTGAACGGGCGGTGGGGCGCCGACCCCGAGGTGGATCCCTTCTGGAGCAACAGCTGAACGCTTCAGCCGCCTACCCGTCGATTGCGCCGCTGCGCTCCAGCTCCCATTGTCCCCAAGGCACCCCCCGGCGCACATGGACGCCGAAGCCGGCGTGTTCGAAGTGCCGTGCGAGGCGCGAGCGATACCAGCTCGCGTCTCGCAGAGTGATGTTGCTGTCGCTGGTGTCGCGATCTGCATTGTTGCGCCAGTCTTCCTGCGTCGGAGCATGAAAGTACAAGGCGCCGCGCGACAGACGCGCTAGGTTCGCCATTGCTCGCGCACTTTCCCGGTCGGACAGGTACTGCATCACGTCGTAGCAGATGATCAGATCGAAGCGGGCACGCGGCCGATAGTCGGCCAGCGATTCGTTCACCCAGCCATGTTCCCGGCACAGATGCTCGCTCACCTCCAGCCCGATATACCTAGCCTCGGGAAAGGCGTCGAGCAACGGCGCGCGTAACCATCCAAGCCCGCAGCCCGCATCGAGAATCCGCTTAACCGGCAGCTCCAGCTGCCGCACCAACGCAGCCACCATGCCGGCACGTCTGGCCATCTCCTCCTGGGTTGTAACCCGCGTACGCGGGTTCATATAGAAGCGCTGATAGAAGCGGGCGTCGAAGCGATTGGACATCGGGCCATGGACCTGACTGGCGTCGGCGGGAGTTTACTTCGCCCCACCACTCATTTTTCAGTGGTTCTTGATAGTCGTTGCACCGACCCCACGTTAGTCGCCATGCCTTACCTGGAAATCAACCATGGCCATTCGTAACCCGCCGTCCTGGATGTGGGCCGAGGCCTGCGAAATGCTGGAACGTGCGCAACAGCTGCAACGCCAGTTCTTTCGCTTCGGCCGCGCCGCCGCCTCCGCGCCTCTGTGGGAACCGCCCATCGACATCCTTGCTTATGGCAACGAGGTTCATGTCGCCGTGGCGTTACCCGGTGTTGCCGCCGACCACATCGAGGTCCGAGCCGATAGCGGGCTGTTGATCGTCAATGCCACGCGCGCATTGCCGATGACCAGTCGCGCCACCGCGGTCCATCGGCTGGAAATTCCATACGGACGTTTCGAGCGGCGCATCTCGCTGCCCGAAGGACGTTATCAATTGCTGGAGCAGGCCTACACCAACGGTTGCCTGTTTCTGCGCCTGGCACAACGCTAACGGCGGGAGCCTCATCAATATGACCGACGCAAATCGCAACAATACTCAGCAGCCCCAAAGCGACACCGACACGCAGACCATCACCGATGACATGCTGGTCATCGTTCCGGTGCGCAACCTGGTGCTGTTCCCCGGCACCGTCGTGCCCGTAGCCATCAATCGCGACCGCTCACTGGCAGCCGCGCAGGAGGCCGTGCGTAACAATCGCAAGGTCGGCTTCCTGTTACAGCATGATCCAGATCTGCAAGCGCCCACTGGCAGCGATCTGTACACGACCGGTACGGTCGCGAACATCGTGCGCTATGTAACTGGCGCCGACGGCACGCATCACCTGGTCGTGCAGGGCGAGCGCCGCTTTCGCGTACTCGACTGGCAGAACGGTCTGCCTTACATGGTCGCGCGCGTGGAATATCTGCCCGACCCGGCCAACGTCGGTAGCGACGTTGAAGCTCGCGCGCTCAACTTGAAGCGGCTCGCGGCCGAGGCCATCAGCCTGTTGCCGCAAGCTCCCGCGGAACTCTCCAACGCCATCCAATCGGTCGAGTCGGCCTCGACGCTGGCGGATCTGGTCGCGAGCTTCATGGATGTGAAGCCAGCCGAGAAGCAGGAGCTGCTCGAAACCCTCGACCTGAAGGTGCGTCTGGAGCGCGTCAGCGAGTTGTTACAGAAGCGCATCGAAGTGCTGCGTCTCCAGCGTCAGCTGGAAGAGAAGACGCGCGACGCCATCGACGAGCGCCACAAGGAAGTTCTGCTGCGCGAACAGCTGCGCCAGATCCGTAAGGAACTGGGCGAGGAAGGCGAGGCCGGCGAAGAGATCGCCGAGCTGCGAGAAGCTGCCGATAAAGCCGGCATGCCGGAAGATGCGCGTGAGCAGGTGGAGAAGGAGTTGAAGCGGCTGGAGCGCATGAGCGACGCCAGCGCCGAGTACTCGATGCTGCGCACCTGGCTGGACTGGATGATCCAGTTGCCCTGGTCGAAGCTCGACAAGGAGTCGATCGAGATCGAGCATGCCCGCAAGGTGCTCGATGAGGATCACTTCGGGCTGGAGAAGATCAAGCGCCGCATCGTCGAGTACCTGGCCGTGCGCAAGCTCAATCCGCAAGGGCGCAGTCCGATCCTGTGCTTCGTCGGCCCACCGGGCGTGGGCAAGACGTCGCTGGGTCAGAGCATCGCGCGAGCGCTGGGCGTGAAGTTCGCCCGCGTCAGTTTGGGTGGCGTGCACGACGAGGCCGAGATTCGCGGCCACCGTCGCACGTACATCGGCGCGCTTCCGGGCAACATCATCCAGGCGATCCGCAAGGCCGGCACGCGCAACTCGGTGCTGATGCTGGACGAGATCGACAAGCTCGGCGCCGGCATCCAGGGCGATCCGTCGGCGGCGCTGCTGGAAGTGCTCGATCCGGAGCAGAACAACACGTTCCGTGACAATTATCTGGGCGTGCCGTTCGATCTGTCCAAAGTGGTGTTCATTGCCACGGCGAACATGCTCGACACCATCCCCGGCCCGTTGCGAGATCGTATGGAAGTGATCGAGCTCAGCGGTTACACCGAGGATGAGAAGGTGGAGATCGCCAAGCGCTACCTGGTGCGGCGTCAGCTCGAAGCGAACGGATTGAAGCCCGAGCAGGCGTCGATCACGGACGAGGCTCTTCGCCACATCGCGCGAGATCACACTCGCGAGGCAGGCGTGCGCAGCTTCGAACGGATGATCGGCTCGGTACTGCGCAACGTTGCGGTCAAGATCGCGGAAGGCTCGATCACGCAACAGAGCGTCGATGTCGACGACCTCGCCGCCATTCTCGGGGCTCCGCGTTTCGAGAACGAAGTGGCGATGCGCGTCAGTGTGCCGGGCGTGGCTACCGGCCTGGCCTGGACGCCGGTGGGTGGCGACATTCTGTTCATCGAATCGACGCGTGTGCCGGGCAACGGCAAGCTCATCCTCACCGGCCAGCTTGGCGAGGTGATGAAGGAGAGCGCTCAGGCAGCGTTGTCATTGCTGAAGTCGCAGGCTTCGCGGCTGGGCATCGATTCGACGGTGTTCGACAAGAGCGACGTGCACATCCACGTCCCGGCGGGCGCGATCCCGAAGGACGGTCCGAGCGCGGGTGTCTCGATGTTCACGTCACTGGTTTCGCTGTTCACCAACAAGACGGTGCGCAGTGACCTGGCGATGACCGGCGAAATCAGCCTGCGAGGTCTGGTGCTGCCAATCGGCGGCGTCAAGGAGAAGACCGTGGCTGCGCATCGCGCGGGTATCCGCAAGGTGTTGTTGCCCGCCCGCAATCGCAAGGATCTCGAAGATGTGCCGAAGAGCGTGCGCGACGAAGTCGAGTTCGTGTTCTGCGAGCGTGTCGACGACGTGATCCGCGAGGCGCTCGACATCAAATTGAACGTCGCTCAGGTCAACGCCGCGGCGTAATTCAAGAGCATGCCGAGGGTGGCCAACCCACCCTCGGCCCTGAACCCGTCCTGAACTCCCCGCCCATGACTTTCGTCATGAGCGCTGGCACGAGGCGTGCACCCCAATCAGCATGAATCGCATTGCAAGATTGGCGCGAAGGGAGTAATCAGTGAGTCATGTTCCGCACTCAACCGAGTGAGATGCGCAACTTCAGCGCGTTCCAGCGTCGTATTCCGCGAGCTGCGCGGGCCCTCATCATTACTTCTTTATCGGCGCCGTCGATCGTTGCGGTTCGGCGTCTTGGTCGAGCGCACCCGCATAGCGCATGCGTGTACGGAACATGTTCGGCCATAGCGCAGTCTTTGAAAGTAGGGTTGTCGGCAATCGACCCAGTCATCGACCGGAGCGATCACGCCACACCCTCGGCCACTCTCGTGCATGCACCGGAGTATGCTGGTTACGAATATGGACAGTGTGAACTGGCTTCGAGAGCACGCTGTCGTAACAGGTATATAGAACTCGCAGGTAAGGGACAGATCTAATTCCATCCCGCTGACCTGCAGATTGGAGGGCGGTTCGATGACGTCAGACAGCCCCAGAGGAAGCTCGCAACGCGGCGAGAGCTTCGTCGAGGCCTTGAGCGCCTACAGCCGATTTCACCGAGCCCAACACTGGTCGGGCACCTTCGGTGAATTCCTTCGCACCATTGTCCCAGGCAACGCGCGGCAACTCGCGCGCAGTAGCCATGAATATCTCTGGGACATGCTCAATTGGTTCGGCAAGAACTCTCCTGGCGCCAATGCCAACGGCAATGGCAATGGCAACGGGACCGGCAATGGCAATGGTGAAGGCGGCGCTGGCTCCAAGGAGTTGTTCAAACGCGAGCTGTTCGGTATCGACGAGCCGCTCGGTCGTATCGTGGATTACTTCAAGGCGGCCGCCGCCGGCTCCGATGTCGGCAGACGCTTGCTACTGCTGCTAGGCCCGCCTTCGGGTGGCAAGTCCACCATGGCCATTCTGTTGAAGCGCGGTCTCGAGGAATACAGCCACACCGATGAAGGCGCCATGTATGCCTTGCAGGGCTCGCCGATGCACGAATCGCCGCTCAATCTCATTCCTGCGAGCCTGCGCGCAGAGTTCCGCGACCTTTATGGCGTGGAGATTAAAGGTGAGTTGAGCCCATGGGCTCGCGATCGGCTCGAGCGCGAGTTCGAAGGCGACTTCCTGCGCATGCCCGTCGAACGCATCTTCCTTTCGGAGGCCTCGCGCGTTGGCGTCGGCACTTATGCACCACACGATCCTACGACGGCGGATCTGGCGGATCTGGTCGGCTCCGTTGACCTGTCCAAAGTGGCGCAGTTCGGAGACGAAGGCGATCCACGCGCGTGGTCGTGGTCGGGCGCGGTGTATGCGGCCAGCCGCGGCGTGCTCGAGATGATCGAAATCCTGAAGGTGAAGCGCGAATTCCTGTATCTGCTGTTGACGCTCACCCAGGAGAAGAACGTCAAGGTCTCGCGCTTCCCGCTGATCTATCTGGACGAGACCATTCTCGCGCACACCAACCTGGCGGAATTCCATAAGTTCCTGCAGGAGAAGGAGAACGAGGCGCTGCTCGACCGCATGGTCATCGTCAAGGTGCCTTACACACTGTCGTACTTCGAGGAATCGCGGATCTACAACAAGCTGGTGTCCGCGGCGCCCGCGTTCCGCGATGTGCATCTGGATCCGCACGCACTGAAGCTAGCCGCTGTGTTTGCCGTGCTGACGCGCCTCTACAAGCCCGAGCGTGAAGGCTTGGACATGTCGAAGAAGCTGCGTCTGTATGCGGGCGAAAGCGTCGAAGGCTTCCCGGAGACGGAGATCACGCGGCTGCGCGCCGAAGCGCCCGAAGAAGGTCTGACCGGTGTCAGTCCCCGCTTTATCGTGAATTCGATTTCCAACGCCATCACTCGCACCGACAAGAAGAGCCTGACCAGCATGGAAGTGCTGCTCGCGCTCAAGGACTCGATCGAAACCGATGCGCGCATGGATGCGAAGGCCAAGAAGTTGTGGATCGACTATCTGGTACTGGCGCGCAAGGACTTCTACAACCGCTGGGTGAAGGAAGACGTGCACCGCGCGCTGTTCGCTTCGTTCGAAGACGAAGCGCAGCAGCTGCTGGACAAGTATCTGGATGAAGTCGAGGCCTCGCTCGACCACCGTGAAGTCACCGACCCGATCACCGGCGAATCGCGTCCGGCGGATGAGCGTTTCCTGCGCTCGGTCGAGGACAAGATCAAGGTATCGGAATCGGGCAAGCTGACATTTCGTCAGGAAGTGGTGCGCAAGGCCATGGTGGCATACAAGGCTGGTGAGAAATTTACCCTCAACAGTCATTCGCGCATGCGCGAGGCCATCGAGCAGTATCTGTTCGAGGAGCGGCGCGACGTATTGCGCCTGGTGACCTCTGCGGCGCGGCCAGACGACGAAGCCCGTAAGAAAATCTCCGCGGTTCAGGACCGCCTGACCTCGGAGTATGGTTATGACGATCACAGCGCGAAGGAAGCGCTGAGTTACGTGACGACTTTGCTTGCACAGGAATAGTCCAGGAAATGAACCGGACCACGTATTGAGGAGTAATCTCTTAAAGACCAATCCACGGCGTGCTCACGAGGAGTACTGTAGCAGCAGGGTCGAATGAGACGGGGGTTGCGAGCGACATGAGCGACAACGCAACGGGAAGTGATTCTGGCAATCGCACCCCGGGCGAGGCCGGTTGGTACGACCTTTTCTCGCGCGGCGCACGCGATTGGCTGCGTCACAACGACAAGGTACGCGATGCCGTACGTCAGCACCTGCCGCAGATCGTGGCGGGCGCCGACGTGCTCACTGGTGGTGCAAGCACGGTGCGCGTACCGGTGAAGATGCTGGAGCACTATCGTTTCCGGCTACGCAATTCCAATGAGCAGCAAGGCGTCGGCCAGGGCCAGGCCAAGCCCGGCGATCGCATCGGCCGTCCGCAGCAGGACAGCGAGAATCAACGCGGCCAGGGCGGCAACGAAGACGGCGGTGTGCAATACACGCTGGAGTTCCGCATCGACGACATCGTCGACTGGCTGTGGGAAGAAATGAAATTGCCGAATCTGGAGGCCAAGGCCGGGCGCGCCAAGGAAGACGATTGGACGCGCGAAGGCTGGGATCGACGTGGCGCCCGCTCGCGACTCGATCGCCGGCGCTCCATGAAGGAATCCATCAAGCGCCGTGGGGTGCAGGCCGCCACGGGCGTCGAGTCGCCCTCGTTCACCGATGACGATCTGCGTTATCGCCAGCTCGCCAAGCGAGAGCAGCCGGCCATGCAAGCCGTGGTCATTCTGTTGCTCGACGTGTCCGGCAGCATGGGCGAGCGCGAGCGGCAGATCTCCAAGACGTTCTTCTTCTGGGCCATTCAGGGCTTGCGCCGCCAGTACCGCCATCTGGAGCTGGTATTCGTTGCGCACACTTCGGAGGCTTGGGAGTTCGAAGAGGACGAATTCTTCAAGGTGACTGGCACCGGCGGCACGGTCGCCTCCGCAGGCTTGAAGAAAGTGCGTCAGATCATCGAGGAGCGCTACAGCCCGAGCCAGTACAACATCTATCTGTTCTACGCCTCGGACGGCGAGAACTTCCCATCCGATCAACCGCAGGCGCAGATTGCATTGGAAGAGGTGTCTGGCGACTGCAATTACAGCGGCTTCCTGGAAGTCGCGCCGCTGGCCGGTTCGGCGCCGGACAGTGAGATCGGCAGACTGTTCGTCGACCTCGCGCGGGACGACGACAGCGTCGGCGCGTATCGCGTCAGCGGTACCGACGACATCTGGAATGCCGTGCGGCATTTCTTCACCCATGCTTCGCAAGGCTCCTGACCGCCCATGCCCGAACCGATGCACACAGAAGATTGGCAATCCCACATCTCGCGCATCGAACAGTTGGCTCGTGCGCAGGGATTGAAGTACCACCCGGTCGAGTTCGAGGTGGTGCCGGAAAGCTTCATGACCGAGATCGCGATCTACGGTCTGCCGGTGCGTATGCCGCACTGGTCCTTCGGTGTTCGCTACATCTATCAGTTGATCCAGCACCGCATGGGGCTGTCGCGGCTGTTCGAGGTCGTGTTCCCCGGCAACCCAGGCCGCGCCTATCTCGCCAAGAGCAATAGTGCGGCGGAGAACGTGCTGGTGACGGCGCACGTGCTGGGGCACGCCGATTTCTCGGCGAACAACATGCTGTTTCGTCGCAGCCAGGATCAAGTGGGCGAGCACATCGTCGAACAGGCGGCCGCTCACGCGCGACAGATTGCGATGGCGATCGAAGAGCACGGACTGGAACGTGTAGAGCTCGTGCTCGATGCGGCGCTGTCACTGGAACAGCACATCGACATCGATCAAGGCCTGCGCCGGCCGCGCTATCCTGAAACGATCGCGGAGCGCAGCCCGCCGGCGAACGATGAGTTCGCGAAGCGTTTCGCCTCGCTCGGTCCGGATACCGCACGTCCGACGCATAGCGGCCCAGCGAAGAAGGCGCCGATCCCGCCGCATCCCGAAAGCGATCTGCTGTGGTTCATCGCGCAGTACGCGCCGGAGATGGAGCCTTGGGAGCGCGACATCTTCCTCGCCGTTCGCGAAGAGTCGTTTTATTTCTATCCCGTGTTCGCCTGCCAGATCATGAACGAAGGCTGGGCGTCGTACTGGCACGCTCGGCTGCTACGCGAGGCTGACTTCTTACCCGCCGCTTCCTATGTCGACGCGATCAAGTGTCATTCGGATGTGGTGCGCCCGACAGCGACCGGCGACAACGTGGCGCTCGCCACCAATCCGTATCACCTCGGTTTCTCGATCTGGGAAAAGATCGTGGAATCGCGAGGCCTGGAGGCGGCCCGTCGGATCATGGCGGAGGACGACGACTTCTCGTTCGTGCGCAACCATCTGACTCATGAGCTGGCGACGGAGCTGAAGCTGTTCCGCTTCAAGGGCCCAGCCACCGGCACGTTGACCGTGCAGGACATGGATCTGCCCATGCTTCACGAGGCCCTGCTCCATCCGAAGTACGGCTTCGGCGCGCCAAGAGTGAGCGCGGCTCACATTCACGTGGATGGCAAGCTCGAGCTGGTGCACGACCACGTCACCGATGGCCGCGGCCTCGACCCCGAACGTGCCAGGAAAGTGCTCGAATACGTTGCGAAAGTGTGGCGGCGCCCGGTGACCATGACCACCGTGGACAACGATCAGCGTACTGTCGAGATCTCCGTCTCGCCCGGCCTGACGCCGAGCTTCACCCGCTGAAGGAGCGGCGACTTCAGGCGGCGGAAGCCGATAAGAACCGCGCCTTGTAATCCTGCACGAACTCTTCGAGCGTGCGTGGCGGATGGCCGGTCACGTCCTGAACGACGGTATTGGGCGGGACATTCAGCATGTTGGACGCGCAGGCGTCCCAGTATTCCAGCTTCGCTTCGATCATCACGGGCGACAGGCCCTTGCCTTGCAGCCAGCCGCGGGCTTCGTTGGCAGTGATGTCATGGTAGCGAACCGGCTTGCCGAGAATATGACTGAGCCTGTCAGCGATTTGCGGAAAGCTAAGCGACTCCGAGCCAGTCACCGTGTAGATGCGCCCCGCATGCGAAGGATCCTTGAGAGCAGCGACCGCGACGGCGGCTACGTCCCGCGCGTCGACCCAGCTCCAGGCATTCGAGCGGAACGGGCCGGCAATCAGGCCTTGCTGAGCGATGGTGGGTGCAAACTCGAACAACAACTGGAGCATGTAGGCAGGACGCAGCCGGGTGACGGCAACGTCGGGGCAAGCGGCCACACCGCTTTCGGCCTGACCGAGCCAGCGGAGCATGCGGGCACAACACATCTGCGGATTGGCGCCGACGCCGGAGAGCTGGACGAACCGCCTGACACCGGCCGCTTTGGCGGCATTCGCCATCTTCAGATGGTTTTCGGCAATATGCGGGGAATAACCCGAGGCCAGAAAAGCCGCCTCGACACCTTCGAAGGCGCGCTGCAGACTGCCCGGGTCGTCCGGGTCGGGACGAACCGCCTCGATATTGGGCGCCTTGACAGGCAGATCGACGGGTTCCTGTAGTAGCGCACGGACCGCCACGGGCTGATTGGCTAGCTCGGCGAGCACCGCCCGGCCTACATGGCCCGTTACGTCCGTCACCAGAAACATCGTTCAATCCCCCAGTGGCAGGTCTTGATCAAGGGTTGCGAAATTGGGCGATACATTAAGCAAGCTTCGGAGTGCGGTAAACCACCGCGAAAGCAAAAACTTCGTGCGATACGGTCATCAATGGAGCGCCTACAATGCAGGCACGTCACGGTTCCGTGACTGCAGGGAAAGAATTCTTTGAATGAACAATTTCAGTGACATCGTAGCCTTCGTGCGTGTCGTTGAAGCCCACAGCTTCGTCGCCGCCGCACAGACGCTAGGTATGTCCCCTTCGGCGATAAGCAAGGCGGTGAGCCGCCTGGAGGAACGCCTGGGGGCGCGCCTGCTCAATCGTACTACCCGTTCGCTGAGTTTGACCGACTTGGGGTCAGGCTTCTACGAACGATGTCGTGAAGCGCTCGGTCAGCTCGACCAGGCGGAGAACGAAGTCTCGGAATCCCGAGGAGTTCCGCGAGGCAAACTGCGCGTCGACGTGCCCATTTCCCTGGGCCGCAGAATCATCGTGCCCGCTCTGCCGCGATTCATTGAACAAAATCCCGAGCTAACCGTGCAGATGAGCATGAACGACCGAGTGATCGACCTGGTGCAGGAGGGCATCGACGCAGCGCTGCGTGTCGGTAATCTCAGTGACTCCAGCTTGATCGCTCGCCGGGTCGGTCATCTGCGCGGTGTGACCTGCGCCTCGCCCGAATACATCGAGCGCATGGGCGGTCCGCCGAAATCGCCCGAGGATCTCAAGCCCGAGCAATGCATCGCCATGTTCCGGCCCGGCAGCAACCAGATTCGTGAATGGATGTTTCGCAAGAACGGCGTCGAACACACCATCATGCCGGCCGCCGCGCTGTCGTTCAGCGATCCGGAATCCGCGGTGGCCGCGGCTGTCAGCGGCGCCGGTTTCGTCCGCTCGCTGGATTTCACTGCCGAAGCGCAGATCGCCTCGGGATTGTTACAACCGGTGCTGGAAGATTGGAACGATGGCGCATGGTGGCCGGTTTCCGTGGTCTACCCACAGCATCGGCAACCCACTGCGAAGATCCGCGCTTTCATCGAGTTCGTGAGCGGTCTGTTCCCGCAGGTCACGCCCGATCGGGCGCCGATGAACGGCGCTGGCACCGATGCGGCTCAGGGCCGCGTGACGCGCATGGCGGCGGCCGCGCCGCCATGATCTAGGTTTTGATTTTTCCAGCTTCTTCTGGCGGCCGGATGCTCAGGCCGAAGGCGATCAGCTTCCATTCCAACCCTTCGTATACATAAGCCTGCTCGAAATTGACCCGATTCGGGCTGGTGGGAAAGTAACCCTCGAGCGTCACGCCGCCGTCTTCGTCCAGCTCCAGAATGGGCTCGATGACCGGCTGCAGGTCCTCCAGCACCGTAAGGTCCAGGCGTTTGCTCATCGTGTCTGCGAACGCCTCGCCGAGCTTTTCCGGTGTGGTATGTCGCTGCCAGCGCCGCGAGAGAGTGCTGTAGAAATGCTTCATGTCGGCGTCGCGGATCGAGATAGCGAAATCGACCATCGCACGTTTGACCAGCGCCACCTGAGCCATCCTGAGCGGCAAGCCCGCCGAGGTTTCCTCGCTCTGCAGACGAATGGCATTGATCTTCCAGGCGCCACCCTCTTTCAGGAACATCAGTTTCAGCGGTACGGCACCGTTGCCGGTAATGACTGCGCCGTCGAGCTGCCCCAGACCGGAGGCGATGTGGCGGTCGGACCAGTCGGTCTGCTCGAAGCCGAGCAACGCTTGCGCAGTCAGGAACTGCTTCAGCGCGGCTTCATCCGTGCTGGCTTTGAAATCCTCGGTCAGATAGCTGTGCGCAGCTGCAATGTCCTGCTTCCCGATGGCGGCAAAGAATTCGTCGGCGACACCGGTCATCATCCCGGCGGCGAGATAGAACAGTCCCGTGATCGCCAGGACGACCGAACCGACCAGAACGATCACGATCTTCAACAGTTCTTTCATTGTTCATTCTTTCGGGTAGCTGCCACCCGCCGGCGCTTCCACTTCCATGCGCACGCACGATACTCTGCCGCCGGTCCGGCCGATACTGCCGCGAGGCAACGCCGACCAAACAGGAGCTATGTCACGGATGCGGATGAGAGATAACAGGGAAGCCTTCGAGTGAAGGACATCCGCAACGCCATCCGGGCAGAGGTTTCATCCATAGAAGCCTGCGACGCCCTCGAACTCGCCCATCGCGATGACACGCTTGCGTGGATCGACTCCGGTGCCGAGTTGTGCCGCATTCACAAGCCGGCGACCCCACCCAAACATCTGGTGTCGTACTTCGTGCTGGTGGACGGCGATCACGTGCTGCTCGTCGATCACAAGAAAGCGGAACTCTGGCTACCGACCGGCGGACACGTCGAGCCAGGCGAACATCCGCGATCAACCGTCGCTCGCGAACTGGCTGAGGAGCTCAAGCTGGCCCTGGACGAGCCTCCGGAAGCCCCCTTGCTGCTGACTGTTTCCGAAACCGTCGGCACCACTGCCGGCCATACCGATGTGTCCCTCTGGTATGTCCTGAAAGGCGATCGACATGCCCGACTGGATTTCGATACCGAAGAGTTTCACTCGGTACGGTGGTTTCACTTCGATGACGCCCCGCTTGATAGAAGCGATCCGCACCTGTCGCGCTTCCTGCGGAAGCTAGCTACTCATCACACTTTCGGCCCGAAGTCGTAACGCCCGCCGCGCTCCAGTGCGCGTCGATACGCCGGGCGCGAATGAATCTTTTGAAGGAAGCCGTAGAGCCGCGGGCGGCTCTTATCCAATCCACCACGCAGGGCCGCCGCTTCCAAAGGAAAGCTCAATTGGATATCGGCGGCCGTGAACTCGTCGCCTACGAACCATTCACTGCGGCCGAGCTCACCTTCCAGATAATCCAGATGCAACTGCAACTGCGGCGTGATGAAGCTCTGCTTCACCTGCCGTGAGATCGCCCGTGCGATGGGGCGGATAAAGAATGGCACCGGCCCGTCCTCGATCCGATCGAACACTAACTTTAGTAAGAGCGGCGGCATGGCCGAACCCTCGGCGTAATGCATCCAATAGCGGTAACGGTAGTGCTCCTCGGAGCCAGGGGGTGGCGCCAGTTTTCCGTCACCGTAGCGTTCGACCAGATATTCCAGGATCAATCCGGACTCGGCGATCGTGCGTCCACCGTCGGTAATCACCGGCGATTTACCCAGCGGGTGCACCTTCTTCAACTCCGGCGGCGCCAGCATGGTCTGGGTATCACGCTGGTAACGCTGAATCTCATAGGGCACGCCAAGCTCTTCGAGCAGCCACAACACACGTTGCGAGCGTGAGTTGTTCAGGTGATGCACCACGATCATTCGCCAGTCGCTCCATTACCTGTGACGTTATTGCCGCCGTGCCGTCATTGTCGCAATTCTTCAGTCACTGGATGCACTTAACTCGTAGTCGACGGGGCATTTTGATGACGGCATATCGAAATAACCGATCGTTTCGCCGGCGATTCCTGATCCGACTTCACCAATGTCGTGCGCTCAACCGGATTTCTCCTCTTGCGTCGGGTGCCTAAAGTTGCGCCCCAGTCAGGCAGTGCCGCTGCCGTGGGTCTGTTTGGAAAGTTTGGGGTCTGAAGGATTTAGGGAGTCTCGAATGAACAATGCAACACGTGACAGCCAGCCCTCCGGTCGTTTTGCGACCGTTGTGTTGCCAGCACTCGCCGCCGCCGTTTTGACACTGCTGCTGCAGGGCTGCCGCAGTGAAGCTCAGATGCAGGATGCCGCGCCGCCCCCGCAGGTTTCGGTAGCCTCCGCGCTCGAGCGTGACGTGCAGGAGTGGGATGAATTCACAGGTCGGCTCGAAGCGGTGGAATCGGTCGAGATCCGGCCGCGCGTCACTGGATATATCGAGAGCGTGAATTTCACCGAAGGCAGCGTCGTCAAGAAGGGCGATCTGCTGTTCGTGATCGACCCGCGCCCGTATCGCGCCGATCTGTCGAAAGCGGAGGCCGAGCTGGCTCGCGCCATCGCTCGCGCCGAATTGAGCACTACCGATGTCGAGCGCAGCGAGAAGCTGCTCGGTGTGAAGGCGGTCTCTCGCGAAGAGTACGACCAGCGTCTCAACGCCCAGCGTGAATCGCAGGCCAATGTCGAAGCGGCTCGCGCAGCGGTGACAGCTGCGAAGTTGAATCTCGAATTCACTCGCGTCACCGCGCCGATCACCGGTCGCGTCAGCCGCGCCGTGGTCACCGCAGGCAACCTGGTCACGGGTGGCTCGACCCAGGCGACATTGCTGACCACGTTGGTGTCGATCGATCCGATCTACGTGACGTTCGAAGGCGACGAGCAGGTGTATCTGAAGTACACCGAGCTGGCCCGTCGCGGCACTCGTCCGAGCTCGCGCGACGCCGCGAACCCGGTGCTGATGGCGCTCGCGAACGAAGAGGGCTTCCCGCATCGGGGCTCGATGACGTTCGTCGACAACCAGGTCGATCCGCGCACCGGCACGATTCGCGCCCGCGCCTCGTTCGAGAACAAGGACGGCTATCTCACGCCGGGCTTGTTTGCTCGAGTGAAGCTGCTGGGTCACAGCTCGCACAAGGTGGTGCTGGTCGACGATCGCGCCGTCGGCACCGATCAGGGCCAGAAATTCGTTTACGTGGTCGATGGCGAAAACAAAGTTTCCTATCGCAGCGTGAAAGTCGGCCGGCTCACCGATGGCCTGCGCATCGTGCAGGACGGCCTGCAGCCGGGTGAGAACGTGATCGTCAACGGCTTGCAGCGTGTGCATCCGGGCGTAACCGTCGCACCCGAGCAGGTGGCGATGGATGCGCGACTGAATGACGGCGCGATGCTCGCCTCCACCAAGCCTTGAGCAACAACGGTGCGCCCGTCGTGTGAGCGGGCGCATCTCCAGCTGAAATAGATGCCTGACCTGTTTGGCCGCGGCCTCGAGCCGCGGTCGTAGGGGACGCTTTCGCCCCCGTTTTGTGGGGAGTCAATTATGAAATTCGCACGTTTCTTCATCGATCGACCGATCTTTGCCGCGGTCGTCTCGATCATCATCTTCCTGATCGGCGCCATTGCCATGTGGCAGTTGCCGATCAGCCAGTATCCGGAAGTCGTACCGCCGACCGTCGTGGTCACGGCGCAGTATCCCGGCGCCAATCCCAAGGTGATCGCGGAGACTGTGGCCGCGCCGCTGGAACAGGAGATCAATGGCGTCGAGAACATGCTCTACATGTCCTCGCAGGCCACTACCGACGGTCAGATGACACTGACGGTCACGTTCCGTCTCGGCACCAACATCGACACCGCTCAGGTGCAGGTTCAGAACCGGGTGTCGCAGGCGCTGCCGCGCCTGCCTGAAGATGTCCGGCGCGTCGGCGTGACGACGCTGAAATCCTCGCCCGATCTGCTGATGGTCGTGCACCTCACTTCACCTGAAGGTCGTTACGACACGGTTTATCTCCGCAACTACGCAGCGCTGCAGATTCGCGACGTGTTGGCGCGCCTGCCCGGAATGGGCGACGTCCGATTGTTCGGCTCGGGCGATTACTCCATGCGCGTGTGGCTCGATCCGGAACGCATCGCGAGCCGCAGCTTGACTGCGGGCGATGTGATCAACGCAATTCGCGAGCAGAACGTGCAAGTGGCCGCTGGCGTCATCGGCGCGGACCCCGCGCCCGCCAATGTCGATTATCAATTGAACGTCACCACCTCGGGACGGCTGATCACCGAAGAACAGTTCGGCGACATCATCGTCAAGACGCTGCCCGATGGCTCGATCACGACTCTGAAGGACGTTGCGCGCATCGAGCTCGGCGCCGGTCAGTATTCGTTGCGCAGCTTGTTGAACAACAGCTCGGCAGTCGCGATTCCGGTGTTCCAATCTCCTGGCGCCAACGCGCTGGAGCTCTCGGACGCCGTGCGCGAGACCATGCAGGAGCTGAGCCAGAACTTCCCCGAGGGCATCAAGTACGAAATCGTCTATGACCCGACGGTGTTCGTCCGCGATTCCATCAAGGCCGTGATTCATACGTTGCTGGAAGCACTGGCGCTGGTGGTCATCGTGGTGATCGTATTCCTGCAGACCTGGCGCGCCTCGATCATTCCGTTGCTGGCCGTGCCCGTGTCCATCATCGGCACGTTCGCGCTGATGCTGGCGTTCGGCTTCTCCATCAATGCGCTGTCGCTGTTCGGCCTGGTGCTGGCCATCGGCATCGTGGTCGACGATGCGATCGTGGTGGTCGAGAACGTGGAAAGAAACATCGAGGCCGGGCTGTCGCCGCTGGAGGCGACCTACAAAGCCATGGAGGAGGTGAGCGGCCCGATCATCGCCATCGCGCTGGTGCTGGTCGCGGTGTTCGTGCCGATCGCGTTCATCACTGGCCTGACGGGCGAGTTCTACAAGCAGTTCGCACTCACCATCGCCATCTCGACGGTGATCTCGGCGATCAATTCGCTGACGCTGAGCCCGGCGCTGGCCTCGCTGCTGCTGAAGCCGCACGGCGCGAAGCCCGACGCGTTGACTCGCGGCATGGACAAAGTGTTCGGTCGGTTCTTCCGCGCCTTCAACAATTTCTTCCACCGCTCCGGCGACAGGTACGTCGGCGGCGTGCGCGGCGTGCTCCGTCACAAGAGCATGACGATGGGCGTGTTTGCGCTGCTGCTGGTCGCGACCTGGGGCTTGTTCCAGGCGACGCCGAAGGGCTTCATTCCAGTGCAGGACAAGCAGTATCTGATCACGCTGATCCAGCTGCCGAATGCAGCTTCACTGAACCGCACCGATGAGATCGTGCGCCAGGTGGGTGAGATCGGCGCGAAGGTGCCTGGTGTGCGAGATGCCGTGCAGTTCCCTGGCCTGTCGGTCGCCGGCTTCACCAACAGCCCGAACTCCGCCATCGTGTTCTTCGGCCTCGACGACTTCGACAAACGCAAATCGTCCGAGCTGTCGGGGTTCGCGATCGCTCAGAAGTTGAATGGAGCGCTCAGCTCGATCAAGGAAGCGCAGATCGTGACCTTCCCGCCGCCGCCCGTGAACGGCCTCGGCACGCTCGGTGGCTTCAAGCTGCAGCTCGAAGATCGCGCCGACCTGGGTTACGACGAGCTGTACAACGCAACCCAGGCCGTGCTGGCCAAGGCCCGTCAACAGCCCGAGCTGACCGGCGTGTTCTCGAACTACGAAGTGAACGTCCCGCAGATCCTCGCCGACGTGAATCGCGTCAAGGCGAAGGAGCACGGCGTGCCGCTCAACAACGTGTTCGAGACGCTGCAGGTGTATCTGGCGTCCCAGTACGTCAACGACTTCAACCGCTTCGGCCGCACCTACAAAGTGATCGCGCAGGCGGACTACGACTATCGAGCGAAGCCTGAAGACATCCTGCGTCTGCAGACTCGTAACGCGGCAGGCGAAATGTTGCCGCTGGGCTCGATCGTGCAGGTGTCGCAGACCTACGGTCCGGATCGTGTGTTCCGTTACAACGGTTATCTCACTGCCGATATCAACGGCGGCCCGGCGCCCGGCTATTCGACCGGCCAGGCGAAGGCTGTGATGGAACGCATCCTCGCCGAGAACCTGCCGAACGGCGTGAAGTATGAGTGGACCGATCTCACCTATCAGGAAATCCTGGTGGGCAACAGCTCGGTGTTCGTCTTCCCGTTGTGCGTGCTGCTGGTCGTGCTGGTGCTCGCCGCTCTGTATGAGAGCTGGACGCTGCCGCTGGCCATCGTCGCAATCGTGCCGATGGCGCTGCTGTCCGCGATCTTCGGTGTGTGGATCACCGGTGGCGACAACAACATCTTCACGCAGATCGCACTGTTCGTGCTCGTGGGTCTGGCGAGCAAGAACGCGATTCTGATCGTCGAGTTCGCGAAGGACCGCGAGAAGGCCGGCGTCGATCCGTTCAACGCCGCGTTGGAAGCTGCCCGCCTGCGACTGCGGCCCATCCTGATGACATCGATCGCGTTCATCATGGGTGTGGTGCCGCTGGTGCTCGCATCGGGAGCGGGTGCAGAGATGCGTCACGCCATCGGCATCGCCGTGTTCTCCGGCATGCTCGGCGTCACCTTCTTCGGCCTGTTCCTGACACCCGTGTTCTACGTCCTGCTGCGCGCGGCCGTCGTCAAGAAGTTCCGCGCACCCAAATCAGAGGCCATCGAAGGAGCGGCCCATGCGTAACCTGAAACAAATGACGTTGAGTCTGAGCAAGAAGTTTTCCGTCCTCGCTGTGAGCGCTGTGCTCGCAGCGTGCGCGGTCGGGCCCGACTACCAACGACCCGAGACCCGGTCTCCCGATGAGTTCGTGAGCACCGACCCGGCTCAGTTCGCGACCGCCGATGTGGAGAGCGAATTCTGGACGGCATTCAATGACGAGCAGCTGAGCTCGCTGATCGAAGACGCGCTGACCGCGAACCATGACATACGCATCGCGACCGCCCGATTGCGGGAAGCACGAGCGATTCGTGGCGAGGCACAGCTGGACTTCGCGCCGACCGTGACCGCTTCGGCGGGTCACACCGAATCGCGAGGCAGTACACGCCAGGCGCTCGGCTTCGCTCGCGATCAGGACTACTACGACGCAGGCTTCGATGCGTTCTGGGAGTTGGACTTCTTCGGCCGCATCCGTCGCAACGTCGAGGCGAACTCGGCGCTGGTGCAGGCGGCAGAGGCGGGCGTGTACAGCACGCAGGTCAGCATCACTGCTGAAGTTGCGCGCAACTATTTCGAGTTGCGTGGCTCGCAGCAACGGCTCGAGGTTGCTCGACGTAACGCGGAAAACCAGCGCGAAACGTTGCGAATCACGACTGCTCGACTCGACGCAGGTCGTGGCACTCAACTCGACACGTCGCGAGCGCAAGCTCAGCTGTCTGCGACGCTGGCGACGATCCCGGATTTCGAATCCGATATCACTCGCAGCATCCTGCGCCTGGGCGTGCTGACCGGTAAGTCGCCCGAAGCGTTGCTGCCGCAGCTCTCGAGTGTGCAGAAGCTCCCCACGCTGCCGGCGACGCAGAACATCGGCACGCCGGAACTTCTGCTGCGTCGTCGTCCCGACATCATGGTCGCCGAGCGCCAGCTCGCCTCGGCGACGGCACAGATCGGCGTCGCGGTCGGCGATTTGTTCCCGCGCATTTCCTTCGTGGGGCGCTGGGGCTTCGACTCCATCGACAGCAGCGATCTCGGTAAGGGCAGCAGCGAGAGCTACGGCTTTGGCCCGAGCATCCAATGGGCTGCGTTCGATCTCGGCCGCGTTCGTCAGCAGATCAAACAACGCGAAGCCGCAACCGATCGTGCTCTGGCCGTGTATCAGCAGACGGTGTTGCAGGCGTTGGAGGAAACCGATGCCAGCATGACTGCTTACGTGAAAGCGAAGGTGAAACAAGCTCATCTACAAGACAGCACCACCGCTTCGCTCGAAGCCGTGACGCTGGCTCGCGCTCGTTACGAGAGCGGTGTTGCCGACTTCCTCACCGTGCTCGACGCCGAACGCAGCGCTCTGACGGCCGAGGATCAGCTGGCGCTGAGCGAAACGCAGACGGCGACGGCGCTGCTGGCGACGTACAAGGCGCTGGGCGGCGGATATCGGCCGTTGAGCGCGCAGGCGAGGCGGTAGCTGAAGCTATGCGGACTCATACGCCTGACTGGAGCATCCCACGCGCCAGTCGATAGTCGAGGACGCAAAGAATCGAATGTTCGGAGGTCATGGCAGGTCGTCCGGGATGCCGGCGGCCTGCGGAGGGACTACTTGGCTCTCGCTACGACTATCAACTCCATGGTCGCTGCCCGCGTCCGCCAGAAGTTCCCTATTTGCGCCTGCGCGGTTATTGGCTGCAACGCGCGGGATTCTCCGCGGGACAACGCGTGAAAGTTCACGTCGCGGACGGATGCATCACGATCGTTCCGGTGCAATGAAACGTTGAGAGCAGCGGCAGGCGGATGGGTCTCTTGTTCTGTCCGCCGCCCTCGAACCGTCGCGGTTCGACCAGTTCGAAAACACTCTGGCTACACGTAACCGATTGCGATCGGCGACTCTATTCACTGGCGCCTTCCTCTATCTCGTCATCGGCTGGCACTCGGGTAAGAGAGCCACGCGGTGGATGCTGCGCCATGCGACGAGCAAGGCGAACCAGCTCGCTACGTGAACCAATCGCGCAGTAGCGCGTCAAGAGGATGTCCAGCGACCCCCCATCTCGCACATTTGCACGAGGACACGCGGTCTGAAGCACATTGAATTTCTCAATCAGACCCTCAGCCGGGTCGCGGGAGAGTAGCAAGTACTCACTTCCTGGCCTTGCTCCGATCTGAACTGTCCACAGTTCGACAATAGCTCCATCAACGCGCGTGCTACCGAGGAACACGAAGAATGACGGATGGAAACTTGCGCCGTCGAGTTTTTCGCGCTCGTACGCACGAAATGTGTTAGCCCAACAATGGAAGACGCCGTAGTTACTGAACCGGTACCACGAAAGGTCGTCCTCATCTTGGGTGCCACGTTCCCGGAAGACCCAATCGCCGAATGCCACTCGGCTTGTGCAACCAAACGAGTCGTCATCATAGAAGTGCTGCGGCCATTCATCGTCGCCGCCATGCCCGAAGATCGGCAGGTCAGAGTGAAGAAGGTCGTCCGCTATTTCGTCCACAGATTGACTATTCGCGGAAGGTACAAAGAGAAGTGCAGCTACCAGTATCGCGGCCAGCGGTACGGCGAACGTAAACAATGGGTCGAACCTAGACACCAGCTTGTTACCCTGATACGTCTTCCGCGCCGTATAACGCCCCGGCTGAGCCGCGAGCAAACAGCGAAGCTGTTTGCGAGCCGGGCACGCGCAGCGTGCGAACTCGAGCCGGTTGTTAGGTCTCAAAGCACACCCGCATGCTGGAGCGCGTAGGCGGTGATACCCATGAACGCAATGGCTCCGTACATACGTAGCAACCACACCCGCGCCGCCTTACCTTCTTCAGAGAGCCCCGCTGGATTGTAGATCCATCCGAAGCGCCAGCGCGGCACCCGACCGAAGGCGACCATCGTTCTAGACCAAGCCCAGACACCGGCCGTCCACACTGCAAGAAATCCAACGAGAGCCGTGCTGCCGATCGCAGCAACAATCATCGTCTTCGCCAATGCGGCAGTCCACTCGGACGCACCCGCATCGATTGCGGGATACGACACCACGAAGCCAAGGAATAGGAACGCTACGAACAGCGTGACGCCTACCCCAAACGCGATCCTCGGCAGTGAGATGATTGCCATGTCTGAGACCTAACGCCTCGCGTGAGCCGCGAGCAAAAGCCGCCGGCTTTTGCGAGTCGAGCCCGCGCAGCGGGCGTGCTCCACGCGATTGTTGGGCATGCCGACCGCACCGCTTGCCCTCATTTCAGATTCCGCCTACCGGGAACGAACCAGCCGAACAGCACAGCCTCGAGTACGACTCGCACCTTATCCCGAAGCCGCATTGATGGCGATTCAGCAGCGGGGTCATCATTTGACGAGAGTTCAGCCAACGCTTCGCGTGCTTCATTGGCGCGTTCCTCCGGCACCATGATGGTTCTGGTGTTGTACGACTCAATCTGCAGTCCGGGCCATAGACTTCCGAAGTGCTGCCCGTGCACGAAGCTCTCGATGCCATACGCTTCGAGTGTCGCCAGCACAATCGCGAGCTCCGACTCAGTCTGCGGCCGCAAGATTGCTACAAGCGCCATATCTTCAGCGCCCAACGAATAGCTTGAAAGGCGCGTTGCTTTGAACGCGTCCGCTCGAAGCGCTTGTTGGGCAGTGAGTTCACTACCTCAGCTCCCGATAACGAAATACTCGATAGCCATCCGATTGTACAAAGCCATCAGGCTCCCAACCACGCGCAAGCGCACGATCTGTGATTAGCGACATGTTGATGCCGACAGGATCCATGAGCGACTCTGGAACCGCGAGTTCAAAGTCTTGAGCTTCGCCCTTGAATGAATCCACAAGACGAAAACCTTCCTCAACTGACGCTATGGGTTTCATTGTCTGATCAGTGCAGCCAGTTAGTAACGCGCTCAGAAGCATTGTTGTCAGAGCGCTGCCCCGAAGTTTCAAGGCGCCCGAGACGCTGCCAGGATACTTATGACTCGCGCGCATGCTTGCTCCAGCGGAACCTGCGCCTCATCTTCTGGCCTGGGTCGGTCGAGTTCGAAGCTAGTCCATCCTTTCTCTTTCGGCACGATATACATTGCCCTGGAGTACACGGCAATGCCGTCAGCGTCACGTCTTCCGGTGGCGGCCACGATGGTCTCGCCAAGAGACCAATCGCGCTTCTCGGCATGCAACCCACGTGCACGCAAGTACTCCACTGCTTCCTCGCGCGTCCTCATGTGTCATACCCTCGCAGCCCAACGCCGCGCATAAGCCGCGAACAACGGCGCCTCGCCGTTGTCAGTCGGGCGCACGCAGTGCGCGAACTTGATGCGGTTGTTAGGCGCCACTTCGTTGTCTCCAGCTCAAGAAGACGAGACTCCATAGCGGGCCAAGGATGAACCAGGCGATGACTGAGCCGAATGCTATGCGATACCAGAGCAGCAGCGGTTGGGTCACAGCTTCGTTCTCGATGAAGGTGATCACAGCGCCCAGCAGAAGCAGCGTCACCGCCCAGGCCGCTATGCAGCGAAGCCAGAGCTGCAGATCATCCCGAACTGCGGGCCAACCACGCGATGCGAAGCCCTTCGGGCGTGGACCGTCAGCGAACCGATGCACGAACCATGAGTCCGCCCACCGTACGGCCAATGGACCGAATGCCAAAGTAAATCCTAGGTAGGCGATGGCGAGGCCATGCGCAAAGGTTGCCTGCGTTCCCGCTCGCAAATCCAGGGTGGTGAAGGCTAGCAGGAGTACGTCGATTGCAGGCAGTAGCAAGAGCAAGACGCGACTTGCACGTTCTCGTTTGAACAAGTACCTCAACGTGAGCGCAAGGGCGAGCACGGTCCAGAAGGCGACCTCGCAACCTAGGATCAGTGAGTAGAGATACGCAGGATGGCTACTCATGGGCTCTTGGGTCCTCGTGACGCCCAACGCCCACGCTGTGCCGCGAGCAAAAGCGCTTCGCTTCTGCGAGTCGGAACCAGCGTAATGTTAGGCACCGCCACCGATTGACCTCCCGCTCCCGGCCCCGCCAGAGTGCCCAGCAGGTGCTCAAAACACCTTTCTCGAAGCGGACGCCGCACCCGAAAGATTAGCGGCTTTTTTGCGCCCATGGAATTTGCAAGCTTGCAGATCCGTGGTTGCTGTCCATGGTCGGGTGTGCGGCTAATACAATACTCCCGGAAGGGAGGAATACGCCCGCCGTCTTCGAGCGGTTTTGAGCACCCGGCCGCCATCTCAAAAGTGGCGAACTCAAAATATCTCGAAGGAAACCCACCATGGCTGTTCAAATTACCGCCTCCCTCCGACCACGCCTGCTCAGTATCACTGGCTCTCGCTACGACTATCAACTCCACGGTCGCTGGCCGCGTCCGCCAGAGGTCCCCTACTTACGCCTGCGCGGCTACTGGCTGCAGCACGGGGATTCCCCGCGGGACAACGCGTGAAAGTTCACGTCGCCGACGGATGCATCACGATTGTTCCGGCTCAATGAAACTTTGGGGGCACCGGCGGGCGGATGGACCTCTGGTTCTATCCGCTCGCTCATTCGGCGGAAACAGGAAGCGGAGTTCCGTCCTCGAAGGCATCGAGACGATTGCGTGCCCGCGAGATTAGCCTCTCGATCTCTACCAGCGGGATGTCATTCCCGAATGTGTTGAGCACCAACGAGTGGTTGGCATCGCATCGGAATACCTCGGCCACGACCTCCCCATCGGCGAGCAGCTCTACTCCTAGCCCATCTCGAATGACCTCCGACGCCACCTGCATGTCGAATGGAGCAGAGATGATCTTACTCTTCATAAGCCTAACGCTCGCGTTAACGGCGCGCGCGTTTCGCGCGTAGCCCGTTGAACGCGTTGTTATGATTCTGTCGGAGCGTGGGAGATGAAATGCTTACGATCTCTGGATAGCCGAAGAATGTTCCGCCATTCTCTAAGTAAGACAGGGCACCTGGTAGAACATGCGCATGATTGAGTCTGGCCACTGACATCTTGTCTCTTACGTGGCGATGAACCTTCCCGGATAGAGTGCGCAACGTCTTCCATTTCACCTCGCTCAACTCCTCGATCGTCGTCACCGCCCGCTGCCTGGCACCGGCCTCGTTCCAATGCGAGAAGACGCTTCTGTCCATCGGCTTTCCAGTTAGATCTTTTCGCCACCCCTGAGTGAGTTGAAAAGTCCCAAGACCGCAAAGCTCATGGCGAAAATCTCCAATATCGCGATTCAGTTTGAATCTCCTCACTCTGGGTCTCGTCGTCACGCTCTCCCACCAGCCTCGAAGGAAAATCCCCCCATGATTATCATTAATGTGGCCGGATCGAGGGATTTCCTCCCCGGCTTCGAAGGATCGGATCTCGGCGTCGATCCCGGAGTAGCCCTCATAGAGCTTCATTGGTGATATCGAGAACATGAAATTCACGAGTTCGACGATATCTTCGGAGGTTGCGTAAAAATCTAGCTGCGCCATAACAAGCTTAGGACATCATAACGTTTGCGCTCAGGCGCGAGCGTCTTCGCGAGTCGCCTGCAGCGCATTGTTGGGCTCTGCAGTTCCAAGACCGATGCGTTGCCAAGCCTCCCGGAACGATTCCTGCTCATAGTCTGTTGGCTGAAGCCAAAACGAGACTCGGCCTTCTTTCTCGCCGCGGTGAGCACGAGTCTTTACCTCTGAGGGCAGAAGGATGAATGCAGACGGAGAAGTGGCGACCTTGTTCACGATGATCCAGAAATCTCCCATGCACTTGTCCAGGTTCGTTCCGAGTGGAACCGGATTGCGCTTGCTCAAAGCTTTAACTTGCACACCAATGAACCGGGAGGCGTCGATAGAGTATGCAATGATGTCCACGCCCCGAGCATTTCTCGCCGTAGGCATCACATTCCAACCGAGTAGCGACAGCCTGTAGCAGCAGTAGTACAAGCCCACATTGCCGGTGATTTGTGGATCGAGTGCCATTTGTCTTAAGCCCAACGACGCGCATAAGCCGCGAGCAACGGCGCTTTGCCGTCGCGAGTCGGGTGCGCGCAGCGCACGAACTTGATGCGCTTGTTAGCTTTCAAGTTCCTGTACCTGCGCTGCAATCAATGCCTCAAGTTCGCTCTTGGTAAGAGTGATTTCCCTCATGTTGCGGCAGACGCTCTCGAACTTGATGTCCTTGAAGCAGGCAACGTAGTGCTTGTAGCCGGCAAAAAGGGAGTCCGAATGCCGAGGGTGAACTCGGTTTTCAGTCATCATCTGCTTTATCCACGGAGAGTTCTCCACTTGGAAGAAGCCATAGATTCCAAGCCCATACTCAGCTAAAGGATGTCCGCCGTGCGCTTCGTCATTCGGGCCAGAGTACTTACAGTACGGCGAGTCAAAGTGAAGAGCGTGAATGCCGGCGCCACTCTTCTCAAGAAGCAAGTAGCTTCCCTGCTGGGTGAGAACGACAAAATTCTCGTACATGAACCGATAGTCTCGGCTCAGCTTGATTTCTGAAACCGCTGGCTTCTTCGCGAACATCTCGAATAGTTCTCTTGAAAGCTAGACAGTATGACTTCCGCTGTGGCCAGGGCCGACCTCCACAAAGGCCGATACGCGGATTGGCGTTGTGCCAGAGCCGCAGGAGCGAGACAGTGCTGCGCTCATCGATGATGTCCTTCAATGGAGGCCGGCATGCGTAACGATACCACCGTCTTCGTCGGGCTGGATGTTCACAAAGACTCGATCGTGGCCGCCTATTCGATAGGCGCCGGTGCGCTTCGTCTATGAGGCCGGCCCTTGCGGTTATGTCGTGTACCGCTACCTCACCGGCAAGGGCTTCGATTGCACCGTGTGCGCGCCTTCGCTGATCGCCCGTAAGCCGGGCGATCGGGTCAAGACCGATCGGCGAGACGCGCAGAAGCTGGTCAAAGCCCTGCGCATGAACGATTTGTCTGTAGTGCACGTACCGGATGCAGCCGATGAAGCATTTCGCGATCTGGTGCGCGCCTGGGGCGCAGCCAAGCAGGATCTGAAGCAGGCGAAGCAGCGCCTGAAGTCCTTCCTGCTGGTGCACGACGTGCGTTACACCGGAAGGGCCAACTGGAACGACGCACATCGACGCTGGCTGGCTCGCTTCGTCTTCCCCCACGCAAACTCGCACCTTGCGTTCCAGGAACATCTGCATTCGATCGATGACCGCCTGGCCCAGTGTGAGCGGCTGGAGCGCTTGCTGCGCGAGGCCGCTACCGAGTGGCGTTTCTATCCGGTCATTCAAGCATTGCAAACAATGCGTGGCATCCAGTTCACCGTGGCGGTCGGCCTGCTGGCCGAGATCGGCGAGTTCTCCCGCTTCAAGTCGCCTCGACAGCTGATGGCCTGGTTGGGCTTGGTGCCGAGCGAGTACAGCTCCGGACTACGCAAGCGCCAGGGCGCCATCACCAAGTGCGGCAACGGCTTCGCCCGCCGCCTGTTGATCGAGGCGGCCTGGGCGTATCGCTATCCACCGAAAGTCAGCCCGAGTATCCGGAAGCGACACGATGGAATTTCCAGACTCATCGTCGATCGCGCCTGGGACGCACAGCTGCGTCTGTGCAAACGCTTTCGCAAACTCACGGCGCGCGGCAAGCCGCACAGCGTTGCGCTGGTGGCAGTTGCCCGCGAGCTTTCCGGCTTCATCTGGGACATCGCACGGATGACAACCCCGACACCCGACGCGCATTGACTCTGAATGCACAGCGAGAATCTACCCTTAACCTCAGGAGCATTGAGTCTGCTGTCGGCGGCGCAGCCCCGGTGAGTGCGCAATCCGCGACGGCGTTAGGCGATGAAGAAACCGTTCTTCAAACTCGCGTGCCTAGAGCGCGGCAGGCGCCACAGACGGATCACAGCACTGCGGTAATCAACCCGCGAATATCAGCATGATCCACCGTCGAATGTGCTGGCTGCGTCGCTGAGAGCAGACTCAACCGCAAATCATCCATGAAGCAGCGACCACTTGCTTGATCGAACTCATCTTCAGCTTGACGGCGGAAGTCATATCAACGCCGCGCATAAGCCGCGAGCAACGGCGCTTCGCGTTTGCGAGTCGGGTGCGCGCAGCGCACGAACTTGATGCGCTTGTTATGTGTCTTGTGCAAGTGATTCAACCAACGCCGACCAGCTTTACGGGTCATGACGGCCTATCGTGGACTGTCCTGGCTTGATGATTCTCAGGGACAATCGATGCGGGCACTGATGACATTTATAAAGTCCATGCTCAGCACACGATCTACGATTTGCTCGTCCGTCATAGGCTTAGGATTCTCCGCAAGAAGCGAATACGCTTGGACCGGATCGGGGCATCCGGCGCAAAAGTCTTCAACCGCCCGGTCCAGCTCCTCTTGCGTAAGCGACTGCCCTCTCGGGTTCGAGATAAGGTTCATCGCGCTCAACAAGCGCGCCTTACTCAACAATCTTCCGCTCAATGCACTCTCCCACGAGATTGAGGCAACCACTCTCTGATTCGTTCTTTGGGAACATAACGCTGCGGTTGTGCCGCGAGCAACGGCGCTTCGCCGTTGCGAGTCGGAACCAGCCGCTTGTTAGAGCTACTTAACCACTGTCGTTTCCGTTCCAGTGTCCGGATCGCAGTTGTAGGAGATGTGGTTTGGATAGTCATGGCCCACTCGTTCGAAGACGTCGATGACGGTATCGACGGGGAGCAAGTACAGCTTCTTGTCCTTGTCTGTGTCCGACGTGAAGAAGATGCCCTCAATGCCTTGCTCATTGAATACGGGAGAGAAAATGAAGCTGTGCATGATTCTGCTGCTGATGAACCAGATGTCCCTCGTCTCCCATTGGCTCTTCTCCAGGTCGTACAGCTCGTCAATTCGGTGATTGTTGCGCAAGTTAACCGGTTTCACGTTCGCGTGCCACGCAACGGCAACCGTCATGGTTCTTGTTGCATCAGAGACCTTCGTGGGCGCTTCGATCAGCTTCCGCACTGAATAGAAGCCGACAAAGATGTCCTTCTCGATTTGAACCAAGTGCCTTTGAGTGGGTGACGGGACACTCTTGAGCTTCGTCAGGCGCTTGGCCGTTTCCAGAAGCGGCTTCTTCCAGTATCGACTTTCCCAGATCATTCCGTAGCTCTAACGTCCGCCATCACGCGCGTGCGTCTTCGCACGTCGCGTGCATGGTATTGTTGGGCGACTTACGGTGGCGATCATTCATCTAAAGCGCGAGTAGCACCAGAGCAAGAGCCTTGCAATTGAATAGCGGATTCCTAGCAACAGAAGCACGCCTGGGATGAGGGCCACACCCGGCTCAATCTTGCTGTTTAGTCCGAAGAAATGCCCTAGAAGGAAGAAAGCTGCAAGGAGACCGAAGAACGATAAGAGCCAGGTGGCAACGACAATCCGGCGTGCCTGATGAATCTCGAGCCCGGACCTCCTAAGTGCTTCCTTATCGTCGAGGCTCGGAAAGGGCGCGGCGAATGTGGCGCTGCGCAGAAAACTCGCGCGCCGCTGCATTCGCCGATTCTCTAGCCACGAGCGTTTCCTTTTCATATGGTCCAACGTCTGAGCTCAGGCGCGTGCGTCTTCGCACGTCGCCTGCAGCGCGTTGTTGGGCCGCCCGTCATCACGCCCTTGCACGCTTAGGTTTCCTTCTTGCTGCCTGCCATTCCTCAAGCTCGACGATGTTTGACGAGGAGACATCAATGAAGCTTCCATCACTGAGCTGGATGTGCCCAAGCGAAATCATAGTACCAAGAATCTTTTTGCGCTCCGCAGCCCAACCAAGGAAGCTCGCTTCCGTACTGACGTTTTCTGCCTTATAGGAGATCTCAGCGAGCATCCTTCCATCTGGCAGCGTCAGAATGAAGTCGCCTTGCATATAACCCCAAGGGCGCTTATTCAGACCATGGGCTATCGTGTACTCGTCGAGACCAGGAAACCAACGATCTAACTTCAGGTAGCGGCTATCAAACTCAACGAACCGCCACTTGCGCGCGGGATTATCGATATTGAACGGTCTCTTCATGACGCCCAACTCTTATATCGACCGCCTAAGTACGGTGGTCCGTGCGGCGCCGTATTTCTGGACACCGCAAAAGTGCGGTGTATCCCCCGGCTAGCCTGGCTCCGCTTCTCGCTTCGTCCCCATCTCTTCATGACTTAGGCGCTTTTCGGCAATTCGCCCAGAAATACTACCGCACCAGACTCCGTTCGGTGGCCCAAGATAGTGCCGCAGTGTTGTCAGCGTCAATCTGCCAGGTCATTGGGTGAACAAGGAGTTTCTTATGTCGCCTGATTCGCAGGGTCGAAACTCACCGCGACTGCTCGACCAAGTACGTGAGCTGATACGAAGCCGGCACTACAGCATCCGTACTGAGCAAACATATGTGCAGTGGATCAAGAGATTCATTCTGTTCCATGACAAACGCCATCCGCTCGAACTGGGCGCCGATGAGGTCACGGCGTTTCTCAGCCATTTGGCCGTGAAGCGCGATGTAGCGGCATCCACGCAGAATCAGGCGCTGAACGCCATACTGTTTCTCTACCGGGATGTACTGACGTGCAAGCTGCCGTGGCTTGACGGCGTACAGCGCGCCAAGAAGCCGCAGCGATTGCCAGTGGTACTCACTCGCGATGAGGTCAGAGCCGTGCTCGCGCAAATGCAAGGCACCACCTGGCTGATGGCGGCACTCGTTTACGGCTGGAATGTCTGCGCCTCCGCGTGAAGGACATCGATTTTCAGTATCGCCAGCTGGTCATTCGAGACGCCAAAGGCCAGAAAGATCGGATCACACTGTTGTCGCAGAACCTGTTCGAGCCGCTACGCAACCATCTCAGATGTAAAGACGACGATGATCTACACACGCGTGCTGAATCGCGGCGGCAGGGGAGTGGTCAGTCCGTTCGAAACTATCGCCTGAGCGGCCCAGATTCATTTCCGCTCCCTGTGGCGGCTGGGCGATGCAGGCATTGGGATTTGACGAGCGCTACCCGCGGGCGCGGAGAAGGGCCGCAATCGCGGACACTTCCGGTGCCGGTTCTTCCCCGTGTAGCTCAGCGCTAGCGACCCAGAAGTACCAGTTCTTCCGCCGAGGAATCCTAGCCACGCATCACTCAAGGCGGTCTCCTTACACTCGTCCAACTCTTATATCGAAGGCCTAAGCCCGGCAGTTGCCGCCGCGGCGTATTTCTGGACGCCGCCAAAGTCCGGTGTATCCGCCTGTCAGCTTGGATCAGCCTGCCGCTTTCATCCGATCTCGAACGTTCCCAGTGGTGGCGTTCTTCGCTTGCCAGGTCTAGCCATGAGAGGCGTGCGTCGCCAGGATACTTCCAACCAGCTTGCATCTATAAAGTAGACAGCAACTGGCAGGGATGGCCTGCAGGATGCAGCCCATCCCCAGACCCGCCTTGAACTCGGCTCATCGCTCTCAACCTCTGGGGTATGCTCGGCGCCGCCTCATGAGTCACACCCCTTATTTCCACCCGGCGGTC
>Ga0182742_1001004_pt1 | contig 38736 bp, 38 predicted proteins | sample eDN5th37CBELigMG_FD_128880 | JGI IMG/M metagenome (GOLD analysis project Ga0182742, IMG submission 128880) | Enriched Miracle-Growth compost microbial communities from Emeryville, California, USA - eDNA 5th pass 37_C BE-Lig MG (version 2)... ... | reverse complement strand
GTAGTTGGTCCTGCTGCTGCCGAGACCGCCAGCCTCGATGAAGGTGCGCAGCAGATGGATCGAGGAAATGCCGATGATGGCCATCGCCAGCTTGATCTTCAGCACGCTGGCATTGACATGGCTGAGCCATTCCGGCTCGTCCGGATGACCCTCGAGATTGAGCCGGGACACGAAAGTCTCGTAGCCGCCGACAATCACCATCACCAGCAGGTTGGAGATCATCACCACGTCGATCAGGCTGAGGATCACCAGCATGATCTGCTGCTCGGAAAAGTCGAATGCATGCGCGACGAGATGCCAGAGCTCTTTCAGGAACAGCACGGCATAGACCGCCTGGCCGACGATCAATCCGACATAGAGCGGCAATTGCAGCCAGCGCGAACTGAAGATCAGCAACGGAATCGGCCGCAGGCGCGCAGGACCGGGCGGCGGCAAAGGCGTTTCGGGAGTCATCGACATGCGAGGAAGGATCTCTGATGGAAGAAACGATCGAGGTGTAAAAAGACTTTCGGTTACCGGCTCCGGCCGTCGAACTTCTCTGGCGTCAGCGCATCCGGATCGACCCCATCGAGACACCGCGCATTGATGGCGACGGTTTCCGTTCCATCGGGACCAATGCCCCGCGCGAACGACTGGATGCCGCAGACCTTGCAGAACAGATGCCGGACATGATGCGAATGGAATCGATATTCCGTCAATGCGTCATCACCGCTCAGCAGTGTGAACGCCGACGCCGGAGCAAATGCGAGAATCGAACCGAGCCTGCCGCAACGCGAGCAGTTGCAGCTGATCGTGCTGTCGAGATCGGCCGTCGCTTCAAAGCGGACGGCGCCGCACTGGCACCCGCCGGCATAGGGTTTGGCTGTCATTGCGTTTCGTCCTGAGCGAAAACTGGCATCCCGGATCCGACGTTCGCCATTCCAGCGGTCCACCCGCGATCTGAAGGAACGAACCCGCGTGGTTCAGAACGATTCAGGTTCGCCCTTGAGGGCTGCCGAACAGCAAACAAACGCCGGGACAGAGCAATGGTCGGTAACGACGGATTTTGCCTGATTCGTGTTGCATCGGCGCGATGCCCCACAATTGTCTGCTGCGAAAATTCAGCGCACCGCGACGATGAACAGCCGCGGGAACCGGAGCAGAACCTTACCGTCGCTCTGCGGCAGATAGGCGCCGGCAATCCGCGCCGTGTATTCCGCCAGAAACAATTTGCGTTCGGGGAAGGGCAAGGGATCCAGGAAGGGCCTCAGCCCGGTCCCCTTCACCCATTCGACGATGGCATTCGCATCGTCGAGCACGTGATTGTAGATCGTATGCCAGATGTCGAGCCGGCTGCAGAGCGGCTTCAGGGCGTCGTAGTAGTCGCGGGGCCGCGGCAGGAGGTCACGCATCCGCGCGGCATTGGCCAGCGGTTCGCGAAACGGCTCCTCCAACGCGACGTCGCGCATCAGGATATGAGATGGCTCATCGAGATTGTCGGGCATCTGCACCGCGAGCACGCCGCCCGGCGGCAGCGCGCCGAGGAGCCGGCTGAACTGCTTCAGGTGATCCGGCACCCACTGAAAAACGGCGTTGGCGAACAGCACGTCGGCGCCGGCCGGCGGGACCCAGTGCGCCACATTGGCCTCGATGAAGGTCTGCGCCGGGAGGCGCTCGCGTGCCTGCCGCAACATGTCGGCGGAGGTGTCGATGCCGGTCACCGCGGCTTGCGGCCACCGCTTCACCAGCAGTTCCGTTGAGTTGCCCGGTCCGCATCCGATGTCGACCACAGTGCGCGGATTCTCCAGGGGCACCTGCGCCAGCAGATCACGCGCAGGGCGCGTCCGTTCATCCTCGAACTTCAAATATTGCTCGGCGCTCCAGTCGGCCATGCATCGACCCCGTCTGCTTGCAGGTTTAACGGCTTACCGGAAACACTGGCGGATTGCAAACCTGTGTATATATTCATAATATACAAAAATGATCGACTTTGGCCGCATTGTCGGATTCGAATGGGACGATGGCAACCGCCGCAAAAGTGCGGACAAGCAAGACGTCAGCCCGGCGGAAGCCGAACAGGTCTTTCTCAATAAGCCGCTCTTGCTTTTGGACGATACGGAGCGCAGCGCAATCGGCCAACGGTTTCACGCTTATGGAAAGACCCCTACCGGCCGTTTACTACAGATCGCCTTTACGTTGAGACAGGACGCAACAATGCTACGGATTATTTCCGCCCGTCCAATGAGCGCAAGGGAGCGCGCACGCTATGGCAAAGAAACTTAAGCGGGTTCCCAAATTTGAGAGCGAAGCCGCGGAACGCGCATTTTGGGAATCTCACGATACAGCTGATTACTTCGACCTAAGCAAGGCGGTTCCGGCACGTTTGCCCAATCTCAAGCCTTCGACAACGGCGATTTCGCTGCGGTTGCCGGTAAGCCTGCTGGAGCAGATCAAGATCGCCGCCAACAAGCGCGACGTGCCGTATCAGTCGCTGATCAAGATGTGGCTGGCGGAGAAGGTGGGGTAAACGCCCCACCCCATTTTACACTTCACTCAATTCCAGACGCCGCTCGATTCGCTCAACGCGATTGTCGAGCCGATCCATGCGATTGGACAGATTGGCGTACTGACTTTCAAGAATACCGAGGCGGCCCTTTACTTCGCGCATGTCGTCGCGCACCGCATCGACGGCAGTCCGAATATGACGCAGATGCTCCAGAACAGTATCTGTCATGGTCACTTTCGCAATTCGGCTTCAAGCTAGCATGTTTTTTGTCACCGCGTCAGCTTCTTGTACTTCACCCGGTGCGGGATGATGCTGTCCTGGCCGAGGCGGCGCATCTTGTCCTTCTCGTAGTCCTGGAAGTTACCCTCGAACCATTCGACGTGGCTGTCGCCTTCGAAAGCGAGGATGTGCGTGGCGATGCGGTCGAGGAACCAGCGATCGTGGCTGATGACCACGGCGCAGCCGGCGAAGTCCTCGAGCGCCTCTTCCAGCGCACGCAGCGTGTCGACGTCGAGATCGTTGGTCGGCTCGTCGAGCAGCAACACGTTGGCGCCCGAGCGCAGCATCTTGGCGAGATGCACGCGGTTGCGCTCACCGCCCGACAGGCTGCCTACCTTCTTCTGCTGGTCCGCGCCCTTGAAATTGAATGCCGAGCAATAGCCGCGCGAGTTCACTTCCTTCTTGCCGAGCAGGATCTGGTCGGTGCCGCCGGAGATTTCCTCCCACACGGTCTTGTTGCCATCCAGCGCGTCACGCGACTGATCGACATAGCCGAGATGCACGGTCTCGCCGATCGTGATGGTGCCGGCATCCGGCTTTTCCTGTCCGGTGATCATCCGGAACAGCGTGGTCTTGCCGGCGCCATTGGGCCCGATCACGCCGACGATGCCGCCGGGCGGCAGCTTGAAGGTGAGATTGTCGATCAGCAGCCGATCGCCGAACGATTTCGACAGCCCCTCGAAGTCGACGACATTGGCGCCGAGCCGCTCCGCCACCGGAATGATGATCTGTGCGGTCTGGGTCTGCTTCTCGCTCGCCTTGGCGAGCAGTTCCTCATAGCGCTGGTAGCGCGCTTTGGATTTGGCCTGCCGTGCCTTGGGCGAGGCCGCGATCCATTCCTGCTCGCGCGCCAGCGTGCGCTGATGCGCCGCCTCCTCGCGGCCTTCCTGCTCGAGCCGCTTCTGCTTCTGCACCAGCCACGACGAGTAGTTGCCCTCATAGGGAATGCCGCGGCCGCGATCGAGTTCGAGAATCCAGCCCGTCACGTTGTCGAGGAAATAGCGATCGTGGGTCACGATTAGGATCGCGCCGGGATAGTTGCGCAGATGGCCTTCGAGCCACGACACCGACTCGGCGTCGAGATGGTTGGTCGGTTCGTCCAGCAGCAGCAGGTCCGGCTGGTCGAGCAGCAGGCGGCACAGCGCGACGCGGCGGCGCTCGCCGCCCGAGAGCTTGGTGACGTCGGCATCGTCCGGCGGACAGCGCAGCGCATCCATCGCCTGATCGACCTTGCTGTCGAGATCCCACAGGCCCTGCGCCTCGATCTCGTCCTGCAGCTTGGTCATCTCGTCCGCGGTTTCCTCGGAATAGTTCATCGCGAGTTCGTTGTAGCGGTCGAGGATCGCCTTCTGCTTGGCGACGCCTTCCATGACGTTCTCGCGGACCGTCTTGCTCGGATCGAGCTGCGGTTCCTGTTCGAGGTAGCCGACGCGCGCGCCCTCGGCGACCCACGCCTCGCCGGTGTAGTCCTTGTCGATGCCCGCCATGATCTTGAGCAGCGTCGATTTGCCGGCGCCGTTGACGCCGAGCACGCCGATCTTGGCGTCGGGGTAGAACGACAGGTGGATGTTATCCAGCACCTTGCGGGTCGGATAGGCCTTGGTCAGACCCTGCATGAAATAGATGAACTGGCGCGCCATCGTGTTCCTTGAACCCTTGAAGATCGGGACGTTGCGGGATTGGGGAAGATTTAGCCGCTCATGTAGCCATCGCGTGGCGAAAGGGCAACTGCGGCGTTAAGCCTTCGCAAACCCTAATGAAAGACGAGTGGCCGGCGCCCGATTTCCAACCGGATTTTAATCATTGTCGATGAAATTACGACCTTGAGCTCATCGTGACCTGCAGCACAGAGCGGCGCGATGAGAGGCGACAGAGTGCGTCCCATGGCTACCATCATCACCTCCAAGCCGGCCGCGCCGGCAGTCACCCGACAGCAACCCGCCACCGGGCCGTGGCGCGAAATCGTCGACTTCTTCCGTCAGTTCATCGTCGCGGCGTTCCACCCCTATCGCCCCGAGCAGCACTACATGCGCGGCCCCGGCCCCGCCTGCAAGGCCAAGCGCGAGCCGTTGGCTCACCGCCACCTGATCTGAGCGCGGCTTCCCGCCCGTTATTGCGTCGGCACCGATTGCGCGCGACGATGGCAGGCGAGCGGCATCGATTCCGATGCCGCGCCATCACCAGACGGGCTCCGCGATGACACGGCTGCGCTGTGCAATTCTCGACGACTATCAGAACGTCGCGCTGAAACTCGCGGACTGGTCGCGCATCGCCGACCGCGTCGACGTGACGGTATTCGACAAACCGTTCCTCAATGCCGCCGAGGCCATCGCAGCACTGCAGGATTTCGAGATCGTCTGCGCCATGCGCGAGCGCACCCCGTTCCGCGCCGATACGATCAACGCGCTGCCGAAGCTGAAGCTGCTGCTCACCTCAGGGATGCGCAATGCCTCGATCGATCATGAAGCCGCAAAGGCCTGCGGCGTGACCGTGTGCGGCACCGCTGCGATGGGCGGCCCCACCGCGAGCCTCACCATCGGCCTGATGCTGGAACTGACGCGGCATATCGGTTTCGAGAGCGCGCGCATGAAAGCCGGCGAGCGCTGGCAGACGACGCTCGGCGAGGACATCGAGGGCAAGACCCTCGGCATCGTCGGTCTCGGCAAGCTCGGGCGGAAAGTCGCCGCCATCGCCAAGGCCATGGGCATGAATGTCATCGCCTGGAGCCAGAATCTCACGCCGGAAGCCTGCGCCGAGGCCGGCGTCAGCTATGCCGGCAAGGACGAATTGATGGCGACGGCGGACGTCATCAGCATCCACGTCATCCTCAGCAAGCGCACGCGCGGGCTGATCTCGCGCGACGATCTCGCCCGCATGAAGCCGACGGCCTATCTCATCAACACCGCGCGCGGGCCGATCGTCGACGAAGCGGCGCTGCTGGATGTCCTGCAGCGGCGTGCGATCAAGGGCGCCGCGCTCGATGTGTTCAGCGAGGAGCCGCTGCCGCGCGACCACCCGCTGCGCAGGCTCGACAACGTCGTGCTGACGCCGCATCTCGGCTATGTCACCGCCGAAAATTATCGCTGCTACTACGGCGAGATGGTCGAGGACATCGAAGCCTGGCTCGCCGGCGCGCCGGTGCGGGTGATCGGCTAAGGCACCGTCCGCGAGATGTCGTCACCCTGAGGTGCTGTCGCGCAAGCGAGAGCCGCGAAGGGCGACGACCGCCATTCTTGGAGGCTCACGGCGTGCCGCTCGCCTCTCAGAATGACGCCCGTAATCGCGGACATCCCAAACAAAAAGCCCGGCGCAAAGGCCGGACTTTTGCTTTTCAATTTGCGGTCAGGTCTGGCGCTCAGCGCACCGTGACCGGCGCCGGCAGCGGAGGAACCACCGCGGGGGCGGTACCGGCGGCCACGCCCGGCGCCTGCGCCTGGGCCACCGTGGCATCGGACGGCGCAGGCTGCGGCGCGGCATGTCCCGACGCATTTGCTCCGGACGACGCCGCGGACTTGCTGCTGCCGGGCCAGACGACCACGCGCGTGCCGACCTTGGCGCGCTCGAACAGGTCCTCGACGTCTTCGTTCAGCATGCCGATGCAGCCCGACGAGACGAACTTGCCGATGGTCGACGGCTGGTTGGTGCCGTGGATGCGGTAGACGGTGGAGCCGAGATACATCGCGCGCGCGCCGAGCGGATTGCCGGGGCCGCCGGCCATGAAGCGCGGCAGGTAGGGCTGACGCTCGATCATCTCGGCCGGCGGATGCCAGTCCGGCCACTCCGCCTTGCGGCTGATCTTCTGCACGCCGGTCCAGGTAAAGCCGTCGCGGCCGACGCGAACGCCGTAGCGGATCGCGCGGTTGTTGCCGAGCACGTAATAGAGGTAGGTGTTCGGCGTATCGACGATGATGGTGCCCGGCGGCTCCTTGGTGACGAAATTGACCTCCTGCCGGCGCAGGTTCGGCGGCAATTTCGCCTCGCCGCCCTGATCGGCTTCCGGCTGCTCGTCCGGCGGCAGCGCCGAGAGCGACGTCGGCTTGCCGTCGCTACCCATCGGCATTGGCGGAACCGATCCGGTGACGGATCCCTGCCCGCCATTGACGCCGGCCGGAGGCCGCATGCCATCAGCATTGCCATAGCCGGAATTGCCACGGTCGGAATAGGCCGGCGACGGCGTGTACGGGCGTCCGTAACGCGGGTCGTCGGGCGACATCACCGGGCCCTGCGGCGCCGCTTGATGCGAATAAGTCGGCGCGCTGCCGGCAGGCCGGCCATAACGCGGATCGTTCGGAGACAGGATCGGACCCGGCGAGGACAGCGCGGTCGAATTGTCACCGCGCGTCGGCACGTCGTCGGCATCGTCGAAGTTCGGCATTTCGTCCATCGGGCTCGGCTGGGAACGGTAGCCCTGCTGATAGCCGCTGGAAGCCGGCGCGTAGACCGCGCCAGAGGGCGACTGCGTGTAGCTTTGAGCCGAGGCCATGGAGCCCGCGGCCGCGCAGAACGCGCTCGCCGCTAAAATCGTGAAAGAGGTTCTGATCATCATCGCTGTTTTATAGTCCCAAGCCGACTCCGGATCGTTAACGCCAGATCGCTCACGATAGCGGCGCATTCAAGACGAAAGCGGTAGATTCGGCCCGGAATCGGTCACATTTGCGCAATCCCGGCCAAACGTTGCCCGGAAGCCTCACCTCGTCCGATGGTCCGGCCATGGTTCATCTATGGAACCTGCAAGACCCTCTTGCAAGGTTGCCTCGCCCTGTCGCTGTAACTTTCGGCGAAGCGGGCGGTCACGCTACACTGCCCGGAGCACTGATTCGCCGGTACGCCGGCACCCTGTTCTCACCCGCGTAACCCAGACGACGCTCAGCTTCCGCAGACGCCTGCGAGGACGGATCGACATTCATGCTTCCCGGCTTTCGCTTTCTGTGTGCCGCCGTCGTGCTGTCGGTTTCGACACTGGTGTTCGGTCTTGGCGCGGCGGCGCTGCTGCGCGCCGCTCATGAACAGTTCGCAAGCCTGCCGGCGCTGACACCGGCGGCGCCGGCCATGCCACCGCCTGCTGTCGCGGCGGAGACGACGCCGCCCGCAGCCGCGCTGCCGACGCTGGCGCTCCTGCGGACCGACGCTTCTCCGGTCGAGACCGAATCCGCCGCCCGCCCGGCCCCGGCGCGCGAGGCCGCCGCCGCGCCCGTTGCGATATCGCCGGCCGCCGAAGCGCCATCCGCGGACCCGAAAATCTCCGCTCCGAGCCCGACCGCAACAGAGCCTCCCGTCGCCGCAGACCGCGAAATCCTGGCGACGGATCATCCAACCGAGGCCGTATCCCCATCGGCTGCGCCGGCTGCCGCTGCGGCCGCACCAATCGAAAGCGCCCCTGCCACAGACAAAGCCGAAGCTGTAGCAACCGTCGCGAACGAAACCGCTATCCCGCCGGGCGCACCGGAGCCGGCCAAGACCGCGGAGGCGAAGGCTGCGGAGGCAAAGCCCGCGCCGGCGGCCGAAACACTGTCGCCCGCCGAAACGCCGGCTGTCGCTGCAGCAGCAATCGCTCAGTCACTGGCACCGGCGGCCAGCAGCAGGGATTCGGCTCCGGCCGCGACCGCAGCACCGGATATTGACGTCCTGTCTCCGGAGCCGGCCAAACAGGCAGCGAAACCCGGGCCGGTCGTGCAGAACTCACTCACCGAAGCCCGGCCGGCGCCGATCGCGCCTGCCGACGCCCCGATCAAGACCGCGATGCTGTCCCCGGCCGAGCCGATCTCCTCAGCAACCGCCGAGCCGCCGGTCGCGATCACCGGGCCGATCCCGCTGCCGCGCTCGCGAGAATGGGCGCTGGCGCAGTCGCACGCGGCGCACCGGCAACCGGTCCGCAAACGCGCCGCCGCCGTGCGGGCACGGCCGCGCCCCGTCGTGCGGCAACCGGTCAGGCCGCAAACGCAGGCACCGGCGAGCGCGCCAAATCTGCTGTTCCCGTTCGGTCAGTAGCGATCCGCAGGACTATTCGCGAGGCGATCCGGCCTTCGATTGGTTTGACCGCGCGATGGGATCAGGCCGGGCCCGTCGCCACCGGCGGGCCGTCCTGCAGGCCCCACTCCGACCAGGAGCCGTCGTAGAGCGCCGAACCGCGCACGCCGAGGCGATAAAGCGCCAGCGTCAGCACCGCGGCGGACACGCCGGAGCCGCAGGTGGTGACCACCGGACGGGCAAGATCGAGCCCCGCGGTCTCGAATGCCTGCCGCAATTCGGCGACGGGCTTCATCGTGCCGGTCTCGGCATCGAACAGCAGGTTGTAAGGCAGGTTGCGACTGCCGGGGATGTGACCCGAGCGCAGACCGGCGCGCGGCTCGGCGACGCTGCCTTCGAAGCGGCCGCTCGCCCGCGCATCGATCACCTGCTCCGCTTTCGTCTCGAGATTGGCGACCATCTGGGCTTTGCTGCGGATCGTGCGCGCATCGAGCGTCGCCGCGCCGTAGCGGCCCGGCTGCGGCTTGGCGTCGCCCGCCTCCACCGCGCGGCCCTCGGCGCGCCACTTCTTCAAGCCGCCGTCGAGGATCCTGACATCGCGATGGCCGAACGACAAAAACATCCACCACGCGCGCGGCGCGGCGACCCAGCCGCCGGCGTCATAGATCACCACGGTGTCGTCATCGGAGATGCCGAGCGCCGCCACGTCGCGCGCGAACTGCGCGCCGTCGGGATACATATGCGGCAGAGGCGACGCATGATCCGACACCGCATCGACGTCGAAGAACGCCGCGCCCGGAATATGCGCGCTCCGGAAATCGTCGATCGGCAGCGGCAGCACGCCGGGCATCTTGAACGTCGCATCGATCACCTTGACCCGCGGATCATTCAAATGCGCCGCCAGCCATTCGGTAGAGACGAGCGGATCGTCGTTGGTCGAAGACATTGCGCGAACTCCCATCCGCCATCGTCATGCTCGGCACAAGGCCGGGCATGACGGAAAGACCAGTCGCAACTACTTCGCCTTCGGCACGACCTTCTCGACCGGCTCGCCGGCATCGCGCCAGGCGGTGAAGCCGCCGCCGAGATGCGCCACCGGCTTCAGGCCCATGTCCTGCGCGGTCTTGGCGGCGAGCGCCGAGCGCCAGCCGGAGGCGCAATGGAAAATGAACTTCTTGCCTTCCTCCTGGAAGATCGGCTTGGCGTAAGGGCTTTCCGGATCGATCCAGAATTCCAGCATGCCGCGGGTGCAGGAGAACGAGCCCGGGATCTTGCCTTCGCGCTCGAGTTCGCGCGGGTCGCGGATATCGACGATCACCGCCTCGCCGCGCGCGACCGCCGCCTTGGCGTCGGCAACACTCATGGTCTCGATTTCCTTGTTGGCTTCCTCGAGCAGCTTCTTGATACCGCGGGTGATCGTCTGCGCCATTATGTCGTTTCCTTCCCTTTGTCCCGGACGCGGTGCGGCGCCCTTGCGCTGCTCCGCAGAGCCGGGACCGCCACGAATGCCAACCTTCGAACGGCCCCGGATCAGCAGCGCACCGCTTCGCGCTGCGCCGCGTCCGGGGGCACTCTGGTTTTACCTCACCAGTTCTTTCATCGCGCCTTCGAGTCCTTCGATCGTCAGCGGGAACATGCGATCTGAGAACAGCCGGCGGATGATCGTGGTGGACTCCGAATAGTCCCAGTGTTTCTTCGCCACCGGGTTAAGCCAGACCGCGTGCGGATAGGTCCGGGTGATCCGCTCCAGCCACACCGCGCCGGCTTCCTCGTTGACGTGCTCGACCGAGCCGCCCGGCACCATGATCTCATACGGCGACATCGACGCATCGCCGACGAACACCACCTTGTAGTCGTGCGGGTATTTGTGCAGCACGTCCCAGGTCGGCGTGCGGTCGGTGAAGCGGCGCTTGTTTTCCTTCCATACCCCCTCATAGAGGCAGTTGTGGAAGTAGAAATATTCCATGTGCTTGAATTCGGTCTTCGCCGCCGAGAACAGTTCTTCGACCTGCGCGACGTGACTGTCCATCGAGCCGCCGATGTCGAAGAACACCAGCACCTTGACCGCGTTGCGCCGCTCGGGACGCATATGCACGTCGAGATAGCCGTGATTGGCGGTTTCCTTGATGGTGGTATCCAGATCGAGTTCGTCCGGCGCGCCAGTGCGCGCGAACTTGCGCAGCCGCCGCAGCGCCACCTTGATGTTGCGGATGCCGAGTTCGACGTTGCCGTCGAGGTCCTTGAACTCGCGCTTGTCCCACACCTTCACGGCGCGGTTGTTGCGGTTCTTCTCCTGCCCGATCCGCACCCCTTCGGGGTTGTAGCCGTAAGCGCCGAACGGCGAGGTACCGGCGGTGCCGATCCATTTCGAGCCGCCCTGATGGCGCTTCTTCTGCTCCTCGAGCCGCTTCTTCAGCGTCTCCATGAGCTTGTCCCAGCCCATGGCCTCGATCTGCTTCTTCTCTTCCTCGGTGAGATACTTTTCCGCGAGCTTCTTCAGCCACTCGGCGGGAATATCCGCCTTCTCCATGGCGTCGAGCAGATTTTCGAGCCCCTTGAAGGTCGCGCCGAACACGCGATCGAACTTGTCGAGATTGCGCTCGTCCTTCACCAGCGCGGCCCGCGACAGGTAATAGAAGTTCTCGACGCTCTGATCCGCCAGATTGGCGTCGAGCGCCTCCATCAACGTCAGATACTCCCGCAAGGTGACGGGGACCTGGGCATCGCGCAGCGACGTGAAGAACTGTAAGAACATAACCAGCAGATTGCCCGCCGGGGCGCGTTCGTCAAGGGGCGAGGCGGCCAGGACCACCGCGACGAGCGGTGACCAGATGCGCGTGCCCTGCGCGGCGCGCACTGGACCTCTCGGGTTTTTCAACTAGAGTTACCGGGCGCTTAGGCGCCACTCGTCTGCGGCAACAAGGGATATGACCATGGGGATTGAATCTATTATCGTCTGGCTGATCGTTGGCGCCATCGCCGGCTGGCTCGCCGGACTGATCGTCCAGGGCGGCGGCTTCGGCCTGCTCGGCAATATCGTTATCGGCATTATCGGCGCGGTGGTCGCGGGCTGGCTGTTGCCGCAGCTCGGCATCAATCTCGGCACCGGCGTGATCCGCGCCATCATCAACGCCGCGATCGGCGGCATCATCGTACTTGTGATCCTGTCGTTGATCCGGCGGGCGTAGGTTTTTTATAATCCGGCAGCGGCCGCCGCAGGGCGGTCGTTGCATGTTCGGAGGAGCGCAGCATTCCTCCCAATGAAAGCAGCAAGGCAATTATCAATGAAGTTTACCGGCACCCAAGACTACGTCGCGACCGAGGATCTCAAGGTCGCGGTCAACGCCGCCATCGTGCTCGAGCGCCCGTTGCTGGTGAAGGGCGAGCCCGGCACCGGCAAGACGGTGCTGGCCGAGGAAGTCGCCAAGGCGATCGGCGCGCCGCTTCTGACCTGGCACATCAAATCCACCACCAAGGCGCAGCAGGGCCTTTACGAATATGATGCGGTCTCGCGCCTGCGCGACAGCCAGCTCGGCGACGCCCGCGTGTCCGACATCTCGAACTACATCAAGCGCGGCAAATTGTGGGAAGCCTTCACCCATGCCAAGCGCCCGGTGCTGTTGATCGACGAGATCGACAAGGCCGACATCGAATTTCCCAACGATCTGTTGCAGGAACTCGATCGCATGGAGTTTTACGTCTACGAGACCGGCGAGACGATCAAGGCGAAAGAACGCCCGATCGTCATGATTACCTCGAACAACGAGAAGGAACTGCCGGACGCCTTCCTGCGCCGCTGCTTCTTCCACTACATCAAGTTCCCCGATCAGGAGACGATGGCGCGGATCGTCGACGTCCATTTTCCGGACATCCAGAAGCGGCTGGTGCAGGAGGCGCTGAAGATCTTCTTCGAAGTGCGTGACGTGCCGGGCCTGAAGAAGAAGCCGTCGACCTCCGAACTGCTGGACTGGCTCAAGCTGCTGCTCAACGAGGAATTCTCCCCCGAGCAACTGCGCGAGCGCGACCCGCGCAAGCTGATCCCGCCGCTGCACGGCGCGCTGCTCAAGAACGAGCAGGACGTCCATCTGTTCGAACGCCTCGCCTTCCTCAATCGCCGCGAGGTGTGAGCTAATCAAGTTATCGTCATGCCCGGGCTTGTCCCGGGCATCCACGTCTTAATGGTTGCGCAAATGAAGACCGTGGATGGCCGGAACAAGTCCGGCCATCACCAGCATAGAATATGAGGCGCCCATGAACGTCCAATCCCGGATCGAAGCCGACAACCCGCAGAAGACCGAACACTTCGACGTCCTCATCGTCGGCGCCGGCATTTCCGGCATCGGCGCCGCTTATCACCTGACGACGCAATGTCCTTCCACCCGCTTTGTGATCCTGGAGGCGCAGGATCATTTCGGCGGCACCTGGTGGACACACCGCTATCCGGGCATCCGCTCCGACAGCGATCTCTATACCTTCGGCTATCGCTTCAAGCCGTGGGTCGGCGCGCCGATCGCCACTGCCGCCGAAATCCTGAAATACATGGGCGAGGTGATCGACGAGAACGATCTCGCCAAGCACATCCGCTATCACCACCGCATCCTCAGCGCCGACTGGTCCAACGCCGACAACCTCTGGACCATCATCGCCGAGCGCAGCGACACCGGCGAGCGGCTGCGCTTCACCACCAACTTCTTCTGGATGTGCCAGGGCTATTACCGCCACACCGAGGGCTATACGCCGGAGTGGCCGGAGATGGCGTCCTTCAAGGGCACCATCGTGCATCCGCAGAAGTGGCCGGAAGATCTCGACTACAAGAACAAGAAGGTGATCGTGATCGGCTCCGGCGCCACCGCGGCGACCCTGGTGCCGAACATCGCCGACGATTGCGCGCACGTCACCATGCTGCAGCGCTCGCCGACCTATTTCCGCGTCGGCCGCAACGCCATCGAGATCGCCGACGAACTGCGCCGGCTGCAAGTCGACGAAAGCTGGATTCACGAAATCGTCCGCCGCAAGATTTTGTACGAACAGGACGCCTTCACGCGCAAAACCTTCAAGGACCCGGAGGGCGCGAAGCAGGACCTGATGGCGGGCGTCGTCGCCTATCTCGGGCCGGATTTCGACATCAAGACCCACTTCACGCCGCGCTATCGGCCGTGGCGGCAGCGCATCGCGTTCATTCCCGACGGCGACCTGTTCAAGGGCATCGCGGCGGGCAAGGCATCGGTGGTCACCGACGAGATCGAACGCTTCACCGAGACCGGCATCCTGCTGAAATCCGGCAAGACGCTGGAAGCGGACATCATCGTCACCGCCACCGGCTTCAACCTGCTGGCGACGGGCGATATCGCGTTTGCCATCGACGGCAGGCCGCTCGACTTCGCCGACACCGTGACCTATCGCGGCATGATGTTCACCGGCGTGCCGAATCTGGTGTGGATCTTCGGCTATTTCCGCGCCAGCTGGACCTTGCGCGTCGATCTGGTCGCCGACTTCGTCTGCGCATTACTCAACCACATGAAGGCGATCGGCGCGCGCAAGGTGACGCCGACCCTGCGCCCCGAAGACAAGGACATGCCGCTGCTCGACTGGATCGACCCGGAGAACTTCAATCCGGGATACATGATGCGCGGCATGCATCTCTTGCCGAAACGCGGCGACAAGCCGGAATGGCAGCACAACCAGGACTACTGGGCCGAGAAGGACGAATTTCCGAAGATCGACCTCAAGGATGCCGCGTTCGTTTACGGGTAGAAGAGCGGGCGTTGATGCATGCATGCCTCATTGCTCTGCAGAGCCAGAGTCAAATAAATCCGAAAGCATCTCATTCGTCATGGCCGGGCTTGTCCCGGCCATCCACGTCTTGATTGCTTGTTAAGTCCGTGGAAACGTGGATGCCCGGGACAAGCCCGGGCATGACGGTGCTTAGGCGCTCTCCAGCGCCTCCTTCCCCCGGATGAAATCCGACGCCTTGTCGGCAATCATCATGGTGGAGGCGTTGAGGTTCGCGGAAATCATGCGCGGCATGATCGAGGCATCGACGACACGCAGACCTTCCAGCCCGTGCACGCGCAGCCGGTCGTCCACCACCGCCCATGGCGCGCTGGCGGGACCCATGCGGCAGGTGCAGCCGGGATGGAACGTGGTGGTGCCACGCTCGGTCGCAGCGGCGAGAAACTCGTCATCGGTTTGCACACCGGGCCCCGGAAAATCCTCGCGCTCGTAATATGGCGCCAGCGGCTGCGAGGCGAGCAGCCGCCGCGCCAGTTTCATGCCGGCAACGACGACGCGGCGATCGAGCTCCGCATCGAGATAGTTGGTCTGGATCAGCGGCGCCTCGAAGGGATCACTCGAGCGGCAATGCACGTAGCCGCGGCTCTCCGGCCGCTGCTGCCATGACGCGACCGTCATGCCGGGTTCGTCCTCCAGCTTGCCCTGCACGCCTTCCTTATAGCTCGCCGGCGTGAAGGTGAGTTGCAGGTCGGAGCTTTCCGTCGTCTCGCCGGAATGCCAGAAGCAGTAAACCATGGTCGGCGACAGCGCGAGAATGCCGCGCCGCGTCGTCGCCCACTTGATCGCTTCCAGCGCCAGATTGAATCCCCGCGCGCGTTCATTGATGGTCTTGATGTTCTTCACCCGCGCCACCGAGCGCGGCGCGTAGTGATCCTGCAAGCCTTCGCCGACGCCGGGCAGCGCGTGACGTACTTCGATACCCAGCGAGTGCAGCAGCGCCGGATCGCCGACGCCCGAGAGCTGCAGCAGTTGCGGCGAATTGTACGCGCCGCCGGAGAGGATCACCTCCCTGCGCGCCCGCACCTCGTGCATCGCGCCGCCGCGTCCGCCCTTGGCGTAACGCACGCCGACCGCGCGCTTGCCGTCGAACACCACATTCGTTGCGTGCGCGTGCGTGATAACGCGGACGTTGCCGCGCTTGGTCGCCGGATGCAGGAACGCCGTCGCCGAACTGACGCGGCGGCCGTTGTGAATGGTGCGCTGGGCGTAGGAGACGCCTTCCTGCGTCTTGCCGTTGTAGTCGGGGTTGCGCGGAATGCCGAGACTCACCGCGCCGGCGATGAAGGCATCGCACAGCGCATCGCTCCAGCCGATGTCGGTGACGGTCAAGCCGCCGTCGCGGCCGCGATAGGCGTCCTCGCCTTCGCCGATGCGGCGCTCGAGCCTGCGGAAATACGGCAGCACGTCGGGATAGCTCCAGCCCCGATTGCCGAGTTGCGCCCAGGTATCGAAATCCTGATGCTGGCCGCGATTGTAGATGTGACCGTTGATCGAACTCGATCCGCCGAGCGTCTTTCCGCGTGGCGCGAAAATACGGCGGCCCGCCGTTCCCGGCCCCGGCTCCTGCGAGTAGCACCAGTTGATCCTGGGATCGTAGAACGTCTTGATGAAGCCGGCCGGCAGATGGATGTACGGGTGCCAGTCGCGCGGCCCCGCCTCCAGCACGCAGACCGTGACGCCGGCGTCCTCGCTCAAGCGGTTGGCGAGCACGCATCCGGCCGAGCCGGCGCCGACGATCACATAGTCGAAGATGTCCATCGCTGTCCGGTGCTACCGCACGCGCTCATTGAGTTGATACGTCAGATGCGCCTTCGCCGTCGGCCACTCCGAGGCGATGATGCTGAACACCACGGTGTCGCGCAGCGTGCCATTCGGCGAGATGCTGTGATTGCGCAGGATACCGTCCTGCTTGGCGCCGAGCCGCTCGATGCCACGCCGCGACTGGTGATTGAAGAAGTGCGTGCGGAACTCGACCGCGATGCAATCGAGCTTTTCGAACGCATGCGTCAGCAGCATCAGCTTGCACTGGGTGTTGAGCGGCGTGCGCTGCACCCGCTTGGCGTACCACGTCGAGCCGATCTCGACGCGGCGGTTCGGCGCGTCGACATTCATGTAGGTGGTCATGCCGGCGATATTGCCGCCGGCGTCCTTCACCGTGAACGGCAGCATCGCCCCTTTCTCCTGCAGGTCGAGGCGGCGGGCGATCTCGGCCTCCATTTTGTCCGGCGCCGGGATCGCGGTGTACCACAGCTTCCACAGCTCGCCGTCCTTGACGGCCTCGATCAACCCGTCACGATGGGCATGCGACAGCGGTTCGAGCGAAGCGTGTTCGCCCTTCAGGGTCACAGGTTGCAGCCACGGCATCGGTTGTCTTTCGATTACTTGTTCAAGAAATTCAGCGGCAGGCCGCCGCGCGGCCAGTCCATCGCGATCAGTTCGCCGCGGCCGGACAAGGTGATATAGGCGGTTTTCAATTCTGGCCCGCCGAAAGCGATGTTGGTGGTGACGCGGTCGCCGGTCTCGATCTGCTCCACCAGCTTGCCGTCCGGCGCGATCACCGAGATGCAGCCGGAGATCAGCGTGGCGACGCAGATATTGCCGGAGGCTTCCACGGCCAGCGAGTCGAACATCTGGTAGCCGCCGAGGCCGCAGATCGGCTTGCCGCGCTCGCCGCGATAGATCACGTCGCCCGGCTTCACCTCGCCGCGCGCCGCGAGATCGTAGGCCCACAGCCGCGCCGTCGGCGTCTCCGCGACATAGACGGTCTTCTCATCCGGCGACAGGCCGATGCCGTTGGCCGGCAACATGCCGAACACCGCTTCCACCACTTCGCCGGCGTTCGGCTGCATGTAATAGACCGCGCCGACGTCCATGTCGCGGGCGCGGCGCTTGCCGAGGTCGGTGAACCACAGCCCACCCTCCTTGTCGAACACCAGATCGTTCGGCCCCTTCAACGGATGCTCGCCGCAACGCTCCGTCAGCGTCTCGACCTTGCCGGTTTGCAAATCGACGCGCTGGATCGAGCCGCCGATATATTCGTGCGGCGCCGGCGCGCCCGGCATCATGGTGCCGCGCGAGGCGGTCCAGCTGAAGCCGCCATTGTTGCAGACATAGATCTTGCCGTCCGGGCCCATCGCCGCGCCGTTCGGCCCGCCGGGCATTTTCGCAACCACGTCCTTGCGACCATCGGGCCAGACGCGGGTCAGTTGCTGCGCGCGGATTTCCACCAGCACCACCGAGCCATCCGGCAGCACCACCGGACCTTCGGGAAACGCGAGATCGGTGGCGAGAACGCGGACATTGGCCATGGAGATTCCTTTGCTTTTCTTATCGTGCTGTGGTCGTGCCGCGATCATCGCGCGCGACGCGAGGCGAGTAAAGCAAACAACTTTTGGCCTGCCAAGGCGCGTCATCCAGCGAGGCCGCGCGTCTGCCATGCACATCCTGTGACCGATCAATATACTCGTCGATCACAATTGACCTTCGTTCCTGGGCCTGATGAGGTAATGAAGCCGTCACCCTGAGGTGCTGTCGCACAGCGACAGCCTCGAAGGGCAACGGCGATCCTTCGAGGCTCGCTTCGCTCGCACCTCAGGATGACGCCATCGGCTTCGTACCGGGTGAACGACAATCGAGAAGGACTCGCATGATGCAGACCCAGCCCGCCCCCGCCGCCAAGACCCTCGACGACGAAGTGCTCTATGACGTGCGCGACGGCATCGCGACACTGACGCTGAACCGGCCGGAGCGGCTGAACACCATCTCGCGCGAGATGCTGATGCTGCTCGGCCAATTGCTGTTGAAGGCCGACGCCGACCCGGCGGTGCGCGTCGTCATTCTCACCGGTGCCGGGCGCGCCTTCTGCGCCGGACTCGATCTCAACGCGGCGACCAAGGGCAGCGGCATCGGGTCGCAGAACGATACAACCAGCACCGTCACCACGCTCGATCTCAAGACCGCGCCGCCCACCATCCTCTTCAACATGGAGAAGCCGACCATCTGCGCGCTGAACGGCAGCGCCGCCGGCTACGGCATGGATATCGCGCTCGGCTGCGACATCCGCATCATGGCGGAGGGCGCGAAATTCGCCGCCGCCTTCGTCAAGCGCGGCGTGGTGCCGGAATCCGGCGGCACCTGGTTTCTGCCGCGCATGATCGGCTGGGCCAAGGCGGCGGAACTGATTTTCACCGGACGCACGCTGTCGGCCGCCGAGAGCCTCGCCATGGGCCTCGCCAACGAGGTGGTGGCGACCGGCGACGTGATGTCGCGGGCGAACGCCGTCGCGGCGGAGATCGCGGGGAATGCACCGCTCGCGGTGCAGGCCGCCAAGCGCATGATGCGCTCCGGCCTGTCGGAGAGTTTCGGCGACCACGTCCATCATGTCTTCCTGCAATTGCTGCCGTTATTCCGCAGCGAAGATTTTCGCGAAGGCATGGCCTCGTTTCTCGAAAAGCGGCCGCCGAACTTCAAGGGACGCTGACCGCACACGCGAATTTCACAACGCACAATTCGCGCCTGCAACAAAGCCCTCGCCAGTGGAGTGAATTTGGCATTCGCTCATCGCTTTGCAGCAATTCCGACGAGCGAATGCCAAATTCAAAACTCCACTGGAAATATAGCTTCTCGTGGTTCTTGGATTTAACATTTGCGCAAACCCCGCTGAAACGGGAGGCAAATGTTAAAATCGGACCACTAGCGCCGCTCTCCCGATCATGCATACTTGCGCAGCGTCCGGCTCTCAGATCCGCACCAAGACGGATCAGGCCTTGGCGCACACAAGGGACATTCAGGGAGAGCGATATGCGACGAAACGTGCCTCACGTGACGACGGCGGCGCTTGCCGCGGTGTTGATGACGGCCATGGCCGGCAGCGCCAACGCCCAGAAGAAATACGACCCCGGCGCCAGCGATACCGAAATCAAGATCGGCAACATCATGCCGTATAGCGGCCCCGCTTCGTCCTATGCGACGATCGGCAAGACCGAAGCCGCCTATTTCAAGATGCTGAACGAGAAAGGCGGCATCAACGGACGCAAGATCAACTTCATCTCCTATGACGATGCCTACAGTCCGCCGAAGACCGTGGAGCAGGCGCGCAAGCTGGTGGAAAGCGACGAAGTGCTGTTCATCGGCAATCCGCTGGGCACGCCGGGCAACACGGCGATCCAGAAATACATGAACAGCAAGAAGATCCCGCAACTGTTCGTGTCCACCGGCGCGGCGAAGTGGAACGATCCGAAGAACCATCCATGGACCATGGGCTGGCAGCCCAGCTATCAGGTCGAAGCCCGCATCTATGCCACCTACATCCTGCAGCATTATCCGGGCAAGACCATCGGCCTGCTCTATCAAAACGATGATTTCGGCAAGGATTATGTCATCGGGCTGAAGGAAGGGCTCGGCGACAAGGTCAGCATGATCAAGGTCGAAGTGCCTTACGAGGTGTCGCAGCCGACGGTGGATTCCCAGGTGGTGCAGATCAGAACCGCCAATCCGGATATCTTCGTCAACATCACCACGCCGAAGTTCGCCGCACAGGCGATCAAGAAAGTCGCGGAGCTGAACTGGAAGCCGGTCCACTTCCTCACCAACGTGTCGATCTCGGTCGGCAGCGTGATGCAGCCCGCCGGCTACGAGAACGGCCAGGGCATTCTCAGCGCCGCCTACATGAAGGACCCGAAGGACAAGAAGTGGGACAACGATCCCGCCATGAACGAATGGCGCGAGTTCATGAAGAAGTACTATCCCGAGGGAAATCTTGACGACGGCGCCACCGTGTTCGGCTATGGCGTCGCCAAGGGCTTCGAGCAGGTGCTCAAGCAATGCGGCGACAATCTCACGCGCGAGAACATCATGAAGCAGGCGGCCAATCTCGATTTCGAGATCGGCATCTACCTGCCGGGCGTGCGGATCAAGACCAGCCCGACCGACTTCGGACCGATCGAGCAATTGCAGATGATCAAATTCGAGGGCGAGAGCTGGGAATTGTTCGGCCCGCTGATGAGCGGCGAGAAGAATTCGTAAAGGCTCGTCGTCATGCTTCGACCGGCACTCGTGCCATAGAGACGACTCACAGCCTGCAACGTCGTGGCCGGATTTATTCGGCCATGACGATCCGGAGCGCGACTGGCTAGAATTGAAGAGTGTGCCGTCATCCAGAGGTGCGAGCGAAGCGAGCCTCGAAGGATCGCGGCCCTCGCCCTTCGAGGCTGGCGCTACCCGCCAGCACCTCAGGGTGACGACCTCACATTCAGCATCGGCAAATAATGCTCTAACTACTTCTTCGCGCCCTCAGCACCCTCCTTCGCCGCACCCTTGCCATCCGTCGTACCATCCTTGGCCGGCGCGGCGGGCTCGGGCTTTTTCTGCGCGGCCTGCAAGTCATCCACCCGCTTCTGCAACGCCGCGACCGCTGTCTTGAGCGCCTCGATCTGCCGGCTCGCGGCATCGAGCTTGCGCTGCTGATCGAGCGACATCTGCGTCATCGTCTTCTTGAGAAAATCGACGTTGCTCTGCAGGCAACTGGTCCGGCGCGTCATGTCCTTCTCGGCCGTGCAGATCTCGATCCCCGGGACATCCTGCGCCATGGCGCCGGCCAGGGGCGCCGCGCCCAGCCATGCCACTGTCATCGCCATCGCCATGCCACGCATCGTCGCTCCTTCCATCCGCCGGATGCCGCGTCGCGGCGGCGTCCTCGTCACGCAAACGGTTTATTGATATCTGCGGCCGATCGTGATCGCCACCTCGGTCTCGCCCGTCGTCCCAATCGCCAATCGCCGCCTCCATGACCCAGACCAGTCGAGCGACGGAATCGTTCGTTTATGTGATCGGCAGTGCGGCGTGTGGCCGCTACCTCACCTATGTGGGATGGACGCTGGACGTGGAGCGGCGGCTGGCCCAGCACAACGCCGGCACCGGCGCGCGCTCGACCCGCGGCCGGCAATGGGTGCTGCTCCATGTCGAGCGGTTCGCCACGCGCACCGAAGCCATGAGCCGCGAATGGCACCTCAAGCGCGACCGCCGCTTCCGCAAATCGCTGACGCCGGACGCCGCGCGGTCAGCCACGCCCGTTCATCCCATCCGGGACCCGCCTCCGGCTCCGACCTGCCGGCCGGACAGCACTGCTGTCCCAAAACGCGACGCCGCGGCGGGGTCACGTTAACCTCCGGAACGGGGCTGGAACGAAGCGTGGCCGAATCGGAAGACGCCGCCCGCCCTGGGCTGATTTCCGCGGATTCCCGCGAACAGATCGGCGCGGACCGACGGCCCATCAGCCGGAAACGCGCTGTGGCGCACGCACGACATTAATATTTTGGCCTCCCACCCAAATGGGGGAAGCGCGCCGATGGGCCGTGATTGTAGGGAAAGGCGGGATGCTGCACGTCACACTGCACATCTCAATTTCCCGCGCGAGCGGGCCCATTGATTGCTCTACTGTTGAATTTTACAGGAATACTGGCTTTCAAGGCTGGCGCATGCGCCAGCCTTTTTGTTCGAACCGCCCCGGCCGCGTGCCGGAGCGCTGTGCGAGCTCCGGTCAGGTCGTCATCGGGCTCAGCGCGGGCGCCGGCGTCTCCCGCGGCAGGATCAGCGCCGCGACCACCACCAGCAGGCAGAGTGCCGCGAAAGTCTGCAGCATCAGCCCGAAGCCGCCCTGCCCGTAGAGCCAGGCCACCAGCCCCACCGAGGCACCGGCGGCGGTGAAGCCGACGAAGTAGCGGACGGCGAAGGCGCGCGAGCGCCATTCCTCCGCCGTGTACTTGCCGACCATGGCGTCGTTCACGGTGATCTGCCCGAACAGGCCGATGACGATGCCGATCGCGGCGGCGATCAGCGCCCAGTTGCTGGCCGTGGCCGCCGCATACAGCAACGGCGGCAGAACGATCGACATCGGCAGGAACACGGCTTTCAGCGAGTAGCGGTCCACCATCTTGCCGATGGTGTATTGCGTCGCCGCGCCGAACACATAGACCCCGGCCGCGATCACGCCGATCAGCGCGGCATTGTGGGTCAGATCCGTCAGCCGTTCGGTGAACAGTTTCGGCAGCGCCACGGTGATGGCGTTGAAGGTGGTCGAGATCGCGATCACCACCACCAGCAGCGACAGCAGCACGCGCCACATCTCGTTCTTGGCGATGCGCACCTGGGCGGCCGCCTGCTTGGTGCCTCTGCGATCCTCGTGGGCGACGGCGCGCATGAAGCCGATGCCGATGGCGGCGGTGACGAGGCCGGGCAGGATGAAGGCCCAGCGCCAGCCGAGATACTGACCGATGACGCCGGTCACAAGTGCCGACGACGCCACGCCGAAATTGCCCCACAGGCCGTTGACGCCCATCTCGCTGCCCAGCCTGTCGGCATAGGACACCAGCATCGCGGTGCCGACCGGATGATAGATCGAGGCGAACAGGCCGACCGCCAGCAGCGTCGCGCCGAGTTGCAGCGGTGTCTGCACCAGCCCCACTGCGATCATCGCGACGCCGATGCCGAAGAAATAGATCACCATCATGTGGCGGCGGCTCCAGCGGTCGCCGAGCCAGCCGGTGACCAGCGAGCCGGCGCCGAAGGCTACGAATGCAGGCGTCGCATAAGGAAGTAGTTCCGAATAGCTCATTCCCATCGCCGGCCCCATGATGATGACGGCGGCAGCGAAGATCAGCATTGCGTAGTGATCGATGAAATGAGCGGCGTTGATATATCGGATAACCTGTGATGCGTCGTTCATGGACAGATCCTGCGAAAAGTAAAAAGCTGGTACACTATAGGACATGCCGTTCACGGGATTCCGCCAATGACTGTCGCGCAAAAGCCAGAAATGCCGATCGCCCTGGAAGGCCATGTTGGCGCCGGCGTGCACCTGTTGGCCGCGCGGTATCCGAAGGGTACCCATCACGACACCCACATCCATCGCGAGGCGCAACTGGTGTTCGCCGCCAGCGGCACCATGCAGGTGACGACACCGAAAGGCCGCTGGCTGGTGCCGCCCGGCCGCGCGGTGTGGGTGCCGGCGCGGCTCGAGCATGCCATCGGCGTGCTCGCCGACATCGAAATGCGCACGCTCTATTTCGACATTGACTGGCTGACCCGCAACAACCGCGGCCTCGATGCGGAATTCGTGGTCCGTGTCTCGCCGCTGCTGCGCGAGGCCGTTCTGGCGCTGTTCGAGCGGGAGCGCACCGAGGCGCGCGACAGCCTGCTGCTGCGCCTGATCATGCTGGAATTGCATCAGGCCGAAGACCCGACCACGTTCATTCCGCTGCCGCGCGAGCCGCGCTGCCGGGCCGCCGCCGATCTGGTGCTCGCCGCGCCGATGCGGACGCACGACATCGCCGAACTGGCGCGGCAGGTCGGCACCTCGGCCCGGACCTTGTCGCGGCTGTTCGTCAGCGAGACGCATCTCAGCTTCAAGAGCTGGTGCCAGCGCGCCCGCGTCGCCACCGCGATCGAGCGCTGGGCGCTCGATCCGCGCCGCTCGATCAAGCAGACCGCGGCGGAGATGGGCTACAACAGCTTTCCCGCCTTCTGCCACGCGTTTCGTCAGGTCACCGGCAAAACGCCGAAGGAATTTGTCGGCGAGCGGTGAAGCGTTACGCGCCAGATATTTTTGATCGACTCACAACACGAGAATCGTCGTCCCCGCGCAGGCAGGGACGGCACGTCATCACGGGCGTCGTCATGGCCGGGCTTGTCCCGGCCGTCCACGTCTTAAAAACGTGTCAGCAAGCAAGACGTGGATGGCCGGAATAAATTCGGCCATGACGGAAACACCATCGTCATTGCGAGCACTCGGATCAGCGCTTCGCGCTGTCCGAGCACAGGCTCCGCGAAGCAATCCGGAAGGCCAAAGAACAAGAACTGGATGCTTCGTCGCTCATGCTCCTTGCAATGACCAGTCTTTATGACGGCGCGACAGGGCCGCCATTACTTCGGCACCACCGCCGTGGCCTCGATCTCGACGCGGGCGGCTTTCTCGACCAGCCGCACCACCTGCACCAGCGCCATCGCCGGATAATGCGCGCCGATCACGTCGCGATAGATCGCGCCGAGCCCTTTGAGGTTGTCGAGATACTCGTCGATATCGACGACGTACCAGGTCAGCCGCATCAGGTGCTCCGGCTTGGCGCCGCCTTCCGCGAGAATTGCGACGATGTTCTCCAGCACCTGCCGCACCTGCGCGAGAAAACCATCCGCCAGACGGTTCGACGCATCCCAGCCGATGACACCGCCGGTGACGATCAGCCGGCCTTCCGCCGCCATGCCGTTGGCATAGCCCTTCGGCACCGGCCAGCCGCTCGGCTGCAACACCTCGAGCGCACCTGTGGTCTCGCTCTTCGCACCCGGCAGGACCGACAGCGCAGGCCCCTTGGTCGTTGTCACCAGCAATCCTCCTGTCATCCGGCTTGCGGCGGCGGCGCGGCGTCGCCCGCCAGCGCCATCTGCCGCAAGGTGAAACGCTTCAGCTTGCCGGTCTGCGTCTTCGGCAACTGATCGAGAAAGGTGATGGCGCGCGGATATTTGTACGGCGCGATCTCGCGCTTGACGTGCTCCTGCAACGTCGTCACGAGCGCCGCGTCGCCGACCACGCCGGGCCGCAGCACCACATAGGCCTTAACGATCATGCCGCGCGCCTCATCCGGCGCGCCGACCACGCCGCATTCGACCACCGCGTCGTGCGTCAGCAACGCGGCTTCGACATCAGGGCCTGCGATGTTGTAGCCGGCGGAGATGATCATGTCGTCGGAGCGCGCCTGATACCAGAAGTAACCGTCAGCATCCATGATGTAGGTGTCGCCGGTCAGGTTCCAGCCGTTCTGCACGAACCTCTTCTGCCGCTCGTCGGCGAGATAACGGCAGCCGGTCGGGCCGCGCACCGCGAGCCGCCCCATCTCACCCGGCGCAAGGTCGCGGCCGTCGTCATCGACGATCTTGGCCTCATAGCCCGGCACCGGCCGTCCGGTGGCGCCGGGGCGAATGTCCTCCTCCCGCGCGCTGATAAAGATGTGCAGCATCTCGGTGGCGCCGATGCCGTCGATGATCCTGATGCCGGTCGCCTTCAGCCATGCCTCATAGGTGCCCTTCGGCAGGGTCTCGCCGGCGGAGACGCATTTGCGCAACGAGGAGATATCGTGTTTCGCAAGGCTGCCCAGCATCGCGCGATAGGCGGTCGGCGCGGTGAAGCAGACAGAGACCTTGAACCGCGCGATGGCGGCGAGCAGATCGTCCGGCGCGACCTTCTCCAGCACCACGAAGGACGCGCCGATATGCATCGGAAACAGCACGCCGCCGAAGCCGAAGGTGAACGCCAGCGGCGCGGAGCTGACGAAGCGATCTTCCGGTTTTGCGCGCAGGATATTGCCGGCGAAGCTGTCGCACACCGCGAGCATGTCGCGGTGAAAATGCATGGTGCCTTTCGGATCGCCGGTGGTGCCGGACGTGAAGGCGATCAGGCAGACATCATCGGCCGCGGTATCCACGGCCGCGAATTCCGGGCTCGCCTTAGCGATCAGCGTATCCAGCGAGTCGGCGCCGTCCGAACCCCAATACAGAACGTGCTTGAGTTCGTCAGTCTGCGCCCGCGCCTTCTCCATCTCCTCGCGCAGCTTGCCGTCGCACAGCGCGATGGAAATCCTGGCTTTCCGGATCGGATAGACCAGCTCCTTGGCGCGCAGCAACGGCATCGTCGCCACCACAATGCCGCCGGCTTTCAGCACGGCGAGATAGGTCGCCACCATCATCGGATTGTTGGCGGAGCGCAGCAGCACGCGGCCGCCGGTGACGAGGCCGAGATCGTTCACCAGCACATTGGCGATGCGGTTCACCAGCGCCTGTAATTCGCGATAGCTGTAACTCACCGTCGGGCTGACGATGCAGGGCGCATCGCCGCGCCCCCGCTCCACCCAGCGATCGAGGAAGTGCGCGACGCAATTGATGCGCGCGGGATATTGCAGCTCCGGGCGCGTGAAGATCAGCTCCGGCCACTGCTCGCGCGGCGGAAGATTGTCGCGCGCGAAGGTGTCGACATGCGCGGTGGCATTGAGCTGATCGGGAGCGAAATCGTCGGACAGGTTTTTGGCAGTTGCAATCATCGACAACGACCTTTCGTCCTTGGCGGAACACACGCCGTGGGCCCCGCCCCGATTCATTTTAAATCTAAAGTATCTTCGCGCAACGGTAACCCTCACGCAACAACAATTTTAAGATTGAAACAATTCGCTGCGGTGCGGAAATACAGTCAAATGTCGATCCAGCTTCGGGGCAATGCGTCAACGGTCGTCATGGCCGGGCTTGACCCGGCCATCCACGTCTCCTTGCCGGTGTCTCCCAAAGACGTGGATGCCCGGCACAAGGCCGGGCATGACGGAGAGCGCAACGCTACCGCTTACGCCTTCTGCTGCGTCGCCTTGCGCGCGGACACCTTGGCCTTGCCGAGCAGCCGCATCAGGTCCTGCACATCCTTGGCGGACAGATCGGCAAAAATGCTGGCGATCCACAATTCATGCTCGGCCGCCATCTTGCGGAATTCGGCGCGGCCGGCGCGCGTCAGCCGGATCACCTGCACGCGGCGGTCGCTCTCCGACGTGCGGCGGTCGAGATGACCGGACTCCACCAGCCGCTCAACAAGGCCGGTAACGTTGCCGTTGGAGACCATCATGCGCTTGGAGACATCCGACAGCGTCATGCCGTCCGGCGCCTTGTCGAGCTGCGCCATCAAGTCGAAGCGCGGCAGCGTGACGTCGAAGCGTTCGCGCAGGCGGCGGCGGATCTCGCCCTCGATCAGATTGGTGCAGGTGAGCAGTCGCAGCCACAGGCGCAGCTCGTCGCCGTGGTCCTCGGAATGCTCGCTCGCCTTGGTCTCGGAATCGAGGATCATGGAATCGGTGTACCTGTCATCGATGCATCAGGACACAGCATCGCCCGCATTGTTTTAGTTTTCAAGTATTTGGGCCATACGTTCACCAACCCTCATGGGCCGACAACGAAAGGCGCTCAACAAAAAACGTGCGTTCTGTGAGGTCGTCATGGCCGGATTTATTCCGGCCATCCACGTCCTTACAGAACGTCGGCAAAATAGACGTGGATGGCCGGGACAAGCCCGGCCATGACGAACTCATCGTTACAAGGCGAGGACAATGCCTCGCACTCCCCTCAATTCCCCTGAAACGCCGGGCGCACCTTGTTGGCGAAGGCGTGGAAGGCGCGGGCAAAATCCTCGGTGGTCATGCACAGCGCCTGCGCCACCGCCTCGGCCTCGATGGCTTCCTCCACCGACATGGCCCATTCCATCGCCAGCATCCGCTTGGTCATGGTGTTGGCGAAGGTCGGTCCCTCCGCGATCTGCTTGGCCAAGGTCTGCGCCTGCGTCAGCACCTGATCGGGATTGGCGATGCGGCTGAAGAAGCCCCACTTCTCGCCCTCCTCCGCGGTCATGAAGCGGCCGGTATAGAGCAGTTCGGACGCGCGCGACTGGCCGATGATGCGCGGCAGGATCGCGCAGGCGCCCATGTCACAGCCGGCGAGGCCCACCTTGTTGAACAGGAAGCCGACCTTAGCGCCGACCGCGGCCAGCCGCATGTCGGAAGCCATGGCGATGATCGCGCCGGCGCCGGCGCAGATGCCTTCCACCGCCGCGACGGTGGGCTGCGGACAGGCGCGCATCGCCTTCACCAGATCGCCGGTCATGCGCGTGAACGCCGTCAGCCCCTTGGTGTCCATCTTCACCAGCGGGCCGATGATTTCGAACACGTCGCCGCCGGAGGAGAAGTTGCCGCCGGCGCCGGTCACCACCACGGCCTTCACCTCGTCGTCCATGGCGCAGGCGCGGAAAAAATCGGTGAGTTCGCGATAGCTGTCGAAGGTCAGCGGATTCTTCCGCTCCGGGCGATTGAGCGTCACCGTGGCGACGCGATCCACCACCGCGAGCAGGAAATGCTTCGGCGAATACATCGCCAGCGGCAGCGTGACGGGATTGGCGGCTCTGCTCATGCGACCTCCGAAGCATTGAGGAATGAAACGGTCATCAGATCTCTCCGCCGGCGACCGGAATGGCTTGCCCGGTCACAGCGCTGGCGCCCTCGCCGCACAGCCACGCCACGCAGTCGGCGACTTCCGCCGGCGTGACGAGACGGCCCTGCGGATTGTGCTTGGCGAGTTCGGCCGCCGCTTGCTCGCGCGCGCGGCCGGTCTTCGCCATGATGTTGTCGATGCTGGCCGCGACCAGATCGGTCTCGGTGAAGCCGGGACATACCGCATTCACGGTGATGTTCTGCGCCGCGACTTCCAGCGCCAGCGCGCGCACCAGGCCCACCACCCCGTGCTTGGCGGCGACGTAGGCGCTCACGTAAGGATAGCCCTTGAGCCCGGCAGTGGACGCAATAGCCACGATGCGGCCGCGCCCCTGCGCCCTCATCGACGGCAGCACCGCCTGCGCGGCGTGAACGACGCCCATCAGGTTGACATCGAGCATGCGCCGAAACAGCGCCGCGTCGGTCTTGCCGAACGGCGCGGACTCGGCAGCGCCGGCATTGGCGACGAGGATATCGATCGGCTGCCGCGCCGCGGCGCTGTCGATGGCGGCGCGCACCGCAGCCTCGTCGGTGACGTCGGCCGTGAGCGCGTGATGCGCCGCGCCGTCAGCGATGACGCGCCGAAGCGAAGCGCCGTCGCGGCCCAGAACGGTGACGGTGGCGCCGGCGCGCGTCAGCGCGGTGGCGATGGCCCGGCCGATGCCGCGTCCACCGCCGGTGACCACCGCATGATGGGCGGACAATTCCGGCACGTCGCCTCCATAGGATTCGCCACCCTCAATATTTTAAACTTCAAATGATTGCAAGGAAGCCGCCATCTGAATCCCCTCGTCACCCTGCGATGCACGCAAAAGCTGGCCGCCACAGCAGATGACGGCGGCATCCTGCGGCGCGCGCCGCACATGCGGCTCGCAGATCGACCGCAGCGCTCCAGCGTCCTGAAATTCCTTCAATTCTAAAACTATCGCTTTTCATATATCTCCACCCTGCTAGTGTGGTGACCCGGCCTTCGCTTCATGTCTCGCTGAGTTCGGCGAGCGAACGTCGGATCGGGAAACGCAACCGCGACAGAGGCACGGCGTGGCTGACATAGACACCCTTACCACCGGCGACGGCCGCTTCACCTATCGGAGCGCCGGCGAGATCGGCGCGCCGGCGCTGATGTTCCTGCACGGCATCGGCGGCGCGGCGCGCGCCTGGCGCGACCAGCTCGACAGTTTCGCCAGCCGTTATCGCACCATCGCCTGGGACATGCCGGGCTATGGCGGATCCAGGCCGCTGGACAACACCAGCATCGAGGCGCTGGCGCAGGCGCTGAAGGATTTCCTGGCGCAGCTCGGGATCGAGAAGCCGGTGCTGATCGGCCATTCGATCGGCGGCATGATCGTGCAGCAACTTTTGAAGACCGATCCCAAGCTGCCGCATGCGGTGGCGCTCGCGCAAACCAGCCCGGCCTTCGGCAAGCCGGACGGCGAGTGGCAGAAGAATTTCATCGAGGCGCGGCTCGGGCCGCTGGCGCGCGGCGAGACCATGAAGGATCTGGCGCCGACGCTGGTCAAGGAGCTCGCCGGCATCGATCCCGATCCGCGCGGCATGGACTTGGCGCGCGATTGCATGGCGAGAGTGCCGGAGGCGACCTATCAGGCCACCATGCGGGCCCTGATCGGCTTCGATCTGCGCGACATCCTCAAATACATCAAGCTGCCGACGCTGGTGCTGGCCGGCTCCGAGGACACCAATGCCCCGGCGCCGATGATGAAGAAGATGGCGAGCTACATTCCGCACGCGACCTATGTCGAGCTGGAGGGCGTCGGCCATCTCGCCAATCTCGAGCGGCCGATGATGTTCAACGCCGCCCTTGCCAGTTTCCTCAGCGCCCATCCGCCGCGCAGCGAGTAATGTCCATGACCGCGCAAACCACCAAGCCCGCCCTCGCCGCCGCGCCAGACGCGCCGCTGTTCGATCCGAAAGCGTTCCGCCTCACCGACGAGCAGGCCGAGATCATGTCGCTCGCGCGCCATCTCGGGCAGACCGTGTTCGCCGGCCGCGCCAGCGCCTATGACCGCGATGCGCGCTTTCCGGTGGAGAACTACAAGGACCTGCACAAGGCGGGCCTGCTCGGCATCGCGATCCCGACAGAACTCGGCGGCATGGGCGCCGACTATCAGACCTACGCGCTCACCGCCGCCGAGATCGGCCGCTATTGCGGCGCCACCGCGCTGACCTGGAACATGCATGTCTGCTCGACCTTGTGGTCCGGTCCGCTCGCCGACGACCTGGAGATGGACGCGGCGACCCGCGCCGCGCATGCGCGCCGCCGCGCCATCCACTACAAGCGCATCATCGAGGATGGCGCGATCTATTCGCAGCCGTTCTCCGAAGGCGGCGCGGCCGCCGCCGGCGGCGTGGCCTTCGGCACCGAAGCCCGGCCCGTGAAGGGCGGCTGGCTGGTCAACGGCAAGAAGATCTTCGCCTCGCTCTCCGGCCATGCCGATTACTACGGCGTGCTCTGCACCGAGATGGCGGAAGGCGAGAAGGCGTCGCGCCGCAACACGCTCTATCTGGCTGTGCCGGCGAAGGCCGAGGGCGTGTCGGTGGTCGGCGACTGGGACCCGCTCGGCATGCGCGGCACCGTTTCACGCACGCTGATCTTCAAGGACGTCTTCGTCGGCGAGGATGAAGCGTTGATGCCGCGCGGCGTCTACTTCAAGGCGGCATCGAGCTGGCCGCATATGTTCCTGACCTTGTCGCCGACCTATATCGGCCTCGCGCAGGCGGCCTACGATTTCACCGTGCGCTATCTGCGCGGCGAGGTGCCGGGCATGCCACCGGTGAAGCGCCGCATGTATCCCACCAAGCAGATCGCGGTGGCGCAGATGCACGTCAAGCTGGAGCAGACCAAGGCGATCTGGTTTGCCGCCGTCACCGAGGCCTGCGCCAATCCGACCAAGGCGCAGGTGCTGCGCGCCTATGCCGCGCAGTTCTCCGCGATGGAAGGCGCCAACGAGATCGCGACGCTCGCCATTCGCACCTGCGGCGGCCAGGCGATGCTGAAATCGCTGCCGCTGGAGCGCATCTACCGCGACAGCCGCTGCGGCTCCCTGATGCTGCCCTGGACCGCCGAACTCTGTCTCGACCGCATCGGCCGCGAGGCACTCTACGAGCCCGGCGAGAGCGATGAATAGCAAGGGTCATCCTTCGAGGCTCGCCGAAGACGGCGAGCACCTCAGGATGACGATCACTGCCCCAGCCGTCACCCTGAGGTGCCGCCGCGCAGCGGCGGCCTCGAAGGGCGGCGGCGAAACACGATGGAAGCAGGCGTGCAAGAGACATCGTCATGGCCGGGCTTGTCCCGGCCATCCACGTCTTGTTTCTTGAAGCCGCTTAAGGACGTGGAGGCCCGGGACATAGGCGAGCGAAGCGACGCCGTTCTTCGAACGGCTAAGCGCGGGCATGACGCCTTCCCCGGGGATGACTGTATCTGAATCGACAGGTTGGTAGAAAGTGGACCTCTCCGATCTCATCGCGCGCAACGCCGCCTTCACGCCGGACAAGGCCGCGCTGCGGTTCGAGGGCAACACGCTCACCTACGCGCGGTTCGATGCCCGCATCGCGCAGACAGCCCGTGCGCTGAAATCCGACTACGGCATCGCGCGCGGCGATCGCGTTGCCATTCTCAGCCTCAACCGCCCCGATTACCTGGTGCTGCTCTATGCCTGCGCGCGGCTCGGGGCCATGCTGGTGCCCATGAATTTCCGCCTCGCGGTGGCCGAGCAGATGTTCATCCTCGCCGATGCCGCGGTGAAAATGCTGTTCGTCGAACGGGCCTTCGCCGACGTGATCGCTCCGCTGCGCGAAGAACTTCCCGAAGCAAAAATCGTCGGCCTCGATTTCGCGCCCGAGAATGGTCTTTCCCTCGATGCGCTGCTGGCGCGCGCCAACGGCGACGGCCGCAATCCGCATGTCGATCTGCAGGCGCCGCTCCTGATCGTCTACACCTCCGGCACCACCGGCCGCCCCAAGGGCGCGGTGTTGCGCCAGGAGGCGCTGTTGTGGAACGGGGTGATGAGCCAGCACATGCACGGCCTCACCTCCGACGACCACATCCTCACCGTGCTGCCGTTCTTCCACGTCGGCGGGCTCAACATCCAGACCACGCCGGCGCTGCATCACGGCGCCACCGTGACGATCCACGCCCGCTTCGCGCCGGACACCACGCTGAAGGCCTTCGCGGACGATCGCCCGACCCTCACCGTGCTGGTGCCCGCCACCATTCTCGCGGTGACCTCGCATCCGGCATGGACAACCGCCGATCTCTCGTCGCTGAAAGCCATCTCCACCGGCTCGCAGATCGTGCCGCAGGACCTGATCGACCGCATCACCGCGCGGGGCGTCCCGGTGCTGCAAGTCTACGGCTCCACCGAAACCTGTCCTATCGCGGTCTACACACGCATCAAGGGCGACCTCGCGCGCGACGGCTCCACCGGCCTGCCCGGCTTGTGGTGCGAGGCGAAAGTGATCGACGACGACGGCCATGAGGTCCCGGCCGGCATTGCCGGCGAGATCGTGGTGCGCGGGCCGAACGTGTTCTTCGAGTACTGGGGCAATGCGGCGGCGACGCGCGAGGCGCTGCACGATGGCTGGTTCCGCACCGGCGATATCGCCATGCGCGATGCCGACGGCTATTTCTTCGTGCAGGACCGCAAGAAAAACATGATCATCTCCGGCGGCGAGAACATCTACGCCGCCGAGATCGAGCGCGTGCTGCTGGAGCATCCCGACGTCGCCGATTGCGGCGTGATCGGCCGCCCCGATCCGAAATGGGACGAGGTGCCGGTGGCCTACGTGATCTGCCGCGAGGGCGCCACGCCGCGCGCCGACGTGCTCGCCGCGCATGTGCAGGCGCAACTCGCCCGCTTCAAGGTGCCGCGCGATTTCATTTTTGTCACGGAGTTGCCGCGCACCGCGCTTGGCAAGGTGCAGCATTTCCGGCTGAAGCAGATGGCGGAGGATGGGACGTGAGCACACAAGAGGCCGTCATCCTGAGGTGCGGGCGAAGCGAGCCTCGAAGGATGACAGCCGTCGCCCTTCGAGGCTGTCGCTCCGCGACAGCGCCTCAGGGTGACGGCTCCTTCCAACTCACCCCCCGGACATGGCTCATATCATGATCATCACCGTACTCGGCGGCGGCAACGGCTCCTTCGCGGCGGCGGGCGACTTCGCGCTGCAAGGCCACCAGGTCCGGCTGTGGCGGCGCAACGCGCAGGCCGTGGCGCAGCAGCGCGCCGAAGGTGCCCGCATCACCGTGAAGGATTCGCGCGGCCGGCATGACGCCCGGCTCGCGCTGGTCACGGCGGACATCGCCGAGGCCGTGCGCGGCGCCGATCTGATCCTCTGCCCCGCCCCCGCCTTCGCGCAAGCCGATATCGCCCGCGCGCTGGCGCCGCATCTCGCCGACGGGCAGGTGGTCTACCTGCCGCCGGCGACCTTCGGCTCGTTCATTTTCGCCAAAGCGATGCATGAGGCCAATAATCGCGCCAACGTCTCCTTCGCCGAGACCGGCACGCTGCCATGGCTCACCCGCAAGCACGGCCCGTTCGAGGTCGCCATCACCATCCGCGCCAAGCGCCTGCCGACCGGCGTGTTTCCGCTCACCAACGCCTTGCACGCCTATACGATCATCAACAAGGCGTTTCCCGACGTGATCGAGCCGTGTGGCGATGCCCTCTCCGGCGCGCTGATGAATGCCGGGCCGATCATCCACCCGCCATTGATCGTGATGAATGCCGGGCCGATCGAGCATTTCGAACGCTGGGACATCCACAAGGAGGGCACGCAGGCCGCGATCCGCCGCGTCACCGATGCGCTCGACGCCGAGCGCATCAAGGTGCGTGAGGCGCTGGGCTATGGCGCGCCGCATTTCCCGCTGGCGCATCACTACGCCACCGAGGGCGAGGAGTGGATGTATGGCCGCGGCTCGCATGACCGCCTGACCGATAGCGGCGACTGGCGCGAGCGGCTGGTGCTGACCGAGCATCGCTACATGCGCGAGGACCTGCGGCTCGGCCTATCGTTCCTGGTGTCGGTCGCGCAGCTCGCCGGCGTGGAGACGCCGCTGGCGAAATCCTTCCTCGCCATCGGCGGCGCGATCTGCGGCGAGGATTTTTTACGTGACGGCCGCACGCTCGAAAGCCTCGGGCTTGGTGGGCTCGATAAAGCCGCGTTGCAGACGCTGCTGAGGGAGGGCTTTCAATGAACCTGCCACAACAGCATCGTGTCTTCGGCACCGCCTCTCTGTTCCCTCCCCCCTTGTGGGGGAGGGTCAGGGAGGGGGGTAAGCCCACCGAAGGCACTCCAAAGCAACGCTTCGTATTGCCTCATACCCCCCTCTCCACCTCTCCCCCACAAGGGGGAAGAGAGCCAGTTTCACGACGCGGCAATGCCTCGATCCAATTCAAACCGGAGCCGGCATGACCTCCCGCGACACCATCGCCGCGCTCGGCGCTGGGCGCATGGGGCGCGGCATTGCGATTGCGTTTGCCTTTGCCGGCCACGCGGTCGCGCTGGTGGATTTCAAGCCGCGCGATACTGCTGCTTTCGACAAACTCGCACGCGATGCGATGGCCGACATTCGCACTACGCTCGACATGCTCTCGCGCGTCGGCATGCTCTCCGCCGCTGACGTCGCGCCGCTTCTCGCGCGCGTGCGCGTGGTGGCGGAGGCCGATGCGGCGCCCGCGCTGCGCAATGCCGCGATCATCTTCGAGGGCGTGCCGGAAGTCGTCGATCTCAAGCGCGAAGCCCTCGCGCGGGCGTCACACCTCGCCGGCCCCGAACCGATCATCGCCTCCACCACCTCGACGATTCTCGTCGACGATCTGTCGAACGCCGTCGCGCAGCCGCAACGTTTCCTCAACGCGCACTGGCTCAACCCCGCCTATCTGGTGCCGCTGGTCGAAGTCTCGCCCGGCAAGGCCACCGATCCCGCCATCACCGCGCGGCTGAAAGCGGTGCTGGAATCCATCGGCAAGGTGCCGGTGGTCTGTGCCGCCTCGCCCGGCTACATCGTGCCGCGCATTCAGGCGCTCGCCATGAATGAAGCCGCGCGCATGGTGGAGGAAGGCGTCGCCTCCGCGGACGACATCGACAAGGCGATCAAATACGGCTTCGGCTTCCGCTTCGCCGTGCTCGGCATGCTGGAATTCATCGACTGGGGCGGCGGCGACATTCTGCACTACGCCAGCCGCTACCTCACCGGCGCGCTGAATAGCGAACGCTACGCCGCGCCGGAGATCATCGGCCGCAATATGGAGCAAGGCCGCATCGGGCTGTCGACGCGGCAAGGCTTTCTCGATTACGCCGGCATGGACGTCGACGCCTATCGCGAAGCGCGACTGAAAGCCTTCGTCGAACTGTTGAAGCATTTCGAACTGGCGCGGAAGCCGGTGACCGAGAGCGAGTAGTTTGTCGTCATTGCGAGCGCAGCCACGCCGCCCCACCTAACAGTCGTCATGGCCGGATTTATTCCGGCCATCCACGCCTTGCTTCTAATTCGCTCGAGGAAGGACGTGGATGCCCGGGACAAGCCCGGGCATGACAGAGAAAACTACCCGAACACATCCAGCACTTCGCCGTCACGGATGACGACGGTGCCGTCGAGCGTGATGGTGGTGCCGAACATCGGCAGGTCGAAATGGCCGGCGGTGTAACGGCCGGCGAATTCGTTGGCGCCGGTGGAGAACAGGAAGTTGCCCGCCACCGCGCGGATTTCGGTGCCGTTGGTGTCGTTGAGATCGTACATCGCCAGCGCCTCATAGCGCGCGTTGGGATTCATGCCCCAGCCGACATGCGACACCGCGTAGGCCTCTCGATCGCCCCAGGCCGCGAGATAGCGCTTCATCATCTCGGCGTCGGCGCCCTCGCCTTTGAGTTCGACGACATAGTCATCCTTGATCGTCATATCCACGGCCGAGGTGAGATAGCGCTTGAAGGTGAGATTGATGTCGCCCGCCGCCATCACCAGCCGGCCGTTGACGCCGCCGCTCTTCGGAAAGCTCACCACGATGCCGCCCGGCCAATGCGCCAGCGTGCCGGGTTTGTCGGTCCAGCCCCAGACGCCGACGCTCGGCGCGCCTTCCATGTTGACGTCGAGATCAGTGCCGGCTTTCGAGGTCACCGTCATGCGCTTCGTGCCGCGCAGCATCTTGGCGGCGGCGCGCACGCGCTTTTCCAATGCGCTGTCCGGCACCATGCGCTCCAGCGCTTCCGGATGCTCGTTGGAGATCACCAGAATGCGCGCGCCGGCCTTCAGGATGTCCGGCGTCTCCGGCGCATGCATCAGACCTTCGATGGTGCAATCGACCACGAAGCCCGCCTGCTGCAACGCGCTGACCACCGGCGTAAGTTTCTGGATCGCTTCGCTCGCGCCGGTGGAGCGGATCGGCACCACCTGCTTGTTGCGCGGCGTCGGCAGCACGACATGAAACGGCCGCGCGCCCATGCGCAGCAGCGCCAGTTCAGCGATGTGAACATTCAGCGCGCGCGATTGCGTTTCGGAGAGAATGGCGGCGGTGTCGCCGGGCTTCACCGCACAGCGCTCGAACACCTCGCAGAACGCGTCGATCCATTTCGCTTCGATGCGATCCGCCTGCATGCCGCTTCTCCTCATAGCGTGTTCGAGCGAAGTGGATACCGGTTCGCGTCAAGAAACGCGTCCAAATAAAACCACCGCGATTGTCGTTGGATGATAGGCGGCGGCGTGTTACATGAAAAGGAATATTTTTAGAGTTAAAGGACTGGCGTCGCAGCCGGCGTCTTTCGACGCGAGCCGGATCGAGCCATCCGGATCACATCATCTGGGCGAGCTTCCATGGCCGACAGCGACCGCACCGCCGCGCTCGATCCCGCCGCCTTCCGCAAGGCGCTCGGCCAGTTTCCGACCGGTGTCGCGGTGGTCACCGCCGCGCATGACGGCCGCGCGATCGGCATGACGGCAAACTCGTTCTCGTCGGTGTCGCTCGATCCGCCGCTGGTGCTGTGGAGCGTGGCGAAATCCTCGCCCAGCCACGACGCCTTCGTCGCATCGGATGCCTTCGCGGTGCATTTCCTCGGCGCCGATCACCGCGATCTGGCGCTGCGCTTCGGCCGGCCCGGCGACAAGTTCGCCGGGCTTGCGCATGCCCCCGGCGAGACCGGCGCGCCGCTGATCGAGGGGCTGGCGCCGATCTTCGAATGCCGCGCCTGGGCGCGCTATCCCGGCGGCGATCACACCATCCTCGTCGGCGAGGTAATGCGCATGGTGGAGCGCAATCACGAGCCGCTGCTGTTTCACTCCGGACAGTTGCGCCGCATCGATGCGCTGCGCCGCGCGCCGCCGCTGGCCGACAACAGCTTCGCGCGCAATTATCTCGCCTATCTGCTGGCGCGCGCCAGCTTCATCGTCTCCAACGAATTCCATGCGCGACTCAGCGAGTGGAATCTCACGGTGCCGGAATGGCGCGTGCTGGCCTGCCTGATGGATGTCGAGGGGCTGTCGGTGGGCGAACTCGCGGCGATGGCGCTGATGAAGCAGCCGCGCCTGACCAAGGTGCTGGATCGCATGGAGCGCGACGGCCTGTTGCAACGCCGCGCCACCGCCGGGGATCGCCGCCGCGTCACGCTGCATCTCACCGCGAAGGGCCGCGCCCGCGCCGCCCCGGTGCTGATCGCCGCGAAGGCGCACGAGACGGACCTGCTGGCGCAATTTACCGACGCCGAGCGCGCCACCATCAAGCACGCGCTGGATCTTCTGATCGGACGCGCCCGGAGGGGATAACGCGAAGGCCGGCCTCTCCGTCGTCATGGCCGGATCGAGCTGGGCACAGAATATCGGTCGTCATGGCCGGATTTATTCCGGCCATCCGTCTTGCTTTGAGTCCAGAAAGCATTGCAGCGAAGAAAGACGTGGATGCCCGGGACAAGCCCGGGCATGACGGAGGATAGGCTTGGTTACGCGACCGGCTATACAGGCGAGAAAAGACCATCCGTCATTGCGAGCGAAGCGAAGCAATCCAGTTGCTTTCGTGGCTCCTGGCGACTGTGTTTGTGGTCAATGGGGATTGTCTCTCCACGGTCTGTTGTCGCGAGCCATTGTGTTGAGGGCGATGAGGAGCTTTCGTGCGATGGCGATGATGGCGACCTTTGCGGGTTTTC
>Ga0182742_1001002_pt1 | contig 38770 bp, 36 predicted proteins | sample eDN5th37CBELigMG_FD_128880 | JGI IMG/M metagenome (GOLD analysis project Ga0182742, IMG submission 128880) | Enriched Miracle-Growth compost microbial communities from Emeryville, California, USA - eDNA 5th pass 37_C BE-Lig MG (version 2)... ... | reverse complement strand
GCGCACCGCCCGCCACCATGGCGGCGACGGCAGCTGGGGCGACCTGCTGGTGCCGGTCATTGTCTCGAAGCAGGCACTGGAGGCGGCCGAATAGGCCGAACCAGCGCCGGCACGGGAGGAGAAAAGGGCCGCGCGGTCAGCCGCGCGGCCCTTTTCGTTTACGGTCGGGGCACAGACGTGAGCACGGAAGCCACCTGCGAGGTCAATCCAGCAGATTATTGCTCCAATTCCCCGTTCGTCACCTCGAACTCAAGCACCCGAACGCCGCGCCGCGCGCCGTCCGGCGACGGAAGCAGGTCGAGCGTGTCGCGTCCCGCCGCGTCGGCCGCCGCAAGCTCGAGGATGCCGGCAATGCCCTTGCGGGGCGCGGAGGCGGCCAGCGCCTCGATCCCGCCCAGCCGCAGCATCCGCGCCAGCGGCGTCATCGTCCGCGTCTGCTCCTGGTCGGGAAGCTCCCCAAGGCCGGGGCCGTGCAGTGTAGACTGCGCCCCCGCTTCGCCACTTGGGGCAGCACCCCTTGACGTCCCAGCGGGCGCGGCAAACTCGGCCAACAGATATTCGCGGCCCCGCGTCGTCTCGCTGAACATCAGAACCGGCTCGTCGAAAATCTCCCCGGGGGCCAGCCGCTGCCGCATGACCTGCGTCGAGGCGCCGTCGGCGTCGGTATAGTTCAGCACCATGTCGAGCGGGCGGTCCGTGGTGTTCGACACACGCGCAGCCAGCACGTCGCCATCGCCGACGCGCGTCGCCGCCCGCGCGTCGAGCACGACCGACTGGCCGTCGCGCTGGAGCGAGAAGGCAACGCCGACTGGCTCGCCTGCGCGCGGCGCAGCCTCCGGGAGCGTGACGATGCGCGAGCCGAACATCATGAAGGCGGCCCATTTTGCCGGATCGCTCCAGCGGCTTCGCGCCTCACCCTGGGCACGCCTCAGCGCTTCTGCGGGCGGGTAGGTCGACAGATGCTCCACGTAGCGCAGCATGATGTATGCGGTCGCGTCGTCATCGACGTTCCAGAGGCTGGCGAGCACGCTGCTCGCGCCCGCCAGGATGAAGCCGCGCGCCAGCCCGACGATGCCGGCGTCGAGCCGTCCGCCAAGCCCCGTCTGGCATGCGCTCAGCGTCACCAGTGCGGGGTGGTCGAGGCGGAGCGACTGGATAGACCGCGCCGTCAGCCGCCCGCCGCTCAGCGCCAGGAAACTGCCGTCGACCGGGTCGTCCGCGCTGGAATAGCCGTGCGCGGCGATGTGCACATATTGCGCGGCCTGCATGCGGGGCAGCACCTCGGCCACGGTGGCGTCCGGTCCGATCACCGCCACAGTGCCGAAACGCTCGGCGATGGCGCGCGCTTCCCGCGCGGCGCCCGGCAGGCGAGGAAATATCCATTGCGGGTCCCCGCTCGCATCGGGGTCGCCAGCGATCGCCTGCGGGACCATGCCGCCGGCAAGCGCGAACAGGCGGCCGGACAGTACGTCGCCCAGGCTCGCCTCGACGTTGAGCGCGGTCGTCTCCACAAGCGGCACGCCGTCCCCGTCCGGGTCGAGCGCAGCGAAGGGGACGATTCCGATATTGACCGCCGGCACGATGGTGAGGCTGGAGAGCAGCGAAACCTCATTGCGGATCCCCGGCGGAAACAGCAGGCCGCCGAGCCTGGCCAGCAGCGGCGCCGGGTCCGGCCCGCGCCGCCCGGTGAGCGGCGCCGCGCCCCGAGATACGGGCTGCGCATCCCCGTCGTCGCCGCCCTGCGCGCGCAGCCTTGCACGCCGCTCCAGCGGGGCCGCGCTTTCGGCCACGGCGGCGACGGTGGCCTCGATCGAGGCAGAGAGTTCGCGGGCGGGGACGGGTATCCGGAACTCGACGAGGTTCGAACGATCCGTCGACCTGTAGTAGCCGCAGACGGCATCCCCGTCGCGCAAGTAGAACACGAGCCCGCGCGGACCGGCATCTCCCGGGCGCGAGGGCACGGCCAGATAGGCATCGATCGCGCCCGGCGTGCCGGCATAGTTCGACTCGGCAGTCACCGTGGCGGCGCGGCTCTGCATCAGCGCCACATATTGGTGGCCGGCCCGCTCCACCGCCTCGGGAAAGGCCGGACATGCCCGCGCCGGCACCGCCGCGGCGGCTGCCAGCACCATGCCTGCAAGCAACCACGGCAGCCGCATGCCCTCTCCTCCAGACCGTCCTGTGGCACGAGACACATGTTTGCCGCGGCCCGCGGCCTTGTCCAGTCAGCGCCTCTCCTTCGCGGCGGGGGCCTCGGGTCCCTCGCACAAAACTTAGCCGATCGACAACGTTTTCTCTTGCATTGGCGGCCAGGCCGTGAATAGTTAGCGATATGGCTAAGCATGACACGGAACTCTCCCTGCTGTTCCACGCGCTGGCGGATCCCACCCGCCGCGCGGTGCTGTCGCAACTCGCCGGGGGTCCGGCGCGCGTGACCGAGCTGGCCGGGCCCACGGGGCTGCGGCTGCCAACGGTCATGCGGCACCTTTCGGTTCTGGAGGAGGCCGGCTTGATCGTGACCGCGAAGGACGGGCGCATCCGCACCTGCGCCGTGGTTCCCGAGGCGCTGGACCCCGTGCGGACCTGGCTGGACGAGCAGCGGACGCTGTGGAACGGGCGGCTGGACCGCCTGGACACCTATGTGATGAAAATGATGAAGGAGCGCGACCAATGACATCGAACCTGCACGCCGGCGCTGTGGCAGACAGGGTTCCCGAGGCAGGCGACCGCTTCGCGACGCTGACCTTCACGCGGGAGCTCGCGGCTCCGCTGGAGACATTGTGGCAGGTGTGGACCGCGCCGGCGGCGCGCGCCGTCTGGGCCAGCCCCAGCCCGTCGGTGACGGTGGAGTTCCTCGAGGCCGACACCAGGGTGGGCGGGCGCGAGATTTCCCTTTGCAAGGTCGACGGCCAGCCCGACATACGCTGCGAGAACGGATGGCTGGCGCTGCAGCACGAAAAGCGCAGCGTGGGATATGAAGTCATCTCGTCGGAAGGCGTCACGCAGTCTTGCGCGCTCGTCACAGCCGACCTGTCGGGAGACGACGAGCGCAGCAGGCTGGTCGTGACCGTGCAGCTGTCGTCGCTGGCGCAGGACATGGCCGAAGGCTACCGGCAGGGTTTCAATGGCGGGCTCGACAACCTGCGCGCCACGGCCGAGCGCACCATGGTGCTGCGGCGCATGATCAAGGCGCCGCGCGAACTGGTCTGGGGGGCGTGGATGAATGCCGAGAGCCTGCCGCAATGGTGGGGACCCGACGGCTTCTCCTGCCGGACCAAGAGGATCGACCTGCGCAATGGCGGCGAATGGGTTTTCGACATGATCGGGCCGGACGGGACCGTCTACCCCAATCATCATCTCTACGGCGACATCCGGCCCATGGAGCGGATGGGCTACACCCTGCTGTGGGGCGAGAACGGGCCCAAGCATGCCGACGCCTGGGCCTCTTTCGAGGACCGCGACGGCGGCACGATGGTGACGCTGGGCATGGTCATGAGCACGGCCGCCGAGTTCCACGAGGCGAAGGGCTTCGGCGCGATCGAGCTGGGCCTTCAGACGCTGGGCAAGCTTGCGCGCATGGTCGGCGCGCAGTAGGCGGCGGGCCGGGCAGCCGGCCTCGCAGCGCCTGTCACCACGGCGCCTCTCCGGCCGGTTCGACAAACCGTCCGGACCCGCCGTCGGCACCCAGCAGCGCATATCGGACAGGCAGCCGCGCGCCCTCTTCAGGCGACATGAACCCGTTGTTGCCCGTCAGGTCGGTCCTGACATATCCGGGCGCGACCGAGTTCACGAGGATCGGCGTGTCCTTCAACTCCGCCGCCAGTTGGACCGTCAGCATGTTGAGCGCCGCCTTGGAGGCATTGTAGCCGATCAGACGCGCGGAATAATAGGGTGAGCTCGGGTCGCCGTTGATCGCGAGAGAGCCAAGCGTGGTCGCCAGGTTGACGATGCGGCCGGCGCTCGACTTCCGCAGCAGCGGCAGGAATGCCTGCGTGACTGCCAGCGCCCCGATGAAATTGGTGCCGACGAGCCGGCTTACGGCGGAAATCGATGCGGCGCTGGGAGGCCCGTCCGCCGTGTCGACGATGCCGGCATTGTTGACCAGGACATCCAGGCGTCCGTGGTCGCTCTCCACCCTGCGCGCCGCAGAGGCGATGCTGTCCTGATCGGTGACGTCTATCGCCAGCGCTTCCGCAGCGAGGCCCGCGGCGCGCAAGCCACCGGCCGCTACCTCTCCGCGCCGCGGATCGCGCGCTCCGACCAGCACGGTCAGCCCGGCCTGCGCAAGCTGGCGGGCGATCTCCAGCCCTATGCCCTTGTTGGCTCCCGTGACCAGAGCGAGGCGCGTCGTTTGGTCCGTCATCGAATGTCCTTTCAATGCTGAAGTCGCGAAGCCAATATATGAAGGATCGTTCGATTTCGGGATTCGCTTATGGATGCGACACCGCCGCCTCACCTCAGCCCGCGAAAACGGCCGCGTCAGGCACGCGCCTCGGTCACCGTGGACGCCATATTGGAGGCCACCATTCAGGTTTTGCTGGCGGAGGGCATCCACAGGCTGACCACCACGCGCGTCGCCAGGCGGGCGGGCGTTTCGGTGGGAACCATGTACCAGTATTTTCCGCACAAGCAGGCGCTGATCTATGCCTTGAACGAGAGGTATCTCGCCGTGCTGGCCGAGCGCATGGAGGCAGCCTGCAAGCTGCACCACGGCGCGACCGCCGCACAGATGGTCGAGGCGGTGGTGAACGCCTATTGGGACGCAAAGACCGAGCGAAGCGACGTGACGCGCGCGCTCTACCGGTCGGCGGTCGAGCTCGACAACGAGGCCCTGATCAAGGCTTTCGCCCGGCGCATGGACGCGGCGATGCTGGGTATGCTCGCCACGGCGAGCAACGGTCGCAATGTCGATGTCCAGCGGGTCAGCGCGACGCTGCTGGCGGTGATCTTCGGAACGGTCCGCAACGTGTTCGAGCAGAATTTGGACGAAGCCGCGCAGGCCGGCATCCGCGGACAGCTGATCCTGATGTGCACGGCCTACCTTGGCGCGCCGGCTTCCCTTGCGGCGACCCGGGGCGGCCGTGACAGCCGCGCCCGGAAGCTGGCCTAGGTGCCCGCAGGGCTCATGACGCGACCGCGAAGCGTCGCTGACCGCTCCCCGACGGCGGCACGATCCGGAGAGGCCGCGCCGCCCTGCATCCGGCGCATGCCATCAGCGGGCGAGATGACGGGAGCGTAGCCGAGATCCTTGCGCGCCCTACCAATGTCGACGGTGAAGTCCTTCCCGATCAGTCGCAGCATCTGCCGGGTGATCGGCGGCTCGCCCTTGCGGCGGAAGACCCGCCAGACCGCGCCCATCACGCCGGCCATCGTCCAGGCGAGGCCAAACGGCACGGAGCGATCCTTCGGCGCAACGCCGCGGCTGGCGAGCAGGCGCGTCAGGAAGGACTTCAGCGTCGTGTCCTCCCCATCGCTGACGAACCATGCATGCCCGCCCGTTCCGTGGTCCGCGGCAAGGATCAGCGCGTGGCAGAGATTTTCGACATGGCAGGTTGAAAGCGCCTGCGCGCCGCCCGCAACCCATTGGAACTGTCCGGCGCGGACGGTGTCGACCATGTGGTCGAGCGCCGGCATGTCCGGACCCCAGATGAAGGGCGGACGGATGGCCACGGTGGAGAAGCCGGCGCGGCGGCCATTGGCGGCAAGCAGCAATTGCTCCGCTTCCGCCTTGGACGCCGCGTAGGGGGCGAAGCCCATCTTGCGCATGGGCATGTCCTCGGTAGCGCCACGCATCGGTTCGGGGCGGCCCATGACGACGGCGGCTGCGCTGACATGGACGACCCGGCGCACGCCAGCCTGCGCGGCCGCCTCGACAACGTTGCGGGTGCCGTCGACGTTGATCTGCCGGAACAGGGACATCGGCCCCCAGAGCTTGAAATGCGCGGCGACGTGGAACACCACCTCGACCCCTTCCATCGCCTGGCTCAAGGCACTTCGGTCCGAGAGGTCGCCCGCGGCAGGCTCTGCACCGAGCGCCTGCACGCCAGCCATTGCGTCGGGGCTGCGCCCGAGCGCGCGGACGTGCCAGCCATCTGACAGCAGCCGGCGGATGAGATGTCCGCCGACGAAACCGGAGCCTCCGGTGACGAGGGCGAGGCGAGGCGGACTCTGTGGAGGAAAGTGGGACATGTCGAAACTCCTGGTTGACGTTGGTCGCCAACCTGACATGTCCGTACAATGTACACAATACATAATCTGAAATCTGTTACATGTTGCATCAGTTCCGGCGATCGGCTAGTAGCTGCGCATGACAATCGACGCGCCCGATCATCGCGATCGCATCCTCGACACGGCTGCCGACCAGGTCCGCCGCTTTGGGGAGGCCAAGACAAACGTGGTCGACATTGCCAGGGCCATGGGCCTGTCGCATTCGGCGATCTACCGGCACTTCCGGTCGAAGGCGGACATCTTCGGCGCACTCGCTGCGCGCACGATGGCCGAAGAGGCCGAACTCGCGTCGCGCTTCGCGAAGGCCGATGGTCCTGCGGCGGAGCGGCTGCGCGGCCTCGTGCTGGCGCTCCACCGGAGCAAATGCGCCAAGCTCGGCGAGGACCCCGAGATCCACGGCCTCTACCGCCGGATCGTGGCCGAACGCCCGGACCTTGTCGCCGACTATGCGCGACGCATGACCGGGCTCGTCCGGGAGGTCCTGGAAGACGGGATTGCGCGGGGCGAATTCCGCATCGACGACCTCGACACTGCCGCCGGCGTGGTGCGCGACGCGGTCACAGTGTTCGTCCATCCCGCCCATGTGGAGCAGGCCATCCTGGCCGGGCTGGATATAGAACCACGGCTTCAGGCGGTGATCGATGCTCTGGTCGCTTCGTACAGAGCAGATGGAAGGCAGGACAGGTAGCCGCGGCTCGCGGCATTGGGCTTCCCTACCCTTTCCACCCCGCCCCTTTCCCTCCGCTTCGCCGCGCCGCTATACTCGCCGCATCGGCAACGAACTCTGGTGATTGATGCCTCCGGCAAAAAAGGAAGCCCGCTCCGGCACGCGGCGCGCGCGCACGCCTGCCTTCGTGAAAAACCTGCGGGGCGTGCGCAACTGGAAAGAAGCGGACGCCTGGCTCGAATGGCGCGGCATCGAGGACGTGGAGTGCATCACGCCGGACCAGGCCGGCGTCGCCCGCGGCAAGATGATGCCATCGCGCAAATTCACCTCCAACACGTCTCTGGCGCTGCCGTCCGCGCCCTTCATGATGACGATCTCGGGCAATTATCCGGAAGACGGCAACGGCTTCTCCTATCCCGAGGATGACGGCGACCTGAAGCTGGTGCCCGACCTGTCGACGCTATCGGCGGTGCCGTGGGAAGCCGACCCCACGGCGCAGGTGATCTGCGACCTCGTCCACCAGGACGGACGCACGGTCGAGTTTTCCCCGCGCAACGTGCTGCGGCGGGTGCTGGCGGCGTATGCCGACCGCGGGCTGAAGGCGGTGGTGGCGCCGGAGATCGAATTCTACCTGGTGCGCAAGAACCCCGACCCCGACTATCCGTTGACGCCGCCGGTCGGCCGCTCGGGCCGCCCCATCGGCGGCGGGCAGGGCTATTCCATCGCCGGCGTCAACGAGTTCGACGAACTGATCGACGACATCTATCACTTCTCCGAAAAGCAGGGCCTGGAGATCGACACGCTGATCCACGAGGAGGGCGCCGGCCAGCTCGAGATCAATTTGCGCCACGGCGATGCGGTCGAGCTCGCCGACCAGGTGTTCATGTTCAAGCGCACCATCCGCGAGGCCGCGCTGAAGCACGAGACCTACGCCACCTTCATGGCCAAGCCCATGCAGGGGCAGCCGGGCTCGGCCATGCACATCCACCAGTCGGTGATCGAGAAGAAGACCGGCCGCAACGTGTTTGCCAACCCCGACGGCAGCGAGAGCGACGACTTCCGCCACTTCATCGGCGGCATGCAGCGGCACGTGCCGGCCGCGCTCGTGATGTTCGCGCCCTACGTCAACTCGTACCGGCGGCTGACGCAGGCGGCCTCCGCGCCGGTCAACACGCGCTGGGGCTACGACAACCGCACCACCGCCTTCCGCATCCCGCGTTCGGACCCGGCCGGCCGGCGCGTCGAAAACCGCATCCCCTCCTCCGACGCCAACCCCTACCTGGCGCTCGCGGCCTCGCTCGCCTGCGGCCTCATCGGCATCATCACCAAGGCGGAGCCGGACCAGCCGGTGAGCGGCACGGTCAACGAGGACGAGATCGAACTGCCGCGCGGCCTGATCGAGGCGGTCTCCCTGTTCGAGGAGGACAAGGCGCTGCACACGATCCTGGGCGAGCAGTTCAGCGCCACCTACGCCGCGATCAAGCGCGCCGAATTCGAGACGTTCATGGAGGTGATCTCGCCTTGGGAGCGGGAGTATCTGCTGCTGAATGTGTGAGCGTCGTCGCCATTCCCACGGATGCCGCGCCATGGCATATTTGACGCCATGAACATCAAGGTCGACATCAAGCCCGAGATGCAGCGTCGCGTGACCGCGATCGCGCAGCGAACCGGCCTGTCGGAATCGCAGATCATCGCGGAAGCGCTCGAACACGGGCGCTCGCTGGACTGGCAGGAGCGGTTCGCCGAGAAAGTCGGTCGAGGCATCGCGGCGGCAGATCGCGGCGAATTTGCCTCGCAAGCCGAAATCGAGCGGGTTCGCAGCAAGTATCGGCCGTCGTGAAACAGGTCCGATGGACCTCGCCTGCGCTGGCTGATCTCGACTCGATCCAGGACTACCTGGCAGAGCGCAACCCTGCGGCGGCTTCAAGGCTTGTGAACGACATACTCGACCGCGCGGACATGCTCCTGTCGTCCAACCCTGAACTCGGCAGGCCCGGACGCATCGCGGGGACGCGTGAGCTAATCCTCGCCGGCACCTCCTACGTGGTCGCCTACCGGCTGAAGGAGAGTGTCGAGATCCTGGCCGTCATGCACGGCGCGCGCGAATGGCCCGAAGGCTTCGACTAGGCGATGCCGTATACCTCCCCCATCTCCCCCGGCCGCTCATGGTACGAAGATTCCGTCGGCTCCCGGCCAACCTACCCCGTGCTCAAAGGCGACACGATCGCTGACGTCGCCATCGTTGGCGGCGGCTATGCCGGGCTTTCCGCCGCGTTCCACCTCGCCAGGGCTGGCGTGGACGCGGTGCTCATCGAGCAGCATCGTTTCGGCGACGGCGCCTCGGGCCGCAATGGCGGCCAGATGGGCACCGGCCAGCGCACGCCGCTGGACGAGCTGGAGGCGGCGGTGGGCTGGACCCGCGCCAAGGCGCTGTTCGACCTCGCCGAGGAAGCCAAGGCGCACCTGCTCGACTTTGCGGCCGCCAACGCGATCGACATCGACTACATGCCCGGCCAGCTTTCGGTGGCGCACAAGCAGCGCTACGTCGACGACTACCGCCGCTATGCCGACTACATGCGCGAGCGTGCGGGCTATTCGCATGTCAGCTTCATGGACGCGAGCGAGACCGCCGAGCGGCTGGGCTCGTCGCGCTATTTCGGCGGCACGCGCGACATGGGCACCGGCCACATCCACCCGATGAAGCTGCTGGTCGGCACGGCGAAGGCCGCGGCTTCCGCCGGCGCGCGGCTGCACGAGAAGACCGCCGCGACGCGGATCGCGCGCAGTGCCGGCAAGGTGGTGGTCGAGACGCCGCGCGGTACGATCACCGCCGAACGCGCGCTGATCGCCACCAACGCCTATGGCCGGGAGCTCGAGCCCGTTTCGGCCGCGCATGTCATGCCGATCGGGTCGTTCATCGGCGCCACCGCGCCGCTGCCGGCCGGCACGCCGGTGCTGCCCGGCGGCGAGGCGGTGGACGATTCCCGCTTCGTCGTCCGCTATTTCCGCAAGTCGAAAGACAACCGGCTGCTCTTCGGCGGGCGCGAGGTCTATTCGGCCACCGACCCGAAGGGCATGGCCGACCAGATCCGGCACCAGATCGCCGAGGTCTATCCGGCGCTCGGCGACGTCGAGATCACGCATGCCTGGGGCGGCTATGTCGGCATCACCATGCCGCGGCGGCCCTATGTGCGCGAGGTCATGCCGGGGGTCACCTTCGCCGGCGGCTGGTCGGGGCATGGCGTCATGCTCGCCAACTTCACCGGCCGGCTATATGCCGAGACGATCACCGGCAATCGCGACCGACTGCGGCTGCTGGCCGACCTACGCATACCCGCCTTCCCCGGCGGGCGGCTCCTGCGCCAGCCGCTGCTCTTCCTCGCGCTCAACTGGTACGCGCTGCGCGACCGCCTTTAGCCGTCCCGGGATTCTGCGAGGCTCTCGCCAACCGTATCCGCCACGACGGCGCCGCGCTCACCAATGGCCCGGGGGGCGCCGGTCGTGGAGTCGCGTGTCGTCTGATGCTCCATCTCGGCGTTCAGCTCCGCGCCGACGATGAGGATGAGCGCCGAAATCCACGTCCACAGCATCAGGCCGATCACCGCCCCGATCGAGCCGTAGGTGGCGTTGTAGTCGGCGAAATTCTGCAGATAGAAGGAAAAGCCGGCCGAGGCGGCCAGCCACACCAGCGCGGCCAGTCCGCTCCCCCAGGTCACCCAGCGCCACCTGGCAAGTTCGCGGCTGGGGCCATAGCGGTAGATGAGCGAGATGCCGATCCCGGCCACGATCAGGAGGGCCGGCCAGCGCAGGAAGGCGATGATGGTTTCGGAGGACGAGCCCAGCCGCATGAGCGCCAGCGCCGCCGGCACGACACCCACCGCCGTGACCATCGCGATGCCGATGGCCATGGCGCCGAGCGTGAAGGCGAAGGCCAAGAGGTTGAGCCGCAGGAACGATCGCTTCTCGCGCTCCTCGTAGGCGACGTTGAGCGCCTCGAACAGCGTCTTGATGCCGTTGTTGGCGCTCCAGAACGCCGTCAGCAGGGCTATGACGAAGCCGATGCTGAGCGCGTTGCGATCCTGGCCCGCGAGGCTCTCGAGCTGGTCGCGGATGATCTCGATCCCGCCCGCCGGGAGCAGCCCGCCGAGGAAGGCAACCTGGTCGGCAACGGTCGCGGGGTCGGCCACGAAGCCGTAGAGCGAGACGAAGGCGGCGAGGGCCGGAAAGAGCGCCAGCACCAGATAGAAGGCCGCGCCGGCGGCGATCAGCGTTATGCGGTCCTCCAGCGCCTGGTGCCAGACCCGCCAGATGATGTCCTTCCATCCGCGCAGGGGCAGTTCCGACGGCCAGTCCGCGCTGCGTCCCCTGCCCTTTTCACGCGCCCGGGCCGGCGTGGCGGCATCCGACATCGACGCAGGCCCCTTCGCTGCTGTCACCATCCTCGACCTCAATTCGTCGCCCCGCCGCATTGTTCCCGGTCTCCGGCTCCGTGCAGCCTGCCATTTTTTCATCCGTGCGTGTCGGCTACACTCCCGGCCACACGTCCTCGCGATGAAGGAAGCAGCCAATGCTCTACACGATCCTCTGCTACAACGAAGAAGCCGTCACCTCCGCCTGGACCAAGGAGGAGGACGACGCCTGCATGGCGCGGCTGATGGTCGTGCAGGACAGGCTCAAGCAGCAGGGCAAGCTGGGCCCGGTGGCGCGGCTGCTGCCGACCACGGCTGCGACCACGCTGCGCAAGGGCGGCGACGAGCCCATCGTCATCGACGGGCCCTTCGCGGAGACGAAGGAGCAGCTGCTCGGCTTCTACCTCGTCGACGTGGCGACGCTGGACGAGGCGCTGGACATCGCGCGCGACCTGGCCGTCGCCAATCCCGGCGTCGGCTCCTACGAGATCAGGCCGGTCTCGATCTTCCATCCCAGCGAGACAAGATGACCGACATCGCCTGGATCAACGCCAGCCTCAGCACGGCGCGGCCGCAGGCCGTCGCGGCGCTGCTGCGCTATTTCCGCGACCTCGACGTCGCCGAGGAGGCGTTCCAGGAAGCCTGCCTGCGCGCGCTCAAGGCGTGGCCGAAGAACGGCCCGCCGCGCGACCCCACCGCCTGGCTGATCTTCGTCGGGCGCAACGCCGCGATCGATTCGGTCCGCAAGAAGAGCCGGCTGACCGAGCTGCCCGACGAGGAGCGCATATCGGATCTGGAAGATCACGAGGCCACCATGGCCGAGCGGCTCGACAATTCGGACTATCGCGACGACGTGCTGCGTCTGCTGTTCGTCTGCTGCCATCCGGAGCTCCCGTCCACGCAGCAGATCGCGCTGGCGCTACGCATCGTGTCGGGCCTCTCGGTGCGGCAGATCGCCAAAGCCTTCCTCGTTTCAGAGGCGGCGATGGAGCAGCGCATCACACGGGCCAAGGGCCGCATCGCCCGGGCCGACGTGCCCTTCGAGGCGCCCGGCCCGGTGGAGCGGGCGGAGCGTTTCGCCGCGGTCGCCGCCATGATCTACCTCGTCTTCAACGAAGGCTATTCCGCCAGCAGCGAGGACCAGCCGGCGCGCGCGCCGCTCTGCGAGGAGGCGATCCGCCTCGCGCGGCTGCTGCTGCGGCTGTTCCAGGCCGAGACTGAGATGATGGGCCTGCTGGCGCTGATGCTGCTCCAGCACGCGCGCCGCGAGGCCCGCTTCGACGCCGACGGGCAGATCATCCTGCTGGAAGAGCAGGACCGCGCCCTGTGGAACCGCAAGTTGATAGCCGAGGGGCTGGCCCTCATCGACAAGGCCTTGCGCCACCGCCGGCCGGGACCCTACCAGGTGCAGGCCGCCATCGCCGCGCTGCATGCGCGCGCGGCGCGGCCGGAGGACACGGACTGGCAGGAGATCGACATCCTCTACGCCACGCTCGAGGTGATGCAGCCTTCCCCGGTGGTCACGCTCAACCGCTCAGTGGCGGTGTCCAAGCTGCGCGGCCCGCAGGCGGCGCTCGACATGATCGAGGCGCTGGCGCCCAAGCTGTCCGGCTATTTCAATTTCCACGGCGTGCGCGGCGCCTATCTGCTGCAGCTCGGCCGCGCGGGCGAGGCGCGCGAGGCGTTCGACCGCGCCATTGCGCTGGCAAACTCCACCGCCGAGGCAACCCATATCCGCATGCATCTGGACAGGCTGATCCGCGATGCGTCGCCGGCTGAAAAAGTCGGCGCAGCGCAAAAATAATTGTCGGGCCGGGCCCGGCTGCCGCGTCCTTGCGACATCACGCGAACGAAAGGGAGAACCAATGACCACCGCCACCCGCAAACCCGAATTCGAACTCGTGCTGGAGCGGGTCTTCGACGCGCCGCCGGCCAAGGTCTACAAGGCCTGGACCGACCCCGAGCTGCTCAAGCAATGGTTCGTGCCCAAGCCCTGGGGCGTCGCCCGCATCGACCACGACATGCGCGCAGGCGGCCGCGCCAACATCGTGATGCGCGATCCCGACGGCAAGGAATACCCCAACGAAGGCGTGTTCCTGGAGATCGTGCCCGACCGCAAGATCGTGACCACCGACGCCTTCACCGAGGGCTGGGTGCCGTCCGGCAAGCCGTTCATGGTGGCGGTCACAACCTTCGAGGACGCACCCGGCGGCAAGACGAAATACACCGCGCGCGCCATGCACTGGAACGCCGAGACGAAGGCGGAGCACGAGAAGATGGGTTTCCATGAAGGCTGGGGCGCCGCCGCCGACCAGCTGGCAGAGCTGCTGAAGACGTTGTGAGGAGAGCGCCTATGGCCACGGCTTTCGGAAAAGAACGCTATCGCGGCGTGGTGCCCCATATTCCGGTCACCGATGCGCGGGCGGCCGCCAGCTTCTACGTGGAGGCGTTCGGGGCGGAAATCACCGATCAGCGGCCGATCGAGGACGGCCGCCTGATTCACTGCGAGGTGCTGATCAACGGCGGCGCCTTCATGATTTCGGATCTCTTCCCGGAACACGGCACCGGTCAGGCCGGGTGCGGCGGCGCCGTGATGCATATCTGCACCGACAACCCCCGCGAGGGGTGGAATCGGGCCAAGGCGGCGGGCATGGAGGTGACGCACGACCTCCACGTCGCATTCTGGGGCGATCTCTACGGACAGATGAAGGATCGCTTCGGCGTGACCTGGGCTTTCGTCGGACCCGCCGACTAGGCTTCCATCACAGCGGCCAGAAGAACAGCAGCGCCGGGATCGCCACCGCTATGGTGATGATCTCGAGCGGCGCCCCGATGCGCCAGTAGTCGCCGAAGCGGTAGCCGCCCGGCCCCATGATGATGGTGTTGTTCTTGTGGCCGATCGGCGTCAGGAAGCCGCAGGTGGCGGCGACCGCCACGCCCATCAGGAACGGGTCCGGCGAAACGCCGAGCGAATTCGCCACGCCCACGCCGATGGGCGCGGCGATCAGCGCCGTGGCGATGGAGTTGAGGAAGTCCGAGAGCACCATCGTCACCGCCATGACGATGGCCAGGATCATCCAGACCGGCAAGCCGCCGGTGGAGCCGATGATCGCCTCGGTGATGAGCTCGGTTCCGCCCGCCTTCTCGAAGGCCGAGCCGAGCGGGATGAGCGATCCCAGCAGCACGATCACCGGCCACTCGATCGACGTGTAGACCTCGGCCGGCCTGACGATGTTGAAGATGGCATAGAGCGCGACCGAAAGGGCCAGCGCGATGCCCAGCGGCAGGACGCCCGCGACCGCGGCCGCGATCACCGCCACGAACACGCCGATGGCCAGCAGCGCCTTGCGGCGCTGGATCACCATGTGGTTCTTTTCCGCGATCGGCAGCACGCCCATCCACTCCGCAGCGTCGTGGACCTGGCGGTCCGGTCCAAGCAGCAGCAGAACGTCGCCCTTCTGGATCTTCAGCTTCTCCACGCGCTCGCGGAAGCGCCTTCCGCGCCGCGAGATCCCCAGCAGCTCCACGCCCTGGCGATAGCGCAGCCGCATGTCGTTGGCGGTCCGGCCGACCGCGCGGGAGGTTTCGGGCACGATGGCCTCGATCAGCGCCATGGTCCTTGCCACCAGCGTGCCGTGCTTCTCGTCGGCGGAGATTGCGAGCTTGGCCGCGCCTATGAAAGCCTCGATCGACTTCGGATCGCCCTCCAGCACCAGGCGGTCGCCCTTGCGCAATTCCGTCTGCGACTGGAAGCCGGGAAGCCGCTTGCCGCGGCGCACCAGGCCGAGCACCGTGACGTCGAGCTCGTCGCCGAGCTCGTAGAAATCATATGGAGTCTTGCCAACCGATGGCGACTTCTCCGGCACCCGCGCCTCGGCAAGGAACAGGTCGCTCTCGGCCAGCAGCGGCTTGCCGCCGCCGCTTCGCTGGGGGATCAGCCGGTAGCCGATCGTGGCCACGAAAGCGATGCCGACGATGGCGCAGACGAGCCCCACCGGCGCGAAGTCGAAGAAGCGATAGGGCGTGTCCAGCACCTGCCCGCGATATTGCGCGATGACGATGTTCGACGGCGTGCCGATGAGGGTGATCATGCCGCCCAGTATCGTCGCGTAGGACAGCGGCATCAGCGACAGCGAATGGTCGCGGCCGGCCTTCTTGGCGGCCTCGATGTCGAGGGACATGAGGATCACAATGGCGGCGACATTGTTGATGATCGCAGAGAGCGCGGCACCCGCCACCGCCATGATGGAGATGTGGAGCGGCAGGGGCCGCGAGGCGCTGACCACATATTGCGCGATGAGCTCGACGGCGCCGGCGTTGATCATGGCACGAGAGATCACCAGCACCAGCGCCACCGTCATGGTGGCCTCGTGGCCGAAGCCCGCGAACGCCTCCTCCTCGGTGATGGCGCCGCCAAGCACCGCGACGATGAGCGCCCCGAAGGCAACCAGGTCATAACGCACCTTGCCCCAGACGAGCATGCCCAGCACCCCGCCGAGCAGGGCGAAGACGAAAATCTGTTCGTATGTCACGCAAATCCCCCAGCCGATGGCCTGCTACAACGCCGAGGGGTTTGGGCGAGTTCCAGCAGCCGTGCGAGCGACGGCACAGGAGCGTTCCCCATAACACCGCGGCGGTGGAACGATCCGCCCCGCGCGCGCTTTCCCCTACGAATGCTCACTCAGCTGTCGGGAGAACGTCCATGCGCAAGATCATCTTCAGCCTGCTCGCCTATGCCGCCTGGCAGTGGCTCAACAAGCCTGCAAGGCCGGCCGGCCCGAGGCGGCGGGTGGTCACCGCCGGCGGCAACGTGCCGGGTGGCCGCGCGCACCGCGGCTGATCGAAGGGCGTCCGCTAGATGCAGCGGCCGCCATCGACCTCCAGCGCCACGCCGGTGATGAACTCCGCCTCGTCGGACACCAGCCACAGCGCGGCATTGGCGATGTCGAGCGGGGTCGACAGGCGGCCGAGCGGTATCGAGGCGCGGAACTGCGCGCGCTTCTCGGGTGTGTCCTCGCCCATGAACTGCGCCAGCATGCCGGTTTCGCCGGCCACCGGGCATATGCAGTTGACGCGGATCTTCTTCGGCGCCAGTTCCACCGCCATCGACTTGGTGGCGGTGATCGCCCAGCCCTTCGAGGCGTTGTACCAGGTCAGGCCGGGGCGCGGGCGCAGCCCGGCGGTCGAGGCAGTGGTGAGGATGGTGCCCCCGCCCTGCCTCTCCATGATGGGCACCACGGCGCGCGCGGCGTGGTAGATCGCCTTCATGTTCACGTCGGTGATGAGGTCGAAGGTCGCCTCGTCGACCGCCAGCATGTCGCCATTGCGGTGGGTGTAGCCCGCATTGTTGACCATGATGTCGATGCGGCCGAAGGAGTCGAGCGCAACACCCACCATCTCGTCGAACTCGGACGACAGCGACACGTCGGTCTGCACCGCCACGGCGTTCTTGCCGATGTGCTTCGCCACGCGCTCGGCGCCCTTGCCGTTGATGTCGGCCACGACCACCTTGGCGCCCTCCTCCGCGAAGCGCTTGGCCATGCCCTCGCCAAATCCGGACGCCGCGCCGGTGATGACCGCCACCTTGTTCTTCAGACGCGCCATGCAACTGCTCCCCTGCAATCCTACCCGTGGTTGAACACGATCGTCTTCGTCGCGCTCATGTCGTACAGCGCCTCGAAACCCTTTTCGCGGCCGTGACCGGACTTCTTGAAGCCGCCGAAGGGCAGCTCGATGCCGCCGCCGGCGCCGTAGCCGTTGACGAAGACCTGGCCCGCGCGCACCCGCTTTGCCACGCGGTGCTGACGGGCGCCGTCCCTCGTCCAGACCGAGGCGACCAGGCCGAACTCGGTGCCGTTGGCAAGCGCCACCGCCTGTTCTTCACCCTCGAACGGAAACAGCGTCAGCACGGGGCCGAAGACCTCTTCCTGCGCCACGGCCGCCTTCGGATCGACCGCGCCGAACAGGGCCGGCGCGAAATAGAAGCCGCCTTCTGGCGCATCCGGCGCAACGCGTCCCCGCGCCAGCACCGGCACGCCAACCTCGCCGGCCGCGGCCACGAAGCCCGCCACGCGCTCCCGCTGCCTGGCGTTGATGAGCGCGCCGAGGTCGAGGTCGGCGTCGTGCGGGCCGGCCGTCAGCGCCGAGAAACGCTGGGCCAGCGCCTCCGCCACCTGCGCGTAGACCGGCTTCTCGATCAGCACGCGACTGCCGGCCGAGCAGGTCTGCCCGCCGTTCTGGATGATGGCGTTGACCAGCACGGGCAGCGCCGCCTCGATGTCGGCGTCGGCGAAGACGATCTGCGGGCTCTTGCCGCCCAGCTCCATCGTCACGCCGCGATTGTTGACCGCCGCCGCCTGCTGGATCGCCGTGCCGGTGAGTGGCGAGCCGGTGAAGGTGACGTAGTCGACGCCGGGATGCGCCGAAAGTGCCGCGCCCGCGTCGCGGCCGTAGCCGGTGATCACGTTGAACACGCCGGCCGGCACGCCCGCTTCCAGCGCCAGCTCGGCGATGCGGATGGTGGTGAGCGAGGCGTCCTCGGCCGGCTTCACCACCAGCGTGTTGCCCATGGCGAGCGCGGCGCCCACCACGCGGGCAAGGATCTGCATGGGATAGTTCCACGGAATGATGCCCGCCACCACGCCGTGCGGCTCGCGCAGCGTCAGCGCCGTGTAGCCGGAAAGGAAGGGGATGGTGTCGCCGTGGATCTTGTCGGCGGCGCCGCCGTAGAACTCGTAGTAGCGCATGGTGGCGGTGACGTCGGCCCTGCCCTGGCGCACCGGCTTGCCGGTGTCGCGCGATTCCAGCGCGGCGAGCTCGTCGCCATGCTTCTCGACCAGCTGGAACAGCCGGGTCAGGCAGCGTCCGCGCTCGACCGCGGGCATGCGCGCCCACGGCCCTTCGTCGAAGGCCTTGCGGGCCGCGCGCACCGCACGGTCGACATCGGCCGCGTTGGAGGCGGGGATCGAGGCGAAGACCTTGCCGTCGGAGGGCGAGACCACGTCGATGCGGGCGCCGGAGAGCGAATCGGCCGGCTTGCCGTCGATGAGGTTCATGAAGGCGAGGTCCTGGGCGACCGTCGTGGAAAGATGCGTGCCCATCGAAAATCTCCGTATGGAGGCCTGGAACGTGCCCGACCCCCTATGCTGCGCCTGCGCCAAGGCCGTATTGTGCCGGCCACGAGGACAAACCGCCGCCACGCGCCAGTGTCAAGTTCAACCGGACGCGTCGATTTGCGCCACATCTCCCTCTGGCGTCTTTAAATCGATTTGATATATGCCTTCCCTACGCATGCAGATGGAAATCACATGACCAGCCAGACCATTCCCGTCGAGCCTTTCGACTTCGTCGTCTTCGGAGGCACGGGCGACCTTTCCGAGCGCAAGCTGATCCCGGCGCTCTATCAGCGGCAGCGCGCCGGCCAGTTCTCCGAGCCCACGCGCATCATCGGCGCCTCGCGCTCGAAGCTGTCGGATGAGGAATTCCGCGCCTTCGCGCGCAAGGCCATCGCCGACCATGTGCACCGCGAGGATGTCGATGCCGCCGAGATCGACGCCTTCGTCAGCCGGCTCTACTACGTGCCGGTCGACGCGCGGGCCGGACAAGGCTTCGACGCGCTGAAGGAGGCGCTGGGCGACAGCGATGCGGCGATCCGCGTCTTCTACCTGGCTGTGGCGCCCAGCCTGTTCGGCGACATCGCCCGGAACCTCGACCAGCAGGGGCTCGTCACCCCCTCGGCCCGCATCGTGGTGGAAAAGCCCATCGGGCGCAGCCTCGCCTCGGCCCGCGAGCTCAACGACCAGATCGGCGCCGTCTTCGACGAGCAGCAGATCTTCCGCATCGACCATTATCTCGGCAAGGAGACGGTGCAGAACCTGATGGTCCTGCGCTTCGGCAACGCGCTGTTCGAGCCGCTGTGGAACTCCGCCCACATCGACCATGTGCAGATCACCGTGGCCGAGACGGTGGGGCTGGAGGACCGCGTCAGCTACTACGACAAGGCCGGCGCGCTGCGCGACATGGTGCAGAACCACATATTGCAGCTGCTGTGCCTCGTTGCGATGGAGCCGCCCGCCTCGCTCGACGCCGACGCGGTGCGCGACGAGAAGCTGAAGGTGCTGCGGGCGCTGAAGCGGGTCAACGGCCACGATGCGCCGAAATCCACCGTGCGCGGCCAGTATCGTTCCGGCGCGTCGTCCGGCGGGGCGGTGAAGGGCTATCTGGAGGAGCTGGGCAACGACCGCAGCGACACCGAGACCTTCGTGGCCATCAAGGCCGAGATCGGCAACTGGCGCTGGGCCAACGTGCCGTTCTACCTGCGCACGGGCAAGAGGTTGGCCGAGCGCGTCTCCGAGATCGTCGTCGCGTTCAAGCCGATCCCGCATTCCATCTTCGACGAGAGCGCCGGCACGGTCATGCCCAACCAGCTGGTGATCCGGCTGCAGCCCGACGAGGGCGTGAAGCAGTGGATCATGATCAAGGATCCCGGCCCGGGCGGCATGCGGCTGCGCCACGTGCCGCTGGACATGAGCTTTGCGCAGTCCTTCAAGGAGAGGAACCCGGACGCCTACGAGAGGCTGATCATGGACGTGGTGCGCGGCAACCAGACTCTGTTCATGCGCCGCGACGAGGTGGAGGCCGCGTGGCGCTGGATCGATCCCATCCTGGCCGCCTGGGAGGAGAACGACCAGTCCGCGCAGGGCTACACCGCCGGCACATGGGGGCCGTCCGGGTCGATCGCGCTTATCGAGCGCGACGGACGCACCTGGCACGAGAGCAACTGATGGAGCTGAACGACGCCACGCACGCAACCGCCTGGCGCTGCTTCGCCTCGCCGGCGGAGCTGGCGGAAGCGCTGGCCCGGCGCGTGGCCACGCAGCTGGCGGCCGGGTTGTCGGCGCGCGGCCGGGCGTCGCTCGCCGTGTCGGGCGGCAAGACGCCGGTGCGCTTCTTCCAGGCGCTGTCGGCCCAGTCGCTCGACTGGAGCAATGTCGGCATCACGCTGGTGGACGAGCGGCTGGTGCCGGACACCGACGAGCGCTCCAACGCCCGGCTTGTGCGGGAAAACCTGCTGCGCGGGGAAGCGGCGGCCGCCCGCTTCCTGCCGCTCTACAGCGCGGCGCCCTCGCCCGGGCAGGCCGCGGCCAACGCCGAGGCCGCGCTGGCCGCGTCTGCCTTCCCGCGACCGTTCGACGTGGTGGTGCTGGGCATGGGGGCAGACGGGCATTCCGCCTCCTTCTTCCCGGACGCAGACGACCTCGCGGCGCTCATCGAAAATCGTGAAGGCCGGCTCGTCCTGCCGGTTCATGCAAGGAGCGCGGGCGAACCGCGCCTGACGCTGTCGCTGCAGCTGCTCGTCGCTGCACGCTTCGTCGCGCTGCACATCGAGGGGGAGGAAAAGAAGCGCGTTCTGGAGGCGGCGCTGGCACAGCGCGACCGCCCGGTGAGCGCCTTCTTCGGCCATGCTCTGGGCGGCGTCCAGGTGTTCTGGGCGCCCTGAAAGGAAGCATCCCCATGAGGATACAGCCATGACCGCGCGGCGCGCCATCGAAGCCGTTACCGACCGGATCCGCGAACGCTCGCGCCCGACCCGCGAAGCCTATCTCGCGCGCGTCGACGCGGCCGCCAGCCGCGGCGTCACCCGCTCCGCGCTCGCCTGCGGCAACCTTGCGCACGGCTTCGCGGCCTGCGGGCCGTCCGACAAGGCAGCGCTCGCCGGCGACCGGGTGCCCAACCTCGGCATCATCACCTCCTACAACGACATGCTGTCGGCGCATCAGCCCTACGAGACCTATCCGCAGCTCATCAAGGAAGCCGCGCGCGAGGCCGGCGGCGTGGCGCAGGTGGCGGGCGGGGTGCCCGCAATGTGCGACGGCGTCACCCAGGGCATGCCGGGCATGGAGCTGTCGCTGTTCTCACGCGACGTCATCGCCATGTCGGCGGCCATCGGCCTGTCGCACAACATGTTCGACGCGGCCGTCTACCTCGGCGTCTGCGACAAGATCGTGCCGGGGCTGGTGATCGCGGCACTCACCTTCGGCCACCTGCCGGCGGTGTTCATCCCCGCCGGGCCGATGACGACCGGCCTGCCCAATGACGAGAAGGCCCGCACGCGCGCGCTCTACGCCGAGGGCAAAGTGGGACGCGCGGAACTGCTGGAGGCGGAGTCGAAGAGCTATCACGGCCCCGGCACCTGCACCTTCTACGGCACGGCCAACTCCAACCAGATGCTGATGGAGATCATGGGCCTGCATGCGCCGGGCGCAACCTTCGTCAATCCGGGCACGCCGCTGCGCGACGCGCTGACCCGCGAGGCGACGCGCCGCGCACTCGCCATCACCGCGCTCGGCAACGAATACACGCCGGTCGGCCGCATGATCGACGAGCGCTCGGTGGTCAACGGCATCGTCGGGCTCAACGCCACGGGCGGCTCCACCAACCACACCATGCACCTGATCGCCATGGCGGCCGCCGCCGGCATCGCCATCACCTGGCAGGACATTTCCGACATTTCCGACCACGTGCCGCTGCTTGCCCGCGTCTACCCCAACGGGCTTGCCGACGTGAACCACTTCGCCGCCGCCGGCGGCATGGGCTTCCTCATCCGCGAGCTGCTGGACGCCGGCTACCTGCACGAGGACGTGCGCACCGCTTGGGGCGAGGGCCTGCGCGCCTATGCGGTGGAAGCCGGGCTCGGCGCCGACGGCTCGGTCGCGCGCATCCCCGCTCCACAGGCGAGCGGCGACGAGAAGGTGCTGGCGCCGGCGAACAAGGCATTCCAGTCCAATGGCGGCCTGCGGCTGCTGCGCGGCAATCTCGGCAACGCCGTCACCAAGATCTCGGCCGTGCGGCCCGAGAAGCGCGTCATCGAGGCGCCCGCCAGGGTTTTCCACGGCCAGGAGGAGCTGCAGGCAGCCTTCAAGGCCGGCCGGCTCGAGGGCGATTTCGTCGCCGTCGTGCGCTTCCAGGGACCAAGGGCCAACGGCATGCCGGAGCTGCACAAGCTGACGACGCCGCTGGGCATACTGCAGGATCGCGGGCAGAAGGTCGCGCTGGTCACCGACGGCCGCATGTCGGGCGCGTCCGGCAAGGTGCCGTCGGCCATCCACGTCACGCCCGAGGCGCTCGACGGCGGCCTCATCGGCAAGGTGCGCGACGGCGACATGATCCGCCTCGACGCCGAGGCGGGCACGCTGGAGCTGCTGGTCAGCGAAATGGAGCTCGCCGGCCGGGCCACCGCGCCGGCCGACCTGTCGGCCAACAGGCATGGTTTCGGACGCGAGCTGTTCGACGGGTTCCGCGCGCTGGCGCGGCGCGCCGACGAGGGTGCGGCCGCCTTCGGCTGACGAGGGTTGGCGAAAGCGGCCAGCCGGCCGCTCCAGCCAATTGCGCCCTCCCCCAAGCGGGAGAGGGCGAAGCGGTCAGGGCACCGTGATCTCGGTGCGTTCGCCCGCCTTCACGGTCGCCGGCGCTTCCGTCTGCTGGTTGTCGCCGCGCGTCGCCACCACGACATAGTCGCCGGCGCTCAATGTGGTCTGGTACTGCTCTTCATAGGCATAGGCGACATTCACGCGGTTGCCCTGGATGTCCTTCGCAGCCTTGTAGACCCGCAGTTCCTTGGCGCCAGGCGCCGTCATGTGCAGCACGCCGGCATTGAGCAGCACATTCGCCTCCGTGCGCTGGCCAACCGCGACCGAGAAGGGCGCTTCCGCGACCGCCGCGTCCATCTTGGCTTCCAGCACGTAGTCTCCGGCCGGCAGGTCGTAGGCCGTGTCCGGGCCGTAGCCATAGGTCACGTCCTCGCGGCTGCCGTCGATGCGCTTGGCGGACTTGAATATGCGCACCGCCAGCCCGCCGGCATCCACCTTCATGCCCTCGACATAATAGGCGTTGGCGACGACGTGGCCGACCCCGACGACGACGTCCTTCTCGATCGTGTCGCCAGCAGTCATCGCAATCGTCTCGGAGGCGCTTCCCTGCCCGACCGTCACGGTGAGACGCAGGTCGCCCTCCGGGAAGACGACATTCATCTGGCTGTAATAGGTCGTGTCGCCATCGCCGGGATATTTGACGTTGATGGCCGCACCATCGGCGATCTCGCTGCCTTCGAAGGCCCGCGCCCGGATGATCAGCCGCCCTGCGTTCAGGACGAAATGCGGCTTGGCGACCTGGCCGGCCTCGATGGTGACCTTCTGCTCGCTCTGGGCGTGGTCCAGCTTGGCGACGATTATGTACTCGCCCGGGTCGAGATTGCCGCGCCAGCGGTTGTAGTCGGTCGAGACATACTCGCCGCGGCCGCCGTCCGATCCCACGCGGTACACTTCGTAGACATTGCCCCCATCCGAGCCGAGGTCGTCGCTGTCTTCCGAAAGCGCGACGGTCGGCACGATGTTGAATTCGGCCACCGGCTCCGGCTTGGGCTCCGGGGCGGGCGCGGGCGCCGGCTCCGCTTCGGCCACTACGGCGGTCTTCAGCGCATCGCCAAGTTCGCTCGCGTCCTTGGCCTCGAAGTAGCGGCCGCCGGTATTCTGCGCCAGGCAGGCGACCTGGCGGCCCTCCTCCTGCGACAGGCCGAAACCCACGACATGGGCAGTGAAATCGACGCCGCCCTGCTCGAGCTCGGTGCCCAGCGCGCAGGGATCGGCATTGCAGGTCTCGATGCCGTCGGTGATGAGGATGACGGTCGCCTTCTCCTCCCCGTAGCGCAGCGCTTCAGCCGCCTGCTTGACGGCGGCGGAGAGCGGCGTCTTGCCGAGGAATTTCAGCTTTGCCGCCGCGTCGGATATCGCCGTCGCCGTGCCTGCGGCGGGCGGCACGATCAGCTCGATGTCGGAGCATTCGCCCTTCGTGCGGTGTCCGTAGGCCATGAGGCCGAGCTCAAGGTCGCCCGGCAGCGTCGGCAGCACCTCGGCCAGCGTCTCGCGCGCAATCTCCAGCTTGGCCTTGCCGTCAATCTGGCCCCACATGGAGCCCGAGCCGTCGAGCACGATGATCGCCCTGTCGGCGGCCTCGGCGGCCATCGCCGACAGACCCATCATCACGCCTGCGCACATCGCAAGAATTTTCCGCATCCGCTGCCTCTCCAGTTTCTTCCCAAAGCCTTACCCAACGGCAAGAGCCCCGGCAAGACGGCAGGCAGGAGCGATCGTCGGCGCTGCTTGACCGCGATCAAGGCGCGGTCCGCCTCCAACTGGCCAGCTGTGCGCGACTTCGCTGCTTGGAGGGGGTCGTCCAGGATGACAGAGCCGGCCGCGGCCACCACCGCTTCTTCCGCCATCGGCGGGCCGCTGCCGCCGGAGATGGCGACCGCCTGCGAGGCGGCCGGCGCGGCCAAGGCCGCGCGGGACTGGCCGGGCATCGTGGTGCTGGGCGTGCTTGCGGGCGCCTTCATCGGGCTCGGCGCGATGTTCATGACCGTGGTGCTGACCGGTTCGGCCGAGCTGCCCTTCGGCGTGGCGCGGCTGCTCGCCGGCCTCGTCTTCTCGCTCGGGCTGATCTTGGTCATCGTGGGCGGCGCCGAGCTGTTCACGGGCGATTCGCTGATGGTGCTGGCCTGGGCCAGCCGGCGCATCTCGCTCGCGGCGCTGCTGCGCACCTGGGCGCTTGTCTATCTCGGCAACATCGCAGGCGCGCTGGGAACGGCGGCGCTGGTGTTCCTCGCCGCGCAGCACGGTTTCGCCGGCGGCGCAGTCGGCCGCACCGCGCTCTCCATCGCGGCGGCGAAGGCCGCCCTGCCCACGGTGCCGCTCTTCTTCCTCGCCGTGCTCTGCAACGTGCTGGTCTGCCTGGCGGTGTGGATGTCGTTCGGCGCGCGCACCGCCGCCGGCAAGGTCATGGTCATCGTGCCGCCGGTCGCGGCCTTCGTGGCCGCCGGCTTCGAGCATTCGATCGCCAATCTCTACCTGCTGCCCTACGGCCTTGCCATCAAGGCCTGGGCGGGGCCGGAATTCTGGCAGGCGATCGGGCAGGACGCGGCCGCCTATCCGGCGCTCACCGTCGCCAACGCGCTGCACAACATCGTGGTCGCCACCGCCGGAAACCTGGTCGGCGGCAGCCTCCTGGTGGGCGCGGTCTACTGGTTCCTTTACCTGCGCCGGCCCGCCTGAAGCGAATGTCGCGCGACGCATGCGGATTGACGGGCGTCAAGGCGCGGACGGCCGCGCACGCGCAGCCTGCCGGGGCCGGCGCAGTGGCCGGCCAGGCAAGGAGTCTCCGATGAAGACGATGTCCATGTTGTTCGCAGCCGCCGGCGCCACGCTTGCGGCCGCTCCCGCGCTGGCGCAGGGCGCCACCGACTTCGACCGCTACGGTCCGCACATGATGTGGTGGAGCGGCTATGGCCTCGTGTTCGGCCCGCTGTTCATGATCGCGGTGCTGGTGCTGGTCGTGGCGTTTGTCGTGCTGCTGGTGCGCTGGCTGGGCGGCGCGCCGCATGCCCCGCACGCGCATGCGCCCGCCGGCCGCACCGCGCTCGACATATTGAAGGAGCGCTTCGCCCGCGGCGAGATCGACAAGGCCGAATATGAGGAGCGGCGGCGGGTGCTGGGCGAATAGCCCGTCAGCCCGCGGCGCGCCCGAAGGCCAGCTCCGACGTCACCTCCAGCGCGCGGTCCTGCCGCGCCTCGGTGCCGGCCGGCGGCACATGCGCGGCCAGCACGCGGTCGCGCTGCCGGACAAGCTCGGCGATTTCCTGCCCATAGGCTGCGAAGATTCCCGTCAGCCAGCGATTCACCAGATATGAGGGGCGCGGCATCTGCATGTCGAAGCGCGGCAGCAGCGCCACCGTCGCCTCCGCGTCGAGCCAGTCGTCGCCGACCACCCACTGGTTGACCGTGAACAGGCGCAGCATGCGCCCATGCGCGTCCACACCCACCGCCGCGAGATGGTGGATCGGTCCGTCGGCGCCGCGCGGCCGCAGGAAGCAGTGGAAATGGCCGTGTTCGGCCGCGCCTTCCCCGGCCGGATGGCAGTGGTAGAACCACTGCGCGCCGCTTGCCGGGTCGAACACGTCGCCCGGCGGATAATGGTCCCACGCGCGGATCTCGCCCGTGTCGCGAAAGGTCTCCGACAGCACGTTGAGCCCGCCCTTGGCGAGCAGGCTCTCGCAGAAGGCGATCTCGCGCAGCGCGAGCGCCTTCTCCGTGTCGTCAGCCATTGCCCTGTCCCCCGGCCGGCAGCGGCTTCGGCGGCGGCGGTGGCGCAAGCTTTTCAACCGGGGCAGCGGGGGCCGGCGCGGGAGCGGGTGCAGGCGGGGGCGGCGGCGCCAGCTTGGGCGCGGCAGCGGCACATGGCGCGCCCGCCGCGCACGGAGCCGCATTCACCGGAGCAGGGGGCGGCGGCGGCGCCAGCGGGGCGCCGGCCGCGCACGGGGCACCTGCAGCGCACGGCGCACCGGCGGCGCATGGTGCGCCGGCGGCGCAGGGCGCGCTGCCACCGGGCGTCGCGGCCGCCTGCGCGGCGGGCGGCACCGGGTGCGTGTAGTGGTCGACGGCGACCGCGGCGGTGGCGGCCGCGAGGGCGGCTCCGAAGAGCAGTGTGTTGCGCGCGCCGCTCATTTCCGGGTGAACCCGTCGAGGCCGAAAAGCGGGCGCAGGCCGATGCCGCCGAGCGAGCCCACGAAGGCTGCGGCGAACCACAGCCAGCCATGCAGGCTGCCCGACGCGATGCCGGAGAACAGCGCACCGATGTTGCAGCCGAAGGAGAGCCGCGCGCCATAGCCCATCAGCAGCCCGCCGACGACGGCCGCCAGCAGCGAGCCCAGCGGCAGCTTCGCCTTCGGCGCGAACTTGCCGGCGAGGCTGGCGGCAAGGGCGGCGCCAAGGATGATGCCGAAATTCATCACCGAGGTTACGTCGGCCAGCACGCTCGAATTCAGCGCCTTCTGCGGGCCGGGCCAGTTCCAGAACTCCCAGCTCTCCACCGCCAGGCCGGCGGCCTGCGCGATCTTGGCGCCCCACAGGCCGAAACCGAAGGTTACCGACCAGGGATGGCCGGCCAGCAGCAGCGTGGCCACGTTGAGCAGCGCCAGCAGCAGGCCTGCGCCCACCAGCGGCCACGGCCCGTAGAGCAGCCAGCTCCAGCCCGGCCGCGCCGGCACCGGCTCGCGCTCGATGTCGCCATGCGCGCGCCGCTCGATCACCGCCGTCGCCAGCGCCACGAGGCCGAGCCCCGCCAGCGTCGCCAGGATGGCGGTGCCGACGCCCAGCTGGCGGCCGAGGTCGATGGTCCCGTAGGAAGGCAGCGCCAGCCACCAGGGCAGGTGCGCCGTGCCGATGAGGGCGCCGACAATGAAGAAGACGAGCGTCACCAGCATGCGGGCCGAACCGCCGCCCACGGTGAACAGCGTGCCGGAGCCGCAGCCGCCGCCGAGCTGCATGCCCAGCCCGAACATGGCCGCGCCCACCAGCACCGACACGCCGACGGGCGCCAGCGCGCCGACCAGCGGCTGCCCGCCAAGGCTGCCGGCCGCCAGCAGCGGCATCATCGCCACGGCGGCCACGCCGATCATCAGCATCTGGGCGCGCACGCCGCGCCCGCGGCGCTCGACCGCCAGCCGCCGCCAGCCGCCGGTGAAGCCGAACGAGCCGTGGTAGAGCGCGGCGCCCAGCAGGCTTCCGGTCAGGAACAGGGCGGCCTGGCGCAGGTCGATCAGCTGCGCGATGACGAGGAAGCCGGCGAGCAGTGCGCCGCCGGCCACCAGAGCCGGCGCGCGATCCACCACCGCCGCCGGCAGGTATTTCGGTGCTGCGTAGGAAATGTCGGTCATTGTCGATTCCCGCCGCCGCTGCGGCGCTGTGTGCATTCGGCCGCTTCGCGCGGCGCTTCTCAAACAAAGAATGTCCGGAAGCTTCCGGACATTCCTGCAATCGGGTCTGCGGACTTGCCGGCTGAACCGCCTCAGGTGCCCGACTTGTTCTCGACAGGGCGGGCCGGGTCGGCCGTCCACTCGGCCATCGAGCCGTCATACATGCTGGTGTTCTTGTTGCCCAGCACCTCGGAAAGGCCGAACCAGGCCACCGAGGCCCAGTGGCCGGTGTTGCAGAAGGCGATGTTCTTCTCGTCGGTTCCGAGGCCCACGGCTTCGGTCAGCGCCTTGACGGTCTCGGGGCGCGCGAACAGGGCGTGCTCGGAGCTGTAGAGGTCGCTGTGCTTGATGTTGATCGAGCCGGGAATGGTGCCGTTGGCACGCACGACCGGGCTCTTCGACTTGCCCTCGTACTGCTCGGCCGGGCGGCCGTCGACCAGCTTGATCCCGTCCTTCAGCGCGACTTCCACCTCGGCGGTGGTGGCCAGCAGCTCGTCGCGCACCTTCGCGGTGAAGGTCGCCGGCTCCGGCTTCGCCGGCTCGGCCGCACGGGCGCCGCCCGCGGCGTCATACTGGCGCCAGCCGCCGTCGAGGATCGAGACCTCGTCATGGCCGAGATATTTGAAGGTCCAGTAGACGCGCGTGGCGCCGCCGAACTCGCTGGAATCGGTGCCCCAGGGCACGATCACCACATGGTCGTCGTCGTCGATGCCGAGATCGCCGATCAGCTTGGTGATCTGCTCGAGCGGCGGCAGCATGCCGGGCACGCCGTTCAGCTCGGTGCGCCAGCCGGCGGTTGCATAGGGCGCGACCACGGCGCCCTCGACATAGGGCTTGTCGCCCAGATCGGTCTCGGCAACCTTGTCGCGAATGTCGAGGATGACGACGTTGTCCTTGCCGGCATTGGCCTTCAGCCAATCCGCGTTCACCAGCGGGTCGGCGGCGAGCGCCGGCGAGGCAAGTGCGAACAGCGTTGCTGCTATGGTGGCGATACGCATCTTAATGAGTCTCCTGAGAAATCCTGTTCCGTTCTATCGCCCACCCATGGCCCGAGTCGCCGCATCGCTTTCCAGCGTTCGACCGCCGAAAGAGAAAAAATCCCCTCATCTTGCCTCTCTTTAGGAATTCGATTCCTGCGTAGGCAATGCAGTCAAGCCACTCGAAATCGATGAAAATCCCAATCGAAACAACAGATAACAATGTAATTTCGCCTGCTTCACAATAGAGATTTGACACCTCTTTTGTTGTGCGCGCGGCTGATCTATCTTCTTCAAGACATGATCGGGGGGATGTGCCATGCGGTTTCTGGCCGTGGCAGGCTTCATGCTGATGAGTGTTTTCGTCTCGTCGTGCGCCAGTCCCTACAGCACGCCGGAGCTTGACCAGCTCGATTCCTCCGGTCCGCTAGCCTTCAACGGTATTTCCGACCATCTGAAACAAGGCAACGTTCGCGTCATCTGGATCCACGGAATGTGCGATCACGACTATCGCTGGGCGGTCGACCGGCGGGATGCGCTCTTCAAGGCGGTGGGAGCGAGCCCGGGCATAGTCGAAGGCGTTTACGAAGCCGACGCGCCCTATACCGTGCATGGCGTCGCCAAGGTCGGAAGTTCGCGCCTCGACACGCGCCATATCGTCTGGTCTCCCCTCAGCACCGCTTTCAAGGACCGCCTGCGCTACGACGACGCACCGGCTCCGGGCGAAGACCGCAATGAGCGTTTCCCGTATGAACGCGCGAAGCTCAACAAGCAGCTCAAGCAGACGCTGATGAACCGCTGTCTCATCGATGCGGTGGTCTATGCCGGTCCAAACGGCGACCGCATACGCGAATGGGTTAAGGGCCAAGTCTGCGAGGGACTGGGCGGCTCCACCTCAGCCGGCCAGTGCCGGCTGCGGTCAGGTCCGGCGCCGCGCACGGTGCTGGTTGCAGAAAGTCTGGGCAGCAAGCTGTTGTTCGATGCACTCCGGTCCATATGGGACGACAATTCGAGCAGGCGCCAGGCCGCGACCGAGCAGTTCGCCAGCGTGCAGTCGGTCTTCCTCCTCGCCAACCAGATTCCGCTGCTCGACGCCGCCGACCGGCCCGCCACCACGATCAAGGCGGCCGGCGCCGGCGCAGGTACACTCGACTTCCTCTCAGTGCTGGCTGAACCACGTCAGCCTACGGTCAAGTCCGCGGTGGAGCTGCCGGACCTGCAGGTGACCGCCTTCACCGACCCCAATGACCTGCTCAGCTATCGCCTGTCAGGAAAGGGGCTGCATTTCGATCGCGTCAAGGTCATCAACGTGATCGTGTCAAACGCGCCAACCTATCTCGGCCTGTTCGAGATGCCCGACGCTGCGCATTGCGGGTACAAATGGAACCGACATGTCATGGGTGCGGTGGCGTTCGGCTATCACGACGGCCTCAAGCCACTCGCCTATTCGCTGCCGACCGCATGCGGACTGCTTGGCGGCGGCGGCGAGTCCGCCGCGTACTAGCCTCGGCTCTGCTCAATAGGTGGTACGGCGCTCCTCGCTCGGCGGCCTGCCGAACTGCAGGCGATAGCTCTGCGCGAAATAGGAGTGCGAGGTGAAGCCGGTGGCGATCGCCACGTCCAGGATCGGCATGTTGGTCTGCCGCAGCAACTCCCGCGCGCGCTCCAGCCGCAGCCGCATGTAGTAGCGACCGGGCGTCATGTTGAGGTGGCGCAGGAACAGCCGCTCCACCTGGCGCACGGAAAGTCCGGCCGCCTTGGCCAGCTGGCCGGCCGACAGCGGCTCGTCCAGATTGTCGGCCATCAGCTCCACGGTCTTCTTCAGTTTTTCCGACTTGCCGGTGAGGTCGCGCTCGGGGCCGACGCGCTGCCGGTCGCCCGCCTGGCGGATGCGCTCGTGCTGGAACTGGTTGGCCACCTCGTTGGCGATGCCGGCGCCGAAATCCGAACGCACGATCTCCAGCATCAGGTCCACCGAGGTGGTGCCCCCGGCGCAGGTGTAGCGCTTGCGGTCGATCTCGAAGACAGAGCCCGTGCACTCGATCTCGGGAAAGCGCTCCTTGAAGCCGGCGCGGTTTTCCCAGTGGATCGTGCAGCGATAGCCGTCGAGCTGGCCCGCTTCGGCCAGCAGGTAGGAACCGACCGAAAGCGCCCCCAGCGCGTGACCCTTGCGGCCCCAGGCGCGAAGCGCGGCCAGCACCTTGCTCTTGCCGGTGAACTCGGTGGTCAGCCCCACGCAGACGAAGAGGATGTCGGCCGGCGGCAGGTCGGAAACGGCGTAGCTGGTCTTGATCGGCAGGCCGTTGGAAGCGATCACCGCCTCGCCGTCCGCCGAAACGGTCGTCCAGGAATAGAAGTCGCGGCCGAGCGCGCGGTTGGCGGAGCGCACCGTGTCGATCGCGGCGGCCAGCGAGAACATCGAGAACTTGTCAACCAGCAGGAAGGCGAAATGCCGGCCGGTCTGCGTGGGTTCGGGCATCGCCGCTTCTACAGTTTTCAGCGCGCGGCGGGAAGGTCAGCGCCGCGGCAGTCGATGCGCCAGCAGCCTCCCCGTCCCCGATGCATCAGAATGACGGCGGCTTGCGCCCGGCGGCCCGGTGCGCGGAGGTCACGGTCGCCGCCATCAGCATCGCGATCGTCATGGGACCGACACCGCCCGGCACCGGCGTGATGGCGCCGGCCACCTTCTCCGCCTCGGCATAAGCGACATCGCCCACCAGCATCGACTTTCCCTCGCCCTTTTCCGGCGCCGGGATGCGGTTGATGCCGACGTCGATGACGGTGGCGCCGGGCTTCACCCAGTCGCCCTTGACCATCTTGGGGCGGCCGACCGCCGCCACCAGTATGTCCGCCGCGCGGCACACGGCCGGCAGGTCCTTCGTTCGGCTGTGGGCGATGGTCACGGTCGCGTTGGCGGCCAGCAGCAGGTTGGCCATCGGCTTGCCGACGATGTTGGAGCGCCCGACCACGACGGCGTTGAGCCCCGACAGGTCCTTGCCGCGCACGCGCTCGATCAGCAGCATCGCGCCGGCCGGCGTGCAGGGCACGAAGGCTGTCGCGACCTCGCCTGTGCCCAGCTTGCCGACATTGATGAAGTGGAAGCCGTCGACATCCTTGTCGGGCGCGATCGTCTGGATGACGCGGCCGGCATCGATATGTCCCGGCAGCGGCAGCTGGACCAGGATGCCGTGGATGGCCGGATCGGCGTTGAGATCCTCGACAAGCTTCAGCAGGTCCGCCTCTGCCGTGTCGGCAGGCAGCGAATGCTGCACGGAGTGGAAGCCGCATTCCTTCGCGGTGCGGCTCTTCGAGGCGACGTAGACCTGGCTCGCGGGGTCCTCGCCCACGATCACCACCGCGAGGCCGGGCGTCACGCCGGTCTCGGCGACCAGCCCCGCCGTCGCGCGCTTCACCTCGGCGACCACGCTCGCGGCCACCTGTTTCCCGTCGATGATCTCGGCCATGCCTGCTCCCGGCGCTGCACTCGTCGCTGCAAATATTGCCTCGGCAGGCGAATGACAACCGCGTCAAAGCGGCGTCGGCTGACGTTTTTGTCCGATCAGCCGATCCGCCGCGCGGCACGCGTGCGGTGAAGCGCGCGCAGCGAATCGCCGAAGGCGCGCAGCTGCTCGCGCACCCCGTCTATCTCCGCCGTCAGCGGGTCGGGCCTGGCGGCGGGCAGCGGCCGCTCCTGAACCGGCGGCGGCACGGCGTCGTTTGCGGCATCGTGCCGCGGCGCGGTTTCGGGGGCGGGAACAGCTGGCGGCGCGGCGGAGGCAGGCGCCGACATCTGCGGCTGGGCGGCGGGCATAGCCGCCTGCATGGGCGCCGGCACCGGGGCTGCCACTGGAACTGCCATCGGGACCGGCATCGGCGCCGGCCACGCCACGGGCGGCTGCGCGTAATACACAGGCTGCGGCATCATGGGCTGCGGCCAGTAGAATTGCGGCGCCGGCTGCATGGGCGCGGGCATCGGCATGGCGGGATAGAAGGCCGGGGCCGCCACCGGCATCACCTGCGCGGGGGCAGCGGAAGCCGCGGGGGCCACCGGATATGCCGGCATCGGCGCCTGCGCGATGGGCGCCGGCTGCCGTTCGCCCGGGTCGGGTGCCGGTTGCGGTTGGTAAGCAGCCTGCACCGATGCAGGCGCAGGCGCGGTCTGCCGACGCGGCCGGGGCGGCTGCGTTGCCGGCACGTGCGGCATCGCCGACGGAGTTGCCGGGCGGAGCGCCGCCGGAGCAGCGGATCGCATCGCCGGCGCCATCGCCGGAGCGACCGCTGGCGCCCGGGCCATGGCAGGCTCGCCGCCCGCGTTCGGGCTGCGAACGCGCTGCGCTCTCCTCGCGATCATGTCGGAGATGCTGGGGCCGGCCGCGGCGGGCGGCTCCTGCGGCGCGCGCTTTGCCTTCGGCGGCATGGAGGTCGCAACCGCCTCGGCATCCTTCGGCCCGCGCCGCACGAGCCCCGCCAGTGCCGCCGCTATGCTGCGCCGCTGGCGGATCGGCTCGGGCTCGCTTGTCTGCACCGGCATGGCGGGTTCGTTCCGCACCGGCCTGACGGCGGGGGCGCGCCCGGCCCGGCGCAGGATGGCGCGCATGTCCTCGCCGGCATCCGCCCGCGAAATGTCCGCACGTCGGAAATCCAGACCGCCTTCGCCCGGGGGCACGCCCTTGCGCCGCTGCGCCATTGGCGGCGCCGTGGGTTCGGCGGCCGCGGCCCGCGCGTCCGCTCCGTCGCGCCGCCGCCTCAGCAGGTCGGCAACCGAAGGGGCGGAAGGCGGCTCATGCCGCGGGGCCTCCCCGCGCTGCGCCAGGCCGGCCAGCAGCGGGCTGGTCTTCGGCGCGGCTGAGGCCTCCCCGTCTTCGCGCCAAGAGGCGAAAACCGGTTCCGCGCGCGTTGCGCGCGTGTCGCCGGGGTCCTTCCAGCTTGCGAGCGAAAGCAGCCCGCGGGGGTCCCTGCTGCTGTCGGAGGTGTCGGACATGGTCGGTCGGCTAGCTTTGCGCGCGGTGGAGGTCGTTAACGCAGGCTAAACAGCCATGGCAAAGGATTGGTTAACGCGCCGCCCCGCGCCCTGTGGCGCGACCCTTAAAAAACCGGGCGGCCCGGACCCGTTTTGTTAACCGGCGGATGCGACACTGCGCGCGACTGCCGGTGCTGCCGGCATGCGGGACGAAAGGCCGGATGCGCGCCGCGAAGCGGGCCGTCAGGCGACCAGTGTCGTCTCCAACGGGTGATGCAATGAACGCACAGACCAAGCCGTCGCAGCCGAACGCGTTTGCGGGCGCGACCCGCGCCGAGATCACGCGCCGGCTCACCGTCGAGCGCGTCGCCGAACCGGCCGCGATCGAAACCGAATGGCGGCTGCTCGACGCGACCGGCATCGGCACGGTCTTCCAGCGCTTCGACTGGATGGAAGCCTACATCCGCAACGTCGCGCCGCATGAGGGGCTGGAGCCCGCGCTGCTGCTGGGGCGGCTCGACGGGCGTCCGGCCTTCATCCTGCCGCTGGGAGTGCGCAGGCACGGTGCCGCGCGGCTGGCGCAGTGGCTGGGCGGCAGCCATTCCGGATACAATTTCGGCCTGTGGAGCCGCGAATGCGCCGCGCTGCTGCCGCGGCTGGGGCGCGGCGGCATCCGCGCCATGCTGCGGCGCGCGCTGCCCGGCGTCGACGGCGCGGTGCTGGAACGCATCCCGCACGATCTCGACGGCATCGCCTCGCCGCTCGCCGCGATCACGTCGCTGCCCTCGCCCGTCATCGGCTATTCCGTCAGCCTCGAAGGCGGCATGGACGAGGTCATCACCCGCACGGGCGGTGGCGCCCGCCGCCGCCGCGCCCGCTCCAAGGAGCGGCGCATGGCCGACATCGCCCCGGTCCGGCACGGCATCCTCGCCGATCCGGCCGGGATCGAAGCCGCACTCGAATTCTTCGCCGAGCAGAAGGCGCTGCGGCTGGCCGAGCAGGGCCTGCCCAACGTCTTCGCCGAACCGGGCGTCATGGACTTCTTCCGCGAGCTCGCCCGCCGCTCGGCCGGCATGCGCGAACCGCTGCTGCAGATCACCACATTCGACGTCGGCGGCACCACGCGCGCCGTCATCGGCTCGGGCGTGCATGCCGGCCGCGTCAACCTCTACATCCTCACCTACGTCCACGACGAGATGCTGCCGCACAGCCCCGGCCAGGTGCTGATGTACCGCCACATCGAGGAAAGCTGCGAGGCCGGCCGCCGCTTCTTCGATTTCGGCGTCGGCTACGAACTCTACAAGGAAAGCTGGGCCGACGCCCGCATCGCGCTCAGCGACGGCTATGTGGCGCTCACGCCGGTCGGCGTGGCGGCCGTTGGCGCACTATGGCTGCGCGACGGCGCCAAGACGCTGCTGCGGCGCAACGAGAAACTGTGGGCCGCGCTCAAATCGCTGCGCAAGCGCGACGCCGCCGACGCGGAGGCGCACGATGCCCACTGAGGAGCGCGCGAACGCCGCGATCGCGCAGGCCGAGGCGCCCCGCGCTGGGACGCCCGCCGGCCCTCTCGCCGGCAAGAAGATGCTGTTCGTCGCGCCCGACGACTACCCCGCCTTCCGCGTCGACCTGATCGAGCTGTTCTCGCGCCATCTGGTCGGGCGCGGGCTGGCCGTGGACTGGAGCCTCTACCGCGCCGACGAGGGCGAAGGCGGCATCGTGGAGCGCGGAGCCGAGCGCTACTTCCTGCCCGACAGGAAGCCCGGCGGCATCGTGCGCAAGATCCGCAACCGCCTGTCCACCGGGCGCCTGCGCCTCGGCCTGGTGGCGGCCGCCGCGCGCGGCGAATACGACATCGTGCAGGTGCGCGACTACACCTTCTGGGGCATTCCCTTCCTGATCGCGGCGCGCATCGCGAAAAGGCCTTTCGTGTTCTGGATGAGCTATCCGGTGATGGAGGCGCGGTGGCTGCTGGCCACGAAGCCGTTCCGGCCCGTCAGCCTGCCCGGCCGCATCGCCCGCCTGCTGCATGCCGGCGCGGGCAAGCTCGTCTTCTACCGCTTCCTGCGCTTCGCCGACCATGTTGTGGTGCAGTCGAAGCGCATGAAGGAACTGCTGGAGGACGAGGGTATCGAGGCCGCCCGCATGACGCCGGTCGAGATGGGCGTCACCACCGAGCGCTTCAACCCCGATCTGATCGAGCCCGCCGACGACGCGCGGCTGAAGGGCCGCCGCGTCATCGGCTACATCAATTCCGAGTTCCACGGCGAGCCCTTCGACGTCTCTCTGGAGGCGCTGGCGCATGCGCGCGCGGCGGGCCACGACGCCGTCATGGTGGCGATCGGCACGCTGGCCGACCATTATCGCGAGACGATGGCGCAGCGGCTGGCCGCGCTCGGCATCCCCGAAGACGCCTTCATCTGCACCGGCCGCCTGCCGCTGCCGCAGGCGCTGTCCTACATCAAGGCGGCCGACGTCTGCATCTCGCCCTTCATGATGAACCGCGAGCAGGAGGTGGCCACCCCCACCAAACTGGTCGAATACCTTGCCATGGGCCGGCCGGTGGTCGGCAGCGTGCACTACGACCAGAACGAGGTGCTGTCGTCGTCGGGCGCCGGTCTCATCGCGGCCTTCGACGGCCCCGCCACCGGCGAGGCGATCGCGCGGCTGCTGGCCGACCGCGAGTGGGCCGAGGAGATGGGCGCGCGCGGACCCGCCTGGGTGAAAGCCAACCGCGACTACGCCCGCATCGCCGACAGGGTGGAAAGCCTGTTCGCCTCGCTGCTGCGCAAGGCGCCGGCCACCGAGACCCGCGTCGACACCCGCGCCGGTCCGCATGTCCGGCCCTTGGCCGAGCCCAGCCGCCACCCGGCCGAATAGCGCGTCGCATCCGCGGTACGGGCCGGCTTGTTACGCCGCCCGCTGTCCGCACACGGCGCGCACCGCGTAGTGGGTGAAGAACACATAGATCACCGACTGTGCACTCCAGGCGATCAGCCGCGCCGTGAAGGCGCCCTCCGCGCCCTGCTCGCGTAGCAGCCAGGTGCCGGCGATGAACATGGTGGCCCAGCCGGCGGTGATGCCAAGCCCGGTCCAGGTGTAGCCCGACGAGGCCGGGATCGGCCCGAGCGGCGCGGCAAGCGACATCACGGCCGCGTTGGCGACCGCCAGCACGAACACCGGCCAGTGCTGCTCCAGGTCCAGCCGGAACAGGTCGAGCACCAGCGACCCGAACAGGAACATGACGCCCATGAAGCCCAGCGCAATCAGCGCGTTGGTGCCCACGCTCATGCCGATGACCGTCAGCACCCGGCCGCGGTCGCGGTCGCCGAAACCCTTCGACAGCATAGGGATGACCACCTGCACAACCACCTGCGGCACGAACAGCAGCAGCGTCTCCACCTGCATGGCGATGTAGTAGACGCCGGCTTCGGCCAGGCCGTTCGGCGTCGCCACGATGATGGCGGTGCAGATCCAGTTCACCGGCTCGAACAGCAGGCTGGCCAGCAGCGCCGGCAGCGCGAATTTGGTGATCAGCGGCCATTCCGACAGCGCGCCGGCGAAGGTTACCGTGATGCCGCGCTCGGCCAGTGCACGCCGCATCACCGGATAGGCCGACAGCCCCAGGCCCAGCGTCGCCAGCGCCATGGCGATGAAGCATCCGGCCAGCCCGTAGAGCCACAGGCCCGCCGGCACCGCCAGGATGAGTGCCGCGCCGTAGGCGATGTTGAGATGGGCGATGGAGCGGAATTTCTGCAGCCCGGTCAGGATGGCTATCTGCACCTGGCTCATGGCGTTGAGAAGGATCGCGGGCGCGATGATGGCCAGGAACGGCGCAAGCTCCGGATGCTTCAGCATTCCGCTCGCGATCGGCTCGGCGAAGAAGAAGAACACGCTCGCCAGCAGCAGGCCGGAACCCGCCGTCAGCATGATGGCGAGGCCGGCGATGCGGCCCGCGAATTCCGGAGCGCGGTCCGCCTCGGCCGCGATGTTGCGGATCGCCATCAGGCTCACGCCGGTGGCCGCCAGCATGCCCGCCGACATCAGCGTGCCGTAGGCGACCGCAAACTCGCCCACCACCTCGATGCCGAACCAGCGGGAGATCAATATGGTGGTGACCAGCGGGGTCAGCCGCACGGCGACCGAACCCATCGTGGTCCAGATCACGCCGAAGCCGAATCGGCGCAAGTCGCCCGACTGCCTGAGAAATGCCGCGAGGCTTTTCATTGCGGTTCCCTGCGCCCACCCGGCACCGTCTCTACATGGGCCGGGTTAGCATCGGGTTATTGGCGTGGGCAGAGCCGGCCCGAAGCGTGGTAGTAGCGAACGTTTATGAGGGATAGAGCGCCGCCATCGCGGCCGCGCCCCTATCTCCCCCGTTGCGGGGGAGAAAGCGATTTCAGCGCCTTGGCGAGCCGGGCGAAGCCCGTCTTCGCGAGCCAAGTGCTGGAAATCGCAAGAGAGGGGGTCTTTTCCCGCCCAGCCCCAAACCCGTGGACAGAGCCACCCCCTCCTTCCCCCAACCCTTTGATCCCGCATCACAATCGAAAAATCCTCATCCACACCCTTCGGCACCACCCCATGATCCAGCCCAGTTGCTGCGCGGGAACCTGGTGCGCACCGGGTATCAGGGCGGCAACCGGTGCCGGTTTGGGCCGCGCTACGGTCGCGCGGTCTGGGTGATGAACCCCTACATCCGGGCCCGAGGTCAGCTGCCTTCCTGCCTTC
>Ga0182742_1001001_pt1 | contig 38800 bp, 43 predicted proteins | sample eDN5th37CBELigMG_FD_128880 | JGI IMG/M metagenome (GOLD analysis project Ga0182742, IMG submission 128880) | Enriched Miracle-Growth compost microbial communities from Emeryville, California, USA - eDNA 5th pass 37_C BE-Lig MG (version 2)... ... | reverse complement strand
GGAGGATCATGATGCTGCCCGCGACCGTCAACCCGATGCCGACAGGCGCGAGCCCCTCGCGAAAGGCCCTGTGCCACTTCTTTTCCCGGTGCGTGTTGGTCAGCTTGACCACCGCGTAGCAGAACAATGCGGAAGGCCCCATCAGCGCGAGGGTCGCCACGACCGCCCCGAGCCAACCTGCAATCTTCCAGCCGATGAGCGTGGACAGCATCATGCCCGGGCCGGGCGCCGCTCGGGCAACCGCAAAAAGATTCACGAATTCCTGAGGCGTCAGCCATCCCTGGACGGCGACGGTCTCATGCTGGATCCCGGGGATGATCGAAGACCCGCCGCCGATGGAAAGGAACGAGAACGGGACGAAGACGGAGATCAGGGTCAGGAATACGTTATTCTTCATGGCTGATCCTGCGCCACGCGAGGCCGACGCTGATGGCTCCCATCGACAGAACGACGGGCAAGAGAGGCCAGTGAAACACCCCGACGGCGATCGCCGTGGCCGCGACGACGAGGAGCGATGGCGGGAACTTCATGGCGCGCCTGATCCCCCTGAGGCAGATGACCCACATCAGCCCGATCGCCGCGAAAGCGATGCCGCTCGTGCCGACCTGGATGGCATCGATTCCGCTGAACCGCTCGAAGAGAAAGTTCAACGCGATCACACAGAAGAACGGCCCGATGAAAATGCCCGTGCAGCAGGCCAGCGCGCCAGGAGAGCCGCACAATTGCTCCCCGAGGCAGATCACCAGATTGGCGATGTTCGGCCCCGGAAGCATCTGCGCCACGGCCTGGCTGCTGTAAAAGTCCTCCTCGCTGACCCACCCTCTTAAAATGACGAGTTCGCGATAGAACCAGCCGGTCAGCCCCCCGCCGAAACTGATCAAGCCGACCCGCAGGCACAGGAAGAACAGCTTTGCGATGGTCGGCTGTCCGAAACCGTGTCCGCCCGCAAGGCCGATAGGCTCATTCTGCCGACCGATATCCTGGTCCATTGGGGTCTCTCGTCGCGCGGCCGTGAGCATCTTCTTCGCCGAAGGCAGCGTTGCCCGAAAACCCGGAGCCGGGGCGGCGTTGCAGTGCATCACGGACAGGGGAATACTTGGAATCGACCCGGTCACTGTCGTCGGGATTGTCGACAAAATCAATTGGTCGAAGGAATCCATCGCGTAGGCGCTCGAAGCGTCCGAGCCTGTCGGCATGGGAATTCCCGTCCCCAAGAACGGCAAAGCCCCACCCGATGGGGCGGGGCTTTCATGGCCCGGTGCGGTCAGGCTGCCCGTGGGAGCGGGCGCCCGCGGAGATTGTCAGGGTGCCTGTCGCCGGGCTCGTTCTCCTGGCGCTCCATCGGACCGCGGCGCAAGGCCACCAGGAACCTGTTCACTTCGTCAGCCAGGCGGTCGCCCTGAACAGCGAGTTCCTTCGACGTGTCGAGCACGGAGCCCGCAAGATGCTTGGTCTCCGCAGTGTTCTGGCTCACGCTTTGGATATTCTCCGTCACGCCCTGTGTTCCCACGGATGTCTGCTCGACGCTGCGTGCGATCTCGGCGGTGGCGGCGGTTTGACCCGCGATGCTCTGAGCGATGCGCGAGGTGGCGAGGTCGATATCCGCCACGATGGTGGAGATCTGGGTCACGGCGGAAACGGCGGCCGTGGAGGCGGAACGCAGCTCCGCGATCTCACCGGCGATCTCTTCCGTCGCCTTGGCGGTCTGGGTGGCCAGCGCCTTGACCTCCTGCGCCACGACGGCGAAGCCGCGCCCGGCCTCCCCCGCGCGGGCGGCCTCGATGGTGGCGTTCAACGCCAGGAGGTTGGTCTGCTCGGCGATGCTGGTGATCAGGCCCACCACAGCGCTGATCCGCTCGACCACGCTGTTCAGGCTGTCGACGATGGCCGCCGTGGATTGCGCCTCCTCCGCCGCCTGACGGGCGCGCGTGGCGGAGTGGTCGGCCTCCGTGCCGATCTCCTGCGCGGAAGCGGCAAGCTGCGTCACAGCCGCGGCGACGGTCTGTACGTTCAGGGCCATTTCGGCCGCCGTCGAAGCCACCAGGCTCGTCCTGTCGTCGGTGAGGGTCGCACCTTCCTGCAGCACCGCCGCCATGGTGCTCATGTTCGCGGACGATGCCGACAGGGCCTGGACGATCGCGTTGATCGCCGCCTCGAACTCCGCCGTCGAATGGTTGAAGGCCGCCAGGCGTCCTTCGATCACATGCGACGCCTCGTTGATGATCTTCGCGCCGTTGAGCAGTGCCCCATGAAGCCCGTCCGGCAGAATGCGCCGGAAATATTGATTGTTGCGGATGGCATTCATCGCAGCCGAGGATTCGCGGATATAGGCGTCGATCCGGTCCGTCGCATCGTTGAGCGTGCCGTGCAATTTTCCGAGGACTCCGCCCTCCTGGCTGCCGATGATCCGAGCCTCGAAATCGCCGTGCCCGATCCGGTCGATGATGCCGGTTGCCGCTGCGATCACCCGATAGGTACGCAGCAGCATCAATCCGCCGAAGATGAAGCCGGCATCGGCAACGAGCACAGTAACGGACGGCATCGCTCCGCTGGCGACGGAAGCGACAGCCTGCCCGGTCACAGCGATGGCCGCGATGGCGAACCCGATGCTTGCCTTAGAGAGAGAAGACAAATTCATCATAGCTGGCCTTGCTCGCGGTGGCGGTTTTCAGGAGATGCTGGTGGGACGCCGCAAGGCCCTCCTTGGCATTGCGGAAGGACGCCTCGATGCGGGTGAGCTCGGCGTAGAAGGGCGTGATGATTTTCTCCACCACGTCCCGCTTCGGCACGCGCCTGTTGGAATGAAAGCCGCAGAGCTTCATGTTGCCGTCATAAGATGGAGTCACATGGGCAAGCACCCAATAATGGTCGCCGTTGCGCGCCATGTTCTTCACATAGGCGAAGACCTCACGGCCGTCCTGGATCGCGTCCCACAGCAGCTTGAAGATCGCGCGCGGCATGTCCGGGTGGCGGATCACGCTGTGCGGCTGGCCCAGCAGCTCCTTCTCCGTATACCCGGCAATCTGGCAGAACGCCTTGTTCGTGTAGGTCAACCGGCCTTTCAGGTCCGTCTTCGAGACGATGAAGGAATCGGGATCGAAGAAGATCTCGCGCTGAGTGGGCGTAATGGCTCTGGTCATCTGGCGACTTTGAGGGGTGGCGGCCGCCTGTTCGGCGTGGCCCATCGAACCCGCTTGTTGCAAAGCTAGCTTGCGCGAAGCTGTTCGACCTCGGCTTGGTCCAAGGCTCAGATCCCCGGCAGCCAGAGAGGGCGCGGCCCCCCTGCCCTGCCCGTGCAGGCCGCCTCGACACAGGCCGCGAGGCTTCCGAAATGGAATCGCCGTCCCGTGAGGCCTGGTCCGTAATGGGCGTATTTGCCGGAATTGGTCATGATCGTCCGCGCCGTCGGAGGGATCACCGGTTCGATGATCATGCACCAGCACGTATCGGTGACGAGTTGAACGCCGAAGCGTTCGAGCTCCTGAACGATCCCCGCCTCCTGCGCCCTGTCATAGGTGGCCCGCCCACAGGTGACCACCACCGTCACACCGTCATGCTTCCTGCGGCCTCGGCACAGGACGGCCAGTTTCTCGCATTCGCTGAGGGAGAAGTGCGGATTGCCGAGCGATACGAGATCGACGGATAGGTCGTCCGCATTGTTGAGTTCGTTCCAGCTCCGGGCGAGATCCTCGACGGTGACCTCGATGGACGGCACATCCGCTCCGCCGGTTGCGTCATCCAGGACCGCCGCCTCCGGCGTCACACCGACGATATGGAACATCGGCGCGCTCGACGTGGTGGCGAACGCGGCGCCGAAGGCTTTCAGATCGTCCTGGCTGGGCGCAGCCCGTTCAAGCCCAACGATGACGGGGATCCTGTTCGTGGCGAGCAGGCCCACGTGATAGCCCAGGAGCGGATAGAAGGCGTCATCCAGATTCTGGAGCTTCGGCAGATTGATCCGGAGGCTGGCGCGGCGGCTGCTGTCGATATGGCATCCGGCAAGCGGTGCGCGGCCCGTGAGCGCGATGCAGATGTCGAGATAATCGGGATATTTCATCGTCCGCGCACCCAGCACGCTGTTGGCATAGACGACGGCGTTCGACTCCGCCCAGACGATCTGCTCTCCCTTGCGGGGAGCGCTCTCGAGAAGGTAGGGCGCGCAGGTGAAGGTCGGCCGCGCACCCATGTCCACATAGGCGTCGCCGAGCTGGCTCGCGGGCTCTCCGAAGGCTGGATCGATTCCCTGCGCGCGCCAGCGGCGATGATCGACAGAAATGGAGTTGAGCGTCGTCGGGACGGCGACCCTTCCACCCCAGTCCCGCAGCTGCTGCGCGAATCTGAGCGAGCCGGGACCCGTATAGATGCAGCCGTCGATATGCGCCTGCGTGACATCGATCAGCCGGTCCGCGCCCTGCAGCTCCGCCATGCGCAGCACGATCTTCATGGCCGCCTGGGCGGCCTTGCCGTGCATGCCGTCCAGGAAAGCCCTGTCGGCTTCCGTCAACTCCATGCGGGAGGCGACCGGCTCGCGAAGAGCGCGGGAGCCGTCGAGGATGCTCAGGTCCTCGAGGCGCTCGCCGCACGCGACCCGAGGTCCATCGACCCGCGCATAGCGGGACGCCCTCACCCTGCGAAAATCCGCCGGGTCGAGCGTCACGACCGGAATGGACTTCCCGAAGACCTCTTCGGCGATCATCACGCCGAGAGTCAGGATGTCGTCCGCCCGCTCGACCACCATGGCGGCGGGCCCCTTGCCGTTGAGAAGCAGTTCCAGGATCACGCCGCTGCCCGAGCAGGAGCCGCGACCGCCGGGAATGGCGAGAATTCTACCGGTGAGGCTCCGGCCGCTCAGGGGGTGGTGGCGGTCGATCACTTCGCCCGTCGCCGGATCGACGCCGCCCCAGAAGCTCAGTTCCATATCGCTGGCGATGATCTCGCCGGCAGCCTCGCCATGAACGAAGGCAGTCCCGGAGAAAACGGCTTCGTTCATGACAGCTTCTTTCATCAACGGGGCAGCAGAGCCTGCAGGTCGTCGTAGAGCGCCTTGGGAATGCGCACGCCGTTCGCCTTGCTGCGTTCGCGGGCCTCGTAGCGGCGCTGCGACGGCAGGCGCGCACCCTGGCCGACGATGGCATCGAACATCGTTTCAGCCCGGGCCACATGCTGCGCGGCATCGGCTCCGAGGAACACCTTGGGATCGAAGGCGAGGATCAGCTCGCCATGGCAGGGAGCGGCGCCGACGCCTTCGTCGAAGGCCATGGATTCCGCGCTCGTCATGTCGCCGATCAAGGGGCCGGCCATCAGCTCGATCATGGCGGAGAGGGCCGAGCCCTTGTGGCCGCCGAAGGTCAGCATGGCGCCCGCGAGCGCCGCCGTCGCATCGGTGGTAGGATTGCCCTCGGCATCGATGGCCCAGCCGGTCGGGATCGGCTTGCCCGCGCGCCGGTGCAGTTCGATCTCGCCGCGGGCGATGGCGCTGGTGGCGAAGTCGAACACGAAGGGCGGCCCATCGGGACGCGGCCAAGCGAAGGCGATCGGGTTGGTGCCGAAGACGGGCTTCTTGCCGCCCGCTGGCGCGACCCAGCTGTGGCTCGGCGTCATGGCGAGCGCCACGAGCCCCTCGGCGCTGATCGCCTCCACCTCCGGCCAGAGGGCCGAGAAATGGTAGCAGTTGTTGATTGCGAGCGCCGCGAGGCCCGTGCGACGCGCCTTCTCCACGAGGAGCGGCCTGCCGCGCTCGAAGGCGAGCGGCGAGAAGCCGAAATGGGCATCGACGCGCACGACGGCCGGCGCATGGTCCACCACGTCAGGCACCGCGTTCGGGTTGACCTTGCCCTCCTTCACGGAACGCACGCAGCCGAGAAGCCGATACATCCCGTGGGAATGGCATTCATCGCGCTGACCGGCATAGACGACCCCCGCGATGGCCTGCGCATGATCGTCGGAAAGACCACCTGCCTTGAGAACGTCGATGCTGAGACGCCGGACTTCGTCCAGCGAGAGGGAAACTTCTTCGGTCATACCTTGCCTTATTCCACTCGGTTCCGATGGATCTTCAATTCCGGATGTCTCTTACATCTGCGGCCACGTGTCCGACAACCGGTAGCCGGAAGGCCACGGGTCGGCAGGATCGAGCATGTGCTGATGGGTGCCGGTGATCCAGGCACGCCCGGAGATCATCGGAATGATGCCTGGCCTGCCGCCCACATTCACCTCGCCCTCGATGCGGCAGATGAACTCGGAATCGATGATCGAACGGCCCACGAAGCTGTCCCCGACCTTCAGGATGCCGCGGGCGTGAAGCACCGCCATGCGGGCCGAACAGCCCGTGCCGGTCGGCGAGCGATCGATCTTGCCCGGTCGCACCACGACGGCGTTGGCGCCGTGGGCGACGCCGTCCCGTTCGACGAGCGGCGCTGCGATCTGGCAGAAGGAAATGTGATCCCATCCCGGAAGCTCGGGATGCCTGAAGCCGATCTGCTCGTTGGCCGCGCGGGTGATCTTGATGCCGATCTCCGCCAGGTCCTTCGCCTCGTCCGGGCGGATCGCGAAGCCGAGCGCCTTCGCATCGGCGATCACGAAGCTGTCGCCGCCATAGGCCGTGTCCACGGTGAGCGTGCCCACGCCTTCGACCTCGAGCCTCACGTCGAGCTTGTCGGCGAAGGAAGGAACATTGCGCACCCGGATCCGCTCGGCCTTGCCGTTCCGGCATTCGGCCTCGACCTCGATGAGGCCGCCCGGCGGCTCGAGGACCATCCGGGTGATCGGCTCCTGCATGGGAACGATGCCGGTGTCGAGCAGGACGGTGGACACGCAGATGGAGTTGGATCCCGACATGGGCGGCGTATCGGCCGGCTCCATGATGATCCAGCCCATCTGGGCCCGCGGGTTCTTCGGCGGCACGAGAAGGTTCACGTGCCGGAAGACGCCGCCGCGCGGCTCGTTCAGCACGAAATTGCGGAGGGTTTCGTCCTGAGCGATGAACCGCGACTGCTCCCAGATCGTCTCGCCCGGAGGCGGCGCGACACCGCCCACGATCACGTCTCCGACCTCGCCCTCCGCATGACAGCTGACGACATGAACGACTTTCGACGTGCGCATTGGGCTCTCCGGATCGGGCAAATCTGTAAGGAAGGCGTGGCGCGGGGTTTACCCCCGCACCGTCAGAGAACGGATTTCAGGAACTCGATGGTCTCAGGCTTCTGCGGGTTTCCGATGACCTGTTCGGGCGCACCGATCTCGTGGATCAGGCCCTTGTGGAAGAAGGCCACCCGGTCGGACACGTCGCGCGCGAAGCGGATCTCGTGGGTCACGAGGATCATGGTCATGCCCTCTTCCGAGAGCATCTTGAGGGTGTCCAGCACCTCGCCGACGAGCTGCGGATCGAGCGCGGAGGTCACCTCGTCGAAGAGCATGTAATCCGGCGACATGGCGAGGGCGCGGGCGATGGCCATGCGCTGCTGCTGGCCGCCGGAGAGCTTGGAGGGATAGACCTTCAGCTTCTCGCCGAGACCCACATGGGTGAGCTGCCTGACGGCGATCTCCTCGGCCTCCCGCTTGCTCTTGCCCAGGACCTTGCGCGGCGCCAGCATCACGTTCTCGAGGACCGTGAGATGCGGAAAGGCGTTCCATTGCTGGAACACGATCCCGATCTTCTGACGAAGCTTGTTGAGGTCCGTCGTGCGCGCATGGACGTCGATGCCGTCGACGAAGATCTTCCCGCCCTGGATCGGCTCGAGGCCGTTGATGCACATGAGCATCGTGGACTTGCCGGAGCCCGAGCCTCCGATGACCGAAAGCACTTCGCCCTTCTGAACGGTGAGGCTCACGCCCTTGAGAACCTCGAGGTTTCCGAAGGACTTTCGAACGTCTTTCAACTCAATCATTTTCACGCCACCGCTTTTCGAGCCGTGTCCCGAGCCGTGCGATCGGGAAGCTCATGAGGAAGTAGATCAGGCCCGCAATCGAGAGAACGAAGAGCGGCTCCTGGATGCGGGTCACGATGATCTGGGACGACCGCAGCAGCTCGACGATGCCGATCCAGAGAACGAGCGCCGAGTCCTTCATGACGCCGAGCGTGAGCCCTATCCAGCTCGGGAGCGCAACGCGCAGCGCCATGGGAAAGACGATGTTCGTCAGGTCCTGAGTATAGGTCATGCCGAGCGAACGGGCCGCGCGGCGCGTCGTGGGCGGAACCGCCAGGATGCCGCCGCGCACGATCTCCGCGCAATACGCCGCCGTATAGAGAGCAAGCACCACGCAGCCGACCGTGAAGGCCGACATGTTGAGCTTGAGGATGGACTTGAACGAGTTCGCAAGCACGAACTGGATCAGGAGCGGCACCGAGCGGAGAATATCCAGCACGAAGCCGACAGGCACGTTGAGCCACCATGGCGCCGAGGCGCGGACGAGGCCGAAGAGCAGGCCCAGGATGGTGCCGCCCAGGACGGCCCAGAACGTGATGGCAAGCGTCGTTCCCGCGCCCTGAAGGAGGAAGAGGAAGTCGTTCCAGGTGAGACTTGTCTCGAACATCGCCGTCTCCTCAGTACCGGAACAGGCGCCAGGCGAAGAGGCGCGACGAGAGGGTGATGAGCTTGGCCAGGAGGTAATAGATCACAGCCGCGATGGCGAAGAACTCGAAGGTGCGGAACGTGCGCACGTTCAGATCCTGCGTCACCCCGGTGAGATCCGTGTTGAGGCCGACCGTGACGCCGAGCGAGGTCATCAGGAGCGCCCAGACCATCTGGTTGGACATGGGATAGAACACGATCCTGAACATCTGCGGCAGGACAATGAGGCGGAAAGCCTGCGGGGCGCTCATGCCGAGCGAGCGGGCGGCGCGCGTCTGGGTCTCCGGGATGGCCCGAAGACCGCCACGGAAGGTCTCGGCGAGATAGCCCGCATTGTTGAAGGCGATGCCGGCCAGAAGCGCCACGTAGGAATCGAGATGGATCCCGAAGGAGCCCAGGCCGAAATAGGTCATGTAGACCTGGAACAGGGCGGGCGTGTTGCGCGCGAGCTCGACCCAGCCGGTCGAGAATCCATAAAAGAGCTTGTTGTTCGACTGGCGGCCGAGGGCCAGGAACACGGCGCAGATGACGCCGATCACCATCGACAGCACGGCAATCTGGAGCGACACCCATGCGCCGGCCAGCATGTCTGGCAGCGCGTTCAGAGCCGGACGCCAGTGAAATGTGTAATTCAGCATGAAGGGCGTGCCCGAAGAGGTTGCAGCAACCGGTGAGGGCCGAGGGCACGTATCCGCCCTCGACCCGAGACGCATTCGGCTTAGTAGTAGACGCCCTTCACGGTCAGGTCGGGAGCCTCACCGCCAACCCACTTCTCGAACAGCTCCTTGTAGCGGCCCGTGCGAACCTGCTGGTTCACGAAGAGGTTGAGGTAGTTGAGGAGGCCCTGCTCCTGGCGCAGCGCGATGAGCGAGACGTAGTCGGTGACATAGGGAGCATCGCCCTTCACCACGAAGCCCTTGTACTTGCCGGACTTCGCGACGGCATGCGCTACGGTGTTCGTCACGACCGTCGCGTCGATCTGGCCCTGGGAGAGCGCGAGGAACACGTCGGCCTGGGTCTGGTAAGGACGGAACGAACCGCCGCCCCATGCCTTCACGTCCTTCTCGAGCGCGATCGCCTCGAAGGTGCCCGAGGTCGAGCCGGTCTTCTTGCCCTTCAGGCTCTCGTAAGTGTCGATGCCCGTGTCCTCACGGGTGAGGACAACCATCTTGAAGGCGAAGTAGGGAATGGAGAAGCCCACGGTCTTGGCGCGCTCGAGCGTGTCCGAGGTCGAGGCGACGCCCACATCCGCGCGATCGGAGACGAGCGCCGGGATACGATCCGGGAAGGGCGTCTCGACGATCTCGGCCTTCACGCCGAGAGCCTTCGCGAGGTCGTTGCAGGTATCCACGTCGAAGCCGACGGGCTGGTTCTTTTCATCGCGAGAGCCCATGGGCGGGAAGTCGAGCACGACGGCGCAGCGCAGCACGCCGGAGGCAATGATATCGTCGAGCTTGTCGGCTTGGGCCGGCATGGCGGCCATCATGCCGAGAAGAAGTGCGGCCGCTGTTGTCCTCAGTTTCATCGTTCGTCCTCTGATTGATTCGTCTCCGAGCCCGGCGGTCTCGCCCGAGATCAGCACACGCAACATCCGCATATTGGATACAATTTGCAATATGAAATTTGTTTCACTTCGCCTAAGGTGTGAGCATCTCTGCATAGAGTTCAGCCGAACGCACTTTTATGCGTACAGACAAAGGCTTCGCTGTCCTTGACTGGACTGGAACGACAGCAGTGAGAACGCGGCAAGAGCGTCGATGACACGCATCCTCGCTCAAATCATCCGGCACGCCGCATCTAGAAGCGCTGCGCGGAGAACGGCTTCAGATCGAGGGAAGCGGGCGCTCCCTCCATCAGCGCGGCGACGAGACGCGAGGTGATGGCGGCCTGCGTGAGCCCGTGATGGCCATGCCCGAAGGCATAAACCACGCGCTTGTCCCGCGCCGCCTGCCCGATCACCGGAAGGGAATCGGGAATCGAAGGCCTGAAGCCCATCCAGCGCCGGGCCGGCTGATCCGCGTTGAGATGCGGCAGGAAGCGCTTGAGGCGCGTGATCATGGCGGAGGTGCGCTCATGATTGGGCGGAGCCTGCGTTCCCGCGAACTCCACGGCGCCGCCCACGCGGTCGCCGGTGTCGAGCGTCGAGGCGACGAATCCCTCGCCCTCGAACATGACCGGGCGGCCAAGCCCGAAGGCACCCTTCGCATAAGTGGCGTTGTAGCCGCGCTCGGTATCGAGCGGGATATTGTCGCCCAGCTGCTTGGCCAGCGCGCGCGACCAGACGCCGGCGGAGATCAGGACGCGATCGGCCGCTACGTTCTGCACAGCGCCGTCGGTACGCACGTGAACGGCGTCGCTCGCAGGCTCGACGAACAGGGCCTTGCCCTCGACCCGCACGGCGCCGCGTTCGACGGCGAGCCGCAGCAGGTCGGCGGCCAGGAGCGCAGGATCAGAGACATGGCAGCCGTCCGTGTAGAGAACGGCCGCTTCGATGTTGTGAAGCGCGGGCTCCAGGTCGGCAAGCTCGCGCGGATCGAGAACTTCCAGCGGAATGCCGAAATTCCGCTGCCGCGTGATGATGTCCTGAGCCTGCAGAAAGTGGTTGCGGTCGCGCCAGGCGGAGAGGATGCCCTTCTCGCGGAGATGTCCCTCAAGGCCGAGAGAGGACAGGCGCTCCTTCCAGGATGGAAGAGCCTGCGCGTTGATGGAGCGGATGGCCGCGATGCTGGACTTGATGCGCGCGGGAGACGAAGCCAGCACGAACCGCACGAGCCATGGCGTCAGGGCGGGAAGATAGGAGGGCCTGATGGTGAGCGGCCCGAGCGGGTCCATCATCCAGCGGGGAAGGTTTCTCCATGCCTTCGGCGATGCCAGCGGCATCACGTCCATGTGGGCGATCCAGCCCGCATTGCCTTCCGTGGGCCGCTGCGGATTGTTGCCGGGATCGACGAGGGTCACCTGGTGGCCCTTGTCGAGGAGCGCATGGGCGGCCGCGAGACCGACGATACCTGCACCAACAACCGCAATCCGCATCATGAAACCTGTCGAGGAAGAACCGTCACGGACAAGGGCGGACCGCTTGCGGCCCGCCCGGGAAGAACTCCGCCCGCTTTACGCAGAGCGGGCCTGATCGACAACCTGGAATCCGTTCGCGAACGGATCGCGGTCGTCGATGAAGATGGTGTTGAAGCCAGTCACCCGCGCCCAGCCTTCGATGGACGGGATGATCGCGTCCCGGTCGCCGACCTTCGCGCGGCCCTCGATGCGGCCTGTGAAGGTGGAGCCGATGATGCTCTCATGCACGAAGGCGTCGCCTTCCTTCAAGGCGCCCCGCGCCGCGAGATGCGCCATGCGGGCGGAGGTTCCGGTGCCGCAGGGCGAGCGGTCGATGGCCTTGTCGCCGTAGAACACCGCGTTGCGCGCGGTGCCGCCGGGCGTCTGCGCCTTGCCGGTCCACAGGACATGCGTCAGGCGGTTGATGTCGGGGTTCTCGGGATGGGCGATCGTGTAGCGCGCATTGAAGGCCTCGCGCAGCTTCGGGCTCCAGCGGAGGATGTCGGACGGATTGACGTCCGCGAGATCGGAATAGAGCGCCTGCTTCTCGACGATGGCATAGAAGTTGCCGCCATAGGCCACATCGACCGTGAGATGCCCGAGCCCCTCGACCTCGACCTCGTAGCCCGTGCCATAGAGGAACGATGGGATATTGGTGATGCGCACACGCTCGATGAAGGGTCCGTTCTGCTCGTAGCGCGCCTCGACGACGCCGGCGGGCGTATCGAGCCGGAGAAGCCCGGGGGTCTTCGGATGGATCAGGCCGTTCTCGAGAGCGATGGTCACCGTGCCGATGGTGCCGTGGCCGCACATGGGCAGGCAGCCGGAGGTTTCGATGAAGAGGATGCCCACGTCGCAATCGGGACGCGTCGGCGGATAGAGGATGGAGCCGGACATCATGTCGTGCCCGCGCGGCTCGAACATCAGGCCCGTGCGAATCCAATCGTATTCCGCCAGAAAGTGCTGGCGCCGCTCGAACATCGTCTCCCCTTTGAGCTGGGGAATGCTGCCGCCGCCGACCACGCGGACCGGGTTGCCGCAGGTGTGACCGTCGATGCAGAAAAAGGTGTGACGCGCCATGGCTTCGCTCTTGGGATCGAACTCTTGATCGTGAATGGAAAGAAACAGGCGGAGGAGACTTCGCCTCCCCCGCCGCGATCATATCAGGCCGCGGGCTTCAATCCCACATCGGGAAGCGCCGGACGGTTCTTCAGGGCCTTGTCCATGATCTCCTCGACATGGGCACGATCCTTGCCTTCCAGGGCCAGGCGCGGCGGACGGGTGAGCGCGGAGCCGCGACCCATGATCTCTTCGCAGAGCTTGATGCACTGAACGAGGTCGGGCCGCGCATCGAGATGGAGCAGCGGCATGAACCAATCGTAGAGCGCGCGGGCCTCCTCGTAGCGGCCGGCCTTCGCGAGACGGAAGAGGGTCTCGCCCTCCTGCGGGAAGGCGTTCGACATGCCGGAGATCCAGCCGGCGGCGCCGAGCATCACGCTCTCGACCACCACGTCGTCGAGGCCCGCGAACATCACGAAGCGGTCGCCCACCATGTTCTTCACGTCCGTGAAACGGCGGGTGTCGCCGGACGAATCCTTGAAGCACACGATGGTCTCGCAATCGGCGAGGGAGGCCAGGATCTCGGGCGTCACGTCGTTCTTGTAGATCGGCGGGTTGTTGTAGACCATCACCGGCAGGTCCGTCGCCTTGGAGACGCCGCGGAAATGAGCGGCGGTCTCGTGGGGCTTCGAGGAATAGACGAGAGCGGGCATCACCATGACGCCGTCGAGGCCCACGCGCGCGGCTTCCTTGGCGACCTCGGAGGCGAACTGGGTGGTGAACTCGGCGATGCCGGCGATCACGGGAACGCGTCCGCGCGAGACGCCCTTGGCCGCTTCCATGACGGCGACCTTCTCGGCTCGGGACAGGGACGTGTTCTCACCGACGGTGCCGCAGACGATCAGGCCGGAAACGCCATCACGGATAAGGCCTTCCATGACCTTGGCTGTGGCTTCGATGTCCAGCTCGTAGTTCGGCTTGAACTGGGTGGTCACTGCGGGAAAGACGCCTTCCCAGCCGATTTTCTTCGCCATTGTGCTCTTAGCTCCTGCGATGAGGCGTTGAACTCGGCCAATGTAGATTGTATAAAATCGCCGATGTCAAGCCGGGTCACTAGCGATCCCGAACCAGATTTATAAGATACCATTCCTTTCCTCTCCTCCTGCAACCGGGACCATCGATTCCATGCCGCCGTCCAGACCCGCCCAGAAATCCCTCCAGCACAGGACCATCTCCTCGGCCGTCGCGGAGGAATTGCGGCGCCGGATCGTGGACGGGAAGTTCAAGTCGGGCTTCCAGCTCCGCCAGGATGCCCTGGCGGCGGAGTTCGGCGTCAGCCGCATCCCGGTCCGCGAGGCCCTGATGCAGCTGGAGGCGGAGGGCCTGGTGAAGATCCACCCCCACCGGGGTGCCATCGTGTCGGAGCTGTCCACCGAAGAGATCGACGAATTGTTCGAACTGAGGGCCCTGCTGGAGCCGCGCCTGCTCAAGGCCTCCGCCCCTCACCTGACGGCCGCGGATTACGACCGGCTCAACGGGATCCTGCAGGAATACAGCTCGGAGCTGCGCGCCATGCGCATCAGCCGCTGGGGCGAGCTGAACACCGAGTTCCATATGGTGCTCTACCAGCACGCCCGGCAGCCGCGCTCGCTCGCCATCGTGGCGAATCTCCTGCAGGAGAGCGACCGGCACACGCGCCTTCAGCTTTCGCTGACCCAAGGCGCGGAACGCGCCGCGGCCGAACATGCCGAAATCCTGAAATTGTGCACGCAAGGCAAGATAGGCCCCGCCTGCACGCTCCTGAAAAAGCACATCGAGGGCGCGGGACAATCGCTGCGCAGCTACCTTCAAGAGCATCAGAAGACAGCTGCGGCGAAGTAGACGGCGACATCATGAAGCTCGTCACGCGCATGGCCGTCATTCTTGCGATTTTGCCGATCGGCACGGCGAGCTTCGCCCTCATGCCTCTCCCGAAGGAGAAGGCCCAAGCGATCGAGAGAGAATGGAGGACGGCGCCCTTTCATGTCCAGGCCGAGGTTCTGAGCACGCGGCACCCGCCGAGGCTCGACACGTCCCGCTGCGGCGAGGTCACGGCTGTCGTTCGCCGAGCGTTCAAAGGAGGCGAGCGCCTGCCGTTGGGATCGTCACTGACATTCGATCACTGCATCCATGTTCTGAACCTCGAATTCACCGATTTCGACCGGGAGTTTCAGCCTGGGCGAAAGCTGGAGGCCGTGCTGGCCTACGACCCCGCAGCCAATGGAAAAGCCATGATCGTCGGCGGCGGGTTGATGCAGATCCGAGAGTTCAGCGAGAAGCCTCAACTGAGAATGAGCGAGTAGCGGCGGCATCCGGTACTTTCAGCCGCCGCCTTGCCGTCGAACCACAGGCGAGATGCGATCTTCGACATCACGTCTCCTCCGTATCGAGAAGAACCTCGAAGCCACCCCAGAACATGCGCTTGCCGTCGAAGGGTATGTCCTGATCGGGCATTTCGAGCTCCGCCATCACCTTCCTGTTGCCCTCGTCGCGCGCTTCCCTGGACGGCCAGACGATCCAGGAGAAGACGACGTTCTCCTCTGCCTCCGCCTTCACGGCCTTCCTGAAATCCGTGACCTTACCGTCGGGAATGTCGTTGCCCCAGCATTCGACGACGCGAAGCGCTCCATGCTTCTTGAAGACCGGAGCAGCCATCGCCGCCATCTTGCGGTACGCTTCGCGATTGTCGGCGGGAACGGGAATGACGAATCCATCGACATAGGCCATGAGATTCTCCTTGCTCATCTGGATTTCGAGCATCTGGTCGCGGCGGCCGGCCTGTGCGGCGGCCGACGGGTTTCAGCGATCCGCCAGCTGCTCGCGGTTGCGGTCGTGCAGCGCGGTGGTCTCGGGCGTCAGGACCTCGGCGAAGTCCTCCATTTCGTAAAACGGGCGGATCTCGATTTCGCTGGGCCCCAGCATCGGGTTGGGGCAGCGCTTCACCCATTCGACCGCCTCGGCCATGTCCTTGACCTCCCAGATCCAGAAGCCGGCGACCAGTTCATTCGTCGCCGCGAACGGCCCATCGATGACGGTGCGGTTCGCTCCGTCGAAGGCCACGCGCTTGCCCTGGGATGATGGCTTCAGGCCGTCGCCCATCCGCATGATGCCGGCTTCGATCAGTTGCTCGTTGAACTTGCCCATGGCTTCGAAGAGTTCGGCCGGGGGCATGAGACCCGCTTCGCTGTCCTTCGTCGCTTTCACCAGAACCATCACACGCATCGTCTTTCCCTCCCTCAGGCCGTCGCCATGTCGGCCATGGCGGTCTTCGCGGCTTCCACATCCATCCACATGACCTCCCAGATGTGGCCGTCCGGATCCTCGAAGCTGCGGCCGTACATGAAGCCGTAATCCTGCTTCGGCCCCGGATCGGCCCGCCCGCCCGCGGCGCCGGCCTTCGCCACGATGCCATCGACCTCATCACGGCTGTCGGCGGAAAGGCAGATCAGCACCTCGGTCGTTTCGCGCGCATCGGCAATCGTCCTGGGCGTGAACTGGCGGAACTTGTCGTGGGTCAGCAACATCGCGTGGATGGTCTCGGAGATGACCATGCAGGTGGCGGTGTGATCGCTGAACTGCGGGTTCTTGACGGCGCCGATGGCCTCGTAGAACGCATTGGCGCGCTCAAGGTCGGCGACCGGCAGGTTGATGAAAACGAGCTTCGGCATGGCTTCCTCCCTGTTTGGTTTTGACATTGATTCCAGAAGAAGTTATAAAAAGCAACCATGAAGTTAGAAAAAATAACTGAACAGAAGGAAACCCGCTCCCGCCGGCATTACGACGATGCCTGCGCGGCCGCCCATGCCCTCGACCTCGTCGGGGAGCGCTGGGCGCTCCTGGTCATGCGCGAGCTCATGATGGGGCCGAAGCGCTTCAGCGAGCTGCGCGAGAGCCTGCCGGGGATCAGCGCCAACGTTCTCACCCAGCGTCTGGAAGGCCTTGAGGCCGCGGGCGTTCTCATCCGCCGCAAGCTGCCGCCGCCCGCTTCCGTCCAGGTGTACGAGCTGACCGAATGGGGCTACGAGAGCGAGCCCATCTTCCAGGCGCTCGGCCGCTGGGCCGCCCGCTCGCCCCTGCACGACCCCACCCTGCCCTTCAGCGCGGCCTCCTTTCTCCTGTCGCTGCGGACCATGCTGGATCCGAAGCGCGCCGAGGATCTCGAGGCACGGATCGGTTTCCGCCTGAGTGGGACGGAGACTTTTCTCGCGCATCTGGGCAAGGGACGCATCGAGATCGCGCGCGGGCCGGTGGAGGACGCCGACCTGATCTTCACCGCAGCGCCACCCGTCATGGCGGGCGCCATCTATGGCGGTCAGCCCTTGAACGCGCTGGAGAGCGCAGGCGTGCTGACCATCGAGGGCGACAGGGCGCTGGCGGAACGCTTCGTGAGCCTGTTTCCGCTGCCCCCGAAGGCATCGCTCCCCGCCTGAGCTCGGAACCAACGAAAGAAAACACGCGTTCCCCGCCATCTCCCTCAAAGGCGGCGATGATGTCCCCCTCGTCTTCCCTTCCTGCAAGGGACCTGCCGGTCGTGCTGGTCCTCGGCGGCGGCAATGCCCTCGGCTCCTATCTCGCCGGGGCCTATGGGCAGCTGCAGCGGCAGGGCATCGAGCCGCGCCGGATCGTCGGCGCCTCCATCGGGGCGATCACAGGCGCGATCATCGCCGGCAACGCGCCGGAGAACCGGATGAAGCGGCTCGCGGCGTTCTGGGAGCAGGCGACGATCCATTCCGGCTTCAGCCCCAATCGCGATTCGTCGATCCGGCACGCCTACAACGAGGTCCATACGGCCCTTACTCTCCTGCTGGGACGCCCGGGCCTTTTCGGACACCGTTTCCCGGGCATGTTCTCCATGCTGCCCTGGATGCCAAGCGACGTGGCGCTTTACGATCACAGGCCCATGCGGGAGACGCTGGAGCGGCTGGTCGATTTCGAGATCTTGAACCGGGGCGGAATTCGCTTCACCGCCGTGTCCGTCGACGTGGAGACGGGCGAGGAGGTCATCTTCGACACGGCGCGTGAGGAGATCGGGCCCGAGCATCTGCTCGCCACCACCGCCATCTTGCCGGTCTTTCCGCCCGTCGAGATCGGCGGACGCCTCCTGTGCGATCCGGGCTTCACCAACAACATGCCGGTGGATGTCGCGTTGGGAGCGCCCCCCGAGGAGGATATGCTCTGCATCGCCGTCGAACTCTTCAGCCTCGAGGCGCAACGTCCGACATCCCTCGATGCCAGCGCCGAGCGGGCCAACGATCTCATCTTCGCCAGCTCCTCCCGGCGCGCCATCCAGGCTCTGCAGCGGGAATACGCCCTGCACGAGCGGATTGCCCCTCATGGGGCATCCGTCACGCTTCTGCATCTCGCCTATCAATCGGGCAGCGACGAGCGCGCAACCAAGGCCTTCGACTATTCCCCCGCCTCGCTCCGGGACCGCTGGGCGGCAGGGGGACGGGATATGGAACATGCCCTCGCACTGCTCGAGGCGTCTGCACCGGAGACGAAACGGCTTCGCGTGATCAGGCTCGATCCCCGTGCCGCTTCCGCCTCGGCTGAGGCGGGCGCTTAGGTCCGCCGGGGCATTCTCTAGGGTCCGCTGGCGAGGGATCCGGCGATGGCCATTGCCAGCTCGGCGACGATCGCCTCACGCACCTTGTCTTCGAGATTCATGGTCAGCTCCCTCACCGAAACCATCGGTGCCTGCCGGACGTCCGGCCGGGTGGCGGCTTTCCGCGGTCACGATGAAGGCTCCCGCGTCCTGAGGGCGCGGAACTCCTCCGCATCCATCACGCCACGCCGGTTGTTGCAGGCTTGGCAGGCGAGCACGAGATTGGCGGGTGTCAAGGGCCCTCCCCTCGAACGGGGCACCACATGGTCGAGCGTCGCCAGGCTCGGCGAACGGCTCAGGCCCTTGGCCAGCCGGTGCGTTTCGACGCCGCAATAGACGCAGCACCCCCCGTCGCGCGCGAAGATCGTCTCGAACAGTTTGATGCGTTGCGCGGCTTTCATGGATGGGAACCTGGGGGAGATCGGGTGGTTGCTCTTGGCACAGAACAGGAGCACGAGCCATGGTAGACACCCGCCGCAGGAACCGAAACCCCTACAACGACGACAACGGCTATGGCGATGTGCCGAACGGCGCCGTCGGCTTTCGCGGCGAGGGCCGGGAATATCCGGGCGGCTACGGCAGCGACGCGAGCGATTTCTCCGGCGGCGTGATCGACGATGGCCATGGCGGGCCTCGCGACGACGAGGGTTTCGCGCCGGCCTATGCCCGCCATCGTTCGGGCCTCGGCGCTCTCGGCGACCGCGACCCGAACGACTCCGATCTGCGCGGCGGGCGCGATATGGGGGCGGATGCGAGGCGCGACATGTCCGGTCTCCATCGCGGGCGCGGTCCGAAAGGCTACCGACGCTCCGACGAGCGCATCCACGAGGACGTGTGCGAGCGCCTGACGGAAGACCGCTTCATCGATGCCTCGAACGTGGAGGTGGCAGTGAAGGATGGCGAGGTGACGCTCTCCGGAACGGTGGCGAGCCGCGGCCTCAAGCGCCGCGCCGAGGACTTGGCTGAACTCGCCTCGGGGGTGCGGCACGTGCAGAACAATCTGCGGGTTGAAAGCAGCGCGTCCTGACATGCAATCGCCGCCGGATGGATCCGACGGCGATCCTAGGCCATCGCGAGAGGCGAGCTGTCGTAGTTCCTCAGCAGATCCTCGGGGTCGCGATAGACCGCCACGCAGCCCGCCTCGCGCAAGGATCGCTCGGAGAAGCCGCCGCTGAGAACGCCCACCATCTTCAGCCCGGCATTGCGGGCCGCTTCCGCATCATAAGGCGTATCCCCGACAACCATCGCCTCGTCGGCGGAGAGCGGCGACAACGTGTCGAGCGCGGCCTGGAAGATGTCGGGAAAGGGCTTCGAGCGCTCCGCGTCGTCGGACGACGTGGCGGCCTCGATGAGGTCGGCGATGTTTGCGAGCTTCGTGTAGCCTTCCACCTCGTCCGCCTTGCCGGACGAGGCGAGGACCGCGCGCTGGCCCGCGGCCCGGATATGCTCGAACAATTCGCGCACGCCCGGAAACGTGCGGGCCTTCGGCCAATAGTCGCGCTTGAAGAGATCCGCCCGGAATGCCTCGATCTCCTCCCCGCGCCGTTCGAGCATATCGGGGGGCAGCAGGCCGTGCAGGATCTGGTCGCCGCCCTTGCCGATCTGAGCCCGCATATCGCTGAAGGCGACCTCGACCCCGAAATGCCTCAAGGTCTCGACCCAGGCCTCGGCATGAAGGTCGACCGTATCCACGAGGGTGCCGTCCACGTCAAAGATGACTGCCCTGATCATGCCTCACCCGTGCTTGAGTTTGAAACGGAGAATGATGCCCGCCGATGCGCGCCGCACCGTGGACGAGAGGCCCTCAACGCGCGGACGGCGGGGATGTTCCCTCACGCGGGAGAACCGGCGCAGAGTGCCTGTACGGCGCGCGATCTGCCATTTGATGATGAACGGGAATCCATGACCGAACGGCGCCGCGCTTCATGGCGGTCGCGGAGGCCCTGGCGACACGGGCCCAGAGCCCAGGCGGCCCATCCTTGAGAGCGGCCAGAGGAAATCCGTGAGTTTGCACGCAAGACTGCACGGATTTCGCTTTAGGCGAATTCCCTTGTCCTCAGCCTTGCTCTAGCAAGGAGCGGTCACGCCCGCGAGGCGGACGTCTCCTGCTCGTTTTCCGGTGGACATCGCATGGATGGAATTTCGGTCGTTGAGGTTGTATGGCTTGCGGTGTCGCTTCTGGCGGCAGGGGCGCTGACGGGGCTTCTGGCAGGGGTGTTCGGGGTCGGCGGCGGCGCCGTGGCGGTGCCGATCCTCTACGAGCTGTTCCGGATCCTGGAGGTGCCGGACGCCGTGCGCATGCCGCTCTGCGTGGGCACCTCGCTGGCGATCATCATCCCGACCTCGATCCGCTCCTTCAACGCGCATCGCGCCAAGGGCGCGGTCGACATGTCGATCCTGCGGGTCTGGGCGGTGCCGGTGGTGCTCGGGGTCGTGCTCGGCAGCCTGATCGCGCGCGTCGCCCCGGCCGACCTGTTCAAGGGCGTGTTCGTGCTGGTGGCCGGCGTCTCGGCCATCCGGCTGCTGTTCGGCAAGGATACCTGGCGGCTCGGCCTCGACATGCCGGCCAAACCCATCATGGTGGCCTATGGCGGGCTGATCGGCGTGCTCTCGGCCCTCATGGGCATCGGCGGCGGCCAGCTCTCCAACCTGTTCATGACCTTCTACAACCGCCCGATCCATCAGGCGGTGGCGACCTCCTCGGGGCTGGGCATCCTGATCTCGATCCCGGGCGCGCTCGGCTACATCTATGCCGGCTGGCCGCACATGGCCGAATACCCGGATGTCGCCGCCTTCCAGCCGCCGCTGGCGCTCGGCTACATCTCCCTGATCGGGCTTGTCCTGTTCATCCCCACCAGCACCTGGATGGCCCCGGTCGGCGCAAGGCTCGCCCACCGCCTCTCCAAGCGCCGCCTCGAGGTCGCCTTCGGCATCTTCCTCCTCATCGTCTGCGCCAGATTCGCCGCGAGCCTCGTCGCCTAGGGCACCTCCGGCGGCGGCGTCGGATGGATGACAGGCTTCTCCGGTCGCGGGGGCTGCTCGGGAATGGGAGACGGAGCGCTCGGCGGATCCGGCGGCACAGGCGTTTCGGGCGGCATCGGCATTTCCGGGACCGGCTCCGTCGGAGGCGGCTTGGGATAGAATTCGTCCGGCTGCGGGCGGTTGCTGGCGGTCAAGGTCAAGAAGGCCTCTCCTCGTCGTGTCGTAAATCAACCGATCGAGGCGGCGAAAAGTTCTGCCGGAACGTTTCACCGGGCGGCGTTCACCGCTCCTTGACCTCGATCGCAAAGGGTTTTTACGGCGGCTTGACCTCACCGGCGTTTGCCGTCAGGACGGGAGCTCCGATCACATACACATGGTGACGAATCATGCGCTTTCCGAAATCACCCGCACTGGCCGCCCTGTTTCTCGCAGGCACGGCATCGGTTTCGGCTCAAGCGGCGGATCCGCTCTCCACCCTGCTGCCCGAGAGCCCGTCCGGCTGGATCGTGACGCTCAAAGGCAACCTGCGGGCGCAGCCCACCTATCCGGGCGCGGACGATCTGAGCTTCATCGGCTATCCGTCCTTCAGCCTGCGCCGGGCCGGAACGGTGGAGCGTTTCAGTTCTCCCGACGACGGATTGAGCTTCTCGTTCCTCGACGATTCGGCGCTTCGCTTCGGCGCGGTCGGCCGCTATCAGGGTGGGCGCTACCTGCAGGACGACAGGCGCCTCGCCGGCCTCAACAAGATCAACTGGGCGATCGAGCCCGGCCTGTTCGTCGAATACTGGCCCGTGGATTTCCTGCGCACCCGCGCCGAGATCCGTCACGGCATCAACGGGCATGACGGCTTCGTGGCCGATCTCGGCCTGGACGTGGTGCAGACCTTCGGTGCCTTCACGGTATCGGCAGGCCCGCGCCTGTCGCTGGGCGACGGCGAGTTCACGCGCACCTATTTCGGCGTGACGCCCGAGGAGGCGGTCCTCAACGGGCAGGTGGAGGCCTATCGCCCCTCCGGCGGCATCACGTCGGTCGGCGCCACCGCGAGCGCCTCCTACAATTGGTCGGAGCAATGGACGACGACCGCGTTCGTGTCCTACAAGCGCCTGGTCGGCGATGCGGCGGACAGCCCGATCGTCAGGACCTTCGGCTCCGAGAACCAGGTCGGCCTCGGTCTCACCGTGTCCTATTCCTTCGGCATCGGTCGATGAGTTGAAAGCACGGCGCCCGGAGATCCGAAGACCTCCGGACGCCACTTCAGACCCGGTTTGTTACGCTGCGAGGCTGGCGGTCTGCGGAGTCTCTCCGCGATAGATGCAGCCTTCCGACGAACCCGACATGCCGCGCTTGAGCTCGACTTCCTCGAGATTCGGGAAACGCTCCTTCACCTTGCGCCAGATATAGGTCGTAATGTTCTCGAGCGAGGCGAGCCCGATCTCGTCCTGCTTGAGGTCGAGATTGGCGTGATCGAGGCCCGTGCCGTGATCGCCCTTCAGTTCCTTGATATAGTTCTCGACATCATAAAGGTTGACCGGCCAGCCATAGACCTCATCGACCGGGCCGCCGAACGTCAGCCGTGCAATGAAGGTGTGCCCATGCAGCCCCGAATAGGGATGCACCGAATGAGCGGCCTCGAACGTGAATTCGCAATAGGTCTTCATCGATCCTCCTTCTGTGGATGTTATGGTTGACCGCTCACGTCAGACGGCTCTTGCCTTTCGCCATTTGGGCGCGAGCGTGTGTGAGAGTTCGGATGCAGCCTTCGGGCGGCCGAAGTAATAGCCCTGCACCTCGGTGCATCCGGCTGCCGTGATCTGAAGGAACTGGTCCTCCGTCTCGACACCCTCCGCGACCGTCGACATGCCGAGGCTTGCGCCGAGCCCCGCGATCGAGCGCACGATGGCCAGGCAATCCGCGCGGGAGGACAGCTCACGCACGAAACTCTGGTCGATCTTGATCTTGTCGAACGGGAAGCTGCGCAGATAGCTGAGCGAGGAATAGCCGGTCCCGAAATCGTCCATGGCGATGCGCACGCCCATGCGGCGCAGCTGGTGCAATGTCGCGAAGGTCAGCTCGTCGTCCTGCAGCAGCACGGATTCGGTAACTTCCAGCTCCAGGCGGTCCGGCGCCAGCCCGGAGCGCGCCAGAGCGCGGCTCACGCTCTGCACGAGGGTCTTGTTGCGGAACTGCACGGGCGAGAGATTGACCGCCACCTTGATCCCCTCCGGCCAGGTGGTGGCGATCATGCAGGCCTGCTCCAGCACCCAATCGCCCAAGGGCGAGATCAGGCCGATGTCTTCCGCGACCGGGATGAAATCGCCGGGTGGGATCATGCCCCGCTCGGGGTGCTTCCAGCGCAGCAGCGCCTCGTAGCCCCCGATTTCGTTCTTCCGCACGTCGACCTGCGGCTGGAAGTGCAGCGTGAATTCCTGGTTGGCGAGCGCCTTGCGCAGGTCCATCTCGAGAGAGCGCCGGGCCTGCAGTTCCGCATCCATCTCAGGTTCGAAGAAACGATAGGTCGCGCGCCCGTCGCCCTTGGCGCGGTAGAGGGCAAGATCCGCCTGCTTGAGAAGCTGATCGGGCGAGAGGTTGCCCTCGGACGCGATAGCGATCCCGATGCTGGTGCCGATGACGATTTCCTGCCCTTCGAGGTCATAGGGCATGCCGACGGTTTCGACGATGCGGACGGCAAGGGCCGCGCAATCCTGGTAATCGTCGATGGCGAGCTGCAGGATCGCGAACTCGTCACCGCCGAGGCGCGCGACCACGTCCTGCTGCCGGATGCAGCTGCGCAGCCTTTCCGCCACGAGCTTGAGAAGAGCGTCACCCGTCTCGTGGCCGAGGGAGTCGTTCACGTCCTTGAAGCGGTCGAGATCGAGGCAGAGAACCGCCATCTTGAGCCGTTCGCGCCCGGTCTCCTCGAGAGCGTGCTCCAGCTGCTGCCGGAAGAGCACACGGTTGGCGAGATCGGTGAGCGCATCGTGGTGGGCCATATAGGCGATCTGCGACTCGGCCTGCCTGCGCTCGGTGATGTCCTCATAGGTCGCCACCCAGCCACCGTCCGACATGGGCTGATGGGAAATGGCGAAGGTCTGCCCGTTGGGCTCCTCATGGATGAAGGCGAATTGCTGCCTCTTGCGCATGAGCTCCTGCTGCTCGCTCAGGATCTTCGGCAGGGGACCTGCCTCCTTTCCGTCAAGCGCCTCAGCCTGGTTGATCAGGTGGCCGATCGTCACGCCGGATTGGGCCGTCCTGTCGATGCCGAAGAGCTCGGCGAAGCGGGCATTGAAGACGATGATGCGCTCGCAATCGTCCACCATGCACAAGCCGTGGGACATGTTGTTCAGCGCGGTGTCGAAGCGTTCGTTCTGGGTCCTGAGCTCGGATTCCTGCGCCTGCAGCGCCTCGTTGCGGAGCTGGAGCTCCTCGTAGGCACTGCTGAGGGCCTTGTTGGTCTTCTCCAGCTTCGCGGAAATATTCTCGAAGTTGTTGGCGTAAAGCCGCAGCTCGCTGTGCGCCCGCTCCAGCAGCCTGTTGTGCCATCCCAACAGCGCCAGGAGGAACACGCCGAACACGATCAGGCCGGCCGCCAGGCTCGAGAACATCCAGTGCAGGCGGATCAGTTCGTGCTGGTCCTGCTCGGCACGCTGCCCGCCATAGTGAAGAGCGGCCGCAGCCAAACCGGCAAGCTTGACGTCCAATTTCTCAAGCTCCCTGACGATATACAAGGCCACTTCGGGCCTGTCCAAGGTATCGATGGAGGGTTGGAGCTCGGTAAGAATCCTGCTCAGCTCGTCGACGGTCTCCTGCCATTCAGGCATGACGCGGAGAAATTCTCTGAAGTCGCCGGATCGCAGAAGATTCGACCTGCTGACCATAATATCATAGCGCAGCGTGACCTCTTCCTTGTCCGCGGCCGGATCCTGCGCCGCATAGGCGCTGAGGCGCTGTTCCAGACGCGTGAATTCCTGCACCGCGGCGCTGGCATGCCAAGGCATGTTGTACCGCGCGACGTGTTTCAGGACTTCCTGACGCTCGACGATCAGAATCGAAATGTAAGCGGCCGAGACGATGAAGCCTGCAATAACCGCAGCAAGCACAAATTTGAGCGTGCGAAGCGACAATCGATTTTTCTCCGAAGCACGAGGCCCGATTATTTCACGGTGATCTTGGAGATCTGCCACACCGATCGACCATAATAGGTTTGGTGTTTCAGCTCGGGGTCGCTGTCGAAGGGATAGACGATGAAGAGAGGGCCCTTGTCACGAACGGACATGTACTGGCCGTTCTGCTTCGTCGCCAGAATGACGTCGTACTTGTTGATGTCGGTGAAGGGTATGTCGCTGCTGTAATCGTTCAGCGCCGTGACCACGATGTGCTCACCCTTGGCGCCCAGATATTGCATGAGCTTGGCCAAGGGCACGCCTTCGAATTTCACGGGCTCGGAATACCAGGGTGTTTGCGTTTCAAAGGAAATCGTACCCACGGCCTCCAGCATGGCGCGATCGAACACCGCTGTGTCGCCTTGGTTGGTCACCGAGATGTTTCCCGAGACCGTCAGGATCGGTTTTTCTTTCGGCACGGGCAGCGGTTCCGCTCCCGCCGCACCAATCCCCCATAGACCCATGAATGTAATGAGTGCGGCCAGAACAACGTTTCGCATCTTAAATCAGGCGAGCCTGCCCCTACTTAGCGGTCGATAGTTACTCTGAATGTAGGGGGCGGGTAAAACTATATTTAAACACAGTATTATTTTTCTAATATTTGAAATATTATATCATCATTTATCCCTATTGATAACGACTGCCGGCTCCTGTTTTCAATGCCGCGGCGTTATGGAAAGCCCCACGACATTCCGTGTGAAACCTGACGGCATCGAACAAAAGGCGCTTCGAGACGGGACCGCGCGTTCATGAACTTTCATATCATGGCAACCGTCAAGCTTGTCTTGCGGTGTACACGTGCTGCTCGGTATGTATCTTCCAAATCCTTAGCGTTGCTGTTCTGCGTCCACAGGCCTAGGATAAAAAGTTTACGCGTGCAGAACCAGTGAGAGAAACGATGAAGAACACCTACCCGCAAAAGGACATAAACCAGCAGACGTACAAGATTCAGAACGGGGAACTATCGAGCCGCACTGAACAGGACATCCGGCTGGACACACGTCTTTTATCGATTTCACAAGAGTTGCTTCCTCAATATGGAGGAAACTGGAACCTTCACAACTTGGTCACGATCAAGCAGAAGGCATTAAGCCGCATAATTTATTATCACGAACTTTATCAAAAGATCATCGACGTACCGGGAGTGATCTGCGAGTTCGGGGTTCAATGGGGCGCCACCCTGTCACTCCTGCTGAACTTCCGCGGGATGTACGAGCCGAATAATGTTTCGAGGACGATATTCGGATTTGACACCTTCGAGGGGTTTTCGACGGTCGACAGCAAAGATGGCTCCTTTGCCGAGATCGGCGATTACAGATCGCTGCCGAACTATGAAAACACCCTTGAAGAAATATTGAGCATCCACGAGAGCCTGCATGCGATCAGCCACATCAGGAAGTTTGAGCTTATAAAGGGCGACGCCTCTCAGACCATCGACGCTTGGCTGGAGAAAAATCCGCATGCGATCGTCTCGATGGCCATCTTTGACATGGACGTCTACAAGCCGACCAAGGACGTTCTCGAAAAGCTCATGCCGAGATTTGTAAAAGGTTCTCTGCTTGTTTTCGACGAGATAAACTGCCCGCAACTTCCCGGGGAAACAATCGCCGTTCAGGAAGTACTGGGTTTGAACAACATCAAGCTCAAGCGCCACCCTCTTCAAAGCTACTGTGCTTGGGGCGTGTTCGGCGAATAAGCAGAATTCCCAAGATGGCCCTGTGCCGCCTCACAGATTCCGCGAAGCGGCACTGGATCTCGGGTCAAAGAGGCTTCAGGCCCGCCTCGATCTCGGCGCGGCGCGGCTCCAGGAAGGGCGGGAGCGCGAGACGCTCGCCGAGCCTGTCCATGGGCTCGTCCGTGGCGAAACCGGGACCGTCGGTGGCGATCTCGAACAGGATCCCGTTCGGCTCGCGGAAATAGAGGCTGCGGAAGTAATAGCGATCCACAGGCCCGCTCGACGGTGCCCGCAGGGTCTGCAGACGTTCCCAGCATTCCTGATAGGTCTGCTCGTCAGGGGTGCGGAAGGCCACGTGATGCACGCCGCCCGCGCCCGGCTGCACCATGGCCAGGTTCGGCTCCACGGCCACGTGCAGCTCCGCTGCGGCTCCGCCCCCGCCCATCTCGAACACATGCACGGGCGCGTCGCCGATGCGGTATTCGCGGACGGCGCGCATGTCCATGGCGTCCGTCAGCACCCGGGCGGTGCGCTCGAACCTGGGCACGCTGATGGTGATGGGGCCGAGACCCCGGATCTGGTATTCCGCCGGAACGGGGCTGCGCTCCCAGGGATGCGCATCTCCCTGCCCGCCATCGTCGACGAGGCTCAGGCGCTGGCCCTCGAAATCCTCGAAATCGAGGACGAGCCGCCCGTCGCGCTCGGCGATCGGCTCGTGCGCGACATGCAGGGATTCCAGGCGGCTCTTCCACCAGGCCAGAGCCTTTTCCCCGTTCACCCGCAGGCCCGTGCGCGTGATGCTGTTCGTGCCGCGCCGCTCGCGCGTGACCGGCCAGTCGAAGAAGGTGATGTCGGTTCCGGGCGTGGCCTGCCCGTCGGCATAGAACAGGTGATAGGCGCTCACGTCGTCCTGGTTCACGGTCTTCTTCACGAGCCGCATGCCGAGAGCCTGCGTGTAGAAGGCGTGGTTGCCGGACGCGTTGGCCGTCACGGCGGTGAGGTGGTGAATCCCGGTCAGCTTCATGGCGCTCTCCTTGCCGACCCAACATAAGATGGCGCGTGGCGAGAAACAGGCCGGTTCATGCCAAGAGGCCCTTGCGAAAGCGCAATCGGCCGGAGAGCGGCGCGAGGCCGCGCTTCACCGGGAAGCGCGGCCATGGTCGTCATCGGGCTTCTCAGATCAGGCAGCCTTGGCTCAGACAGCCTTGGCGCGCAGATCGTCCGGAGTCACGTCGGGCGGGATCGGGCAGACATAGGAGCGGCCGCCGGTGCGCTCCTTCAGCTCCGCCTTCGCGCGGGCGACGATGTCGGGGTTGCGCAGGCAATCGGCCGCCGTGGTGGCCATGGTCTTTGCCGCGAGCACCATGCCCTTGTGGGCCGCCGGCAGATTGCCCTGCGTGACGAGCTGCCAGGTGTGGAACGGCGTTCCGATGGCGAAGCACGCCGTATGGCATTGCACCGTCGGCACGATCCAGCTCACGTCGCCCACGTCGGTGGTGCCCATGGACACCTCCTCGCGCGTGGGCAGGGAGAGAAGCCCGTCGTGCAGCACCTGGGTCGCGAGCGAGCGGTCATGCGGCGCGACGCTCGCGAGGATCTCCTCGCGCGTGAGGGCCGTCTTCTGCAGCCGCTCGGCGAAGGCATAGTCGTTCTCGTCGAAGCCGGGGCCGCCGAGGCGCTTCATGTTCTCGTACATGACCTCCTGCAGCACCCTGTTGGGCAGCACGTTCGAGGTCGCGTCCGTGATCTGCACCGTGACGGAGGTCTCCGTCATGAGGGCCGCGCCCTGGGCGATCGTCTTCACGCGCTCGAAGAGCCGCTCGGCGTCGGGCAGATGCGGCGAGCGCACGAGATACAGCGATTCCGCATAGGCCTGAACCACGTTCGGCGCGTCGCCGCCCGTGTTGGTGATGGCGTAATGCACGCGCGCGTCGGAGGGCATGTGTTCGCGCATGTAGTTCACGCCCACATTCATCAGCTCCACCGCGTCGAGCGCGCTGCGGCCCACATGGGGCGCCGCCGCCGCATGCGCCGCGCGGCCCGTGAAGCGGAAATAGGCCTGGATGCAGGCGAGCGACGAGGTGCTCTGCACCTCGTTCACCACGCTCGGATGCCAGCAGAAGGCAGCGTCGAGATCGTCGAACAGGCCTTCGCGCGCCATGAAGGTCTTGCCCGATCCGCTCTCCTCCGCGGGGCAGCCGTAATAGCGCACGGTGCCGGCGATGCCCTCCGCTTCCAGCGCGTCTTTCAGCGCCACCGCCGCGAGGGCCGAAGCGGAGCCCAGGAGATTGTGCCCGCAGCCATGGCCGGGCGTTCCCTTCGTGGTGGGCTTGTGCTCGGTGACGCCCGAGATTTGGGCGAGATCAGGAAGCGCGTCGAATTCGCCCAGGATCCCCACGATGGGGCCGCCCGTGCCGTATTCGGCCACGAAGGCGGTGGCCATGCCGCCGACATTCTTCGTGATGCGGAAGCCTTCGCGCTCCAGCATGGCGATCTGCTCCGCCACCGAGCGATGCTCTTCGAAGGCTAGTTCCGGCACCGCCCAGATGCGGTCGCTCAAGGCGCAGTAATCGGCAGCCTTGGCATTCACGCGGCGGACGATTTCGTCGAGGCTCAGGGGATCGTTGTGCATGGGGACCGGACTCTTGCGGGAAATGATGCCGGCCTTGTAACCCCTGAAGGGGCGCCATGGAAGATCGGGATGAGCGGACGCCTCCGGCCCCTGGCGGAGCCAGGCCGTCGCCGCCCTCGGAGGGGATGGAGCCTATTCCGGAACCTGCTCGCCGGAGCCTCCGGCCTCGGCCGGGAAGTCCCGGAATTTCGGCAGCCCGTCGCGCATCGGCAGCACCGTCTCGGCATAGTTGAGGTGGACGGCGGGAGCGAAATCGAGACTGGGGATCGTCGCCGCGAACACATCCACCATGCCCAGGGTCGGATGATTGACCATCAGGTGGCCGCCGCATTTGGCGCAGTACTGACGCTCGCTGAAGGGCGTCTTCTGGAAGGTCGCCACATGCTCGGCTCCCTTCGTGACCCGCACCGTCTCCGGCTTCCAGAGGCTGAAGGCGTTCACGGGACCGCCGGACCACGAGCGGCACGATCTGCAATGGCAATAGCCCATGAGTTCGGGCGAGCCGTCGACTTCCACCTGAACGGCGCCGCAGAAGCATTGTCCCGAGTGAGCCATCGCTCCCTCCCTGGTTCGCGCACCGGCCCTCGCGCCGGAGCGCGGGGAAGGTATGAGCGTCATTGAACAGCGAACAGGCGCCCTGGCAAAGCACAAAACCGGCTCCTATCCCTTTGAGTTCGGAAGGAGACGCCGCCGCCGCTCACCCGGTCGCGAACAGGTCGCGCGTCTCCGGCGCCGGCATCGGCTCCTCGAAGGCGTTGGGGTCGCCGGGTCCCGTCTCCCAGCCCAGATCGGGGAGAGCGATGATCCGCAACCCGCGTGGGTCGTTGCGGGTCACGACGATGTTGCGGGTCTCCATATAGGCGATGAGGCGGCGCGCGCGGCCCGGCGAGCGGCTGCCGCAGGCGCGGGCGATCTCGCCGTCGGGCGGGCAGGCCGAGCCCTCCATGGCGGCGCGGGCCAGCAGGAGATAGACGCCCTGGATGTCCTCCTCGAGCGCGCCCGCGAAGGACACGGCCCGGTCCCATTCGGTGCCCTCGGCCTTGGCGGTGTCGACGCCGGCCCGCGCCACCGCGAGGCGGCGGCGGAAGGCGTTGAGGTTCAGCGGCTCGCCCGGGATGCGGCGGATGCGGCAGCGCACGAGGAAATCCTGGTAGAGGACGGCCACGGACCGGAAGGCGGCCTCGGGGTCGTCCAGGATCTCGCGCAGGATCGCGTCGAGGGCGGTTTCGCGCTCGGCCTTCGTCTCCTCCGTGACCTCTTCGCTCTGCGGCTCCGGCGCCGCCGCCGCGCGGGTGCGGGCGAGCTGGGCCAGGAGGTCGTTGGTGGAGGGCGCGAGCGGCGGCGGGGGTGCGCGGCGCGGCATGACCGGGCGGGCGGCCACCTCGTCCTCGCCCGCCTTGAAGATCAGGTCGCGCGCATCCTCCTTCGGCTGCTCGGGCAGCGGCATGAGCTTGAAGGAGCCCGAGCGGGCGGCGGTTTCCACCTCGCCGATCCGGATCGGCAGCGGACGCCGCGACAGGGCGGGACCGAGCGCCACGAAATGGCCGCGCTCGAGGTCGCGGAACATCTCGGCCTGGCGGCGCTCCATGCCGAGCAGGTCGGCGGCGCGGGCCATGTCGATGTCCAGGAAGGTGCGGCCCATGAGGAAGTTGGAGGCCTCCGCCGCCACGTTCTTGGCGAGCTTCGCCAGGCGCTGGGTGGCGATGATGCCGGCCAGTCCGCGCTTGCGGCCGCGGCACATGAGGTTGGTCATGGCGCCGAGGGAGACTTTTCGGGCCTCGTCCGAGACCTCGCCTGCGGCGGCGGGGGCGAAGAGCTGCGCCTCGTCCACCACCACGAGCATGGGATACCAGAAATCGCGATCCGCATCGAAGAGGCCGCCGAGAAAGGCCGCCGCGCAGCGCATCTGCGCCTCCGCGTCGAGGCCCTCCAGGGACAGCACCACCGAGACCCGGTGCTGGCGCACCCGGGCGGCGATGCGCTGGATGTCGCCCTCGCTGCGGGAGGCGTCCACCACCACATGGCCGAACTTGTCGGCGAGCGTGACGAAATCGCCCTCGGGGTCGATCACCGCCTGCTGGACGAGGGATGCGCTCTGCTCGAGAAGGCGGCGCAGCAGGTGGGACTTGCCGGAGCCGGAATTGCCCTGGACGAGCAGACGCGTCGCCAGAAGCTCTTCCAGATCGAGCTGAGCCCTCTGTCCCCCGGGGGCGGAGGAAACCGCTCCCATGTCGATGCCGACCTTCATCAGCCTCCCTCTTCCACGTTCGAAATCCGTCCCGGTCGTAGAGCATCGAGCACGAAAGTGGAATGCCCTTTCCGGTTCCGCCCCCTGTCGAACGAGCCGCCCTGCCCGGTGCCGACCGGAAGGCCACCCCGGCGAAAACCGGCTCCGCCGCTCCGCCCGATGCGCTAACACGGCAGAGATCGCGAAAGTGCCCTGGATGGCGGACTCCTCCACAGGCTTGGACGGCTATCCCCAGTCATGACGCCGCAGGTTTGACGGAAACGGGCCATGTTTCCGGCTATGATCAAGATCAAGCTGGAGCTTTCTCGCAACCCATCCGGAGGGCCCCATGCGGTCGAACGCCTTGGCTCCTGGCGTTCTTCTCTCTGTCCCTGCCGGCTCGGACGGCGCTTCGGGCGCGCGGGTTCTGCAGGTCCTCAGTCGCCGCCCGATCCTCGACGAGAGCGCCGATATCGGCCCTCCCCCGGCCGCCGAGCAGCGGGCACAGACCGTCTTCGAGACGACCGGGATCGTTCTCGTGCTGGGGATCGTGCTCGCCGCCGCGTGGATCCTGTTCCGAAGGCGGATTTGAGGTCGGCTGGGGTATCGTCCCGCGCCCCGGAAAGGAGCGCGGGCCCGCTAGTCGGCCACCGCCGCTTCCGCCGCCTTCACGGCGTTCCCGCGCAGGGGCCGCTCCTCCATGGCGATCAGGAAGGCCAGAGACAGCCCGAAGCCAACGACGGCCGCGGCGAACACATAAGCGAACACCCCGGCGAGGTCGATGCCGCTCTGCGCCGCCGCGCCGGCCAGGCTCTCGAAGCTCCCGGCGCCCGAAAGCCCCGCGCCGCTGAGCACGATGGCGCCGAAGACCGCCACGATGAGGGCGCCGCCGAGGGAGCGGAAGAAATTGGCCGCTCCCGTCGCGGTGCCGAGCTCCCGAACCGTGACCGCGTTCTGGATCGCCACCGTCGACACGGGCAGCAGCGTGCCGAGGCCGATGCTGATGATCGCGAGCAGAACCTCGATCATCGCGAGGGGCATTCCGCGGGCGAACGCCGCCAGCGCCCCGGTCGCCACCATGGCGACGACGAGCCCGCCGACGGGCAGGCGCTTGTAATGCTTCGCCTTGGCCATGCTGCGCCCGGAGATGGTGGCTCCGCAGACGGTGCCGACCATGAGCGGGATCAGCGCCAGCCCCGAGACCGATGCCGAGAGCCCGCGCACGGCCTCGAAATAGACCGGGAGGTAGATGGTCAGCCCGATATAGGTGCCCATGCCGAAGCAGGCCGAGAGCACGCCCATGCGCACCACCGGATTGTGCAGCACGCCCGCCGGGATCAGCGGCTCCGGCGCCAGGCGCATGCGGATGGCGAACAGGCCCCAGAGGACCAGCGAACCGGCCACGAGGGCGGCGATGGGGGCGGAGAACCACGGAAAGCGCAGGCCGCCCCAGCTCAGGGCCAGCAGCAGGGACACCGTCGCGCCGACGAGGAGCAGGGCCCCGAGCAGGTCGAGCCTGTGCGGCCTGTCGTGGCGCGGCAGCTTCTTCAGGCTGTGGAAGACGATGAAGAAGGCGACCAGCCCGAGCGGCAGGTTGATCCAGAAGATCACGGACCAGTGCAGGTGCTCCGCGAAGAAGCCGCCGAGCACCGGGCCGACCAGGCTCGCGGTCATGAAGACGCTGGCGAAATAGACCTGGTACTTTCCCCGCTCCTTGGGGGACACGATATCGGCCACGATGGTCTGGGCGAGGGCGATCAGGCCGCCGCCGCCGAGCCCCTGCAGACCCCGCGCCAGGATGAGCACGAGCATGTTGGGCGCGACCGCGCAGGCGATGGAGCCGAGGATGAAGATCACGATGCCGATCAGCATGGTGACGCGCCGGCCATGGCTGTCGCTGAACTTGCCGTAAAGCGGGGTGACCGCCGTGGAGGTCAGGAGATAGACCGTCACCACCCAGGGCAGGTGCTCCAGGTCGCCGAGTTCGCGGCCGATGGTGGGCAGGGCCGTGGCGATGATGGTCTGGTCGAGGGCCGCCAGCAGCATCGCGAGCATGATGCCGATGATGATGGTGCGGATCTCGGCGTGGCTCAGGGCCGGGGCGGCATGGCCTCTCGCGGCCTGGGATGCTGGTTGGTCCATCGTGGTCCTTCGCGGTTGGGCCCGCCCGTCTAAGGGATCCGTGCGGATTTGTCTCAAATCCGTGTTGCAACACAGATATGCATCGGAAGTCGCAAGGGGCGAGCCCGAGTCCCATCGGGGCGGCAGCGCCGCTGGGGAGAACGGTTCATGCCCGTGAGTGTTTCCCCGGATGCTTCTCCCTGGGAAAGCAGAGAAAGGACCGGCACGATGCTTCGGATCTGGAGTCTGGTGACTCTAACCCTGGCGGCGCTCAGCCTCGGCCCCTCCTTCGCCCATGTCCTGGAGGCGCCGCCGCGCCTGACCGTGTGGCCGCCGGAGCTGTGGCGGGAGGCCACCGTCTTCAACGGCCAGTTCGCGCTCTTCGCCCTCGTGGGCGGCCCTCTCGACCTCGCGGCCATCGCGGCGACGGCGGTCCTCGCCTTCCTGCTGCGGGCCGACCGGAGCCGTTTCCGTCCGGCCGTGGCGGGCTTCCTTCTCTTCGCCCTGGCCCTTGCCGTGTGGTTCGGCTGGGTCTGGCCGGCCAATCAGGTGCTCGCCACATGGCAGCCCGGCCCCGTTCCGGACGACTTCGCGGCGATCCGCAACCGGTGGGAGACCGGCCACGTGGCGGTGGCCGCCCTCAAGCTCGTCGGCTTCCTGGCGACCGCCCGTGCGGTCACGCTGTCCGCGGAGCCCTTGCCCAAAGCCTCGGTGTCGCGCTAGCTGGAAGCCCGTTTCGCAACGATCCCATGACCGCCCGCACCAAGCTTTCCCTCGCTCAGGCCCGGCGCATCGCCCTGGCCGCCCAAGGATTTCACGAGGCCCGGCCCGCGGCCCCGACCGCGCGCCACCTCAATCGTGCGCTGGCCCGCTCGCACCTTCTGCAGATCGATTCCGTGAACGTGCTGGTGCGCGCCCATTACATGCCGCTCTTCTCACGGCTCGGGGCCTATGACCGGGCCCTGCTCGAACGGCTCGCCTATCACCCGAAGAAGCGAGGAACGTTCGAATATTGGGGCCACGAGGCCTCGCTGATCTCGCTCGATCTGCACCCGCTGTTCCGCTGGCGCATGGCCCGCGCGGCCGCTGGCGAGGGCATCTATGGCGGGCTCGCGCGGTTCGGCCGCGAGAAGCGCGCCTTCATTGAGGAGGTGCGGCGCGAGGTCGAGGCGCGAGGCCCCCTGGGCGCGGGCGACCTCTCCATCGGCGGCAAGAGCCAGGGCTCCTGGTGGGGCTGGAGCGACGGCAAGCGCGCCCTCGAATGGCTGTTCTGGGCCGGCGAGGTGACCACCGCCACGCGGCGTGGCTTCGAGCGCCTCTACGACCTGCCGGAGCGGGTGCTGCCGTCGGAGGTGCTCGATGCCCCCGCGCCGGCCGAGGACGAAGCGCAGCGCGAGCTGCTCAGGCGCTCCATCCGGGCGCTGGGCATCGCGTCCGAGCGCTGCCTGCGCGACTATTTCCGCCTGGAGGCGCGGGATGCGAAGCTGCGCATCCCCGAACTGGTGGAAGCGGGCGATCTCGTCCCCGTCACCGTCGAGGGCTGGAACGGGCCGGTCTATCTCGACCCGCAGGCCCGGTTCCCGCGCCGGGTCGAGGCGCGGGCCCTCGTCTCCCCCTTCGACCCCATCGTCTGGGAGCGCACGCGCACGGAGCGCCTGTTCGATTTCCGCTACCGGATCGAGATCTACACCCCCGCCGAGAAGCGCGAATTCGGCTATTACTGCCTGCCGCTCCTGCTCGGTGAAAAGATCGTGGCCCGCGTGGATCTGAAGGCCGACCGCGCCAGGGGCACCCTCGTGGCGCATTCGATCCATCCCGAGGCCGCCACGGCGCCGGAAGAGATCGCGCCCGCCCTCGGCGAGGAGCTCCGCCTGATGGCCACCTGGCTCGGCCTCGGGCGCATCGACGCCCCCAAGGCATGGCGCAGGGGGCTGGAGCTCTGACATGCCCTCGCCGGAACGCCGCCCGCCCCTATCTCCAGCGGCCATGAACACATATCTGACCCCCGTCAGGAACCTGTGGGTGCGCCTTCGGCTCAACGAGATCGGCCCCCTCGTGTCCATGGCCGCCTGCGGATTCTTCGCTTGGGTCTTCATCGCCCTGGCGGACGAGGTGTTCGAAGGCGAGACCCATGCCCTCGACAGCGCGATCCTGCTCGCCCTGCGCGATCCCCGGGATCTCGCCGATCCCGTCGGGCCGGGCTGGCTGGAGGAGGCCGCCCGGGACTTCACGGGCCTGGGCGGCTACGCGATCCTGACCCTGCTCACCATGGCGACGGTCGCGTATCTGCTGATGGCCGGGAAGCGGGGGGCCGCCCTTCTCGTGCTCGCCTCCGTGGTCGGCGGCGCGCTGCTCTCGACGGGCCTGAAATTCGGCTTCGAGCGGCCCCGGCCCGACCTCGTGCCCCATGCCACGCGGGTCTACACCGCGAGCTTCCCGAGCGGCCATGCCATGCTGTCGGCCATCACCTATCTGACCCTCGGGGCGCTCCTCGCCCGCGTGGAGAAAAGCCGGCGCACCAGCGCCTTCATCATGGGGCTCGCCATCGTCCTGACCCTTCTGGTGGGCGCAAGCCGCGTCTATCTCGGGGTCCACTGGCCGAGCGACGTGCTGGCCGGATGGGCCGTCGGCGCCGCCTGGGCCGCGTTCTGCTGGTTCGTGGCCCTGCAATTGCAGCGGAGGGGACAGGTGGAGAAGCCGGGCGAGACCTCTCTTCCACCCGGGACCGATCAGGCATGACCGACGGCAGGCCCGCCCCGAAGCCGCCCGGGAAGGTCACGCCCGCCTATCTGCAGCGGGCGGCGCTCGCCTATCTCGAACGCTACGCCTCCTCCGCCGAGAACCTGCGCCGCGTCCTCAAGCGCAAGGTCGACAGGCGCTGCCGCCTGCGCGGCGAGGATCCGGCGGAATTCGGCGAGATGATCGACGAGGTGGTGGCGAAGAGCCTGCGCACCGGGCTCATCGACGACACGCGCTACGCGGAAGCCCGGGTGGCCACCCTGCGCCGCCGCGGCGGCTCGGCCCGGGCCATCCAGGCCAAGCTCTCGGCCAAGGGCGTGGACCGCGCCACCATCGCGGCGGCGCTGGAGAGCGACGACGAGGACGACGAGGAGAAGGCCGCCCGCGCCTTCGCCCGCCGCCGCAGGCTCGGGCCCTTCCGTCCGGGCGAGCGGGGGCCTTACCGCGACAAGGATCTCGCGGCCATGATGCGCGCGGGCTTCCGCTTCGACGTGGCGCGGGACGTGATCGACCGGGAGCCCGACGAGGAGGAAGGCTAATTTTACCCGGGTCATATTGACGAATCTATTTTATCCGGGTAAAAACTGCCCTTCACACGGAGCAGACGTCATGACCCATGAGAATCCGCATTACACCGCCTTCGCGGGCTCTCGGCGCATTGGCTCGGGCACCCTGGCGCACGTGGCCCGCCAGGCGAAGGACGCCATGGAACGCGGGGAACAGGACCCTGTCGTGATCCTCGACGACGAGACGTGCCGCCTCGTCGAGGTGGATTTCCGCGGAAGCGCCGAAGACGTGGTGCGGCGCCTCGGTCCCTCCGGCGAGCCTCCGGCCACAGAGGCGGAGAGCCCGCCCCGCGGCCCGGGCCGGCCGAAACTCGGGGTCGTCGCCCGCGAGGTGACGCTCCTGCCCCGCCATTGGGACTGGCTCAATCGCCAGCCCGGCGGCGCCTCGGTGGCTCTGCGCAAGCTCGTGGAGGATGCAAGGCGCTCCCATCAGGCCGAGGACCGACAGCGGGAGGCCCAGGAGGCCCTCTACCGGTTCATGGCGATGATGGCCGGGGACCATGCGGGCTTCGAGGAAGCGTCGCGGTCCTTGTTCGCCGGCAACCCGGCGGGCTTCGCCGAGGCGATCCGCTCCTGGCCGGAGGACGTGCGCGCCCACGCGCAGATGCTGGCGCGGCGCGTGTTCGAATCAGCCGCCTGAGGCCGGCGGCGCATCCGGGTTCTCCCGCACGAACACGAGGGTCGGATTGTCCCTGTAGGTCGTGTGAAGGAATTCCCGGTATCCGCATTTCTCGGCCACCCGGATCGAGGGCCGGTTTTCCGGTGCGATGATGCAGACCGTGCGCGCGGCCTCGAAATGGGCGTCGCCCCAGGCGATGGCCGCACACACGGCTTCCGTGGCATAGCCCCTGCCATGGGCATGGGGGGCGATCACCCAGCCGATCTCGGGCATGCCGTCGAAGGACGGCTCGATGGTCCGCCTGAAATCGGCGAAGCCGACCTCGCCGAGGAAGCGGCCCGTGTCCTTCTCCTCGACCGCCCAGTAGCCGAAGCCCATCAGCGCCCAATGGCCCACGTAGCGGACGAGGCGGGCCCAGATCTCCTCCTGGGTGAAAGGCCTCCCGCCGATGAAGCGCGTCACCTCCGGATCGCTCCAGAGCGCCAGGCTCTCGGAGAAGTCCGCGATGCCGTGCGTGCGCAGGACGAGCCGCTCCGTCTCGAGCGTGGGGGCGAAAGCGGCTGATCCAGGGGGCATCGGCATCCCGCGAGTGTGCGACGCCCGCCCGCGTCTTGCAACGGCGCCGCGCGTCCCGGGCGCGATGCTAGAGCATCGGACCCAAAAGTGGACCCACTTTTGGGATCCAATCCGATGCTCCTTCTTAGGAGAGCGCATCGTTGAATGCGGACCCGAAGGGCCGCACGATGCGCTAG
>Ga0182742_1001000_pt1 | contig 38810 bp, 41 predicted proteins | sample eDN5th37CBELigMG_FD_128880 | JGI IMG/M metagenome (GOLD analysis project Ga0182742, IMG submission 128880) | Enriched Miracle-Growth compost microbial communities from Emeryville, California, USA - eDNA 5th pass 37_C BE-Lig MG (version 2)... ... | reverse complement strand
TCTAATAAGCCCCAAAAATAAACAGGTGGAGAAAAACAATTTGTTTTTCTCCACCTGTTTATTTGCTCTTGTTTCGAAAGTAGCTGGGAAAGCCCAGCTACTTTCAATAGATTGTGGGCCATCGCCACGATGCCAAACTCCGTTTGGACTTTCGTTAAGCCCCGAAGTGAAAAACGACGGAACGACCGATTGCCCTTGATGTGACCAAAAACACTCTCTACCTCGATTTTTCTTCGAGCGTAAATTTGTGCATTTGATTCAGACCAAAGGCTAGTTTTTGCTTTCGCTTTTAATTCTTCGTAGACTGTATTGTAATGAATCTGCCGATTCCCCTCAGCTTTTGTACATTTTGATTTTAGTGGGCAATCCGAACAATCTTCACATTCATAAATTTTGAAATCTCGCGTAAAGCCATATTTATCTGTGCGTTTTGAGTAGCGTTTAAATTCAACCTTACGGTTATTTGGACATCTGTACGTATCCGTTTGTTCATCGTAATTCCAGTTACTGGCGTGACGTATATCTTTTTTATAGCTTCTTTTTTGCTCTGTTAAATATGTATTGTAAGGAATCAACGCCTCAAATTCATTATCAATTGAATATAGATAGTTTTCTTCGCTTCCATAGCCTGCATCTGCTATAACGTTCTTTGGAAAAGGTAAAGATGAATTTTTTAAAGTTTCTAGATGGGGCTTGAAACAACGAATATCCGTTGGACGTTGATGAACCGTATAAAAAAGAATAAACTGATTTTCGGTTGCCATTTGAACATTGTATCCCGGTTTCAATTGTCCGTTTTGCATATGATCGTCCTTCATGCGCATAAATGTGGCATCTGTATCTGTTTTTGAATAGCTATTTCGTTCGCCAAATAATTCATTCTGATTTATATATTTTTGTAATCTTGGACGGTAGTCTTCTCGAACTAATTTTAATAATTTTTTGAATGGGCTAAGAGACCGGCGTTTTTCTTTTCGTTTCTCAACATCTTTTTCAGCCTGAAGTGAAGATGTTTCAGCTATTACTTTTTCTTCTAACATTTCTTCTAGTGCTACTAGTTTATCCTCTGTACTAAGTAGAGACTGATCGTCTTTGTGATGTAATTCCTGTTTTTCTTCATCCGCAATCGACTTAATTTCTTGGTATACGCTATCAATCTTCTCCTGAAGTTTTGCTTCGAATTTAGTGGTTGCTTTCTTCCATACAAACGTGTACTTATTTGCATTAGCTTCAATCTTTGTTCCATCTAAGAAATAGTTCTCCATTGTGATGTGCTTTTGTTTAATTAGTTGATGAATCATTTCTTCAAAAAGCTTCGGAAGAAGCTTCTCCATTTGAACTGTCCGGAATCGATTAATTGTACGATAATCAGGTTTTTGTATAGCAGCTAACCACATCATTGGAAGATTTTCTTGTACAAGTTTAGCAATGTCACGACAAGAATAGACTTTCTGAGAGTAGGCATACAAAATCACTTTTGTCATCATTTTTGGGTGATAGGAACTCCGACCACCACCCTGATAATGCTCGAAAAAAATTTCATCGTCTACACTTTCAACCATTTCGTCAATTACACGTGCAACGTGATTTTCAGGGATGAGTTCTTGAATATCAAAGATAACTGCGGATTGTTTATTGTTATAAGGAATAAATGTAGGCATATGCTGTTTCGGAGAAACGCAAGTTTCTCCTTGAATTGATAGTAGAAGTGAAGTTTGTTCAGTGTTATAATTTGCATTAGTAATCTTTTGATTGCACATAAAAAATCGTCCTTTCGTAAATGGTGGTGTGGTAACTTTCATTTTACTAGAAAAGACGATTTTTTTATATTCATTTTTAATCATAAAGAGGTTGCCTCAAAAGGTCAGTATTCACTGACTTTTGGGACAACCCCTTTTTTATTTATATGATAACAAATAGATTTTAAATAAGACCACAGATGTAGAGAATATTAAGACTGTGGCTCATTCAATGTTTGTCGCCTCACATTTATAATAAATTCTGCAATAAGAATATTACACTTTTGTAAAATGGAAAGTGTTGAAAAGCTATAGAACCATTTTATTAAAGTAAAAAATAGTTGGGCAACTTGGGGGTTATGATCATGAAAAAAATTGGACCAAAAGGTATGAAGTGGCTGAAGATTATCCACGTTTTTCTTGTCGTATTATTTTTCGGGGGAATTATAAGTTCTGTAGCTTTAAATCTACATATTGATTTCACAAAATATGATGAGTCCTATCTTGGTTATAAAAGTATTGTCGAAATTAGCGATAATGTTGTCAGATGGGGGGCAATTGGAACTTTATTAATTGGGTTCATATACGGATTTTTTACCAACTGGGGTTTTTTCAAGCATAGATGGGTTGGGGTAAAATTTGTTCTTTATATTATTCAAACAATCGTTGGAATTTTTGTTGTGGATAAGTTAATGCTAGCGAATATGGAATTATTGGAAGTACAAAAAGAATGGGCATTAGTTAATCCAATATTTATCCGAAATCATGAGATAAGAGAAATTGCAGTCTATTTCCAAGTAATTGTGACAATTTTCATTTTCATCATTTCATATTTAAAACCTTGGAAGAAGAAAAAACTTCGTTCAAATCAAAGTTAATTTTTACTGTTTAATGAAAAAAGGAATTCCGAATAAATAATTATAGATTCGATTATTATTCTTCTACGAAACTAGCTAACAGAATAAAAACAATCAATGCAATGTAAATAGCTGGGGAGGTATTGTGGCGATTGCTGTGGGGAGTAATCATACTATCGGCCATAAGTCAGACGGTACTGTGGTGGCTGTAGGTTGGAATAGGTATGGTCAATGTAATGTAAGTGATTGGCGCGACATTGTAGCGATTTCGGCGGGATGTGCACATACTGTCGGGCTCAAATCGAATGGCACGATCGTGTCTGTGGGTGATAATGAATATGGACAATGTGATGTAAGCGATTGGCGAGGAATCCAACTGCCCAACAGAAGTAAGAGTAAATTTTGGTTGTGAATACTACCCTCTACATTAATTATACCATACAAGAAAAGGTCATTATAGACTATATATACCCATTTACTACTGCTAAAATCAATAGAACATTAGTGGATGGGAGAGATTTATATGTGTTCTATGGTTCTCGGATTTAATGAAGTAGGAAAAACACAACGTATGCTTGTTGGCGGGAAAGGGGCGAATTTAGGCGAGTTATCAAAAATTCATGAAATTCAAATACCTGAAGGATTTTGTGTGACAACAGCAGGATATCAAAAAACGATTAACCAAAACAAAGCGTTTCAATCATTAGTCAAACAGCTTACATGTCTAAAAGTAGAAAATCGAAATCAAATTAGTGAGATTTCAAGAAAGATTCGACAAACCATCATTGAAACAGAAATTCCATCCGATGTTGTAAAGGAAATTGCCGACTATTTCTCCCAGTTTGATGACAAACATGCATATGCAGTGCGTTCTAGTGCAACTGCTGAGGATATGCCACATGCCTCTTTTGCCGGTCAGCAAGACACATATTTAAATATTATTGGCGTAAATGCCATCCTGGAGCATATCAAGAAATGTTGGGCGTCTCTATTTACAGATCGCGCAGTCATCTACCGTATGCAAAATGGATTTGACCACCAACAAGTGTATTTATCTGTTATCGTTCAAAAAATGGTTTTCCCACATGCTTCAGGCGTTTTATTTACAGCTGATCCACTTACTTCCAACCGAAAGGTATTATCCATTGATGCTAGTTTTGGACTTGGAGACGCGTTAGTTTCCGGCTTAGTATCGGTCGATAATTATAAAGTATTGAATGATAAAATTGTCAGTAAAAACATTGCTGCAAAAAAATTGACTGTTACTGCTGTTGAAGGTGGTGGAACCGAGACACAATCGATTGAAGCTGAGTTACAAAAGATGCAAACACTGACTGATCAGCAAATTCAACAATTGGCACGAATCGGTAGACAAATTGAAATTTATTTTGACTGTCCGCAAGATATTGAGTGGTGTTTAGTTGACGATGAATTTTATATAGTTCAAAGTCGTCCAATCACAACACTTTTCCCCATCCCTGAAGAGAATGATCAAGAAAACCATGTCTATATCTCCGTCGGCCACCAACAAATGATGACAGACGCTATAAAACCATTGGGATTGTCTTTCTTCCTGTTAACTACGAATGCACCAATGCGTAAAGCTGGAGGATGGTTGTTTGTTGATGTCACAAAACAACTTGCTTCCCCTGTTACAAGAACCATGTTTTTAAATGGCATGGGCCAACATGATCCTCTCCTAAAAGACGCACTCATAAACATAATTGAGCGGGGAGATTTTATTAAATCATCACCTACATCTAATGATAATAAAGCGCCGAGTCGCGTAAGTAGCAATACAGGTATGCAAGCACAAGTCAAAACTAATCCATCCATTGTTTCTGATTTTATTAAGCGAAGTCAAAAATCAATTGAAGAGTTAAAACAAAACATATTAACCAAATCAGGTTTCGATTTATTTGATTTTATTCTGGAAGATATTCAGGAATTAAAAAGGATATTATTTGACCCACAAAGTACGGCTATATTCATGTCAGCCATGAATGCTTCAACGTGGATTAATGAAAAAATGAACGAGTGGTTAGGCGAAAAAAATGCATCGGATACACTTACACAATCTGTACCAAACAATATTACTTCTGAAATGGGTCTAGCACTTTTGGATGTTGCAGATGTGATTCGCTCTTATCCAGAAATAGTTGATTATTTGCAATGTGTAAAAGATGATAACTTTATGGGTGATTTAGTCAAGTTAGATGGTGGAGAGGAAGCAAGAGATGCAATACTTGTATTTCTTAACAAATACGGAATGCGGTGTGCTGGAGAAATTGATATAACAAGAACTCGCTGGAGTGAAAAACCAATTACACTAGTTCCCATGATTCTAGGTAATATAAAAAACTTTGAGCCTAATGCAAGCAAGCGCATTTTCGAGCAAGGACTTCGCGTCGCAATAGAAAAGGAAAAGAAACTCTTAGACAGATTAAAACTGTTGCCAGATGGTGAGCAAAAGGCTAAAGAAACAAAACAGATGATTGATCAAATTCGAAACTTCATCGGTTACCGTGAATATCCTAAATTTGGTATCATTAATCGGTATTTCGTTTATAAGCAGGCATTACTGAATGAAGCCGAACGACTCGTGCGAGAAGGCATAATTTATGAAAAAGAAGATATATACTATCTTACATTTGAAGAATTCCGCAATGCAGTATGCACAAATAAACTGGATTACCAGATTATCGATAAGAGAAAGTTAGATTACAAATTATATGAAAAGTTGACTCCCCCTCGTGTGATAACATCTGAGGGTGAAATCATTGAAGGGAAGTATAAAAAAGAGAATCTTCCAGCTAAAGCACTTGCCGGTCTAGCTGTTTCTTCAGGAATTATTGAGGGGCGTGCACGTGTCATATTAAATTTAGAAGATGCTGATTTACAAGATGGGGATATATTAGTTACTACCTTTACCGATCCCAGCTGGACACCGTTGTTTGTTTCAATAAAAGGCCTAGTAACTGAGGTTGGTGGACTTATGACTCATGGAGCAGTCATTGCACGCGAATATGGATTGCCAGCTGTTGTCGGAGTGGAAAATGCCACTAAACTAATAAAAGACGGACAAAGAATCAGAGTTAATGGTACTGAAGGTTATGTAGAAATACTATAATTCATTTCATTTAAATTATAGAAGAATACATTCTAAATTGTAGAATGGTACTTATCTTAAAGGAAAAAGATAAATAATAAATGTTATAGTATTTAAGATATATAGAAAATCAATAATATTGTAGGTCTATTGAGGGATGCTTTTAAGAACTATTAAAAGTACGGGATAAATCCTATGTTAAGTGAATCCACTTAGCATAGGATTTTTTTGTTTATTACTGTGAAGTATTTTATATTATCTATTCTACCTTCATTGATGTTCTTCTTAGAAATGAAATACTTAATATGAAAAAATAGGTTTTCTAAACTAATAGAAAATACCATTTCCTATGTGTCCATCTTCGAACTAGTATTGAAAAATATAATAGTAATATCAAACAGTAAAGAAGGGTAGATATGTCTAAACGAAGCAAATGTCATAAAAAAGATAAAGTAACAAAAAAGCATGTAAGTGGTGGCGGCGATATTAATCTCAACATTACTTTCAAGTTTAATATTAGTGACAATGAAATCCAAATAGAACAAAGAGCTGAGGGCGGCGGTCAGATCAATAAGGACGTCGGAATCAACGCAAATCAAGGTGGTCAAAATGCGTTGGATCATAGCAATACACGTAATGACCAATCTAACTTTGCAGATGGAAACGGAAGAAGTGGTATCGCAGGCAATGAAAATGATGAAGCGGGTGGACAGCAAGGAATTAAAGTAAGAGATAGTATTCTGAATAAGAGTAAAATCGAATCATCTTCGGAGCATGATGAAAGTATAGATCCGTCCGATGGAGATGTTGAAGAATCAAGATGATTAAATAATTATTATATAATTGCAATTTCGTACATTTTCAATTGATTATTTAACAAAAGAAGCAATTGAAAGAGCCCACAGTATGAAAAAAACCTCACTTTGCGGTAAAAAAAGTAAGTGAGGTTGGTTTTTAGAACGATGTTTACTTTGATAACAGGCAATTTTGCAAAAAAATAGAAAGAATGCGAATAAACCTTTTGTATGAGGTTTATTTTTTTGCCTTTAGTAACTAGGAAATAGGATATAAAATGACCTATTCCGCTGAAAAATGTGACTCCGAGGCACTAGAGAGTATGACTTTTAAAAATACTTAAAAATGGATTTGTTATCAAAGGAGGAAACGAATTCCTTTAATAAAAAGGCTTTACTGGATATTACGGAAGGCAAATATTATTCAAAATTAAACTTGAGCACTGAAGTGGCTAGATTTTTGGAGAAAGTGGCTAGATTTCGACAAAAAGTGGCTAGATTATTTCGAAAAGTGGCGAGATTTTCAGTAAAAGTGGCTAGATTATTTCAAAAACATAATTTCTTCATCTTCAATAATGGGCACAATTCTTGTGGTTTGGAATTGTACTTATTTTTTTATGTCCTGATTTTCTATATATAAAACGCTTTCATAATCATCCTGCTCTGCTCATAAAATAAAACATTATTCAGCTTTTTTAAGTTAGTACATAAATTAGGGGGAATTTTGAATGGAACATATTCTTATCGAAACGAAAGACGGGGTACGTACTCTGACATTAAATCGACCGGAACGCTTGAATGCCGTAAATGATACTCTTAGTAAAGAGATTATCCTGGCAATATCAGAGGCTTCAAATGATGATGATGTTCGTGTTATTGTGATTACGGGTAGCGGTCGAGGCTTCTGTTCAGGTCTTGATCTGACTGATAGTGCTAAGAGAAGTTTAGATGAACAAACTCGTTCTCAAAAGTTGGATGAATTAGGTTGGGTAGGTCACCAAGCATTGGGGATTGTCCAATGTGATAAGCCAGTTATCGCTGCCATCAATGGTACTGCTGCAGGGGCTGGATTTGCCTTAGCACTAGCGTGTGATTTGCGCTTCATGTCTGCTACCGCAAAAGTAACAGCAGGATACATTCGACGTGGTCTTAGTCCGGATGCAGGAATGAGTTACTTTTTACCAAGATTGGTCGGGCAGACAAGGGCAGCCGAACTTATCTTAACCGGTAGGGATATTAACTCTGATGAGGCAGAACGAATTGGCTTGGTCAACGGGGTATTCGCTGAAGAAGAATTTCTAGAGCAAGTAATAATTTTTGCTAAGGAATTAGCAGAAGGACCACCAGTAGCAATGACATTTTCTAAAAGATTGCTTACAAGTAGCCCTGACACGGATCTTACAACAATTCTAAAACAAGAGTACGCTTTGATAAAACAATGTTTTGGAACAAAAGATGTGCAAGAAGGAATTAGAGCCTTTGCTGAGAAGAGAAAACCTGTGTTCCGAGGAGAATAGCTCATCCTTTCTCTAGCCATATGTTCAATACTATGCATATAATAATTACTTTCTAACAGTGTAGAGAGATTTTAATAAGGAAATATAATTATACTTTTAATGTACAATCCGTTCAAAGTATCTACTGTAATAATAATAATATTGTAATATACTATTAGTAATAGGTTAACAATGTTAATCTATGTTATGTATCAATATTACTAGATTAAACAGAATGAAACTATCATAGGGAGTCTTGAAATGAAAAAGAAAATAAACTATCTTTTGTTACTTTTAGCGGCCATCTTTGTGGTTGGTTGTACCAACGTTGAAGATACATCCGTTACAGATATCGAAACAGATTCACAAGAAGCCTCAACAGATGAAACAAATACAAATAGTGAAAAAGAAGAAACAATCACTACAGCTGTTGATGAAACAGAAGTAGAGGAAAACTCTACAAAATCAAAGAACGACCTGTTCTCAGGATACAAACTTATTGAAGTTGATGGTGGGGATTTATCTGGATACCGTGAACCGAACGTGGTCGTTGATATTGGATTTGGGGATCGTGAATATTGGGCATTTACAAATGAATATGGTCAACTAGTACGTGTCATTGCAGATGAAATTATTTTACAAGATGATCGTAACGAACCGGTTACTTCATCAGGCAGATATTACGCTGATGAGGCAAAAGTTCCTGGTGTCGAAAGAAAAGATTTAGATGAAGGACATATCATTGCAGATTCTCTTGGAGGGGTATCAAATGCGTATAACATTACCCCACAAGAAAGTACGCTCAACCGTCACGGTGATCAGGCTTATCTAGAAGACGCGATTCGTAAAGCGCGGGGAGCCACTAATTTCGAAGCAATTATCACATATCCAAATACGAAAACGCAAATTCCTTCAAGCTATCAGTATACTTATACTTTAAAAGGCAACGTAATCGTTGATATATTCGACAATGTAAACCCAGATAAAGTTAATTCATCACTTGGTTTAACAAGTAGTGAATCACCATCTAATACAGCTAGCTCAAACACTAGCTCAAACTCAAAAGGTGATGTATCAAGTGTGGATACAGACGGTAATGGACAAGTAACGATTAAAGAAGCAAAAGCAGCTGGCTATAAGATGCCAATAACGAAAGATCATTGGTTATACCAGTATATGCAAGATAATGATCATGATGGTATGGTAGGAGAGTAATCTTCTAGAAGTTTGAGATAATTTATATTAAATATGCTATTTTTGAACTGATGGTAACTTGGTTCAATTCAATAATCATGTTTTACTAACTGGCGCTTTCCTATTACAAGGATAAGCGCCGTTTTTATTTAAGAGATTAATCAGACGCAATTCTTGTGACAGCAATTGTGCTTTTTCAGTAATAGTACCCTATTAGAAGTCATGTATATGTTCATAAAAGCACTACTTACAAATGGAGAAGCATATAAAAGCGTGATTGAATCATACATAGATTAATTGTCTCACATAATTCACCTTTTTATAGGGGTTTTAGGGACTATGTATCTAATAATATATTTGTACTTAAAAAGATTGATGCATTTAATTTTGTTTAAAATGGGAAAAATACATTTTTTTCAAAAATTTTTGTGACATAATGAGGAGAATAGGAGGTATCCATATGAGGAAAAAATTGGGTAGTATTAATACATATATATCTACAATTATTTTATTGACGCTTACAATGTTTGATCCAGAAGAAAATCTTATGCGGGATGTCTATATGGCGGCTTTAACAGGTCTAATTTATATTGTCTTTATATTTGGATGGAGTAAGCTAGTGCAGAAAACCAAATTTGAAGCCTTACATAAATGGCTATTTGTATTAATCACATGGTATGCATTATTAACGATTGGAGATATTTTAATTTTTCAAGAAGTTTTGAATGCGTTGGTTTTGCTGGGGTTGCTACTTTGTTTACTAATACGCCTTTATGTTTATCCTACAAATAGGATGATTGTAGATGCGTTAACTGCAGCTCTATTACTCGTGACGCTCTACATTGCAATGCAATTTGACCATACGATTATTCCAGGAGGGGTGATTGGTGGCATCGTCATTTCAATGCCATTTTTAATACTTGCGGCAAAGAAATCCCTAAGTGTCACACAGATTGTAGGACGTCTTGTGTTTTTCTTAATGGCGTTTACTATTTTATTTCTTGCACCTGCAACACCTATCATCGCAGAGGGAGGCTATTTGTTGTATTTAATAATGGTTATTTTCATTGTGGCATTTTTATTTAGACGCAAAATCGAACTGCTATTGCCTCAGCAAGCGATGCCTGTATTATTAATAGTTACTTTTATTATGTATGTTGTAAAGTTTATTTAATAGCTCATAAAATGGGGGGACTTTTAAGAAAGTAAAAGCTTTCTCATCAGCCCTCCTTTTTGAATTTATGCAACACCAGGTAATCTTCCTTTGCACAACTTGCTGCTCTTGTATAAATACTTGTAAGGTAGGTAACGATTTCCAAAACTCCCGAATAATATGTAACGATAGAAATTATTTAGGGAGGATATAGATATGTATTACGGAAATTATAATAATCCTATGTATTTACAAAATACTCAAAGGATTTCTCCACAACATGCACAACAAATTGCTCTTGGAAGAGTACCTGGTCAAATTGTACATGTAGATTTGGATATGGATAACGGTGTTTTTAAATATGAAGTGTACATTATGACACCACAAAATAGAGTATATGAAGTTGAAATCAATGCAAAAACAGGACGTATTATTAAAGTAGAACAAGAAGATGATAATGAATTTTATGATTAAAAATTACGGCTAATAGAAATTCTTCGGGCACAATTCTTGGAAAAAGAATTGTGTTTATTTAAGTATTCAGGCCATATTTTACCAGCCCACCGATTAGGCGCTTTCCTTGAACTGCGACTGTCTTCGGTTAAATGCTTTTTCAAAGTAAACAAACCTTATCTTAATAGTTGACATTACAATTGATTTAATTTACCATTAATTCCAATATATAATTTACCAAGCTCACTAGACAGACTAGCGGCTCCCCTATGAACTAGATAGGGGAGCCTTTCGTTTAATGGAGAGGAGAGATGTAAAATAGTGAGTGGAACAATTATTTAACTTTTTTAATCATAAACCTACTATAAAAATAATAATTGGCTTTATTTCTTATTTCATAATATATACTTGTTTAGCTTACTAACAGACTAGCGGCTCCCCTATCGAAATTGATAAGGGAGCCTTTTGTTTAATGAAGAGGGGAGATGAAAATAATTGATCGGTCAATATTCAACAAAAAATAATACAGGAAGTTTAATAGTTTCCCAAAGTCCCTATTTAACTTAGAGGGATTATTAGAATAGGAGTGTGGGAGGCTTGGAACAGAAGCTTTGGACGAAAGAATTTATAGTTACATCATTAGTAAACTTTTTATTAACCATAATGTTTTTTTTATTAATGGTGACGATGTCTAACTATGCGGTAGAAACATATAGCGTGAACGTCAGCACAGCTGGGTTAGTAGCGAGTATATTTGTTCTTGGATCACTGCTAGGAAGATTATTAGTTGGGAGATTAATTGCAAGATTTGGCATGGTGAATGTACTTGTTGTCGGGCTTTTAGGGGCAGTACTTATTTCTTTTAGTTACTTTTTTGCTAATGGAGTTGCTACATTACTACTTATTCGTATTTTGCATGGATTTACAATTGGACTTGTTAGTACAACAACAGGCACAATTTGTGTGCAAATTACACCGATTTCTCGAAAAGGGGAAGGGATTAGCTACTATAGCTTAAGTGCCGTCCTCGGTACAGCTATTGGTCCATTCATTGGCATGCTATTAACCGATTTAAAAAACGGATTTGAATGGATGTTTGCTTTAAATGTCATGACTGGTATTGTTTGTATTTTCGTTATTAAAATAGCACGCATTCAGCTTCCTGAGGTTGAAAAGCCAGCAATTACTAAGAAAGCGAAAGCATTTAGTGTTTCCGATTATATTGATAAGCAGGCAATCCCGATTTCTATCTTGATGTTAACCATTGGATTTGGTTTTTCAAGTGTAACTTCGTATTTAACACTATACGGAAAAGAAACGGGACTAATTGAAGCGGTAGGTTACTTCTTTTTTGTTCATTCAATCTGTGTGCTTTGTTCTAGACCTTTTACCGGGAAAATGATTGATGCACGAGGGGCAAATATTGTTGTCTATCCATGCATGTTATTATTTGCAACAGGTATGTTTGTTTATAGTCAATCTACAGCAACTTGGATGATAGTAATAGCAGCTATCTGTATGGGGCTAGGTTTTGGTAACTTCAATTCCGCAGCACAAACGATTGCGGTAAAGAATGCTGATCCATCTCGACTAGGCACTGCAACAGCAACGTACTTTATGTTTATCGATTTAGGTTTTGGCTTAGGACCGTATATTTTAGGTTACGTAATAGAAGGTGTCGGCTTCCGTTTGTTATACATGGTAGCATCCTGTATCGGATTAGTCTGTTTACCGATTTACTATATAATTTATGGAAAAAAAGAAAAACAGGCATATGTATTAAGGCAATGGAGGAGAGATTTCTAAGGGCAAAAACTGATAGACAAACAGTCGAATACACGTACAACTGAGTAAAAGGTGCAACGTAACAATATATTTAAGAAAATTTTGAGGATGTAATACCTATTCGTGGTTTTATCGAATTGCTTTCTGGAAATTCCATATTTTGTTATGATGATGTTAGTAAATAAAACAAATAGAGGGTATAGGGGGATTGCTAAAATGGAGTACATTACATTAAATAACGGAGTAAAAATGCCAATTGTTGGTACAGGTACAAATACGTATGGAAAAGTAAATAACGTGTTTACAGGTGACTTAAAAAATGAAATACCTGAACTAGTATCAGCACTTGAGTTAGGATATCGATCTATAGACGCAGCCATTATGTATAGAAACGAAGAGCTGGTTGGAAGAGTTTTAGCAGAAAGCGCGGTGCCTCGAGAAGAGTTATTCATTACGACAAAAGTTCCAGCGGACGAAGAATATATTTCTTCAAAGGAAGCTACTCGAGCAGCAATCGATAATAGTCTAAGAAACTTCCGAACGGATTATCTAGACCTTCTACTTATTCACTTCCCTATTGAAGACAAAGACCAACTTAAAAATACTTGGGAAGTCTTTGAAGAATATTACGAGGCGGGCAAACTAAAGGCAATCGGTGTTTCAAACTTTGAAAAGAATCATTTAGATGAATTGAAAGAATTCGCTAAAGTGAAGCCAGCTGTTAATCAAATACAGATTAATTTAATAGAAAGGAATAAAGACCTCCTTGACTTATTAAAAGAAGAGGGCATTACACCTGTGGCATGGAAACCTATGAAAGTCGATGATCATCAAAAAGAAATTTTAGATGAAATCGGAAAAGCCTATAAAAAATCCGGTGCACAAGTATTATTAAAATACCAAATAGAGCGCGGAGTAATCGTTATTCCTAAATCACATAACCCTGAAAATCAAAGAGCCAATTTAGATCTTTTCAATTTCGAATTAACTACAGAAGATGTAGAGAAAATCGAAAACTTATAATTAGTTAACCCTTTATCCTAGTGATATGAGTAATGTCACTAGGATTTATTATTTTCAAACAATGAGTTTGTTTAGGTAATTAGACAATTATTCATTATTTAATGAAGTAATTGAAACCAAATATAAGCTCAATCGTAGAATAAATATTAATTTTTCTGGGGTGATACTAGAAATGTTAGAAATAATTGTAGGATTTTTTTTATCTATTCCATTATATGGAGTACTGATTTGGAGTTATTTCTGCCCTCAAGAAAGCTTACTATTTGGAAAACGGTGGGTGTACAAAGAAGAACCTGAAATATCTGATGGTGCAATTCGTTATATAAAAGTTGCATCATTAACCAGCATAATTGGATTGACATTATTTTTTATTATTTTTATATTAACACAATTTAGAAGTTGATTTTTTGTAGGGAGATATAGAGTGGGAATTCACTTAGAATATAGTCAGAGAAGTTAAATGAGAGAATCCTAATTACTAAGGAGAGACTATGCAAAAAGTAAAAAAAATGATTGCTATTTTCGTATTTATATTGGCTATATTTGCTTTTTCTAATGATAAGTTTTATTGGTTAACTAATATTATTTTTATTCTAATAGGGATTAATTTAATCATTTTAGGCATAGAAACATTTATGCAAAACAAAAGAACAATTTTTCCATATTTCATTACAGTAATGGCGATAATAATTATGTTCCTTACTATCTATAAGTTAGTATAATGGAAGCTTTAATTTGGTGTCTATCATAAGAATTATAACGAAATCAATTCTAGCAATATCCATACTAAGACATAATCTCAATCTGTGCTTTAATAAGGAGTTGTATAAGATGAATGAACATAGTGGTATACAAATAAAACGCTCTTCAAAGGCAGAAAATATTCTCCTTCAAATCAATAGTAAAACAAAGCTAGGGGATTTACGAAAAATCGCAAAAGACATTAAAAAAGATCACGAATTAGCGATAGAATTGTGGTCAAGTGAAGAGTATTTGCCTAGACAATTAGCAATCTTAATTATGGATAAAAAACTTCTCTCTGAAGATGTGCTTAATAAACTTGTTGAGGATATGCATACGCACAGTTATGTTGAGCGAAATAATTTGATGGATTGGTTAATGGCTAATCAGCTTACGAAAGACAAGAAGACAATAATATTGATGGAGTCATGGGAAAATAGCCCTTCTGCTCTTCAAAGGAGAGTCTTCTGGTATTATCAAGGGCGATTGAGATGGACTGGACAAAGATCGCCTGATAACACCGCAGATTTACTATCTAAAATAGAAGCAAATATTATGCAGGAAGTACCGGAAGTTCAATGGGCTATGAATTTCACTGCAGGCTGGATAGCCGTTTATGATGAAAAGTATCGTGCACGATGTATTCAACTTGGTGTGAAAACGGGTCTTTACAAAGATGACAAAGTATCAAAAGGATGTACGCCCAACTATTTACCGGAGTTCATTACAATAGAAGTTAATAAAAGACATAAAGACTAGATACCACTGAAAGATTTATTAAGGTTTAATGCGAAAAATAAAGAAACTAATATATTTATGATTTGGCGTGTTCGTTGAAGAAGAGACAGCATTGGCTGTCTCTTCTTCAAATTTATTTAAACCATTCAAATTGTGAAGAAGTTCTAAGAAAATTTAAATGGCCAAAAGGGAAAATGTTATTCAATCGAATTTGCTATGTCTATCAGAAGTTGTGGTGAATGAAGATTCGTTAATTCTTTGTCAATACTGACTACATACTGTAAGTTGTTTTTTTCAAAGACAAAAACGCTAAATGTATTTTGTTCAGAATATATACCTGTTTGTTCATTATTAAGCGGATATATATTTCCTTCATAATCACTCGGATTAGTATGGATATCGATTTTTAGAATATTATTTCTCATTTCTCTATTTACAAATCGAATTTGCAGTTGTATATTCTCACTATTTTTCTTATCTTTATACACTGCACCAAACTCGTGTGTAAATTGTTCATCTAGAATCATTGTTGGCAGCTTTACCACACAATTACAATACTTTTCAAATTCTTTAACAGCTTCATCCACACTTTTATATCCCACTCTTTTTGAATGATCCTCATAATATGGAGTCGTTTTTTGTGGATTATTTGCAAAAGCTATTCCATCTTTTGTCTCGGCAAATAAGCAAATCCCTATTAGTATTAATATTATTAACCTTTTCAAAATTCATCTACCTATCTTAGTTTTAGGTTAGTTTGTCCATGTTTAGTATAAATTATTTCTGGCTTTACATTAATTAAACAAAACACTCATCTATACTCTATAATAATCATAATGTTTAACCACCGATAATGTATGTTATTATTTTGGGTTTATCAAGATTTTAGCCTGGATTCATAAAAAAATAACCACTTGAAATGTTGATTAGACAACGTTCCAAGTGGTTTAGATTTAATCGTTTTGTTTATATAAAAATCATTTACTAGCTGATGTATTCTATAACCGTTTAAGCATCTTTCTCAACAAGGTATGTTATTAAAACAAACAGTAAAAATGCAAGTAATAGTAGCGTTCCGCCGATGATGAATAGTATCATGACGAAAGTTTCATTTAGGTTAAATGGGTTTAAGTTATACATCCACATACCAAACGTTAAGCCGAATGCGCCGGTCATCGCTAATATCCCATGTGCGGTTACTAATTTTTTATATTTTACACGATATATCTTATAGAAAATCCCCCAGGCAAAAACCGATAGCCATCCAACGAGTAGAATGTGAGCGTGGATAGGGCGAAGTGAATAATCCATATTGCCTGACATTTGTGAGCCTAAAAATGTACCAATTAAACCGAAAATCGCTGCGAAGCGAATTAAACGAATACTCCATTTCTGTTCCATTATTTCCCCCCTAGAATATGTTCTTCTTATAGAATAGCAGATGAATATAAACTTAAAATGAACAATTGGGAGTTTATTACCATTCCAATGACAAGAAGTAAAATGAGAGTTTGAGACTATTAGAATTTAACCTTTACTCTTAAAGGAACTAAAGGAGAATTGAAACTTTAGTGTCTGTAATTCGTATATTACAGTTATAACTAGAAACCAAGATAAGACTTGTCCAAGCAGAATAATGATTTATCATCCATATAATTGTGAATTTATCGGAGGTATCAAATATGTCTATAAGTATTATTTCTATAATTACTATTATTCTATGGATTGCAATATCCAAAGAACTTGAAAAATCTTCAAAAGGGGAAAATAAACAGAAATTAATTATTTTTATGGCTTCTGGTTCGTTATCGACTCTAATACTTACTATCTCACTGTTTCAAAAACTCCAGTTTTAATAAAATTGAAAACGTAAATATTTTAGTAGGAAAGCTAAGAAAACTCAGTAAGTATGAAGTGTTTTAAGCGAAGAATGTAATTATTCAACATCAGGTGCTTTTCATCAATAAGCAGAGCGCTTTTTTATGTTATAGGGCAACATTGTTCAATTATAAATAGGGTATTTGTAAATTTTAAATTAGGTTAGAAGTGGGGTGTGTTTGTAAATGACTTTAAGACCGTTTTTAGCATTAGTAACAACCGTTGTTTTTCTCGCAGGATAGGGATTGATTACTAATAGGGAAATGATAAGAAAAAAAGACTCGATTCATTTACTGTGAATCAAGCCTTGAATAAAGTAGGGTAATGCAAACAATACCAAAGTTTACTGCTATTTATACAATTCCTTATATAAAACATATTTTAAAGCTGAAATTTCATCTTCAGAGAGTTTACCCTCAACTTCAGATACTACTTCATCTATACCAATTGAACTGTTTTGCGCTTGTTCCTGAATATCAAGTAAACGATTAACGCCCACTTTTTTTATTAACACACGTGTTGCTTCTTCCTTAGTCTGGAAGGGAAGAGTTTCAGGATTTGTATTTGCAGCCTCGTTTACGATTTCCTGAATTCTTGGATCACTCTCAATATAGGATTTTACTTCTTCTAAATCTTCGTCATCTAAAGTAGATTCTGCTTTTTCGATGATTTTTTCAGAAGCGATATTTGTGCCAAAATGCCACACAGCATAACCAGCTACGCCGAGTAACACAAGAATTATTGCGGTAATTGTTAAAAACTTTTTCATCAACTCACTCCTGATAATTTATAAACAACTTCTCAAAACCACGAGAAAAGTCATTTCTAAGGTGAATGCATTAAGTTATACAAATATAAAGACTACATTCTTAATAAAAAGGTTGCTAAACTAAAGTTTGGGAACCATTTATTTACTATTCCTGTCTATAATGGTAAAGGTTGTGGTTCTTTGGGCAGAAAATATAATTTGTGGTCCTTTATATTATGTTTGTTTTTAATAGTGCTATCATTCCAAGCACTTTATGCAACCTATACCCGAACATGGCAAGTGGCACCATCTGCTTTAACTTTATGGATATTTACAATTGTCACTTTCGTTATAGGTTGTATTGGATTTAAAGATAAGAGTAGTATATGGGCACGGTTGAGGAGTTGGTTTACAGTATCAACTTCAATCCTTCTCTCAATCATTTTTCTATTAGGAGTCTGTGTAAACGCAATTGCGACTGAACATATTGAAACAGTACAATCACCTGACGCAAAAATTATCATCGACTTTTACACTTTAAATGGTGGAGCTGCTACATCTATTAGTGTAACTGGAATTGTAAATGGACCCCTTTGGTTTAAAAAGCGGATTTATTATGAAGGCCCTATGGACAGGGTTGATGTTGAATGGATAGATAATTCTATTATTACAATTAACAATCACACTCTAAACTTGGAAAAGGGAGAGTTTTACTCGAATTAGTTTTTTACTGACTGGTGATTAGGTATTAGTAAAGCTAAGAATTATTTAACAAATAAAAGAAAGCACTGGCTTGATGCCAAGTGCTATCTTGTAAAAAAGGATGGAAACAATATTTCCATCCTTATCAATAATCTTCATACCTATGACAGTAGATTACGATCAGATGCTTTTTTCATTGCATCATCCCAATTTGGGAAATAATACAATGCATTTTTCATTAACTCTGGATTTGACTTTTTTACTTCTTTCTTTCGTAGTGGCTGTCCTTCTTGTTGTACTAATTTAGCAATTTGATCCACAACTTCTTCAACACTCATATTGACTTCCATATGAATTCCTCCCTTTTGTTACTTGTACTATTTTTTCCTAAAACATAAAAAGAAATACAATTCTGCTTCAATTTATAAAAAGAAATATAAAGGTAGGAAGTGGGGGGGAATATGGAATTTAATCAAAGGGGAATTCTACAAGAAATTGTGCTTTTTTTTGTTTCCGCAATATGGCATATCTCTAATAAAAAAATAAAGTAATAAAAAAACCAGCTGGTACATTGAGAACCAACTGGGGTTAATATCACATCAAAACTAAACTTAAGTTATTGTAGATATTTTTCGGATTCCTTTGTGTAATGATGTACTTGATTTAGTTGGCCATTTTTGAGTTTTAGAGGCCATTCTGAATCAGCTAATACTGCACGACCGACAGCTACATAGTCGTACTCTCCACCTTTGATTTTTTCATCGATTATTTTAAGATTTTCTTCTATTGACAGGTCATTATTATCCTTATTGCTTAAATATGCGCGGTTAATACCTACAGAACCAACAGCAATCGTTGGTTTCTTAGTAATTCGCTTCGTCCATCCAGCTAAGTTCAAAGAAGGATCTTCTTCCATAAATTCAGGCTCCCATACGCGTCTAGTTGAGCAGTGGAAAATATCTACTCCTGCATCAACTAAGGGGGCAAGCAATTGCTCAAGCTCAATAGAGTTCTTCGCTAATTTCGCTCCATAATCGACTCCTTTCCATTGAGAAAAACGGAAAACAATTGGAAAATCGGGCCCAACTTCTTTACGACAAGCACGAACAATATCTGCTGCAAATTTTGAACGCTCACTTATATCCCCGCCATACTCATCATTACGTTTATTCGTTACGTCCCAAAAAAATTGATCGATTAAGTATCCATGAGCACCATGCAATTCAATTCCATCAAAACCGACTAGTTTAGCATTTGATGCAGCCTCCGCATATGCAGCAATCATTTCTTTTACCTCTTGGTTTGTCAGCGCCTTAATTTTTTCATTTTCTTTACCTTTTAAAGTAAACCCAGACGGACTTACAGGAGGGGAGTCAATATTTGGTGGGCTACCTGCTTTTCGGGCAGCACCTACATGCCACAATTGTGGAATGATTTTTCCTCCTGCTTCATGTACTTGAGAAACAACATTTGACCAGCCCTTTAAGGCATCCTCACCATAAAAACGAGGTATATTGTTACTTGCTACAGCTGCTGGGTGGTTAATTGCAGTCCCTTCAGTAATGATAAGACCAATTCCATTTTCTGCACGTTTCCGGTAGTATTGTGATACATCTTCTCCTGGTACCCCATCCGGCGAAAAGTTTCTTGTCATAGGGGCCATTACTAACCGACTTTTTAATACGTCATTACCAAACGGTACGGAATCTAATAAAGTATGACCTGCGAACTTTTGATTCAAAGTGTGAACTTCCTCCCCTTAATTGGTTTTATCGTGCTACCTTAATTTCACCATTCAAAAATAAGTAAACAAAGAAGTACTGATATATATTCATTTATTGTTTCCACATTAAGGTGCTTGTCCTTCCTGAATGGTCCGTACTCACAGTATATTCGGAAACAAAGAGAAAAATTATAGAATGTTACTATTAAAATAGGATTGTTATCAAAGATTAAGCATTTTATATTTCCAATGTAGCTATAATGTTTATTCCCTCTAGTTTAAACTTTAACATTTAATAAAACCGGTACTTTACCTCTAACGAATACGTCTTCTAACTTAAAAGGGGCCGTCTTCTAAAATTAATTGAGGAGAAGAAGGTGTAAACTTACTACATCATAATGAAATAGCATAAAATATAATATTTATAGATTAAGTTTGAAGCTGTGGGGAAGACCATAAAGAACAGCACAGGGGGATAAATATGACACGATCGGGGAGGCTTTACTTTTTTTGTGGAAAAATGGGGGCAGGAAAATCAACTACATCTATACAATTGGCTAAAGATAAATATGCAGTACTGTTATCTGAGGATGAATGGCTTTCCTCGCTTTACCCGAATGAAATCACAACCTTTGACGATTATTTAAAATACTCAGCCCAGTTAAAGCCCTTGGTGAAAAAACATGTCCAAAACATATTAAGTGTCGGTACAGATGTCGTAATGGATTTTCCAGGGAACACTCAAAAACTGCGAAAATGGCTTTTGGACATAGCAAAAGAGGTCAATGCAAACCATCAACTAATTTACCTTAATTTAAATAATGAGCAATGCTTACGTCAAATTGCAAAGAGGAGTAACGAACAACCCGAAAGAGCAGCTTTTGACACGGAGTCTGTGTTTATGCACGTTACTAAATTTTTTGAAGCACCAGAAGCATCAGAGGGTTTAAATATATTAGAGTTAAACGGAAAAGAATAACTGGTTTCCATACAAAAACAGCCTATTCAAGCGAATAGGCTGTTTGCTTTAGTAGTGGAAGGTCTGGTTGTATTCATATGTAAATTTAATTAGACCTTTAATAATGGATGAATATTTGAAGAAGTTTTTTTTGAGCTTTATTCATTTTCATACCATGGATTTAAGTGAACAAGTACTTCTTTTACTTCAGGGTGTTTATCCATTATTGTTTTTTTAATCTTTCGGATAATATCATGGCCTTCTTGGATGGTTAAATTACCTGGTATACCCACACGAATATCTACCAATACATAATGACCGAGTTCTCTTGCACGTAAACGGTCGATACGTTTCACTTCAGGAATAGTTAACAATAGACCTTGAAAGTTATCTAAAATCTCTTGGCTTACGCTTTTCTCCATAAGTATAGCACCAGCTTCTAACAGCATTCCATATGCAAGCTTGAAAACGAGGATTGTCACAATAATTCCAGCAATTGGATCTCCGTATAGAAGTATCTCTATATGTTTGGCTTCCCCATATAGTGCAAGTGAAATGCCAATTACCGCTGCAAATGAAGCATAAACATCTGCCAGATGATCGTAAGCAGTGGCAATCAAGCCTTTACTATTCGTTTTCTTACCCATTCTCATCGTATATACATATAAAACCAGTTTCCATACTAGTGAAATAATCGCAGTGATTAAGGCGATAATACTTGCTTTTTCGGGTTCATGAAAAAATACTTTGATGGATTCAAAAGCGATATAACATGCTGCGAACATCAAAATGATTCCTACAATGGATGAACTTATCACTTCCGCTTTCCCATGGCCATATGGATGATCCTCATCAGCAGGACGTTTAGAAATGCGCATAGATGTTAATGTTGCTCCACTTGCGATAACATCTCCAGCATTATGATAACCATCCGCCAGAAGTACCGGACTTTGGAAAATCGTGCCCACTACAATTTTTAGAACGGTTAATATAATGTTGCTCACTAAACTAACCCATCCAGCAACCATTGAAGCACTTGAATTAGTGTGTTGATTCATAAATTTATCCTCCACTAAAAATCTTTCCTTAAAGAAACAAAACCCTTTGACTAGTCTTAGTCAAAGGGTTTTATATTAAATAATATAGGTTTTTTGCATTTGAAATTTGAATCATGTCTCTCACTCCATTAAATAAATGCCCAAATCAGTATAGCGCTTTCTATTTGTAGATTCAATTATTTTCTAAGATTTAATTTGAACTTATTTACAAGAAGACAAATGCTTTGTGAGTGATTATTTCTAAGCATTTGTCTTGTATGAGTGTTTAGCCCGAAGTACTAACTAATAAATAACTGCAAACCCATATAAACAGCCATTCCCCAAATTATCAAAGCAGAGATTTGATTCATGCGCTTTAATAGTTTTCCGTTTGTATCAATTTTGCCAATCGTTTTCCCGGTAATCGCTAATGTAAAAAACCAAATCCAGGAAACCAATATACATGCTACTGTAAAGATCCATTTATCTAGCCCTGTATAGACTAAAGAGCTTGTACCAATTACCCCGATTGTGTCTAAAATGGCATGAGGATTTAATAAGGAAACAGAAGCTGCAAATAGTATCTGACGTTTTGTAGAAAAGGAGTGAGATTCATCACTTTGTTTTACTTCATTTGTATCTTTCCACATTAGCCATCCCATATATACTAAGAATAGGAACCCAATCAAAAACATGAAGGTTCTTAACCACTCAAAACTTAAAATAATAAGCGATACACCTGCTACAGCTAATGAAATAAGTATTGTATCGCATACTCCCGCTGTGATAACAGCTGGTATTGCATGAATAAATTTTTTATGAGTTGCTCCCTGATTAAAGATAAATACATTTTGTACGCCTAAAGGCAAGATTAATCCGAATGCAAGCATCAGTCCGTGAAGTAGTGCTTCCATAATATATTCCCTCCTAATTCTATCTATAGAATAACGAAGGTTCGTCTGAATGTCTCCAACCAATTGGATGGAAAGGGAACCAACCATTTTGGTACAATGAAAAAAACAACGTAGTCAGGAATGGTTTAGTAATGGAATGGAAACCCCAAAAATCTTCATCGACCTCTTTACATCAGCAAATATCTAATTATATGAAAAATAAAATATTAAATGGGGAATGGACAATTGGTATGAAAATACCATCTCAAAGGATGTTAGCCAAACAATTTGATGTGAATCGAAGTACTATTGTTACTGCACTAGAGGAATTAGCAGCAGATGGGTTAGTTGAATCTAAAGTAGGTAGTGGTACGAGGGTTGTAAATAATACTTGGAGTTTACTTGCTACAACTCCACCTCCTGATTGGATAAGTTATGCTCATTCGGGTATTTATGAGCCTAATATCAACATCATTCAGAAAATAAACGAAGCAGAAGCAAATTCTAATATCATTCGACTAGGTACCGGGGAACTTTCTCCTGATTTACTACCTAATGAGCAAATGAAGATGTTTTTACAAAATGATCTGGTTGGTACCTTACCTTTAGGGTATGAAGAGCCAAAAGGAAGTTTGGAACTAAGAGAAACAATTAGCGATTACTTAAAAAAGAAAGATATTGTAGCAGCACCTTCCTCTATATTAATTGTCTCAGGGGCACTACAAGCACTGCAATTGATTTCAATTGGTCTATTAAAACGTGGTTCAGTCATCTTTCATGAAACACCATCTTACCTAAATTCAGTCCATGTGTTTCAATCGGCTGGCATGAATTTATTTGGAGTCCCTATAGATAGTGAAGGTATCAAATATGATTCTATTGATCGTTTAAAACGACAACATCATGCTTCTTTACTTTATACGATTCCATCGTTCCATAACCCAACGGGAACCTTAATGTCTGAAAGAAGAAGGAAACAATTAATAGAGGTCTGCAAAAAAGAAGCACTTCCTATAATAGAGGATGATGTTTATGGAGAATTATGGTTGGATACTCCACCTCCAAAACCATTAAAAGCAAACGATAGGCAAGGGAATGTATTGTACATTGGTAGTATTTCAAAATCACTAAGTTCAGGGTTAGGAATCGGATGGATAGTTGGGCCAGAACCAGTTATAGATCGACTAGCGGATATTAAAATGCAAACAGACTATGGATCTAGTTCCATTTCTCAATATGTCGTGAACAAATGGATTAAAAGTGGATTGTACGAGGAGTATTTAAATCAAGTACGACTAGAACTAAAAACTAGAAGAGACGAAACTATTAGGATTTTAAATACATATTTCTCTGATCTTGCGTTATGGAGAATTCCTAAGGGTGGTTTTTATATCTGGCTAAAAATAACACCAAGTATTTCAATACGAAAATTATTTGAATTAGCTCTACAAGAAGGTATTCTACTGAACCCGGGGAACGTCTATGATAAAAATGAACAGCAACATCTTCGCTTGTCGTACGCTTATGCATCTTTAGCAGATCTTGAAAAAGGCTTAAAGCGAATTTCGGAACTAATAAAAACACTAACGAATATTAAAACAGATATAAAAATAACTTAAATGATGGCGTTGGAAGTACTACACATTATAAAAGAAGGAACAAAAGGGGTTTCAATTAGAAATTTCAAGATTAAGGAAACTTTATAGTATGGATATCCGTATAACAGGTGATGGGGAAATTTGAAAGTAATACAAACGGGATATCGGCCTATTATCGATTAACAATAAATGGAAATATCGGTAAATATGTTACTTCAAAACGTTATGAAAATACGAAAATATTTCAAAATTACTTTCAGATATTTATGAGTTGAAGGGAGCTTTAGAATGACGTTAATTCTAGAACATGTTGTAAAAAAATATAAAGACTTTACGGCTGTAAATGACCTGAATTTTACTATTGGAAAAGGTGAGATATTTGGGCTAATTGGTCAAAATGGTGCTGGTAAAACCACTACCTTTCGTATGATTTTAGATTTACAAGATCAGACTTCAGGTAACATCACATGGGATGGCGTTCCTATGAAAAAAGTAAACCGTGATTATTTAGGGTATTTACCAGAAGAACGAGGAATTTTTCCACAGATGAAAGTGGAAGAACAACTTTTATTCTTTGGAGAATTGCGCGGTATGAAGCGTAATGAGTTGAAAAAAGAAATCGATTTTTGGATCGAACGATTTGAATTAGAAGAAAAACGTCATAACAAGGCGGAGACCTTATCAAAAGGAAATCAACAAAAAGTACAATTAATTGCCAGTTTTATTCATAAACCCAAATTTTTGATACTTGATGAACCATTTAGTGGGTTAGATCCTGTAAATAGAGATTTATTGAAAAACGCAATTTTATTATTAAAAGAAAAGGGTGTAACCATACTTTTCTCCAGTCACCAAATGGATAATGTCGAAGAATTATGCGATCATCTTTGTCTTTTAAAGAAAGGTATCTCTCTCTTTTCTGGTAGTTTGTTAGATTTAAAGAAACAATACGGGAAAACAAAATTAACTCTTCGTACCAATGTACCTTTATCTGAATTGGAGAAAATGGCGGGTGTAAAAGAAGTTAAAGTTGATAGAGATGAATATATTCTTACGTTAATAGATGAAACCTTTGCTGAATCTATTTTTGAGGTAGTCTCAAATGGACAATATATTGAGAAATTTAGTCTTGATTATTTATCACTAGATGAGATTTTCAAAGATAAGGTAGGTGGCAATGGTGAATAAATTATGGACATTGATCAAACAAGTATATAAGCAAAAGATTCGTGCAAAATCATTTATATTGATGACCCTTTTATATATTGTTGTAATGGTTGGCATTATGTTTTGGTCTGATATCAAAGCGATATTTGTAAACGAGGAAGCATTAGAGATTGCATTAGTGAACGAAACGTCAGCTGAATTGGAATCAATATTTGTTTCTAATGATGATCTAGCATTTAGTTTCCCTACCGAATCAAAAGAAACGTTATATAATCAGTTAAAAGAAGAAAAATTTGATGCTGTCGTAGTTATTAGTGAGGAAGCGGAAGTATTAAAAGCAGACATCGCTACATATACGCCTCTTAAATTAAATGATCAATCTGCTATTTCATCCTTTGTTCAATATGCAGGTAAAATTTATGGCGTGCAACAATTAAATTTAACAGCGAGTGAAGCAGATCGTATCTTAAATTCTGAAGCAATTATTACAAATACGAACTTAAACGAGGAATTAGCTGATGGTAAAAGTGAGGACGAAAAGCAATCGGGTATGTGGGCTTCTTACTTTGTTGGAATTGTCATTTACTTCTTTATAATGGCCTTCCTATCAATGATTACAACAGATGTGGCTTCAGAAAAAGGATCGAGAGCATTAGAAATGCTATTAGTTAGTGTGAAGCCAAGTACACATTTTCAATCAAAAATTATCGGTGTTACTTTACTAGCTCTTACACAATTTGTCGTTATATTTGGTGTTTTATTTGCCTTACTTCGATTTACTGATAATGGCTCAAAATGGAAAATGGTAGAATCTATCATAAATGAACTTTCTTATTCCTATGTATTTTATGTGATAGCCTTTTTATTCTTAACTATTATCCTCTTCCTAATTATCGGTGCACTATTTGGCTCACTTGTATCAAAGGTAGAGGAAGCTTCACAAGTAATGACTCCAGCAATAATGACAGCACTAGTTGGTTTTTATGTCATGATTTCAGGTGTAGCAAACCCGGATACGTTACTTATTAAAATCTTCTCTTACATCCCTTTAACATCAGGAATGGTTATGCCGATGCGTATTGGAGCTACTGACATAGCTTTAATCGAACCAATGATATCTTTAGCTTTATTAGTACTTACTGTCATCGCGATTTACATGATTAGCCTGTCGTTCTATAAAAGAAGTGTTTTGACATATAGCTCCGGAGGGCTAATTCAAAAAATTAAAACGGTATTAAAGGTAACAACTTAATAATGAATGAAGACCATCTTAGTAATAGATGGTTTTTTTTATGGGTAAATCTTTAGTAATCTTATGGTTTACGACTTTTGGAGGAAATGTTTCGGATTCTGAATTATTTTTAGAAATAGTCTTCACAGTGCAGGTAATAATTGCTAAAATAGGTTGGTCTTGCTAAGGACTGAATTTTTAAAAATTTAATAATGTATCAGTGAAGAAGGTGAATGAATGAAAGTATTCCTAAAACTAAGTTGGTTTTTCAAAATGAGGAAAAAGCAATATATTATTGGAATATTAATGTTAGGATTAGTCGCCCTTTTGAATTTGATACCACCTAAAATGATTGGTTATGTTATTGATGAGATTGGGAATGGTGAGTTAACTCCGAATTCACTCACCAAATGGATAGCTATCATTGTCGTTACAGCAATACTAACCTATATCCTTCGGTACTATTGGCGTCGAATGATTTTTGGCTCTTCTAACTATTTAGCAAAGTTACTTAGGGAAAAGTTATTTCGACATTTTACTAAATTAAGTACATCTTTTTACCAACAACATAGGGTAGGAGACTTGATGGCTCATGCCACAAATGACATCGCAGCAGTCCAACAGACAGCCGGTGGTGGAGTTTTAACGCTATTTGATTCAGTTACGACAGGCGGGTTTGTTATATGCGCAATGGCTTTCACGATTGATTGGCGTTTAACTTTAATTGCCTTAATTCCGATGCCGTTAATGGCAATATCTACTAGTTATTATGGAAAGTTACTACATTCTAGGTTTCGAGAAGCACAAGCGGCATTTTCAGATTTAAATGATAAAACGCAGGAGAGTATTTCTGGTGTTAAAGTCATTAAAACTTTTGGACAGCAAAAGGAAGATACGACTGATTTTACACGTCTATCAAACGAAGTAGTGGCTAAAAATATGAAAGTTGCAAGAATCGATTCATTGTTTGATCCGACAATTAGCTTAATCGTTGGGTTCAGTTTTTTACTAAGTTTAGGGTTTGGCGCAAAGTTTATCTATGAAGGAACAATGTCGATTGGTGATTTGGTTGCATTTAATACTTACTTAGGGTTACTTGTTTGGCCAATGCTTGCATTTGGTATGCTTTTTAATATTATGGAGCGAGGCTCAGCCTCTTACGATCGAATTGAAGAACTCCTCTCTGTACCAATTGAAATTGAGGACAAAGAAAAAGCATTGGATCTTAAACCTAATGGGGACATTGAATTTAAGATTGAAGATTTCAAATATCCTGGAGATGAAACGAGTGCACTCTATGATGTTCAATTTTACTTAAAACGCGGAGAAACATTAGGGATTGTAGGGAAAACAGGTTCTGGAAAAACGACGATTTTAAAACTATTATTGCGTGAATTTGAAGGGTATAATGGAAAAATTAAATTTGGAAAACATTTCATAGACGATTATAAAAAAGCAAGATTGCGAGAATCAATTGGATATGTACCTCAAGATCATTTCTTATTTTCAACTTCAATTTATGAAAATATAGCATTCCAGAATCCAAATGAAAATCGTGAAATAGTAGAACGGAGTGCAAAGATAGCACAAATTCATGAGGATATTTTAAGATTCTCAGAAGGCTACCAAACAATAGTAGGGGAACGAGGTGTTTCCTTATCAGGTGGACAAAAACAAAGAATTTCAATTGCAAGGGCTTTAATGATGCATCCAGAGCTTTTAATTTTAGACGATTCGTTATCAGCTGTTGATGCAAAAACAGAAGAAGCGATACTTAAGGCATTGAAGGAAGCAAGGAAAAATTCAACCACAATTATCACATCCCATCGTCTAAGCGCGATTGAACATGCGCATTTAATCATCGTAATGGATCATGGAACGATTGTTGAAAAGGGTAGCCATGAAGAATTAATGTCACTTCAAGGTCGGTATTTTGAAATGTATCAACTACAGCAACTAGAACGATTAGTTGAAAAGGGAGGGGAATGAATTGAACAACAAGCTCACCTTTTCAAAAAAAGAACAAAGAACAATCATCTTAAGACTTTTAAGTTATTTAAGACCACATAAAAAGGCAGTTTTTTTCGCTTTATTTTTACTTATGCTCACTGTGCTTGGAGATGTGATTGGTCCTTATCTAATAAAGATTTTTCTTGATGAGCATGTAGCAAAGAATAATTTTGAGACAACTCCTCTTCTTCTTTTAACAGTTTCTTATTTTATCATACAGATACTAAATGTTTTCATTACTTATTTACAGCTTGTTAAGTTCCAAGAAATTGCATTAAAGATTATTCAACGTTTACGAATAGATGTTTTTACAAAAATCCATAAGCTCGGTATGCGATATTTTGACAAAACACCAGCTGGGTCAATTGTTTCTAGAGCGACAAATGATACTGAAGCCATCATGGAACTATTTGTTTCCGTATTAAGTTCGTTTATACAAGCTGCGTTTCTCATAATTGGAGTATATATCGCGATGTTCTTATTAAAACCATTACTTGCTTTATATGCCGTTATTTTATTACCATTAATCATGTTTGTAATCTATCTATATCGTAAATATAGCTCGGTTGTCTTTATGACAATGCGAGAAAAGTTAAGTCAGTTGAATGCGAAGTTAGCTGAGAGTTTATCTGGAATGGGAATTATCCAAACATTTCGTCAGGAGCAATGTTTTTCTGATGAATTTAGAAAGATAAATGAAGAGCATTATGTCGCAATGATGAACAATGTGAAATTAAACAGCCTTTTGCTTCGTCCAGTAATTGATTTAATATTTTTCACAGCAACTGTCATAATTTTAACTTTCTTTGGTGTAACATCCTTCCATAATACCGTTGAAGTCGGAGTGGTATATGCTTTTATAACATATGTTAATCGATTCTTTGAACCGATTAATAATGTTATGGAACGTTTATCTTTTTATCAACAAGCAATTGTTGCTGCATCGAGGGTATTTGCTTTATTAGATGATGAGGAAATAGAGCCTAATCAAAAAGAAACTAATGCATCCATCACAGAAGGATTGATTGAATTTAAAAATGTAACTTTTAGCTATGATGGTACATCAAACGTTCTAAAAAACATCTCCTTTACAGTAAATCCAGGGGAAACCGTCGCGTTAGTAGGTCATACAGGTAGCGGAAAAAGCTCGATTATTAATTTGTTAATGCGTTTTTATGAATTTGATCAAGGTGAAATTTTAATAGATGGCATTTCTATTAAATCCTTTAGTAAGAAGGAGTTGCGTAGCAAACTCGGATTGGTTTTACAGGACCCCTTCCTGTTTTATGGAACCATTGAAAGTAATATCAAATTATTTAATGAAAAGTTAACACTTGAAGGTGTAAAAGAAGCAGCAAAATTAGTTCAAGCCGATAAATTTATTGAACAACTACCTAGTCAATACGAACAAAGAGTATCTGAGCGTGGGTCTACTTTTTCTAGTGGTCAAAGACAATTGATTGCATTTGCTCGAACAGTCGCAACTAATCCAAAAATTTTAGTTCTTGATGAAGCTACGGCTTCAATTGATACGGAAACAGAGGTTGCCATTCAATCTTCCTTAGAAAAAATGAGAAAAGGTAGAACAACAATAGCTATAGCCCATCGCCTATCTACGATACAGGATGCAGAACAAATTTTAGTTTTACATCAAGGAGAAATTGTTGAGAGAGGAACCCATCAAGAGCTCCTTACGAAAAAGGGACTATATCATAAAATGTATCTGTTACAAAATGGAATTATTGAATAATTTGTAATGAAAAATGGATGTCCTATACATTGACATCCATTTCTTTTCGAATCCCTGAGAATATGTGCAAATCAAGAAGATAATTTACTTCAATGATTGCTAGTACTATAATTGGTCTAGTTTTAACCAAAAGAAGTAAAGTAGGAGGTAAAAAATGAATACAGATCGTAAAGGGATACTTTATGCAATTGCGGCATATGGTATATGGGGTGTTTTTCCGCTTTATTGGAAACTACTAGCGCATGTAGATAGTTTAGAAGTGTTAGTTTCTCGGGTTATTTGGTCCTTTGTTTTTACATTTGTCTTTATTCTACTAATTAAGCAAAGACATTTATTAATAGAAGATTTAAAATCCCTTTGGAAAAATAAGAAATTATTTATTTCTCTTTTAGGAGCATCGTTTGTAATCTCCTGTAATTGGTTTTTATATATTTTTGCAGTGAACAATAATCATGTTGTTGATGCAAGTTTAGGGTACTATATAAACCCATTAATAACCGTTTTGTTTGGCATGATTTTCTTTAAAGAAAAACTTTCTAAGTTACAAATTAGTGCCGTAATTGTTGCGTTTATAGGGGTGTTATCACTAACAATAGGATACGGGGAAGTTCCATGGATTGCTTTATTAATCGCATTTAGTTTTGCAACTTACAGTGCATTAAAAAAACAAATCACATTAAACGCAACTAGAGGGTTAGTTATAGAAACTTTAGTGATGCTTCCGATTGCACTGGTTTACTATATTTATATTATGTCAACTAACAAAATGTCTTTTTTACAAGTTAGTTGGCAAACAGATATACTTTTAATACTAGGGGGTATCGTTACGGCCATTCCACTTGTATTATTTGCGAAAGGTGCAAAGTTACTGCCACAGTATGTGATTGGGTTTATTCAATATATGACACCAACTATAGTACTCGTTTTAGGTATTGTCCTTTACCATGAGCCATTTTCAAAAACTGAATTACTATCGTTTATGTTTATTTGGCTATCCATTGTGATTTTTACATTCTCAACTATTATTGAGACAAAAAGAAGAGTTCAAATTAATAAGACTACTGCTGAAGTAGATTTGTAATGCGCCTAGGTTAAAAACTTATAAATTTCTTACAATTCTATGAAATGTGAAATTTTAAATGTAAGTCAAAGCAATATTTAAGAAAATTTGGTACGATATAGACATTAATTGTAAGGAGAGAAACACCATGAACACAGATGTTAATGTCTTTTTAGCGTTCGGTGCAGGCTTTTTAAGTTTTATATCCCCATGTACATTACCGCTATATCCAGCATTCCTATCTTATATAACAGGAATGAGTTACGATGAATTAAAAAATGAAAAAGGTATGTTGCAAAAGCGAGCTATTTTACATACGTTATTCTTTTTAATTGGATTTTCGATTATTTTTATTGCGATTGGATTTAGTGCCTCTTTAGCAAAAGAGTTTTTCCTTAATTATCAAGACTTAATTAGACAAATAGGCGCTATTTTAATCGTTATATTTGGGTTAATGATAGTTGGATTACTTCAAATTGATTTTTTAATGAAAGACCGAAAGTTTGAGTTTAAAAATAGACCATCTGGCTATTTGGGAACTTTATTAATTGGTATTGCTTTTGCAGCTGGTTGGACTCCTTGTACTGGGCCTATTCTTGCCTCCATCATTGCATTAGCTGGGACAAATCCTGAGTCCGGTCTATGGTATATGCTTGCTTATTATTTTGGATTTGCTATTCCATTTTTTGTCTTATCATTCTTTATCTCAAAACTTGGCTGGATTCGTAGACATAGCCAAAAAATCGTTAAATTTGGCGGTTATATTATGATTGCAGTCGGTATATTGTTGTTCTTTAATGGATTAGATTACATTATTCGTATTGTATCACCAATTTTTGGTGGATTTACTGGCTTTTAATAGTGGTATCATGAGGCCGTTAAAGTGAAAAACCTGCTAGTTTTTTTAGCAGGTTTTTTTATGCTTTTAACTAGTTTATTCCATGTCATTGTTATTTTTTACAAAAATCGAAGCATTATCATGATGCTTATTGTGGAAAAATAATTTTAAATAAGGTATTATCAATACGTTATTTATCTCCTTTTCGTTGGGGATATAAAGTAGAAATTCAGGTAATGATAGTACTATATGAGAGAGTTAAAGAGGGGGAAAGAATTATGTTAGCAAATATACCTTCTCAGTATTTTATAATTGGATCAACAGTAATGGCATTTTTAATGGGTACATTTGTAATGCTTGTACGTATCCGATCACAAAAGAAACCCGTTAATGCAAAAAAAATCTTAATACCTCCAATTGCTATGTCATCAGGGGGGCTAATGTTTCTTTTCGAACCATTTCGTGTAACACCACTTGAAATTTTAGAAGCGGTTGCAGTTGGGGTAGTTTTTTCAACGATACTCATTGCTACATCTAATTTTGAAGTGCGCGACGAAGAAATTTATATGAAACGTTCAAAGGCATTTTTCTTTATTTTAGCTAGTTTATTAATACTTCGAGTATTGATGAAAATTTACCTTTCAGATTCGATTGATGTTGCTCAACTTGGCGGAATGTTTTGGATATTAGCTTTTTCTATGCTTTGGCCATGGAGACTTGCCATGTTATTTCGTTATAAAAAAATTGAAAAAACAATCATTACGATTTAAACGAAAACGGGGCCTTCCTTTATTGAAGGTCCCGTTTAATTTGTTATGTATAAAATGTTACTCAAAATACTGTTCATAAGGAGTAACATCAATATTTAACTCATCTAATTTTTTTCTTAAAAATTTGTGATCCCGTTTTGGAGTTGCTTGAATGTATCCACGAATAAGAATGTCATGTGTAATTGATTTTGCCTTTTCTTTTAAAGCAATTTCTCCGATTTTTCCAGCTATTTTTTCTTTGGCGACTTGACGAAATAAGTCTGGGACAGGTGATACTAATTCATTCAGCAATAGTCTTGAGTCTTCTGCCCATAAATGAATTGTTTTATCTAAATAATAGTTTTGCCAATCTAAATCTGACTTCCCATCATTTTTTGGTAATGCCTTTAAAAATTTGCGGAACATGAAGTATCCACCAATCCCCATTAGTGTTATCAACACAAATACCCAAAATACGATAAACCATAAAAACCAGCCTTCTAAGTTGTTCAAACTGATCACCTCTTTAGTTTCACTATTCCTTATTATAAAAGGAACTGGAAAAGTTTTCACTCCTAATGTCTCTTTTTCTAAATAAAAGAGATATGTAATTAGTGAAAGGAGGTGATCAACATGGCAGCATTCAATTTTGACAATGCATCATTAAAACTATCTTTTCAAACAGGCGTAGATCAATCAGGAAAAGCAATTGTTTCAGCAAAAACGTATCGTAATCTCCGTAATAACCTTGATGCTTCTCAAGTGTTAGCAGTGGTACAAGCAATAGCGAGTCTTTCAAGCTATGACTTGTTATACGCAGAAAAAGTTCAAACAGAAACAATTGAAGTGTAAGACGAAAGAAAGGGGAGAATTAAATGACGCAAGTTTTAGAAATGAAATTTGACACAGCAAATGGCAAAACGTTGACATTAACTGTAAATGAACCGAAAGAAAATGTGTCTGCCATGGAAGTTGAAAATGCAATGCGAACGATTATTACTTCAAATATCTTTCATTACAATGGCAATAGTCTAGTGGCAATCAACCAAGCAAGACTTGTTGGTCGTACGGTTTCTAATTTTGAAATTATAAACAATAATTAGGAATGAAAGAGTTACCGACAAAATTCATGACAAGATTTTAGAGTGTAGACAAAGTCGATATTCGACTTTGTCTACATGTTTTTATAGCAAAAAATAGGGGGGATATTGATGGACGAATGGGTTCGTTTTAGTCAAGAAATTGGTTTTCCAATTGTGGTATCTTTTTATTTACTATACCGCATTGAAACAAAACTTGAAGCAATTCATACCGCACTCGTATCAATAAATCATCAACCATAATCTCGAAAAGTTGGAATATTTTCATATTTATGCTCAAAGAATCAAAACATTGGTTGTTTGTTTACTTGTATTTCGATAAGATTAAAAAAGGATTAGAGGAGTTGAGTAAATGAAAAAGAAATTAATTGGTCTTATCGGGATACTTGTACTTTCTGTCATCTTAAGTAGTTGTAGCAATTATAAATTTAAAGCAGAGACAGAATATGAAATTGAGGATTTCACAGTAACTAATCATAAAGGGGAAGAAGTCACACTCGGTAGCTTAAAAGGAAAGCCTTGGTTAGCCATGTTTATTTTCACAAATTGTACTACCGTTTGTCAGCCAATGACTTTTAATATGAATGAGATTCAGAAGGAACTTGAAAAAAATGGTGTGAAGGACTACAACATCGTTGGGTTCTCTGTAGACCCTGCAAATGACACACCAGAAGTACTTTCAGAGTATTTAAGTCATTTTACGGTTGAAGATGAATCCAAGTGGAATCTAGTAACAGGATATGATCAAAAGTGGATTGAACAATTTGCATTAAATTCATTTAAATCAATCGTTAAAATGCCTACTGAAGGTGACCAAGTAGTCCATGGTTCCTCGATTTATTTAGTTGATGAAAATGGGATTGCAGTAAAAAACTATCCGGGATCTGCTGATGTTCCAATTGATACAATTGCAATTGATATGGAAACGTTAATCGAAGAACGTTTAGGAAAATAACAAAGTTTAAAAGCTAGACTACTTATGAGTCTGGCTTTTTTTATTGGAAAAATTCTTTTTTCACAGAATAAATTAAGGGATTTCGTAGAAAATAAACAAGTCAAATGTTGATAGGAGGAAAGTAAATAAATGAAAACAGTTAAAGATATTATGACGAAAGATATTAAGGTGTGTACTCCACATGATTCTGTTACTGCCGCTGCTAAAATTATGCGTGAATTTGAGTGTGGTTCGGTACCAGTATGTGAAAATAACAAAGTAGTAGGTATTATTACAGACCGTGATATTGTGATTAATGTTGTAGCCGATGGAAAAGATACTAACTCTGTACATTGTCATGACTGCATGACATCTGATGTTGTAACGTGTTCGTCAGATACAGATATTCACGAATGTGCACGTATCATGTCTCAACACCAAATCCGACGTATTCCGGTTGTGGAAAATGAAAATATCATAGGAATTATTGCAATTGGTGACTTAGCAAAAGAAAATATTTATATAAACGAAGCAGGACAAGCTTTGAGCGATATTTCGGAACACTCACAATTTGATCATTAATTCGAAAAAATAGTGAATTTTTGGTTGTGTCCTACAAAAGAAAAAATATCAAATTTCTCTGTGAGAAATTTGATATTTTTTGTTTGATCATAATTTGTAATAAAAGCGGATTAGAATTCTTTTCTCAATTGGTCGAATACTTGTTTAAGGTCTGCAATAATGTCTTCTGCTTCTTCAACGCCCACTGAGAAACGAAGTAAACGATTATCTACTCCTCGTGCTATACGCTCTTCATAAGGAATATCTGCGTGTGTTTGAGTAGCAGGGTAAGTAATGAAACTCTCCACACCACCTAAACTTTCAGCAAATGTGATTAATTGAATTCTTTGAAGGAATGGATTAACCATTTCTTCTTGTTTTACTCGGAATGAAAGCATGCCGCCTTTACCTGTATACAAAACATCTGTAACAAGTGGCTCAGACTCTAAATAAGCCGCTACTTTTTTTCCATTCGCATCATGTTGTTTTAAACGAAGATGCATTGTTTTTAACCCGCGAATAACTAACCAACTATCCATAGGGGAAAGTACTAGTCCCATACCATTATGTGCAAAAGCTAGTTTCTCGCATAGTTCTTGCCCTTTAGCAACTACAAGTCCTGCAAGAACATCATTATGTCCCGCAATATACTTTGTTGCACTATGTAATACAATATCGGCACCATGTTCAATTGGACGTTGGAAGTATGGTGTATAGAACGTATTGTCAACAATAAATAATAGATTATGTTTAGAACAAAGCTGTGCAAATTTGTCTAAATCGAATTCGATCATTAATGGATTTGTTGGAGTTTCTAAGAAAATAGCTTTTGTATTTTCATTAACAAGTCCATCAATTTCATCAAAAGATGCGAAATAGACAGGGTTAATATTATAAGTTTCACTAAATGTTTTTAATAATCGATATGTACCTCCATAAATATCATCTGGTACGATTATTTCATCTCCTGGTTTGAAAAGGGATAAGATGAGTTGTACAGCAGCCATTCCAGAACTACATGCAAAACCAGCATCACCATTTTCTAAATCAGCAATCCCTTTTTCTAAAATTTCACGAGTTGGGTTTTTCGTACGTGTATAATCGTACCCAGTTGATTGCCCGATACCAGCATGCTTATATGCAGTTGACATATAAATTGGAGGATTAACTGCTCCTGTTTTTGGGTCACTTAAGTTACCTAATTGAACTAGTTTAGTTTCAATTGAACGTTTTGTCACTTTACTCACTCTTTCCTTATGAAAATACATTCTACTAAATATTAAGATAAATCAATTTTTATTGACTATTTATACAATTTATCATGATAAATTATTGAAAACAATACTCTTATGTTGATTTATTGATTTAAGCGGATAACTTCAATAAATGCAAATAAAAAAGGTGCTAACTAAATTTGTTAGACACCAAAATTTCTCTATTGTTTTTTTAGTAAATCTCTAATTTCTTTTAATAACTCTTCTTTAGTATCTAATTCCGGAGCTTGAGGTTCTTCAACAACTTCATTTTTCTTTCTGACATTAATTTTTGTAATCACACGAAGTGCGATGAAGATTGAAAAAGCGATAATTAAAAAGTCGATAATCGATTGTATAAATACACCTAATTTAACTTGAGCGTCACCTGAACCAAACTTAAAACTCTCAGTTAAGTCCACACCGCCAGTTAACATACCAACGATTGGCATAATGATATTTTCAACTAAAGATGTAACAATTTTTCCAAAGGCACCGCCGATTACAACCCCGATAGCTAAATCAAGGATGTTTCCCTTCATTGCAAATTCTTTAAATTCTTTCCACATGTTTGCATCTCCTTGCATTTTCATATTTTTTTAGTATAAAATGGTATTCTCAAAGAATCTATATTTCTCTTCAAAAAAATATACAAATATGTCTTTAGTCGTATAAATTTGTTCAAGAAATATTAATGGATGTGTTATATGGTCATTAATAAATATCATAATAAGAAAAAGAATAAAAAACCTATTATTAGTCCAGGTATAAAATTACTTTTAATCATCCTATTAATTCCGATTTCCATATCGGTTTACACGCTTGTTATTCTTACATGGCATCACATTAGTAGCTTGCCCATATTTCAAAATCTCTCGCAAAGTGAAGTTGAAAAATTGCAAGCAGACTTTGATTTACAAATTCCAGAAGAATATATTCCAATTTATGTTTCGGCAGCCGAAGATTACAATATTCCATGGACATTGCTAGCTGCTCACCATCGTGTGGAAACACGATTTTCAACTATGGAATCTCTCGTTTCTCCTGTCGGTGCAGAAGGACATATGCAATTTATGCCTTGTACATTTGTAGGGTGGAGTCATCCGTCTTGTAATGGTTTGGGACAAGGTGACATCCCTGACTCTGAAAAAACAGACCCTAAAATCATCAATAGATATGGTGGATATGGAGTGGATGCAAATGGGGATGGGGTTGCGGATCCCTTTGATATCGAAGATGCTATTTATAGCGCGGCGAATTATTTATCAAAATCAGGAGCATCGGAAGGGAATTTGAAAAAAGCAATTTTCAATTATAATCATAACGAGCAATATGTAGACGATATTCTACGCTATTATAATCAGTACGAAGCATTGAGTGATGATTTGCTTCAAACTGTTTTTTATGAACAATAAAAAGAGGCTGGGCCATAAGTGAAAAACTTAAAGAAATACCCAAAACGTAATAATAAAAAATTGATACTTTGAAAATTGATTGGAATGGAGGGTCGACTCCTGCGGGAACAGCACGAGCCTGAG
>Ga0182742_1000997_pt1 | contig 38821 bp, 48 predicted proteins | sample eDN5th37CBELigMG_FD_128880 | JGI IMG/M metagenome (GOLD analysis project Ga0182742, IMG submission 128880) | Enriched Miracle-Growth compost microbial communities from Emeryville, California, USA - eDNA 5th pass 37_C BE-Lig MG (version 2)... ... | reverse complement strand
TGTTCTCCAACTCTTCGCGCGTCATCAGGAAACGGTCTTCGGTGGGGCGCTGTATCGTATAGCCTAGCGCGCCGATGCCGCGCGGAATGATCGAGACTTTGTGGACCGGATCGACGCCGGGCAGCGCCATGGCCACCAGCGCATGCCCCATCTCGTGATAGGCGACGATCTCGCGTTCCTTCGGATTAAGCAGCCGGTTCCGCTTCTCAAGGCCGGCGACGATACGCTCGACGGCGTTATTGAAATCCTCCATCGTCACGGCATCCGCCTTACGGCGGGTGGCAAGCAGCGTGGCTTCGTTGACAAGATTGGCGAGGTCGGCTCCCGTGAAGCCGGGGGTTAGCGCCGCGATTTTTTCCGGTTCGGCGTCCGGCGCAAGCTTCGCCTTCTTCAAGTGCACGTTCAGGATTTGCACGCGGCCGTGTTTGTCCGGCCGGTCGACGAGAACCTGCCGGTCGAAACGACCCGCGCGCAGCAAAGCCGGGTCTAGGATTTCTGGGCGGTTGGTTGCTGCGAGCAGAACAAGGCCCGTGGATGAATCAAAGCCGTCCAACTCGACAAGAAGCTGGTTCAGCGTCTGCTCCTTTTCGTCATGCCCGCCTGCCATCGGGCCGATGCCGCGTGCGCGGCCGAGCGCATCGAGCTCGTCAATGAAGATGATGGCGGGCGCCTTGGCACGTGCCTGCTCGAAGAGATCGCGCACACGCGCGGCGCCGACGCCGACGAACATCTCGACGAATTCCGAACCCGAGATAGAGAAGAACGGCACGCCCGCTTCGCCGGCGACGGCTTTTGCAAGCAGTGTCTTGCCGGTGCCGGGCGGACCGACGAGCAGAATGCCCTTCGGCATACGCCCCCCTAGCCGTCCATAGCCGTCCGGGTCTTTGAGGAAGTCGACAATCTCCTTGAGTTCGTCCTTGGCCTCGTCGACGCCGGCGACGTCTTTGAAGGTTACGCCGGTGTCGGACTGGACATAGACCTTGGCCTTGGATTTGCCGATCTGCATGAGACCACCCCCCAATCCTCCGGCACCCATCCTCCGGAGCATGAACATCCAGACGCCGACGAACAGCGCGACCGGGACGATCCACGACAGAAGATCGCGCAGGAATGTACTCTCGATCTGCCCGGTGACGACGACATCCCGCTCCAGGAGCTGACGCGCCAGATCCGGCTCTACTCGCGTGGTGATGAACATTTGGCGGCCGTCGACCGGCTCCTTAAATGTTCCCTGGATGAAGCGGTCCGATACCGCCACTTCCGCAATCACGCCCTCGTCGAGATAGGTCTCAAACTGACTGTAGGGAATCTGCACGACCTGCGTGACGGTCGTGAACACATACTGGAAGAGCATGAAGATGAAAAGCGCTGCAATCCAGTAGCCGATATTGAACTGGGTCTTCTTGTTCATCTCCGTGACAATCCCCTCGAAAGAACGGCGATTGTTTGACTGATGCCTACGGCCGGTGGCTTCCCTGCAGGCGGAGAATACTGGCCCGGCACGAAGCCGGGCCAGTGAATGGCTCAAGCGGTCGAATATGGCCGCCCCGGCGTCGACCAAAGACTGCTGGCGGCAACGAACGCGATCACCAGACCCGCCACGACATGCGCAATAGTCGCTGCGTCGAGGTGTGCAAAGCTCAGCAACCACGGGGCAATGATCGCCCACAGGCCGAGCCCAAGATTTGTCCATTCTTCGAGCTCATAGAACGCAACCAGCGCGATGCTGGCGATGATCGCGACGGCTGCGCCAACAATCCAGGCGTTCCAGGCCGCATACGGCTCAGCCGTATAGCCGAGATACCACGGACTAAGCGCAAGACCCAGGCCGACGATGATGTTGATGACATCGAAAGCCGACCGATTTTCGAAGTACTTCAGCATCCTATCCTCCTTATTGTCCGGTTTGTTGCTCGTCAGTGGATCGTCCCGGCGTGATCCGGGACGTCAGAATGACCGATGCGAAGCCGATCCCTGCCGGGATCAATCCGCAGCGGTCGCCGCTGCCCGACACGGAAGGGCGCAAGTTCCTCATCCGTGAAGGCGCCGGCGGCGATCTCGTGAAGTGCGAGGTCCTGTGCCGGCAGGTCTCTCCTGTCGATTCGAGGCTCCTTTCCGGCTTTCAGTGCGCGGCTGCGCATGGCGGCAGCCAGCGTCAGCGCAAATCTGTCAGGCAGGACCTGCTGGCTATCGAAAACAACAAAAGGGTCCATGATCCACCTCATGCCGCTTCTTTCCGCGACTGGTTCTCCGACACGTCGCGCTCGAGAGCGAGCAGGGCCTGCTCCACTTCGTCGAGCCTGGAGGGCCGTCCGTTTTCGGGCATGCCTTCGTTGGTCGCCTGATCGATCAGGTATTCGGTGTAGGCCCAGTTCATGAGAATCGAGCGTTTCGCGTCCAGCGACAAAGTACGATCGCTGACTATTTTCATAGGCGCAGCCCAGTTCGCGGATCCGTCGGGATCGTTGCGGTTGGCGGCACCGATCATGGCGCGGCCATAAGTTTCCGAAAGCCGCGACAGGCCCAGCCGATCCAGTGTCGAATCCGAGAACGTGCGGCTTGCCCGCCTGTCATCGTCCGTCTCGTTTTTCCTGTCCTGCTCCATTGTCTGAACCCTGTATTGAAGACCCTGACGTTCGGCATAGCGAACAGCCTGGTCGAGTGTCGGGAAGCACAACTCGACCTGCTGCAAGGTATCCTTGCTTCCGGTGTAGCCCATCAGCGGCTCTATGAAGGACGCGCTGCGGGCCTCGAACACCAGCTTCCAGCCGTTCCGCGCAGGCGCCGATGTGGTTGCGGAGCGCGATGGCCTGAAAATACGCGCGACCGCGTCGTCGGGAAATACAGACCGCCCCATGCCCAGCGGCGTCCGCCGGTTGTCGTTGGCTCTTGTGTGGCGACGATGAGCATTTGTGTTGCCGCCGGGCTTGTCGTTGACTTCCATCTCCATAGTCATGCCTCCATCCGTTGGCGACGGACCTGACCGGCGGCGGGAGCCGCCGGTCAGGTTGCCGTGCGTCAGCTGTTGATGGCGATACGCCTGACCTGCGACTGCGCCTTCTCGGTCTTGGGAAGGACGAGGTTGAGCACGCCATTCTTGAACCTAGCGTCGATCTTGTCCTCGACGATTTCCGTGCCGACCGGAATGCGACGCTCGAAGCGACCGTAGATCCGTTCGGAGAACTGCTTCTCCTTGTCTTCGGTTTCGGAGCGCTTCTCGCCGCGCAGCGTCAGCACGCCATCATCAAGCAGGACTTCGATGTCCTTTTCCTCGAGACCGGGCACCTCGGCGGTTATGCGGATCTCCTTGTCGGTCTCGGAGATTTCAACGCTCGGCCATCCTGCTCCGAATCCGGACAGAGCGCCAAGAGCCGGCAGGTTTCGGTCAAAGGAACGAAAGACATCATCGAACAGCCGGTTCACTTCGCGATGCAGCGACAGGAACGGGTTACGCTCGTCCTCACGATAGACGGTGGGAGCCTGGCTGGTGCTCGTGTTGCGGCCCCATGGAATAAGGTCACGTACGTTCATGGTCATTCTCCTTTCTGTTCTCGATTGTGCACAGCTTTGCCGTTGGCGCCGGGCGGATGCCCGGCGCCTCGTGATCGCTTGTTGATCGTCGAATCAGGCTGCGATCTTCTCGGCGGTGTGCGTGTTGGCTTCGATCCGCGCCGGTGTGGCTTCGCTGGTGATCTCGATCCGGCGCGGCTTCATCTCTTCGGGGATTTCGCGCTTGAGTTCGATGGTCAGCAGCCCATTGACCAAGCTCGCGTTCTCAACCCGCACATGGTCGGCCAACTGGAAGCGGCGCTGGAACGAACGCCCGGCAATGCCGCGGTGGAGATACTCGACATTGTCGTCACCCGACTTCTGGCCGGCGACGATCAGCAGGTTCTGCTCCTGCGTAATCGTCAACTCGTCCTGGCTGAAGCCGGCCACCGCCATGGTGATGCGGTAGTCGTCCTCGCCAAGCCGGGCGATGTCATAGGGAGGCCAGTTGTCGATGCTCTCTACGCGGTTTGCGGCTTCGAGCGCGTGCAGCATTCGGTCGAAGCCAACGCTCGACCGGAACAGGGGAGTAAAATCGAAAGTCGTGGTTCTCATAGCCACATCCTCCTTGAAGCAACATGGGTACAAGATGGTCCGGTTCACCCGGGCGCCACCCCTTTTTTGGCAGCGGCGCAGGATCGATCTGGTTGCGCGGTTTTTCGGTTTCAAGAGGTTGGCAAGGAAAAAATTCCCTGCTCGATTTCAATGGGTTCAGGGTTGGGAGCCCAGCCTGACTTTTTTCTTTCGATCTCGGAAGACATGCGGGAAAGACCTATGGTGGATCATTTCCGTTCCGGGCCCGGTCGATCACGATCTGGCGGCGAGCCTGATCGCCACCGGGCCGGCATCGAGGATTTACGGGAAGCCTGGTAACTGGTTGAAAAATGACAAAGCCCTGATCGGCGCGGGACGCCCCTGCCGGATACGAGCACTCCTGCGTTGATCTATCTATTCGGACCGCAGGATCAGCCTGACTGTGGCCGGCCTCCGTCGATCAGTGAATGGATATGATCCCATCGACCGCCTTCCACTCGGAAGGCTGGATTAACCGATGGTGGGCGATGCTCACCGAGTGCAGCGCGCCCTCCAACGTCTCGGTCCAGTAGTCAAGAAAGCCCCTCAATTCAGGAAACCCAGGCGCCAGATCGTAGTCCTGCCAGACATAGACCTGCAGCAAGCTCGGGTGATCCGGCAAGTGATAGTGGATCTCTGCCGTGGTCAGGCCGTAGCCATCCATCTGCATGCGAAATTCGCGACTGACGATTGCTGCCATTGCTTACTCCTTCTATGCGTCCAGCCTTTCCCTTTCGCCCGCCGAATGCCGGACAACTCGCTCGCGATCGCTCGCATCCCGGTCGAGCCGGCGCAGCGCATCCATGATGTCGTCGAAGGCCACCGGCTTCTGCGCGCCCGGCGGCTGACGCAAGGCAGGCATCGAATCCACCGCACAGGCATCTGACGCCCATGACGACAGGATGGCGCGCTTCTCGCCTCGGTCGAGCGTGGCGTCACGCAGTACGTCGTCGGGATGCCGGTAGTGGCGGGCCGGCGAGAGCAGCCGGTCGAGCGCGATGTCGTCGGCCTGCGGCGCGAGCGAGGGAATGATCGTCGAAAAAGCGGTTCGGCCCATCGTATTCCTCCTTCCGTTGTTGCCGTTCCGGAACCCCATGTCGATCAAGTTTCGACCCCTTAAATCCGAGGCGACGATCGTGAGATTTTGTTCGATCGGTAGGAAAATTCAAGTCCTGTCGCGACCAAGTGGGCGCGACTTTAGCTCATGATTCCATGGCACTAGCAGCTGGTTCCGGCGAGTGCCAAAATTTTTGCCTTTCCCTCTTGAAATCGAAAAACGCCAAAACCAGATCGCTATGCGCGCGACGCCGACAAGGGTTGCGCGGCCCCGCTCTGGTCCTCCCGGATCGGCGCGGAGGGATCTCTCAAAATCTGTTTGTCCTTGAGGAGAACGATATGACGTTCCGTCCATTACATGACCGTATCCTGGTTCGCCGCATCGAAGCCGACGAGAAAACCGCGGGTGGTATCATCATCCCCGACACCGCCAAGGAAAAGCCGAGCGAAGGCGAAGTCATCGCCGTTGGCCCGGGTGCGCGCGACGATGCGGGCAAGATCATTGAACTCGACGTCAAGGTCGGCGACCGCATCCTGTTCGGCAAGTGGTCCGGCACCGAGATCCGGCTCAACGGCGAAGACCTGCTCATCATGAAGGAAAGCGACGTGATGGGCGTCATCGAACAGCCCGCCACGCTGAAGAAGGCCGCCTGACGGATTCGTCGACCATTAACCAGTCCCACCAACCAGTCAACGAAAGCTGCCTATTGAAGGAGTGATCCAATGGCTGCCAAGGAAGTCAAGTTCAACACCGAAGCCCGCGAGAAGATGCTGCGCGGCGTCGATATTCTCGCCAACGCCGTCAAGGTGACGCTGGGTCCCAAGGGCCGCAACGTTGTCATCGACAAGTCGTTCGGCGCGCCGCGCATCACCAAGGATGGCGTTTCGGTCGCCAAGGAGATCGAGCTTGAGGACAAGTTCGAGAACATGGGCGCCCAGATGGTGCGCGAGGTCGCCTCGAAGACCAATGATCTCGCCGGCGACGGCACCACGACCGCGACCGTCCTCGCCCAAGCCATCGTCAAGGAAGGCGCGAAGGCGGTGGCGTCGGGCATGAACCCGATGGACCTGAAGCGCGGCATCGACAAGGCGGTCGACGCCGTGGTGGCCGAGCTTAAGGCCAACGCGCGCAATATCTCGAAGAACGACGAGATCGCGCAGGTTGGCACCATCTCGGCCAATGGCGATGCCGAGATCGGCCGCTTCCTCGCCGAAGCCATGCAAAAGGTCGGAAACGAGGGCGTCATCACCGTCGAGGAGGCCAAGACCGCCGAGACCGAGTTGGAAGTGGTCGAAGGCATGCAGTTCGACCGCGGTTATCTCAGCCCCTACTTCATCACCAATCAGGACAAGATGCGGGTCGAGTTCGAGGACCCCTATGTCCTGATCCATGAAAAGAAGCTCTCCAACCTTCAGGCCATGCTTCCCGTGCTCGAAGCGGTCGTCCAGTCCGGCAAGCCGCTTGTCATCATCGCCGAGGACGTCGAGGGTGAGGCTCTGGCCACGCTCGTCGTCAACCGTCTGCGGGGTGGTTTGAAGGTCGCGGCTGTCAAAGCACCGGGCTTCGGCGACCGCCGCAAGGCCATGCTGGAGGACATCGCCATCCTAACCGGCGGCACCGCGATCAGCGAGGATCTCGGCATCAAGCTGGAGAACGTCACGCTTGAGATGCTCGGCCGGGCCAAGAAGGTCGTCATCGAGAAGGAGAACACCACCATCGTCGATGGCGCCGGTTCAAAGGCCGAGATCGAGGGCCGCGTGAAGCAGATCAAGACCCAGATCGAAGAGACCACTTCCGACTACGACCGCGAGAAGCTTCAGGAGCGTCTCGCCAAGCTCGCCGGCGGCGTGGCCGTCATCCGCGTCGGCGGCGCGACCGAGGTCGAGGTCAAGGAGAAGAAGGACCGCGTCGACGACGCGTTGCATGCCACCCGCGCGGCGGTCGAGGAAGGCATTCTGCCCGGTGGCGGCGTGGCGCTGCTGCGGGCGCAGAAGGCGCTGGACAACGTTCAGGTGGACAACACCGACCAGAAGCACGGAGTCGAGATCGTGCGCCGGGCCATTGAGGCGCCCGTGCGCCAGATCGCCGAGAACGCGGGCGCGGAAGGTTCGATCATCGTCGGCAAGCTGCGCGAAAAGACCGACTTCGCATTCGGCTGGAACGCCCAGACCGACGAATATGGCGACCTGTTCGCGCAGGGCGTGATCGATCCTGCCAAGGTGGTACGCACTGCCTTGCAAGATGCGGCGTCCGTCGCCGGCCTGCTGGTGACCACCGAGGCGATGATCGCGGAGAAGCCGAAGAAGGAAACGGCCCCGGCGATGCCCGCCGGCGGCATGGACTTCTGAGGATCTGGCGCTGAAAGTGACCGCTCCCGTATCAGGAGCGGTCAGGAGCAAAGCATAGATCGGAGACTGACATGAGCCTCATGCCAGACTTTGACCATGTACCTGTGCCGCATCATCCGCCGTCCGAGTTCCTGTCGCACGATGCGGAGGCGCGCACGGCATTGGCCCCGCTGATCGAAACCCTGCTCGACAGGCTCGTGATGGCTGGATGGGATCGGCGCACGGCGGCCTCCGCGCTGATGTTCCAGGCGGCGGCGCAGGTGTCGGCCCTCTCGCGAGACGGCCGGCCACAATGATCCAGGAACCTCGCCTCCGGGCGGGGTTCATTTCCAATCGAACCAGACGCGCGAAGGACCGGCGGCGGAAGATCTCTTCCGGCACGACGGGATCGTCGCATCCAACACGAAGGAAAAATATCGGGAGATCGACAATGTTCATCGGCCTGCCTCGCGCCCCGCAGATTGTCGCCATCCTTGTCACGTGCCTTGCATTGTCATTTTCCGGTGGCGCCGTGCAGCCCGCTGCCGCACAGGATGTGGCATCCGGCGGGCATGTCGAGCGTTCATTGCCTGACGTGCTGGAGGAGATCACACCCGCGGTGGTCAACATCGCGGTCACCTCCCGCGCACCTGCCGAAACCAACCCGCTCTTCAACGATCCCTATTTCCGCCGCTTCTTCGACCTGCCGCAGATGCCACAGCAAAGGCCCCGCATGAGCGCTGGGTCCGGCGTCATCGTCGACGCGGACAAGGGTTACATTCTCACCAACCACCATGTCGTCGACGGCGCGAGCGAGATCGCCGTCACGCTGAAGGATCGCCGCCGCTTCACTGCCGAACTGGTCGGCAGCGACAAGGCGACCGACATCGCTTTGCTCAGGGTCGATGCGTCCAACCTGACCGCCCTGCGGCTGGGCGATCCGTCGCGTCTGCGCGTCGGCGACAGCGTGGTCGCCATCGGCAATCCGTTCGGGCTCGGCCAGACCGTTACCTCCGGCATCGTCAGCGCGCTGAGCCGTAGTGGGCTGAACGTCGAAGGCTATGAAGACTTCATCCAGACCGACGCTTCCATCAATCCCGGCAATTCGGGCGGCGCGCTGGTGACGGCGGACGGCCAGCTTGTCGGCATCAACACCGCGATCATCGCGCCGGCCGGCGGCAATGTCGGCATCGGCTTCGCCGTTCCCATCGACATGGCATCGGCGGTGATGACGCAGCTAATTGAGCATGGCGAGGTCCGGCGCGGACGCATCGGCGTCTCGATCCAGGACCTGACCCCCGACCTTGCCGAGGCTCTGGGCATCGATGCCAGTTTTGGCGCGGTCGTCGCCAGCGTCGAGGATCGCTCGCCCGCAGCACAGGCCGGCATTCAGGCCGGTGACATCATCATTGCCGCCGACGGGCGCGAGATCTCGGGTTCGGCCGATTTGCGCAACCGCATCGGCCTGTCGCCTGCGGGCTCGAGGGTGGAGATCGCCTATCTGCGCGATGGCGCCCGGCGGACGGCGACTCTGACCGTGAATGGCGAATCGAGTCCCTCGCGCGCCTCTGCGAGAGCCATGCCCGACCGTCTGGCTGGTGCAGATTTCCAGGATGCGTCCGGCAACGTGCTGGTCGCCAACGTGGCTCCGGGCAGTCCTGCCGCACAGGCCGGTCTGCGCACCGGCGACGTCATCGTCGCCGTCAACCGCCGGCCAGTCGGGACCGTGGCCGAACTGACGCGGCTGCTCGGCGAAACGCGCGGCACCATCGCGCTCGATCTCTTCCGGGGAGGGGCGCGGCTCCTGCTCGTCGTTCGTTAGGACGCGCCTTCCGCTTTGCTGACTGTTCGTTGTGAATACGGGAGAACATGATGAGGACATTCACCACAACATTGATGGCAGCCGCGCTCGGCGCAATGCTGATGGCGCCGCTGCCGCTTGGCGCACAGGAAACCACTGCGGCGCAGCAATCCGCCGAACTCAGCGGCTTCTGGCTGACGACGTCCTGGCCAGAGATGACCATCAAGCCGGGCGAAACGCAGTCGGTTTCGCTGTCGCTGCGCAATGAAAAGCTGCCGCCCCAGCGCGCCACGATCGAAGTGTCGGGCGTGCCGGAAGGCTGGGCGTGGTCGCTGAAAGGCGGCGGCCGGGAGGTGACGGCAGCGATCGTCTCGCCGGATTCGACCGAGCGGCTGACGCTCGAACTCACCCCTCCGGAAGACGCTTCCACCGACGGCGACCACGCAATCGAGGTCCGCGCCCGCACCGCAACAGAGACGGTGACCTTGCCGCTTGTGGTGCGCCTGTCGGAAACCGAGGAGGCCGCCTCCGGCCTTTCGCTTGAGCCGGAATTGCCTGCTTTACGCGGCACCGCGCGCTCGACCTTCTCCTTCAAGATCAAGGTGAAGAACGAAGGCGCGGAAGACGGGCTGTTCAATCTGACAGCCAGCGTGCCGGCCGGCTTCCAGACACGCTTCAAGAAGGGTTATGGCTCGGAAGAGATCACCGGCCTGCCCATCGCCGCCGGCGCGTCCGAGACAGTCACGATGGAGGTGATCCCATCGCGTGGGGTCGCGGCCGGGCGCTATGAAGCCGGATTCGAGGTTTCCGGCGAAGGGCTCTCCGGAACCACGCAGCTCAGCCTCGACGTAACGGGCGAACCGCAGGTCGCCATCGTCGGCCCGCTGGAGCGCCTGTCTGGCGAGGCGGTGGCCGGCAGAGAGTCGAGCTTCACCTTCACGCTCGTCAACACCGGAACTGCTCCCGCGACCGATCTGCAGCTTTCCGCCACGCCGCCCTCCGGCTGGACCGTCGAGTTCGAGCCGCAGGACGTGGCCCAGATCGCGCCGAACTCGACCGGCGAGGTCAATGTAAAACTCACCCCGTCTGAACAGGCGATCGCCGGCGATTACATGGTGTCGGTGCGGGCCTCCAACGACACCATCTCCGAAAGCGTGCAGTTCCGCGTCACGGTCAGGACCTCGACGATGTGGGGCGCTGTAGGGCTTGGCGTGATCGCCGTCGCCGCGCTGGTGCTGGGCGGCGCAGTAATGAGGTACGGGCGGCGATGAGCACGGTCGTTCTCGAAGCGAAGGGCCTCGCCAAGCGCTATGGCGACGCGGTGGCCGTGGCCGGCATCGACCTTTCCGTCAACCAGGGCGAGGTGATCGGCCTGCTCGGTCCCAACGGCGCGGGCAAGACCACGACGATCCTGATGCTGCTCGGCCTCACGGAAGCGAGCGAGGGAAGCGTCAGCATCCTCGGCAAGGACCCGCTGCGCCGGCCGCTGGAGGTCAAGCGCGAGGTCGGCTACCTGCCGGACGCAGTCGGCTTCTATGATACGATGTCCGGCCGAGAGAACCTCGCCTATACGGCGAAGCTCGCCGGCATGTCTCGCGACCTCGCCAGGGAGCGCATTGCCGCCGCGCTGGAAAAGGTGCGGCTCAGCGATGCCGCCGACCGGCCGGTCGCCACCTATTCGCGGGGCATGCGCCAGCGCCTCGGCATCGCCGAATTGCTGATGCGCGATTGCAAGGTGGCGATCCTCGACGAGCCGACCTCGGGCCTCGATCCGCAATCGACGCAGGAACTGCTCGACCTCATCCTCGACCTGTCGCGCGGCGGCATGACCATCCTGCTGTCCTCGCATATGCTCGACGTGGTGCAGTCGATATGCAGCCGCGTGGCGCTGTTCAACAAGGGGCGCATCGGCTTCTTCGGCACCATCGAGGAACTGGCGGCGAAGATCGGACGCGGTTCCTTCGTCATCGACGTTGAGGCCGATGGTATCGATCTCGGCCAACTCGCGGGCAAGACCGACGGCGTGACGTCGGTTGCAGCCGCCTCCCACGGCCTCTGGCAGGTCGAGGCGACGCGCGATGTGCGGTCCGATCTTGCAAAACTCGTGGTCGAGGCCGGCGGAAGGCTGAAGAACCTCGACCTGCGCCGCGCCCGCCTCGACGAAGCCTACAACCGTTACTTCAGGGAGGTTGCCAATGCAACGTGAAGGATCTCCGTTCAGGGGTGTGGGCACGGTGGCGCTCAAGGAAGCGGCCGACCACATGACGAGCGCCCGCATGCATCTCATCATGTTGCTGGTTCTGCTCACTGCCATCGGCGCCGTCTACGGCGCCATCGACCGCATCCGCGACACGACGGCGCAAGACGCTTACCTGTTCCTCAAGCTGTTCACGGTGGCGCGCGAGCCGCTGCCGTCCTTCGCCGCCTTCCTCGGCTTTCTGCTGCCGCTGGTGGCGATCGCGCTCGGCTTCGACGCCATCAACGGCGAGTTCAACCGGCGCACCATGAGCCGGCTGCTCGCGCAGCCGATCTATCGCGACGCCGTGCTGTTCGGAAAATTCCTCGGCGGCCTGCTGGTCATCGCCATCGCGCTCCTGACGCTGTGGCTGATGATGGTCGGGCTCGGCATGCTTTTCCTCGGCCTGCCTCCTTCCGGCGCGGATATCGTGCGCGGCGTGTTCTGGCTTGCGGCGACGCTGGCCTATGCTGGGGTCTGGCTCGCGCTCGCCATCGCGTTCTCGACCGTCATCCGCTCGCCCGCCACCTCGGCGCTGGCGGCTCTGTCGGTGTGGCTAGTGCTGACCGTGTTCTGGGGTATGATCGCGCCGCTCGTCGCCGGCATCGTCGCACCGCTCGATCCGTTCGATCCGATGAGCGTGCTCAATCGCTTCGAGTGGCAGCAGGCGATCGCCCGCATCTCGCCGCAGACGCTCTATGGCGAGGTGACCGGATTGCTGCTCGATCCGGCCGCGCGCTCCGTCGGACCGCTATTCATGCACCAGATGCAGGGCGCGGTCATCGGCGCGCCGCTGCCGACCATGCAGAGCCTGCTGATCGTCTGGCCGCAAATCTCCGGGCTGATCGCCGCCATGCTGGTCCTGTTCACGCTTGCCTATGTCGTGTTCCAGCGGCAGGAGGTGCGGGCATGATCGCCGCGCGCTTGCGCCAATGCCTCGCCATCCTCCGCTGGACTCAAGCCGACCTTGCGGAGGAGTTGGGCGTTCCCGTCGAGCAGGCTGGCGAATGGCTGACGGGACGAACCCATGTGCCCGTCGCCGTCGCCGCGTGGCTTGAGGCGCTAGTCAAGGCCCATCGCAGCGTGCCGAAGCCCGACATTCTTGAAAGCAAGGCAATATTAGGCCATCTGGCGTCGGCCATGGATTCATCGCAGCACAGTCCAGGTATTTTGCAATGACGTCAGACATCGAGGAAGCCGAGACCAGATCGTTCGAGGCGGATGTCGCCCGTCTCCTGCACATAATAGTGCATTCGGTCTATTCCAACCGCGATGTGTTCCTGCGTGAGTTGACCTCGAATGGTGCCGTTGATGTTCAGTTAGGATGCGGTGACGGCGATACGGACTGGGGCTGCACTAAAGGCCAAGGCGACCGTGAACGGCCGCGCCCAGTAAGTCAATTTCTCGATTTCGCTTTCCAGTTTCACGTCCGCGCTAGCGCGGGCGCCAGAGCTATCGACACAATGATGCGGCACAGGCCAACCGTAGCCTGAAAGGAGGAGTCAGCCGAAGCCGCGTCGCCGCTCTTGAGGAGGGAGCACATTGGCGATGGACGGAACGAACCCGCCACTCTGGGAACGTCCAGTGCGCTGGCCGGCGGACGGACTTCCATTCGACATGAGGGCGCTGCGCTATGTGCTGGCGGCGGCCGAGCAGATGAGCTTTTCGGGCGCGGCCTGTGCGCTCGGCATGAAAGTATCCAGCGTCAGTCGCCATGTGCGCGACTTTGAGGACGAGATCGGGATTTCCCTGTTCGAGCGAACCACGTCGGGCGTCCGGTTGACCGATGCCGGAAGCCGGTTCCTGGACGACATCATCCCGGTTCTCCAGATGGCCGAGGCCGTGCTGCAGCGCGCCGGCGCGGCCGGGCGCGTCGAGGAAGGCACGGTTCGGGTGGGCATAATCACGACCCTTGCCGGCGGCTTTCTGCGCGAGCTGGTCGCTTCCTATCGGCGCTGCTATCCGGGCGTCGAGCTCGACATTCAGGATGGCGGCCGGCGCGAGCATCTGCGCGCGATCCGGGCGCGTCAGCTCGACATTGCGTTCTTCACCGGCAATGCGCCCGTTGCCGGGTGCGACGTCGAGGAGTTCTGGCGCGAACGGGTGCATGTGGCGATGGCGGTCCACCATCCGCTGGCGAGCAGCAATGCGCTGGACTGGCCGCAACTGCGCGACGAACGATTCATCGTCTCCACCACGGAGCCGGGGCCGGAGGTGCATGACTATATTGTGCGCCGCGTCGCGGACTACAGCACCTACCCGGATGTGACCGCTCGTCATGTGACGGTGGAAACGCTGATGCACATAGTCGCCATCGGCGAGGGCATCACGCTGGTCTCGGAAGGCTGGACCAGCATGGCGCATGCCGACCTGGCGATGCGGCCGCTGACGGCGGCCGAGGACATCGTTCCCTTCAGCGCGGTGTGGTCGCCGTCGAGCGACAATCCGGCGCTGCGGCGGTTCCTGAGCTTCGCGCGGGATCTGGCGGCAAGGCAGCGCGTGCGCCGGAATCAATGATCGGCGTCGGCCGCGCCCGGCCTGGCGCTGGTCTGGCCGGAAGCGGTCCCGCGCGACTTCGCGGCGACTTTCGATTTTCGGCTGCGCCAGCCGCGATCCGACCGCAGGAACGCTTCCAGCATATGCGGGATCAGCGTGGCGGCGTCGACCTCGCCATAGAGGCGGCCGTATTCGGCAGCGTAGAGGTCGAGTTCCTCCTTCAGCGGCTCCGGCATCGGAACGGTCACGCGGACGATGCCGAGCTTGGGCAGCGGGCCGAGCTTTAGATTGCTCATCAGTGGGCTCCGTAGGGCTCGAGGACCAGATCGCGGGCGACGATCACGCGGACAGGGAAGCCGGGGCGAATGGTGAGCGTCGGGGCGACCTGAAGCTGCCGCTGGACGATCTGCTGGCCGGCCTGGTTCACCGTGTCCTGCGCCCCGTCGCGGATGGCACGAACCAGGCGGTCCTCATCGCTCGTGGCCAGTTCCGCGCCGACGGCGAGAAGCGTCGAGAGGCCCGCCGCCTTCATTAGATCCCACCAATGGTAGTCGACTCCGTCTTCGAGGCCCGCATAGCCCGACGCATCGGCGCCGCGCTGGCGCTCCAGCACGATCGAGCGGCCGTTGGGCAGGATGAGACGATTCCACACCAAGAGGACGCGGCGTTGGCCGAAGGTCACGCCGGCATCGTATTCGCCGATGAGGCGGCTTCCCTGCGGAATGAGAAGGAGGGCGCCGGTGGGGCTGTCATAGACGTTCTGCGTCACCTGGGCGGTGATCTGTCCCGGCAGGTCCGAACGGATGCCGGTGATCAGCGCGGCGGGGATCACCGCACCGGCCTGAAGGATATAGGGCGAGGCGGGCGCCATGACGTGATCGGACGCGACCGTGCGCCGATCGACCTCGGCATTGAGGAAGGCAAGGTGCCTGTCCTGCGTTGCGGCGCCCGTAAGACCTGGCATGCCCGGAACGGCCGGGATCGAGGGCGAGCCGGTGTTCTGGCCGGCCCTGATCTGGAAGAAGATCTCGCTGGTGCGGGCGGCTTCCATCTCGGCAAGGCGGCGCTGCTCCTCGGGATCGGCCGCGGGAACCGGCATCGGGGTCGCGGGAATCGGCTGGCCTTCCTCGCGGGCGCGCAGCACCGGCCCGCCGAGATCGCCGGGCAGCGGCGGGCCGAGGACCGGCACGTCGCCATAGCTGCCGGGAAGCCCCTGCAAGCCGTCTGCGGTCTGGCGGCGATCGGTCGAGATCAGCTCCTCGGGCTGGCCGCCGCGATCGACGCCCTGAAGCGCATAGATCAGCGCGCCGCCGATGCCGATGCCGGCGACCAGACCCGCGCCCATCAGCGCCTTGCGCGAGATGCGCGTGACGCGCGGCGCTTCGGCGCGCAGGCGCATGGAGCCCGCCTTGTCGCCGGCCGCTCCGCTCAGCTCGATCCCTTCCTCCTTCCGGCCTTCGGTCTCGCTCATGACGACGACCCTCCCGTTGCCGTGCTTTGCCCACTGGTCGCGGCGGCGCTCTGGCCGGGCTGAACGCGGACGATCCTTACGGTCTGCTGCCGGTTGCCGGAACCCAGCCGTAGCTCGGCCGCGCCGAAGAGGCGATCGACAATGAGGACGTTCTGATAGATGCGGCTGTTGACGATCTCCGGTTCGCCGCCCGAGCCGATGACGAACAGCGGCGGCATCTCGCCCTGAACGATGCCGCGCGGGAACACCACGTAAGCGCGCCGCCCATCGTCGAACACGGTGGTCGGCCGCCAGGGCGGGTTGTCGCCGGTGAGGCCATAGCGGTAGTTACGCGCGGACTCGGCCGGGATGATCGGCGCGGCGGGCGCGGTCACGCGCTGGCTTGCAGGCGGTGCGGGATAGGCCCAGGCGATCGCCGGCATCCACGTCTCCTCGCTCGCGCGCAGCTCTACGAGGTAGGTCCGGCGATCCGTGGTAATCACCAGATTGGTGGAGATGCCGGCGCGGGTCGGCTTGACCAGCACATGGACACGGCGCGTCGTGCCGGAGCCGCTTTCGGTGTCGCCGATGATCCAGCGGGCGGTATCGCCCGCCGCGATCGGACCGGCGCCGGTCAGGCTCTCGCCGGGTTCGAGCGCGATGGTCGTGATCTGCCCGACGGCGGCATAGACCTGAAACAGCGCCCCCTCCGACCAGGGATAGATCTGGATCGCGTTGTAGTAGCCCTCCCGGCGCGGCTCGACGCGTGCGGCCGCGTTGGCGTTGCCGACACGGCCCTCCGGGTTGGTGGCCGCCTCGCCGCCGCGCGAGACGGTCCAAGCGGGCGGGGTGTGCAACGGCCGAGGCGTGCCGTCGGTCACGGCGGTCCTGACGACGGGAAGCGCCGGCACGTCGGCATCGTAGCTGAATTGCGGCGTGCGGTTGGTGGCGCAGCCGGCGAGCATGGTGGTGGCCAGCAAAGCCGCCAATACGGGTTTACGGAAAGCCGCGGGTCCGGCTTTGTGAGGATTGCGGATCATTGAGACATCTCCCGCGACCAGGAGATCGCGTTCACATAGATTCCTAGGGGGTTGGCGCGCAGGCGCTCGGCGGTGCGCGGCTGCTGGAGGACGATGGTGAGTATCGCGGTCCAGCGTTCGGTGCGGGAGAGCTGGCCGTTCTCGTAGTGCTGTTCCGCCCAGGCCACACGGAACGAGTCCGGCGATGCCCGGATCACGCTGGAGACTTCGACCGAGACCTGTTGGCGACCGACGCGGGTGAAGGGATCGTTGGAGCGCGCATATTCGTTCAGCGCCACCGCACCCCTGTCGGTGGTGAACTCGTAGGCGCGGAGCCACGCTTGTCGGAGGACGATGGGGTCCGAGGGCAGGCCACGGACCTGCTCGATGAATCGCGCCAAGTGCCAAGCCACTTGCGGGTCTGTCGGCCGATAGTCGGCGACCGCCGACTCGACGGCGCGGGCCTCGCCGTGGCGGTCGATCTCGACCACCCAGGGAACGACGGTGCCGCGGGCGGACTGCCAGACCAGCGCCGAGGCGAAGCTGGCCGAGAGGATCAGGCAGCCGAAAGCCATGTAGCGCCAGTTGCGGGCCTGAACGCGGGCCGAGCCGATGCGCTCGTCCCATACCTGGGCGGCCTTCTGGTAGGGCGTAACGGGTTCGGGCGTCTTGCCGTAGTGGGTGGTCGGTCGTTTGAAGATGTTCATGTGCGGTCGCTTTCGGAAAGGCTGATGGAGGCTCCGCCGCCGTGGCTGTCACCGGATCGGACTGCATGGGCGGCGGCCGTGACGCCGTGGCTGAGGGCTTGGCTGCGGCGCATACGCTGCGCCCAGGCGGGCGGGCCGTCGGCAACGGGTGCGCTTGCCGGGGCCGGTGAGGCTCCCCCGCCGACCGTCCCCATGGTGGAAGTGCCGCCGGTCGTCTCGAAGCCGCCCTTGACGCCTCCGGTGTGGCTGGACTTGAGGCTGTCGGCCGCACGGGAGACGGCGCGCTTCAGCGGCGAGACCGCGGCGGCGCCACCGGCGCGAGCGACACCGCCGAGACCGGCCGCGACGCCCGACGCGCCGGATTCGCCCATGGAAGCGAGGGTGTATGCGGTCGAGGCTGCGCCAGCGGCCGATGCGCCGCCGCGCGCCAGGGCAGCACCGCCGGAAAGCGCGGCGGCACCGCCTCGCGCTGCCAGCATGGTCGCGCCGCCAGCCGCGATCGCGGCGCCACCGACTGCAAGGCCGGTGCCGACGGCAGCGCCAGCGCTGAGCTGCGGCCCGCCAGAGACCAGGCCCGTGGCGATGCCGGGGCCAAATATTCCCAGCCCCAAGAGCGACAGCGCCGCAAGGACGATGGCCATCGCCTCGTCGATCGTCGGAGTCGCGCCGCCGAAGCCGGAAGTGAACTGGCCGAACAGGGTCGAGCCGATGCCGATGATGACCGCCAGGACCAAGACTTTGATACCCGACGAGACGACGTTTCCAAGGACGCGCTCGGCCATGAAGGCGGACTTGCCCCAGAGGCCGAAGGGAATGAGGACGAAGCCGGCCAAGGTGGTCAGCTTGAATTCAATCAAAGTGACAAACAATTGGATCGCCAGAATGAAGAAGGCGAGGATCACCAGCGCCCAGGCGAAGAACAGGCAAAGGATCTGGACGAGGTTCTCGAAGACCGCGATCCAGCCCATGAGATCGGAAATGGATTCGAGCAGCGGCCGGCCGGCTTCGAGGCCGGTCTGCGCCACGCGGCCGGGGCGCAGCAGATCGGCCGTCGAGAAGCCGGTGCCGGAGGCCATGAGGCCAAGGCCGGCGAAGCTCTCGAAGACGATGCGGGCGAGATTGTTCCAGTTGGAGATGATGTAGGCGAAGACGCCCACGAACAGCGTCTTCTTCACGAGGCGGGCGATGATGTCGTCGTCGGCGCCCCAGGCCCAGAACAATGCGGCGAGGGTCACGTCGATCACGATCAAGGTCGTGGCGATGAAGGCCACCTCGCCGCCGAGCAGCCCGAAACCGCTGTCGATGTAGCTGGTGAAGATACCGAGGAAGTTATCAATGATGCCGGTGCCGCCCATGGCTCACCGCCCTTCGTTCGGGGCGGGAGCTTCCGGTGCGGGCGAGCGGCCGAGGAAGCGGTCGCGGGTTTCGGCCCAGACGCGCAGGCAAGAGGCGTCGCTGGCGGCGGCCTCACCCAGTTCCTGGCACCGCCGCTGCTCCAGACGCAGCGGATCGGTTGCCGGCTGGAGCACCGGAGCGGCTGGCAGTGGCCCGGCTTTCTCCTCGCGGGTCATTTCGATGATCGTCGCCGTGATGGCGACAGCGACGAATATGATGGCCGCAATCCGGGCCAGCACCTTGCCTTCCATGATGTCCCCCTTCCGGCCCGTCAGTTGTTGAACATCTGCGCGCTGCCCGGCTGGTAGCCGGAGCCGGGCGTTAGGAAGCGTTCGCGCTGAATGCGGCCCTGCTCTGCCGCCGTCGCGCGCTCGGCTTCAGCAAGGGCCTCGGCGCGGCCGTTGGCGGAGCTGACGGCAATGAGGTCGGAGACCTGTTGCGACAGAAGCCCGAGGAGCTGGTTGCCGGCCTGGGTGGCTTGCAGCGCGCCGACGGCGCCCTGGCTTTCGCTGATGAGCGCGCTCATCTCGGCGCGATTGCTGTCGATATTGCCGACCACGCCTGCCTGGACGCGCATCGCATCCTGCAAGCCGCCCACGGTATTTTCCCAGCGGCCGCGCGCGTCCGCGATGAGCTGCTGGTCGGTGGCGTTGAGGGAGAGATTGCCGTAGTCCTGCTGGAACATACTGTCGATCGACTGTACGTCGAAGGCGATGTTCTGCGCCTGGGCGAGAAGCTGCTGGGTTCGCTGCACGTTCTGTTGAAGCGCCTGAAGCGAGCTGTAGGGCAGGCTCGCGAGGTTCTTCGCCTGGTTGATGAGCATCTGCGCTTCGTTTTGCAACGAAGTGATCTGGTGGTTGATCTGCTCAAGGGTGCGTGCCGCCGTCAGAAGGTTCTCGGCGTGGTTGGTCGGGTCGTAAACGATCCGGCCGAAGCCGAAGAGGGCGTGGGCCGGCGTGGTGAAGACCGGCGAAAGCGCCAGCGGCGCGGCGAGGGTGAGCGCAAGCAGGGAAGCGCCCGCGAAACGGGGGAAGCGGTGTCGGGTCATGGCATGATCTCCTGTGGGTCGAATTCGAGGGCTTCGGTGAGGTCGAGGACCGGCGCCGGCGCTTGCGGCGCGGGTGTTTGAGGGGCGAGTGCGACGGCGATGTTGGTGAGGTTGGGAATGAGATCGGCCGCCCATTCGACGCCGCGCGCGGTTAGCCACGCGGCGAGGAAACCGTCGCGGCCATGTTCGGCGAGGATGTCGGCGATCAATGCCTGGTCGGACTTGGAGGAAGCCGCGCAGAGCGCCAGGCCGACTTCGGACAGGCCCAGCTCGAACAGCCGGTTTCCCCGCCGGCTCTGGCAGTAGTAGTCCCGCTTGGGGATGGCGCGGGCGAGGATCTCGATCTGCCGGTCGTTCAGGCCGAACCGCCTGTAGATCGCGGTAATCTGCGGCTCGACGGCGCGATCGTTGGGCAGGAGCAGCCGGGTCGGGCAGCTTTCGATGATTGCAGGCGCGATCGTGCTCTTTTCGAGCTGGGCGAGCGATTGCGTGGCGAAAACGACGCTGGCGTTCTTCTTCCTCAGCGTGACCAGCCATTCGGCCAGTTGCTTGGAGAAGGCAGGATCGCCGAGCGCCAGCCAGCCTTCGTCAATGATTATCATCGTCGGGCGACCGTCGAGGCGGTCGGCGATCCGGTGGAAGAGATAGGCGAGGACGGCCGGCGCCGCGCCGGTATCGAGCAGCCCTTCAGTCTCGAAGGCCACGACGGAAGCATCGCCGAGGTTTTCCGCCTCCGCGTCGAGCAGCCGCCCATAGGGGCCGCCGACGCAATAGGGCTGGATGGCGAGCTTGAGGTCGTTGGACTGGAGCAGCACCGACAGGCCGGTGATGGTGCGCTCCTCGATCGGGGCGGACGCGAGCGAGGACAGCGCCGTCCAGATATGCTCCTTGGCCTCGGGCGTGATGGTGACGCCTTCGCGCTGCAAGATCGCTACGATCCAGTCCGCCGCCCAGGCACGATCCTGCGTCTGCTCGATGCGAGCGAGCGGCTGGAGCGAGACCGAGCCGTCGGCGCTTTCGGTCAGCCGGCCGCCGAGGTCATGCCAGTCGCCGCCCATCGCCAAGGTGGCGACCCTGATGGAGCCCCCGAAATCGAACGCGAAGATTTGCGATCCCGCGTAGCGGCGGAATTGCAAGGCCATGAGCGCCAGCAGCACGCTCTTGCCGGCGCCGGTCGGGCCGACCATGAGCGTGTGGCCAACATCGCCGACATGAAGTGAGAGCCGGAAAGGGGTCGATCCTTCGGTCCTGCCATAGAGCAGCGGGGGTGCGCCGAAGTGATCATCCCTTTCCGGCCCCGCCCACACGGCGGACGAAGGAACCGTGTGAGCAAGGTTGAGCGTCGAGATCGGAGGCTGACGCACATTGGCGTAGGCATGGCCCGGCAACGAGCCGAGCCAGGCGTCGACGGCGTTGACCGTCTCGACCATGACGCTGAAATCGCGGGACTGGACGACCTTCTCGACCAGCCGCAGCTTCTCGTCGGCGCGGCGGGCGTCCTCGTCCCAGACCGTGACGGTCGCGGTGACATAGGCGATGCCGGCCACGTCCGCGCCGAGTTCCTGCAAGGCCATGTCGGCGTCGAGCGCCTTGTTTGCGGCATCGGTGTCGACGAGCGCCGATTGCTCGTTCGTCATCACCTCTTTCAGAATGGCGGCGATGCTCTTGCGCTTCGCAAACCACTGGCGGCGGATTTTCGTGAGCAGCCGAGTCGCGTCCGTCTTGTCCATCAGGATGGCGCGGGTCGACCAGCGATAGGGGAAAGCCAGCCGGTTGAGATCGTCGAGCAGGCCGGGCGTGGTGACGCTCGGGAACCCGGTGATGGTGAGGACCCGCAGATGCGCGGAGCCGAGGCGCGGTTCGAGCCCGCCGGTGAGCGCCTCATCGGCGAGCAGCGCGTCGAGATAGATCGGCGTCTCCGGCACGCGGACGCGATGCCGTTTGGTCGAGACGGTCGAATGGAGATAGGTCAGCGTTTCGCCGTCGGTGAGCCAGCGGCACTCGGGCATGAAGCCGTCCAAGAGGGCCAGCACCCGGTCGGTGCGGTCGGCAAAGCCGCGAACCAGCTCCCAGGGATTGACCCCGGAGGTCTCGCGGCCCTCGTAGAGCCAGCTTTCGGCGCGGGTGGCGTCCTCGGCCGGCGGCAACCAGAGCAAGGTCAGGTAGTAGTCCGAGACGAAGTGACTGCCTTCCTCCTCGAAGTCGGCCTTGCGCTCGGCATCGACCAGAGCGGAAGCCGGGTCGGGAAAAACATCGTTCGGATAGGTCGCGGCCTCGGACCGCTGGGCTTCCACGAAGATGCACCAGCCCGAGCCGAGGCGGCGGAAGGAGTTGTTGAGGCGCGCGGCGACGCCAACCAGCTCGGCGGCGACGGCGGAGTCGAGATCCGGCCCGCGGAACGTCGCGCTGCGCTGGAAGCTGCCATCCTTGTTCAGCACGACACCCTGGCCGACCAGCGCCACCCAGGGCAGGTAGTCGGCGAGGCGCGCGGCGGTGCGGCGATATTCGGCGAGGTTCATCATGGCGCGCCTCACACTGAAAGATGGCCAGGCACGCGCAGATGCCGGCGCGCGACCTCGACGAAGAGGGGATCGCGTTTCGCCGCCCAGACGGCGGCGAGATGGCCGACCGCCCAGATCAGGATGCCGGCGAGCCAGAGTTGGAGGCCGAGCCCCACCGCCCCGGCGAGCGTGCCGTTGAGGATCGCCACCGAGCGCGGCGCGCCGCCGAGCAGGATGGGTTCGCTGAGAGCGCGGTGAACCGGGGCGGTGAACCCCGGCACCGCATCGAGTTGTTCGAGGACGGCCGCCATCAGATCACCGCCCCGCCGCCGAACGAGAAGAAGGACAGGAAGAAGGAGCTGGCCGCGAAGGCGATCGAGATGCCGAAGACGATCTGGATCAGCCTGCGAAACCCACCGCCGGTATCGCCGAAGGCGAGCGTCAGGCCGGTGACGATAATGATGATGACGGCCACGATTTTCGCCACCGGCCCCTCGATGGATTCGAGGATCGACTGAAGCGGGGCTTCCCAGGGCATGGAGGAGCCCGAGGCCAAGGCCGGCGAGGTCAGCAGCGCGACCCAGGTGAAGGCGGCGGCGGTTGCGATGTGGCGGCGAACGCGGAAGGCGCGACGGATCATGCGGGGACTCCTGTTTGGTCGGTGGGGATGGGGTCGGGAAAGGCGGGGGCGAGCCGGTAGTCGCCGTCGGCGCCGAGGCCCTCGACGCGGGCGAGTTCGGCAAGCCGGCGCGCGGACCCGCGGCCGGAGAGAACGGCAACGAGGTCGATGGTCTCGGCGATCATCGCGCGCGGGACCGTGACCACGGCCTCCTGGATGAGCTGCTCGAGACGGCGCAGCGCGCCGATGGCCGAGCCGGCATGGATCGTTCCGACGCCGCCGGGATGGCCGGTTCCCCACGCTTTCAGGAGGTCGAGCGCCTCGGCGCCGCGCACTTCTCCAATCGGGATGCGGTCGGGGCGCAGGCGCAGAGAGGACCGCACGAGATCCGAGAGCGTCGCCACCCCGTCCTTCGTCCTCATGGCGACGAGGTTCGGCGCGGCGCATTGCAGCTCGCGCGTGTCCTCGATGATGACAACGCGGTCCTGCGTCTTGGCGACTTCGGCCAGCAGCGCGTTGGTGAGCGTGGTCTTGCCGGTGGAGGTGCCGCCCGCCACCAATATATTGGCGCGGGATGCGACGGCCTCGCGCAGCGCAGCGGCCTGGGCCTCGGCCATGATCCCGGTGGCGACGTAATCGTCGAGGGTGAATACGGCGACGGCCGGCTTGCGGATCGCGAAGGTCGGCGACGTGACAACGGGAGGAAGCAGGCCCTCGAACCGCTCGCCGCTCTCAGGCAGCTCGGCCGAGACGCGCGGCGCGCGGGCATGCACTTCGGCCCCGACGTGATGGGCGACGAGACGAACGATGCGCTCGCCGTCTTCCGGGGTCAGCTTTTCGCCGGTGTCTTCCAGCCCGCCGGCGAGGCGATCGACCCAGATGCGCCCATCGGGGTTCAGCATGACCTCGACGATGGAGGGATCGCGCAGCAGGTCCGAGATGGCAGGCCCGAGCGCGGTGCGGAGCATGCGCGCACCGCGTTCCATCGTTGCCTGTTTGCGATTTTGGCCAGCCATCTCGTCCCCATTTCCGGGGAGGAGGGCGAAGGCGGTCCCCGGATGGGGATGACTAAAAGAACGGCAAAACGGACCGATTCAACAAGTTTCGGTCGTAGTAGTAGTGCAGCGCAGTAATACAGGAGAACGGCGGAATCGGATCGCGGCGAGAACGTGCTGCCGGCCCTGTAGCGGGCGAATCAGTCGGTGGGCCGAAATGGATAATCCAGCCGCCGCGACAGGCCGGACGTCCTGGCGCGGCCCGAAGAGGCGATGGCCGGGGGTCTTCGAGCCGGCGCGCAGTCCCGCGATGCGTCAGGCCGTCAAGCGGCTGCGCTCACGTCGAAGTCGAAATGGATGTTCTCGTAGGGAAATTCCACGCCGCTTTCGGTGCGGTCGATGACGCCGGCATTGATGAGCGTGGTCACGTCCCGGTGGACGGCCTGCACGTCGCGGCCGACGCGCCGGGCGACCTCGCGGATCGACAGCCCGCCTTGCCCGGCAAGCGCCTTGACGATGGCAAGGCGGGAAGGGGCGAGAACGCGGTGCATGTCCTCGTAGCTGCCGAAATTGAGGCAGGGTTGAACATCGACGTGCTGACCGGCGAGCACCTTCCTGCTGGCCGCGGCGATCCTGCTGCGGATTTCAGTCATGCCACCCAGGCGAACGGTCAAGGTCTTCATGCCAGCATCCTTTCCATGTCGCGCTCGAAAGCGGTCAGAAGCGCCTCCAGCGTGGTGAACTCGAACGGTTCCTCTCGCTCGCCGATGTGGCGGTGATCGCCCTTGCCGCGCTCATTGTCGTAGCGAAGAATACATTCTCCGCGCACCACGAGGGCGAGGCGGTATTTGAAGCCGTGGCCGCTGCCGGGAACCGGGGAGGGCACCTGCCAGACCACGATTTCATAGAAGGCATCTTCGCTGAGTGACGTGCGCTCCTTGGCGATCAATACCGCATCCATGTTGTTCCCCATAACAGCGGTGTCCATGCGTTGTCAATGAGAACATCACCCTGCCAGACGCCTGCAAGCATCCGGGGTGGTCGCCCAGCCCTCAACGGAGGTCATCCACACTGCCTTCAGCGGCAGGCTTCGCGGCGATGTCGTCGGGGATCTCGCTGAGGAAGCTGTTGCCCTGCTGGAGCCGTAGGCCGAGCGTCTGGACGAAACCGTCGAACCGCTTCAGACCCCTGGTCTGGGCTGCCGCGTTCTCCTCGGGCGGGAGCTGCGGGGTGACGGTCAGCCAATGCCGGATGAACAGCGCCAGCGTGTCGGCGGTCAGCCGCATATCGCGTTCGAGCCGTGCCGTCTGGCGCGACAGGCGATCGAGCCGGCGCGTGAAGGCGGCCTCGCGTATGTCCTGGGCGTCGGGCGACAGGAAGGAGGCGATGGCCGCCTCGGCCACGGCCGAGCGCGACAGCTTGCGGCGATCGGCGAGGTCGTTGAGCTGTCCGAGAAGCTCGGACGGAAGGGTCAGGCATAGTCGTTCGCGCATGGTCGATCCTCACATATCAATGCCGTCATTCGGGTCCATGGAGACCTGGCGGGCGAGACCGCGCATCTGGCGGCCCATGACCTGTCGCTGCCGGGCGCTGTCTTCCTGATCGTCGACGAGCAGGTGCTTGAACTCGTCCTCGGGTGCGGGCTCCTTCTTTTCGTGGACGATCTCGACATGCTGGGGCATGTCCGGTTCGCGGCGCAGGCCGGCATTGGCCTTGTCCTCTGCCTTCTTCCTCGCGGCCTCTTCGGCGGCCGCGACTAGCGCGGCATCGGGCGCGAGAGGCTTCAGCGCCGACCATCCATCGGGGCGCGCCGAGCTGGCGATCGTCGCCGGGTCTGGCGGCGGCAGGATGCGTTCGGTCAGGCGCGGGTCGATGTAATAGCGCGCCTTCTTCGCCCGGATCGGTGGGCTGCCGGCCACCATGACGATCTCGTCGTCGGGCGGGAGCTGCATGATTTCGCCGGGGGTGAGGAGCTGGCGGGCGGTCTCGGAGCGCGACACCATGATGTGTCCCAACCATGGGGCGAGGCGGCTGCCGGCATAGTTCTGCATTGCCTTCATCTCGGTCGCCGTGCCGAGCGCGTCGCTGACCCTTTTCGCTGTCCTTTCGTCATTGGTGGCAAAGCTCACCCTGACGTGGCAGTTGTCGAGGATGGCGTTGTTCTGGCCATAGGCTTTTTCGATTTGATTGAGGGATTGGGCGATGAGGAAGCTCTTGATCCCGTAGCCCGCCAGAAACGCCAGCGAGGACTCGAAGAAGTCCAATCTGCCGAGCGCGGGAAACTCGTCGAGCAGCAGCAGAACGCGATGCCTGCGGTCCTGGGCGTGGAGGTCTTCCGTCAACCGGCGCCCGATCTGGTTGAGCACGAGCCGGATCAAAGGCTTCGTCCGCGATATGTCCGAGGGCGGCACCACGAGGTAGAGCGTCGAGGGTTTCGGATCGGCGATGAGGTCGGCGATGCGCCAGTCGCAGCGCGAAGTGACGGCCGCGACCACCGGATCGCGGTAGAGGCCGAGAAAGCTCATGGCCGTCGACAAGACGCCGGAGCGTTCATTGTCCGATTTGTTGAGCAGCTCCCGCGCTGTCGAGGCGACGACGGGATGCGGCCCGGCCTCGCCCAGATGGCGTGTCGCCATCATGGCGTCCAGCGTGGCCTCGATGGTGCGGCGCGGATCGGAAAGGAAAGCAGCGACCCCCGCGAGGGTCTTGTCCTTTTCCGCATAGAGGACGTGCAGGATCGCGCCGACCAAAAGCGAATGGCTGGTCTTTTCCCAATGCGACCGTTTCTCCAGCGAGCCCTCGGGATCGACCAGCACGTCGGAGATGTTCTGGACGTCGCGCACTTCCCACTCGCCGCGCCGCACCTCGAGCAAGGGATTGTAGGCCGCCGAGGCTACATTGGTCGGATCGAAGAGAAGAACGCGGCCGTGCCTCGCGCGGAAGCCGGCGGTGAGCTGCCAGTTCTCGCCCTTGATGTCATGGACGATGCAGCTTCCCGGCCAGGTCAGCAGGCTCGGGACCACGAGCCCGACGCCCTTGCCCGATCGCGTCGGCGCGAAACATAAGATGTGCTCGGCGCCGTCATGCCTCAGATAGTCGCGCTCGTAGCGGCCGAGGATCACGCCGTCCTGGCCGAGAAGACCGGCGCTTTCGATCTCAGACCGCTCTGCCCAGCGCGCCGAGCCGTAAGTGTCGATGTCTGACGCCTCGCGGGCGCGCATCACCGACATGGTGATGGCGACGGCGATGGAGAGGAAGCCGCCCGAGGCCGCGATGATGCCCCCCTCCGCGAAAATGCGCGGGGCATAGGCTTCATAGAAATACCACCACCAGAACAGCGCCGGCGGATAATAGACCGGCCAGCCGGCGACCTCGAACCAGGCGGGGCCGAGCTGAGGCTGGAAGCCGAGCCGGAAGGCGACCCATTGTGTGCCGCTCCAGACCGAGACGAGGACGATCAGGAAGACGATGCTGATCTGGCCCCAGAGGATTTTCGTGCCGGACATGGGAGGCTCCTTTCGTCAAAGGCCGAGGTCGCGCTTGCGGCCGAGCGACCAGTCGATGCCGCCTCCGCTGCGGGCGACGCCGGAGATGTGCTGGCCGAGCTTGTGTTCGATCTCGCGGGACCAGGGCACGAGCTGGAAGCCGCGCCCGCCATCGGGGGCGATGCCCTCGATCACGGCGAAGCGGCCGGATGAGAGCGCGAGCTGGCGGCGATAGGTGCCGGCGACATATTCCCCGGCCTGTGCCTTCACATGCGGAAGGCCGGTCTCGGCCGAGAGCTGCTCGCCCACGGCGTCGAGCTCGCGCCGGCGGAGCGTCGCCAGCAGATTGCGCTGCAGGACGATGCGCTGGCTTTCGCGGCGGGCGAGGCCCTCGTCTGCGAGATGTTCGGCGCGCGCGTCCATCGCCTCGCGCACCTCGCGGCCGAAGCCGCTCGTTCCGAGCGGCATGGGTTCGCGCTCGACCAGCCGGTGGTCGAGCCAGGTTGCGCCCGGCGCGGTGATCTGGGTCTGGAGATCGAGGTCGGAGCGATTGGCCAGGACGATGGTGGGCCGTGGATCGTCGGGACCGCCGAAGCGGCGGACTTCGACGATGCCGCCTATCAGCGGCGCGTGCTCGAACGCCTCGATGCCGCGCAGACGGACATGATGGGCGCGGCCGTCCGTGCCGTCGATCACGGCATAGGCTTCGCCGGTCAGCTCGTCATGGAGGCCCTTGTCGACCAGCCGGCCGATGATGGGCCGCCCGTCCTTGCCGGCGTCGATCGTGAAGTCGGCGACGCCGCGCTCCTCGCCCAGCCCCGCGAAGGCGCGGTGCATGGTCTTGATGATGTCGCTGCGCGCGCCGAGATCGCGCAGCGTTCGCTCCGCGCCTGGCTCGACGAACCATTCGTTGACGCCGGCATCGGCGGCGAGGCCGAGCTTTTCGAGATGGCGCAGGCGGGCGACCAACAGGCGACGGATTTCGGGATCGTCCGGCCCCTTCGCCTCGGGCCGCAGGTCGATATAGCCCAGCTCGTTCGACTGGCGTGCGATCTCCCGATCGAGCCGCGTCCAGCGTTCGGCATCGACCTCCCGCGCGAGGCTGGAGCGGATCTCGTGCTCGGGCTTGGGGCCGAGTTCGGCATCGACCAGTTCTTCGGCGCGTCCGCGCAGACCGTGGCTGATATAGTCGCGCGAGATAACGAGATCGGCGCCGGTCTCGTCGACGCCGCGCACGAGCAGATGGACATGCGGGTTGTCGGTGTTCCAGTGATCGACTGCGATCCAGTCGAGGCGGGTGCCGAGATCGGCTTCCATTTGCCGGGCGAGATCCCGCGTGAAGGCGCGCAGGTCTTCCATGTCGCCGGCGTCCTCGGGGGAGATAATGAAGCGGAAATGGTGCCGGTCGTCCTGGCAGCGATCGGCGAAGGCGAGATCGTCGGCGCGGTCGGTCTCGGCGTCGAACATGACGCCCTTCTCGCCGTCGCGGCTGACGCCTTCGCGCTTGAGATAGGAGAGATGCGCCGAGATCGGCGCGGAACGAAACGCGCGGCCCCTGTGCCGGGCGATCCGCGCCTTGGCGACGACGCGACGACGCGAGCCGAGCAGGCGGCTGCGCGACACGACATTGCGACCGCGGCCGAAGGTCGAGCGGCTGGCGCTGCCGCTCCTGCGCCCCGATCCCGATGCCGATCCGCTGGCGGGCGCATTGCTCGCCTGCTTGGCGGCGCGCAGCACCTGATTGATGAAGGTCTTGGTGCGCGGCGAGCGGGTCGAGCGCGGCTTGCCGGGGCGGATGCGAAATTCGCTGTCGTCGCCGCTCATGCGCGCCTCCCGAGAGAGACGGCGAAGCCGCCCATACGAAGTAACTTTGATTTTGCTGGCAAAATCGCCCATGCGTATGCACGACCGACCGCCATATGCGCAAAACACCAAGCCATTCCAATGGCTTGACGGTGGTTTGCGCAGGCGCTTTTACCTTGCCGTATTCCAGTCGCCGTGCCCCTTCCGGCGCGCGACCCTTCCTTTCCTTTCTGGCACTCCGCGACAGTGCGAAACCGCGCGATCCAGCTCATGGCGCGCCTCCCGAGGCCGGGCGGGCGACAAACAGCGCCCCGGCTGGCGATGGCGCCAGCGGATTGAGCGGCAAGGAAGGCGCGGGCGATGGTGCATCCGCGCTGCGGCCGCCGTGGAGGTTGGATGCAGAAACCGCACCGATCGGTGCCGTGACGAAGAGGGGAGCTTCGCGCCAGTCGGTGACGCGCGGCGGACCGGCGAGTGCGCCCGGCGCGAGCGGCTCGCCGGCGAGAACGGGCGCGAGCGCGGCGACGTAATCGCGCGTTTCTTGCGGCAGGCCGCGTTCACCGGCGAGGTATTCGTCATACCGGCCGGGACCGAAATTGTAGGCGCCGAGCATGTCGGTGACGGTGCGGTAGCGGTCCCACATGGCGCGCAGGTAGGCCGCTCCTGCGAGGATGTTGTCACGCGGCTGGAACGGATCGCTGCCGAGCCGATGGAGCGCGCGCTGTTCATCCCATGTCGCGGGCATGAGCTGCATCAGGCCCATCGCACCGGCCGACGATACGGCGGTCGGATCGCCATTGCTTTCGGCGGCGAGGACGGCCGCGATCCAGTCGGCCGGGATGCCGAAGCGGTGCGCCGCCTCTGCGATGTCGACGGCATAGAGACCGCCGACCTCCGGCTGCGCCGCCTGCACGGTTTGAGCACGGATCGCGTGCGCTGGCGCGAGGCCGAGAAGCAGGCCGGAAAGGAAGAGGAGGAGCACCGGACGCCGGATGGAAGAACGCCGTCCGACGCCGGCAGGACGTTGATCCGTCAATTGTCGGCCCCTTCGGCGCGCTTGGTCCGCTGGTCGTTGGTGTGGAGGCTCCAGGCGGTGTCGTCGTCGTCGCTGTCGCGGAACAGGTTGGCGCGCAGCCAGCCGAACAGCGGGCTGTAAACCTCGATGGAGACGAACTCGCCGGCCTTTTCGCCGACATGCGACCAGCCCGCGCCGATGTCGCGGCCGTTCTTGTCGCCGAGCAGGATGCGATAGGTCGGCGCGTTCTCGGCCTCCGAAGGCTTGGCCGGAACAAAGGTGAGCGGCCCTTCGATGCCGAGCCCCTCGAAGGGGCCGGTGAAGCCGGTCTCCGTGCGGGTGAAGTCCCCGAGATTTGCCATGGTCAAGTCTCCTTTGTGTGCTGGTTGCGGGATGTTCACGGCTCAAGGGCCGGATCGGTGAAGCGCCAGCGAAAGCGGCCGTCGCCGTATTCGTCGGTCCAGAACGGCGTCACGCGGGCGGTGATGGAGGAGCGGGGAAGCGGCCCGAAATACCGGCCGTCGAGGCTGTCGGGTGCGTCCCAATTCATCAGGAACACCTCGCCCTCGGCGATGACGCGGCAGCCGTGCCATTGCGGCAGGTCGCGGCCGAAGCGGTCACGGGCCTGCGCCTCGCCATAGGCGTGATCGTAGGCGATCACGGTCGCGCCGCGGCGGCAGACCTCGGCGCCCGGCAGCGCCAGGACGCGCTTGAGGAGCGGCACGCCGCGCGGCAGGTAGCCGCGCGCAGCGAGGAAGGCGGCGAGGTCGTCGGGCGGCAGCACCGCGACCAGATCGCCGACCTCGATCGCGCCGGCCGGGGCGATCCCGTAGAGCCCGATCGGAACGCTCGGCGATGCGTTCCAGATGAAGCGCGGCGCCTGGCCGGTGACGACGGGCGCGGCGATCAGCGCCGCACCGGCGAGCGTGGCGATGAGCGTGACGCGGCGCGGGCTCATGGCAGGATGCTCCGGCGCGTGCGCCAGGCGTCGTGCTGCTCGCGCGTATAGAGGCGCGGTTCCAAACCGGCGGTCAGCCGGTTGTGGACGTGCCGCCAATACGCCGGCGCAGCGTCTGCCGCGTCGATGCCAAGCGCCTCGATCGCGTCGACGAGCTGGAGCGCGCGCTCGACCTTCGGCCAGCCGTGGAGCTTGAGGAGAAGGTCGCCGCCGGGGCGCACGAAGGGGAGCGTCTGGAACGGCTCGCCGCGTCCGATGGCGCGCAGGATGTCGATGCGCGACACGACGGTCCCGTATTCGTTCGACGCCCATCGGACGAAGGCGAAGACGCTGTTCGGCGCGAAGCCGACGACGCGGCTGCGCCTGTCGATCGTCCGCTGATAGATCGGCCGGCCGAAGCGGATGCGGTGCTCGATCCGGCCATCTTCCCAGGTGAGGTGAACCAGCGTGGTGAAGGCAGGCGCGTCGTCGGGCAGCGCGTGGCCGCCCATGCGGCCGGGCTGGAAGCCGGTCATGGCGTTCCTCCATCGGTCGGTGGGAACTCCCGCGCGGAACAGGTCGCGGAGCATGTCGGCGACCGTGACGCCGCGCTGGAAGGCCGCGATCTTGATGCGGCCGCGCAGCGCCGGCGTGATGTCCACGGTCAGCCGCGCCGAATAGGCGTCGGCGGTATCCGTGCGTGGCGGCGGTGCATCGCCGGCCTTGATCCAGTTATCGGGATTGGCCGGGCGCGTGGCGAAGCCGCGCTTCTCCGTGCCGGCCGTCATGACGGGCCTCCGTCATGGAACGGCAGCACGGTGGCGATACGGTCGCGGGCGCGGTCGGCCATCGTGGGGTCGATCTCGCAGCCGATATAGCGCCGGCCGGAGAGCCGGCAGGCTTCGCCGCCGGAACCCGAGCCGGCGAACCAATCGCCGACCAGGCCGCCTTCCGGGCAGCTCGTGCGGATGAGGATTTCGAGAAGGGCGGATGGCTTCTCGGTCGGGTGGATAGCGCGGCCGTGGCAGTTGCGCAGGTAGATGACCGAGCGCATCAGGCGCGGCCCACCGTCCTGGCTGACATAGTGGCCGGCGTCGATCTGGCCGGTATGGGGCGGGCGCTGTTTGCGCCGGACGGTGCGGGCCGTCGCGTCGGGCGTCGTCTGTGGGTCGTTGTATATGTCGCGCCAGGGCGTCTCAGCCGGATAGAACTGGACGGCCAGCTCGTGGACCCGTTTGAAGCGGTCGGCATGAAAGCTCGTGCCGTTCTGCTTCTCCCAGACGATCTCCTGGGCGAGCCGCAACCCGGCATCGGCGAAGCGGTCGGCGGTCGCCATGAAGCTGCGCAGCGAGCCGAAGACCCACATCGAGCCGGTCGGCGCAAGCGCGGCTCGCGCGAGCGCCAGCCAGCCCTCGACACGGCGATCCCAGGCGAGCGATGTGTCGCCGTAAGGGGGATCGGCGAGGATCATGTCGTAGGGGCCGTGCGCCGGCATGCGGTCGCGGCAGTCGCCGGACAGGATGATCTCGGGGAGCACCATCATGGCGCGGTCCTCCCGATGCCGAGGCGCCCGACCTCGGCCGCCAGCGCCGCGATCTCGCGCGCGGCGGGCGACTGGCGGTCGATGTCCAAGGCGAGCCGTCCGGTCTGGGCAGCGTCGGCGAAGACGACTCGCTGGCCGACCGTGGCTGCGAGCAGGGGCGGATCGTGGTCGGCCAGCGTCTCGGCCGTCTCGCGGGCGATGACGGTGCGCGCGCCGCAGCGATTGAGCACGAAACGGGCGACGAGCTGCGGCCGGTAGATTCGGGCCTCGGCGAGCAGCGCCAGCATCTCGGCCGAGGCCCAACCGTCGAGCGGCGACGGCTGCACCGGGATCAGCACGAGATCGGCGGCGAGCAGCGCGGAACGCATGAGGCCGGCGACACGCGGTGGGCCGTCTATGACGACGTGATCGACGTCGCGGGCAAGTTCGGGGGCCTCGCGGTGCAGCGTGTCGCGCGCCAGGCCGACGACGCCGAACAGGCGCGGCAGGCCCTCGCGCGAGCGTTGCTGGGACCAGTCGAGGGCCGAGCCCTGCGGGTCGGCGTCGACCAGGGTGACGCGGCTCCCGCGCATGGCCAGCTCGCCGGCGAGATGCAGCGCCAGCGTCGTCTTGCCGACGCCGCCTTTCTGGTTGAGCAGCGCGACGATCATCGGCGTCCTCCCGACGGATCGAGAGGGAGCCGGGGCGCGTCGGACGAAGGGGCGTCCGCGTCGTCGGACTTGTTCGGATTTTGCGGTGCGGAAAGCGCGAACGGCGCGCTTTTTTTCGCGGCTACGCTAAGGCTTCGGGCGGTGTCGCGGATGAGCTTGTCCACCTCGCGCGCGCGCCCTTCAAAGTTAGTATTATTGTTAGACTCTAAGTTAAGGCTTGGAATCGTCGTTTCGGGCCAAAGCGTTAGCTGGGGTTTTTGCGTGTGATCTCCCGAAGGGTTTGCGTGCGATCTCCCGAAGGGTCGTGCGTGTGATCTCCCGATGGTTTCCACACCTTTATCCACAAGCCCTGTGGAAAACGGCGCGGGAAGGAAGCGCAGCATTTCGCGGCGTCCGTCGCGCTCGATGCCGAGCCGATAGCCGGGCAGCGGCTGGCGTTTGGCGATGCGGCGGATCTGGAGGGCGAAGTCGGAGACGCGCGCGAGGCTCCCGGATTTCTCATGGAGGTGCTGGAGGTCGAACACCCAGCCTTGCGGCTGGCGGCCGGCGTGCTTGCGGGCGACGCGGTAGAGCCAGCGTTCGATCCCGCCTTTGAGCCGGAAGTAGTCCGCGTCGATCGCCAGCACGAGCGAGCGGTCGATGACGCCGCGATAGAACCAATCGGGGAGGACCAGCTCCATGCCCTCGACCCGGCCGTCGAGGCGGGTGAGTTCCTCCCATTCGTTGACCCACGAGAACTGATGCCGCCGCCAATGCTCGCCATTGCGGATCGTTGTGCGGATCGAGGTCGATTGCAGCCGGGTCAGAGCGGCCTTGAGCAGCTTGTAGTCACTGGCGCCGGTCTCGCGTCCGATGGCCGTGAGGAGGTGATAGGGCGTGAAGCGCAGGAATCGCGAGGTCGCCAGACCGAGGTTCTCGGCCTCGACGATCTGGCCTGCGGCCCAGATCAGGATGTCCGCGTCCCAGATGGTCGCCATGCCGTGTTCCGGCACGGCGAAGACCTCTACACGCACCGCGCCGGCTTCGTAGAGGATCGGCACGGTGCGCCGGGATTTCGCCAGCGAGAAGAAGGGGCGCTCCATGAGGTCGCGCTGATCTCGCGGGCTGGCGTCGCCGGTGGCGATGACGAACGGGTCGAGGCGCGTCCGTTCGGAGCTGGGAAGGCGTCGGGACATAAGTGACACCCTCAGCGCGCAGCGCGGCCCGAGACGGGAGGATGCTGCCTGTTGCTGGGAAGGGCGGCGAGAACGCTGCCGCGAGGATCGGACGTGGAGGAAACGGTTCCCTTGTCGGCCCAGGCTTCCAGCTCGTCGATCGCATAGACGACACGGCCGCCGAGCTTGCGGAACAGCGGCCCGGTGCCATAGGTCCGGTGCTTCTCCAAGGTGCGGGGCGAAAGGCCGAGAAACTCGGCGGCGTCCTTGGTGCGCAGAAAGCGCGGCGGCAAAAGAGCGGGATTGGGGTACATGGCTGCCTCCGTGGCTTCGGGGGGTGCCGCTCGGGTGGAGCGGCGGTCAGGGGCCACGGTGGCGAAGGAAGGGAGCGCAGGGAGTGGGGGAATTTGGGGGTGCCAAAATTCCCCACCCTGATCGTTGGCGGTCAGGATCGGCGGCGGAAGCGCAGAAGCTTGAGATAGCCGCCCGCGATCATGGCGGTGCCGTCACGGAGGAGGTCTCGCACGGTGTCGCGGAACGGCGAGGATTGCCATTGCTCCTCGGCGATCCGATCGACGCCGAACAGAACCTGGGCGATTTCGCGCTGGCTGGCGCGATGCCGGCGGGCGTCGATGGCGCGCAGCATCGCCTTGAGCCGTCGTCGTTGCTGGGCCGTCATGCGCTGGTCGCGTGGAACCCGGTAGCCTGCCAGGTGCCGCAGCAGGCGGTCGGCGGCGGCAAGGCGGTCGAGACCGTCAGGGCCGATCGGTATCGAGATCGCCAGCGGATCGTCGGGCTGGATCGTAGGGTCGGCGACCAGATGCAGGCCGGGACCGACCTCGCGCAGCAGGAGATGGAGTTCCTCCGACGTGATCCTCACCTCGCCGGAGAGGAAGGCGCGCAGGGTTGCGCTGCCCTCGCGCGGCGGAACAGGACTGCCGGCAAGGCGCAGGACGGCGGTATCGACCGTTTCGCTCCAGAGAACGGGCTGGTGAAAGCCCGAGAGGCGTGGCCGGGCCGCGAAATCGTAACCCCCAGCGGCGCTCCATCGGTTCGGGCAGCCGCTGATCGAGGCGGCCGGCTCCCCTGAGAACACGATAGTCCTGCTGGTAGTCACCGTTTCGGCGCAGGCACTCCCAGGCAAGGTTGTCGACGCCGGCCTGATCCATGAAGTCGTAGGCGGACTCCCCCCGCCAATGCGACGTGTCGGGTCTCATGATACTCCTCCCGCACTACTGAAAACACACGTCAAACGGGAGAATGATCCGGGCGAGTCGGTCGCCGATCAAGAACCTGCCGCCGCAAAGCGCCTTCGCCTGCCGGCAATACGATGATCGACGATGGTTTAGTTCGGGCGGCCGAGGCGCAGGATCTTGTAGCCGTGTTCGGTCATCCAGTGCGCGCGGGCAAGGTGGGTCTCGTGAACCCTGCGGGCGCGTTCGGGTTCGGCCTGGGGATCGAGCCCGAACAGGACTTCCACGGCTTCTTGCCAATCGGCACCGTCCGCCTCGGCGTCGAGCAGGCGGCAATAGAGCTTCACATGCGCGCGGTCATAGTCCGTGAGAAGATCGCCGCTCGGCGCTTCGTCACGATAGGATAGCGTCGCCATCACGTCCTTCCCCCGGTTGCGACGTTCTGGATTTTGGCGCGCACAATATCGCAAAGATGTGATCGGTAAACGCCGATTCATCGAGAAGGGTGAACGCGATGGTCCGTGGCGGATTTGCTGCGATCGCGTCAGCGGCTGTTAGCTGTGTGCGTGACATCCATCATCACCCCGATATTCGGGCCGGAGTTGATGAAGACGATGCCCGACGCTTCCAGAGCCCTGCGAACCCTGTCGGCGGTGGTCTCGAAGACACGTTCGCCGTTGACCGACTCCATGCGCTTGAGCGCGGTCAGCGAAACGGCGGCCCTGTCGGCGAGCATCTCCTGTGTCCAGCCCAGTAGTGCGCGCGCGGCCCGTGTCTGTTGGGCGGTGATCATACACGATCACCTCCCACCGGCACTGAGCCTCGTGCCAGAACTACGGCTATAATCGCCGGAGTTTGCTTAGGAATCGACCCATTATCGGTGTTCTACGTCTTTCGCATGGGTTGCTGCGTTGATTCGGCTAACACCACGAAAGAAGGCGCAGAAGGAACAATTTATAGGCTGTCCTGCCGCCGTCTACATGTCGGCAATGGAAAGACCCGGCGATGGTGCTCGCCGGGCCGGTTGAAATCCCCTTACTCGGGGATTTCGTCATCGAGGTCGTCGGGATCGATGTCCTCGTTCTGGCGCTTCGGCCAAGCGAGATGCTCGATGGATTTGACGATGACCTCGGTGGTGTAGCGGTCGTTGCCGTCGCGGTCCTGCCACTTGTTGGTCTTGTTGCGACCGATCACCAGGACCTTCATTCCCTTCACGCACTTCTGGGCGTGCTTGTTGTCGAAGGCGACGACGCGGTGCCAGTCGGTGACGAGCCTGGCGCGGCCGTCCTCGTCCCTCACGATCTTGCCGTCCGCGAAAAGCGGATATGAGGTGGCGACCGAGAGGTTGGTGATCATGATGCCGCCAGCGGTGGTGGTGGTTTCGGCGTCATTTCCGATATTGCCCGTCAGGATCACGATGTTGGTCATTTTCAGTCTCCGTTTGCTCTTGCCGGGGGACCATCCCTCCGACGCGAACCCGGCCAAGGCCGGCGGAGGCCGCTTGCAACAGCCGACTCGTCGGCGGCTTGCCCTGAACGCCGGCGTGGGGCGGGCAGGCGCTTTAGCGCCAACACGGGCCGAAAGCGTTCAGGGTTGCTGAGGGAAAACGAACGGTCTTAGGGATCACCGAGGAGGAGAGATGAGTTTCCTGCGAGCCAAACGGGGCGATGCACCGACACCGTTTCTGGCCGGGCAATGTCAAACGCCGAAGAAGCCCCGCAGCGGCCGGCGCTATGACCGCTCTTTCCGGTTCCGCGTATCACCGCTCGCAGCCGACATAGGAGGCCAGGTCGCCGGTGCCGCGCGAATATATGCTGTCTACCGCGAAAGAGCGGACTCACCGAGAGCGTTAAGGTTGACGATCGCGACTACGCCGATGATGAGGCCGGCGACGATGCCGACCGAGTTCAGCAGGATCGCGGAATCGGTGGCGTTCTTCATGATGCCGTAGATCAGCGCGTAACCGGCAATAAAGGCCGGGACCGCAAAAACGGCCAGCGCGATGAGCCGTATCACCGGATTGCGAGCGATGCCGACGACGGCGATGACGAGAACCACCGACGCGAGCGCGGCGCCGAGTGCGGCCAAGCCCGACCAGACGAAGCCGGCTTCGGCCGCATAGACCCACTGGAATGCGGTCAGCCCGACCATGAAGGGCAATGCGTAGATGGCGAGGTAATATGCGATGACGCACACGACGATCGCGGCGGTGATCGCAAGCAGGATGAGTGACATGGCGACCTCCTTGCTATGGGTAGAATCCTCCGAAGTGGAAGCACAAGCAAGGCAATTCTGGACTTCGCCGCGTATTCGGCGGCGATACTTCGACGAAGCGATGACCATGGGAGACGCTTTCTGCAGGCGAGCCGGGCGAAGCGCGGCGAGCGCGATTTTTCCGGCGCGGGCCTTCGGGCGCGCGCCAGCCGCCGATCCCGGCGCGATCGGCGGCGACGATATTTATTCCCGGTGGGATTGGCTATGGCTGAAGCCAACGCCACGGCTCGTCCGTGCCGGCGCGCCGATAGGACAGGCGACGGCAACGGAACGGCTGACATAGGTAATTCAGGGGCTCGAAGCCATGCCACCAGTCGGCGTCGATGTCGCCGCAACGGCTCTCAAAAAGTATGGCGCCGCTTGCGTCATAAAGCCGAAACTCCATCGGCAGGGCCTCGCCTTGGTCCGAGGTCCCGCGAGCGGGGGCGCCGTTCGCGTCTTCGCCCAATCCCATGCAGCCGCCATGATGGTCGGTCGTGATAATCCAGCGCATGTCGAAACTCCTTTTGTGTGGGGGGGGATTGCGGCGCCCGCCGCGATGGCGGGCGCCGTTCCAAGCGGGGCCGGCCTATGCTGCCGGGCGGTGACGCTGTGGTGAGGCAAGGCGTTTGCTGGCGGTGCCGTGATGGTCGCTGTCCAGCTCGATGCCGATCCAGTCACGGCCCAGCTTTTGCGCTGCGGCCAGCGTGGAACCGGAACCACAGAACGGGTCCAGGACAAGTTCCCCCGGCTTAGTGAAAGCCTCGATCAACGGCCGCAATGCCTGAACCGGCTTCTGCGTCGGATGCAGCTTGTTGCCGGTATAGGGAAAGTCCAGCACGTCGGGAATAGGATGCTCGGGCTGGACCGGATTGCCCTTCGCCAGCAAATATGTCAAACGGCATCCAAAGTTGACCCCGGATCGGCGTCCAATTTTGACCCCCCTTGGTGTAGAGCGCTGCGGCGAGCGCCCGACCGGGTGGAGCTGGCCCGGGTTGCGCAGCCCGGTCGGGCG
>Ga0182742_1000995_pt1 | contig 38850 bp, 41 predicted proteins | sample eDN5th37CBELigMG_FD_128880 | JGI IMG/M metagenome (GOLD analysis project Ga0182742, IMG submission 128880) | Enriched Miracle-Growth compost microbial communities from Emeryville, California, USA - eDNA 5th pass 37_C BE-Lig MG (version 2)... ... | reverse complement strand
TATTTATTTATTAAATGGATTCGGGATTGTTGGAAGCAGTTTTGGAACGTTTTTTAGTATGAGGAATGATATTGCTTTAAAAACAACATTAATAGCCAAGGATGTTTACTTTTATGGTCAAGAGGGAATTAAGCTTAAGATTAAACATGGATGGTTTGAGGAACCTCCTCAAATGGAAGATCGGAACAAGATAATAAAAAAAGGGAAAGAATAAATCTCCCCCGCCAACAAATACTACTATTAGTGTTAGTTCCTAACACTAATACAAGATGGGGGGTATCTAAATTGAATAAACTTATCCACTTGTTTTCAGACCTACTGACGTTAATTATTAAAATTCGATTTTTCATCGCCCATTTAAATGATAAACTAACGGTTATGATCCGAAGACCTGTATTAGGATAAGCTTAATTGCCCCTTGAAAAAAAGGTAAGCACATTAATGTGTTTACCTTTTTATTGAACGGTGTTCTTTTTTACACAAATTTCTTCAGAATGTAAATAAATAAAATCGTAGCCATTTTTTAAAGGAGTGTTGTTATTGAATACTCAGCGAGCACAAGAAATTGCCACTTCCCCTAATATGGTCAATGTGACATGCAATGGTGTCCAGGTTTATATTCAAAATGTGGATAGTCGGAAAGAAACAGCTCGGATTTTCCCTATCAACGAACCTCAAAAGGAAACCGAAGTGTCTTTATCAGAGTTGTCTGAGAACTAATTTAAGCAGCTTGGTTAAAAAGCCTGCCCAACCCACATATAGAAAGACGGTTTTGGGGAGGCTTAAATTTAACCAGAGTATTTAAATGAAGTTATTAAAAGCTAATTTAAGTGTGTTTAATGAAAGTATCTGCACTAATTCTACTATTCCACCTGTGCGATTCCTTTAAAAAGCTCGACTGCTGTTTCTATCAATTCATCGCGAAAATCATATTCAACCGTATGAATATGTGGATACTGTTGTCCATTGCCGATAAAAACCATTGCTCCTTTAGTTAACTTCGTATAATGACCAAAATCTTCAGAAGCGCGATAGGCTTCCGTTAACTCCCCTAATGTTATACCTAGAGTACGACAAATTTTACGAACACGATTATTGGACTCTTTGTGATTCAACGTTTCAGGGAAAACATCTGTATATGAGAAACTGACCTTAATTCCATATTTATCTGCTTCTTCATAGGCTATCTTTACAAGATTTTTCTGCAACTGATTTAATTCATTTTCGTATAGAGCTCGAATCGTCAACAGCAACTCACCCTTACTAGCCGCAATCCCAAAAGCACGTTCACCAATATCGACTTTCACCACGGTACAAAGAACAAGTCCCTCATGTTTTTCTGGTAGTGTAAGACTTGGAATTTCTTCAATAATCCTTGCAATTGCAAACGCAGGATTAACACCTGTTTCCGGCTGACTCGCATGAGCAGGGGTTCCTTCCATACGGATTGTCATTCCCCTTGATGCACAGTGAGCGACCCCATCAATAACATTCACAGATTGAAAGGGTAAACCGCTCATATTATGGAAAGCATAAATTTCATCGATTTGCTGTTCTTTTATTAGTGAAGCACACTCAATTGCACCATCACCTGTCTCTTCTGCATGTTGAAATAGAAAGAAGATATTGTTTTCGCTCCCTTTTTGATCGACTTCAAGTGCAAATCCTGCAAGGCTTGCAGAATGTCCGTCATGACCACACTTATGAGAAACACCAGCAACTTTTGAAGCATATGGTAAGGAAATGGTTTCATCAATTGGTAACGCATCAAAATCTGCACGAAAAGCAAGATTTTTCTTCCCTTTTCCTGCTTGATAAACCGCATAAAACCAGGCACCCTTATCAACAACTTCAAGATTAGTATGTACTTGAAGAAAATCAATTAAATGCTGCTTCGTCCAAACTTCATGATTCGAAAGCTCAGGGTATCGATGCAATTCGTGACGCAGCTGTTTTGCTAATTCTAAGTTTTTAAGTTCCAAAATTTACCAACCCCCTTACAAATAGATAAATCATTTCTATGATTCTAGATAAATTTAAATTATATTGAATATAATAACCTTTATTGTATATTTATACAATCGAAGTGTTTTAAATACAAAACACATGCCCTTATGGTTGGACATGCGTTTAATTAATAGAGTGTTGGCTGCCATTTAAACTTTTCCTATTCTAATGTTTGTCCCAACGCAATCAGCGCCACACTGCCGTAAACAAAAAATACTCCCACCCTATACATAAAAACTTGATCCTCTTTCACTAGTTTAATTCTTTCCAAAACAAAAATAACAGCCCTAATAACGACTAATGAAGTCCAAACTAGAAAAAAAGCAACTCCTGCCACCGACGGAATTTCTGTCCATAACCTAATGGCATCAGACTGATGATTTGTGACAACACCGATAGCCATACCAAGATAATTCCAAATAAAAGCCCTAAAAAATAGAGTAAAGAAAAAAGTAGAATAGCGGTGAACGTAAGGAGAATATGCATGATCTAGTCGCATAATCCAATTAAAAATATATTTGATACATAGCTGACACGAAATAATTGGATGTTGCCAGGCAAATATAACATTGGTTATCTCCTCTTGAACATAAGCGGTCTTTCCAAACTTCATCTTTATTGTATCCTTATCCAGTTTTTTTCTGCTCATATCGTAACCCACCTAGTCGATATCTTTATTTATATAATACAAATGCGCTACGCACCGACAATCCGAGGAACAAACCGTTGAATGGGGATTGAACCGTTCCGTTCATTTATCAACCTTTGAAACAATTGGCACTCCCCCTCTTTGCTTTGACTGGGAAAGTTTGAACTTCATCTACCTCTAAGAATGGTCGCAAGTAATCGAAATGCCAATGAGGTTTTTTCACCACTTTTAAATGCCGCTCAATTTCAATCTTCCCTTTGTAATGGTTTTAGGAAATATAACGTGTTTGTCTATGTATCAAACATTATACCAAAACAAAAAGGATACAAACCGTTTCCGATTTGTACCTTTTTTTAGTTTGATTTTATTTTTACTACTATCTCGACATGACAAATCTCGTTGTACTATAGCCTAAATCCTACCTTTTGCACTTAAGAAATTCATCGCATTTAAGCCGAATTCTAATATTTCACGTGATTGATAGACATTATTTTTCAATCCAATTGCTTTAGAGAATGAGTCATAATAGTCATATAGATTCCCTTCTTTCCCGTAGGGGAACGACAAATAATGAAATCCGTATTTTCCATTCTCATTAAAAACGGAATAAACCATTAAGGCATTTTGGGAAGCTACTTTCGTACTTAACAAATAAAGTCCTTCAATTTCTAGTAAATTTCCATGCTGGTCGGTAGCCGTTAATAGACCATCGTCAATTTTAATAAATACACAGCGGTTATGGGTTGAAATATCCATTACATCTACATAGGGTTCATTCATGGTAAGAATTGATTTACTCTCAGCTTTACTTAAGCGAATAGTTTTCCGTCCTGTTTTATAATAAAAAGCTGTCACGAGAATTGCTGGTAACAAATGATCTTTTACTTTCTCTTCATTTTCCTTCCCAACCACTTCAAGAACCTTCTCTTTTAAGTACGTTAAATCCGTCGCTCTTGTGAAATCCATTTCTACTGCAAGGGTCTTATAAAAATCCCCCATCGACAATCTGTCCCAGTTGCTTTTCATTGCTTCAAACTGATGATTCTTTGTCATAGGAAACCCTCCTATACTATATTCATCTTTCTCATAAGCTTTGAATCGCAACACCTAATGCAGACGGAACCTACAACCAGTACCGCAAAAAGCAAATCCAACACCCCAAAAAACCCCTATAATCTTTAAATATATGGTTGGACAGCCAACAATATGTCTAATCTCCAGATAAAGAGAGAGACGTGTGAAACAATTTGTTTTTGTGAAACAAGATTATTTGGAGCGTCTCTGTGACATTTAGGCAACGCCCTATAATCGCCTTCTTAGTCGTAAAACCTACATCAGTACAGAAAGCATATATCCCATTTTTTTATATTCTGGAGTATAGGTGAAACGCTATCCTTATTATTCTTAGAATAAAAAAGAGCCCCCACTGGGACTCTAATACTCATTCCCCTTATGAAAGCCTTACCTTTCCAATTCTTATTCGCTTCTTCTTTTGGTTTGCATCTTTTTCCGAAGCATTCTTCTCATGATAAGAAATAAGACCAGCTTTATACAAAGCAATTCCGATGAACGTGGCTACAACAGTACTTCCAACTAGCATCCAGAATAATCTCCTGCTAACATTGTGAATCATTTCTCCACCTCATTCACCTTAGTTGTGGATGTATATGATTATACTTGGTAAATTATGAAAATGAATTTATTGTTACTGATCATGCAATTTTCATCACCCTCCTTTTTTAAAAAAAATTTCCAACAATCTAACTGGACTATTTCATATAAACAAAGGCTGTTTCGTAAAAATTGTTGTTGAAATCCTCGTGCCGATTTTAACGCAGTAATTGTCATTTTGGATGCTTAAAATTGTGTTAGCAAGCTCTTTTCTCTTGAATGAAGGTATTTTTTATTTATAAAACCTAGCTCATTCAGCCGTATTTTTAGTCAAAAGCAACAAAGTTTGAGTAAAGAGACTAACACAAAAACGCTTCCTCCTTTGAGGAGAAAGCGCAAGCAATATCTTATGAACAAAAAAACAAATCCAGTATATTGGATGCCTTTGATGCTTCTTTATTATAGAATTCAGAATAACCGCATTTATTGCAATAAACCACGATAAACTGATTGTGTTGAACATCAAAAATTTTGGATAAACCTGTACCGGTCATCGCAACTTCCTTCTTGGAAGCATCTTTACTTCCACATTTTATACAGCCTTATTCCTCCATGTAATATCCTCTCCTTTAGTTTAATACGAAGTTATTCATAAAAAAGTTCCATGTTTTTCCTGTTCTATTTTTAGGAAACTAATGGGTAATATAGCTTTCGCATATAAGTTAACCTTTTATAGTGAATTCCTCATCTCATTTAGTATCTTCTAAGAAATCCATAAAATTTGGACCATTAATAAATCTAAGAAATCAAATGATTTGCTATACAACTGCCAAATAAAGAATTCCTAAATCTAAATAAACAGCTAAAAGTGCGTAGGCTCTTCCCACGCACCTTTTTTATTTTTGATACCAATCCGCTGGTTCCATATGGACAAACGGAATATCTGTATCGACCATTCCCTCTATTCGTTTCATTGCTAAGTTCTCCCCATTCAACCACTGGGAAAAATCAATTTTTGTTGGTTCTTGATCTCCACCAAGTGCAATCCATGCTTCTCTTTCTTTTGGAAAGTAAGCAGAAGTATGGATTGTACCTGCCCAGCTTCCATACAGTTTGGAGAATACGCCCTGATTAGTGTCATTTAAAAGTTTGAAAGCTTGTTTGCCGTTTAATCCTTGTTTTTCCTTTTGCTCAATAATCATCATTCGTTTAGTCGAGTCATCTAGAACACGACGATTTTCTTCGGTCATAATTTTAAAATGATTGGTGCACACTGATCCCTCACGCACTTCGATTCGTCGCGGTGATGTTTCCACAATAGAAGGCATTTCACTGTTTTCATCATATAGCACATAGCTAAATGATCCGCGGTGTGGAATTCCTTTTAACAAATACACCGCCTCTTCAACGCTGGAGCAACGTTCGAGTATCAGTCTGCCAATCATATGACAAATAAAGCCGTCACCCGGCCGTTTCCGATTCATAAACGTATAACCCATTGTTAATCCTTTTTCGTTCATCCCATCACAACGACCAGTGATTTTCTGGGTCAAACCAATGGTCGCATAACCACCATCATTGGGCTGGTAAATCACGCAGCGACTATCATATGTTTTCGGATGATAATCATAATTTCGGATCATGTAATTCTCGCCCACATAAATAGAACAACCAGAAGGATTGATGTTCACGCGATACCCACCAAATTCTAGCAAGACACGTTCCATAGGCCATTCTAAAGCAGCTTGTAATCCTAAAAGCTCTTCCCAAATCTGAGGGGCGTAAGTTTGAAACATTGCTTTTGTCTCCTCAGGATTGATCTTAAACTTAGGAATCCGAACTTTCCATTGCCGTTCACGATTTCTAACTAAAATTGAATCTTTTATGATTTTCCCTTGTTTTACCCCAAAATCATAATGGCTGCCACGAATTTGTATGACATCTGCAAATATCTTCTTCATGTTAGATTCCTCCATTTCTACCATATTTCTAGGATATATTGAAAAAACGCAAAAATAAAGGATAGGTCCCGTGAAGTTTAAATTTGAAGTCTTACTTATATTAATTCTGCTAGATGTAGCTAAATAGAAGGATAATACAAGTTAATCTAACTAAAACCTACCTAATTTGATTTAGTGTAAAATTTCTATGAACATAATCTTGATCTCACAGAATGAATATTTGCAGGATATAAAATTGCTAGTGAATGTCACTACAAAACCCACTTCCTTCTCCTTGCATATTCATAAACCTCTATTAATTAAGTTAAAAATAAACTGCAAATTTTACTTTTATAATAGGAAAGTAACATTTTAGTTAAAAGTCATATTTTCGTTTTGAATCGACAAATTTTTATAAATGTCCTTTCTATAATAACAACAGTAAAGGAAAGGGTTAAGATTTTTAATATTTAAATAGTGCGTTAAAATAGAGGGTTAAATATGCTTCAATAGTTCTTTTTTTTAAGCCTATTTTAACCACCATCATAACTCTCCTTCCTACTAATTTGAATAGAGGTGCTTAATTATGGAAAACTCACTTCGATACGCAGTTCAGCTAAAAAAGGAAAAATTAATTCATAAGATGATCAAATTGGGAGTTTATAAAAAGGACAACAAACATTTATACGAATTAACTTTAAGCGATTTAGAAGAAGAATACCAATCTATTGAAAACAATTATTTGAAGCGATAACTATTAAAAGGGATTATTAAAAAGGTGCATTGAAACGTAGTATAACTTATAAGAGCAAACGATTAGGTTTAACTAAAAACTATGTTAGACTAAAAAACATACACCAATCTGAGAGAAAAGAGGTAAACTATGTTTAAAAAAATTCTAAAGCAAATTAAGAATCTTTCTCAAGACAGTAGCGCGCGAAGACATCGTCATTATCACCGGGGAAGTAGCAGCGAACGGAGAGGGAAATACTATGGTCGAGGCAGTAGCAGTAGTAACTTCCGTCATAAACGATCACCATTGAGTGGAAGTAACTATTACAAACGAAAACGCCGTAGCAGTAGTTAATCTTCCACCACATTAAGTTCCAGTCACGCCCGTTTGTTTTGATAACGCAGCATGAAGATCAGTAAAAATTTCACTAGTATTTGAGTAAGGTTCATCAATTTGAAGGAGTCTTTTTAGCAAATAAACAGTTTCGTTTTCTAAAGAAAGTTCTTCTGTCCAAGGAAGGGCTTTTTTGTTTTTAGAAGAGTAGGTTGTATAAAGCAAATACAAAAGGATATCTCCTAAATCATAGTAGTCCTGTTGTCTCATCTCTACGGTTTCTTTACCTTCGTCATTATGTATCGATAACCCAAAATCAATAAGGAAAAGTTCCCTGTTTTTTAGTAATATGTTAGGTATGCGTAAGTCTTGATGGTAAATGTGTTTTTTATGCAAATAATCCACTAAATCGAGCAACTGATATAGTATGAGTAAAGACTCTTTTTCATTGAAAGTTAGATTACTAAAAAAAATCTGGTCTTCTAGATTGTCACCGTCAATGAAGCTCATTACATAAAATAATTGTTTTTTATGTAAAAAAGATCCATAAAATGTGGGGATTTTATCGTGAGAAAGTTTACGCAATACAGAAATTTCACTCTCAAACATCTTAACCTCTTTTCTGTTACTGCTCTTACTCGGACGAAGCTGTTTGACCACCACCTTCTCCCTTGTCTCCAATTCTTCACAAAGATAAACAATGCCATAACTTCCGGTTCCAATAAGTTTTAATACCTCATAGTGATTGTTTAAAAGTTCTCCTTTTTTTATAGGTTTGTCTACAAAAAATTGATAAAGCTTTCGAATCGTACGCAATTTTGAAACCTCCTTTCACCTCACTTCATTTAGATAAAACACTGTATAAAAAATTTTAGTTACATAAACAGATTTCTAAAGTTTTTAAAGACCGCCAAAGGATTTTCAGTATATTATCCTTCAGAAAACACGTCAACAATGGAATAATCCATTTTCACCATATGCTCCCACTAATCTCCTTTTCCTTGACTATACATTATTCCATTAAAAATGAAAGAGATAAAGTAGGTATTATTTATAGGCTCTTTTCTTAAACTTTGTTGTTTTTTGAAGAAAAAATACGTCTGAGTATCTAGATTATTCAATAATAATTTATATTTTATGAGAAATTAGGATTTAAACAACAATCGTTACAAAACAGCCTATTTAAATAACCCCAGAAGACGGTCGTGTTTCATAAAATCATCTACACTAACCGTTTCGATTATTCACTATGCTTTCAAGACGGGGCTCGAGGTACTATCTGTTCGTCTGGTAAGAATATTGAACTTTTACCAATATATAGTATACATAGATTCAAGCTTGTTCATAATGGTTATGAAGATACTACATTTTTAGAGGTGAATCGTATGACTTTACAACGCACATTTATCATGGTTAAGCCCGACGGAGTTAAACGTGGGTTAACCGGAGAAATCATCAAGCGTTTTGAACAAAAAGGTTTTACGTTATTAAATGCAGAGCTTATGACAATGGACCGCTCAAAAGCGGAATTTCACTATATGGAACATCAATCAAAGCCATTCTTTGGTGAATTGGTCGACTTCATTACTTCTGGGCCTGTTTTTGCCATGGTTTGGGAAGGAGAAAACATTATTGAGGTCTCTCGACTCATGATTGGAAAAACAAGTCCTGCAGAAGCTTTGCCAGGTACCATTCGTGGTGACTTTGCGTTTTGCAAAGAAGAAAATGTCATCCACGGTTCTGATTCCGTTGCTAGCGCAGAGCGCGAAATTGAAAACTTTTTCGGTCTTTTGAAAAGACGCAACTTAGAAGATGATTTCCCATTTGAAGATCGCAAGTCCGTTTAAAAACAAACGAAAGGGACAAATGATGAACCTCCCTTTCGTTTGTTTTTTATTTTTTAATTCCTTACTCAACATTTGGTCTCTTTCACCAATTATTACCCTAAACATACATTATAAACAATTCATTCATTGATTACGATGGATGAATTGTTTATAATCCAAAGTATATTTATAGGAATAAAAGGGAATTGGAGGACCGTAATGAAAATGTTAAAGAACCTTTTTAATGAAAAATGTCCCATTTGCAGAGAAGTTTTAATTAGTAAAAAAACAAGTGCTTTCGATGCCATAGTTATAAAATCTTGTCCCCAGAATCATTATCAAAAAGAATTCCATCCAGCTATCGAAACATCGATTGAAAGTTATCGATGATGGAATGCTGTAACGTCGAGGAAGTATTTTAACATATGATAATTTAGAAATAAAAGGCTAGGATTATAGCCTATCCTAGCTTTTTTGCTGGAATTGGACCAAAAAGGAACGTGTTGCTAACTATCAACATTCGTCATGAAGAAAAATGTAACTTCTATTGATAGGATGGTGCTACTTTATATTTGTATAAAATTTCAGGGAGGAAGTTGCCTTGATTTTCAATTTAAATCCTTTCTTTCCCTGTGCTTCTTGATAATTCGAAGTTTTTCATGATTTATCAGTGCAGGTAAAGTGTCCCCAGCTAAAATTCTTACCTCTTCATTACATGCATTTTCATTTAGAAAACTCTAGTCGGAAGTTCCATAGTTCCATTGCTGTTCCCCATACCTTTTCAATTTTATATTATGATGCAAAATTTCACCTCGTCGTATAGAGGTTAATGAAAACTCTACAATTCCACTTAGATTTCCCACTATCTATTTCTTCCATTCAAGTTAAACATAATCAGAGAAATGGAAGTAGTTCTCTTTTTATATAAAACTCTACATCTGTCTATCCGTACATATTACAGAAAAGAATGTAATTTTCGGATTACTTTGTTAAGATTAACATTATACAAAGTTTTTTGAATATACCATTTTTAACATCTGTTTAGGTTTAACCGCTTCCTTTAAATCATTGAGGATCCATCTTATACCTTTCGTAAATACAATTATATTTTTCTAGGAGATGTTTGTTATGAAGATAAACCTTAGTGAAAAAATGAATGAGTTCCCAACTTTAATTTTTAGCGAACTAGCAAAATATAAAAAACAAAAACTGCAAGAAGGAAAAGATTTAATTGACTTAAGTATCGGGAGTCCTGATTTACCTCCTCCAGATTTTGTAATCGATGAATTACAAGAAAATGTTCAAGATCCTTTACAATATGGGTACTCACTAACCGGTACAGAAGCGTTTCAGCAAGCTGTTTTGGACTATTATAATCGGGAGTATAATGTAAATTTACAGTCATCCGAAGAAGTCATAATGGTTATGGGATCCCAAGAAGGGCTTGTTCATTTGCCGATGGTTTTAACAAATCCTGGGGACATCATCCTTGTCTCAGACCCTGGCTACACCGCTTATGATGCAGGAATTTCTCTGGCTGGTGCTACCCCTTATCGAATGCCATTAAAAGAAGCAAATCAATTTTTACCAGATTTAGAAGATATTCCTCAAGAAATTAGAGAAAGAGCGAAGATCATGATTTTAAACTTTCCCGGAAACCCTGTACCAGCATTAGCTACAAAAGAGTTTTTTGAGAAAGTTGTTCAGTTCGCCAATGAACATCAAATTGTGGTCATTCATGATTTTGCCTATTCAGAGCTTTATTATGAGGAAAAGCCGCTCAGCTTTTTAGCCGTTGAAGGCGCAAAGGATGTCGGGGTCGAATTTAATTCTCTCTCAAAAAGTTTTAATATGGCAGGTTGTAGGATTGGTTACATGGTGGGCAATAAACAAATTATAAACGCATTAAAACGATTAAAATCAAACCTTGACTATGGAGTTTTTCTGCCGATCCAAAAAGCCGCGACTGTTGCTCTAAACCATTCTTCATTATTTAGCACACAGCTACGATGTATTTACAAGAGCCGACGAGATCTGTTCGTGACAGGTTTAAATGAATTAGGCTGGAAAGTCGAACCTCCAAAAGCCTCGATGTTTATCTGGGCAAAAGTGCCAAATGCCTACTCTTCCCTCGAATTTGTTTACCAACTAATCGATGAGGCTGGCATTGTCGTCACTCCTGGACACGCTTTTGGCAGAGAAGGCGAAGGGTTTGTGCGTATTGCCCTAACGCAGAATGAAGAGAGATTATCAGAAGCGCTAGGAAGACTAAAGATGCTTACTTGGTTGACCATGAATGAAAGTGTCTAGTATTTTTCAAATGTTCATGCACGCATTGGATACAAAATTAAAGCCAAGACACATGCATTCATACTCAATGATTCCATGTTCAAGTAATTAAAATAGTATGTTGCTATGAAGAATAGGCTTGGATAAAACGGCCAAGCCTATTTGAAATGGTTATATAAGAAACCATATACTTAATGATTAAACATTCTTCGATAAATTTCATTCATTTGATTTTCAAATTCATTCGCCAGCTCTTCATGCTGCGTTTGTTGTTCCGTACCGTGAATCCTCACAATTTCATAGGCCGTTTGCTGCCAATCTGCAAAGTCTTCGGCTAGAGCTGTTTCAGCAATACTCTTTTCAAAATAATTAAGATAATGTAGAGCTGAATTTGCTAATGTAATCTCAGCTGTCTCATCTGTTTGAAAACTGCGATAGAACCATCCGCCCAGTTTGAATATGTATTTTGCATAAACTCATCTAAACTGGAAAATTCCGTCTTATCAACGATATAGGACTTTATATCATCTATTGGCTTTGTATTGATGTCATCTATATTTATTTCGGGTTCGACTGTTTCAATAATCGGTTTTGTGTCATCTACTTTTGTGCCTTCTTCATAAGTATGTATAGTCGAATTCAATTCTTGTTGGTTGTCTCCTAGTTCATTAACAAATATGAATAGCGGAGCTACAATTATGCCACCCCCTATTATGCCCGATGATATGATAAGTTTTCGTCTTCATCTGTATTTCCCCCTCATATAGAACTGTAACATAGCGTCTCAAAGAAAATAAAGGGGAAGCAGCCTTTTCCTACCGACCAATTTTATAGATGCAAGCATTGTAAAAACGTATCTAATATAAGGCTATCTCAACACAGACATTGACCGATATTCATACAAAACGAACAGAGTTTTTGCAGCAATGTAGCTGCCAATCTTGAATGGATTCTAGAATAAAAAAAGCTTCTAAATTGCAGAGCAAGGGCACTTTCTTATGGAATCACAACAACTTGAAAGGCTCATCTTTTTCAGTCTAGTAATCCTAACTTATCAAGTCGTTCAAGTCTTTCCTGTAGAGTTTCCTTCCGCTTAATTGATAGTCCCTTATGTTTAGAGACATCTGTTTGCGATCGAATGGCAGCTTCATAGTAACTCATACTGTTTATTGTCTGTTGAGGTGAAGATTTCCCGTATTTATCAAAGATTTGATCCATCCAGATTAGAAGTGTTTCCAGTGGTACGTGAAGATTAGCGATGTTTTCAATCGAATGAATATCCTTAACAGACAGCAAATCTCCTCGATTTCGGAGATAGAGAAACTTCTCACTAATCTTTCTCACTCTATCGTTAAGAGAGAGATGATTATTCCGGTTGAAATCATCATCGGTTATCTTTAATGCTTGTTCTGTAAATTCATCACTCTCTTTATTTATTTGATGATGATTTTCAACCCTTGTTTTATTTTTATTTATTTTAATATTATTTATTTCTTTTTTGTTTATTTTTTCTTGTTTATTTAATAGATGTTCTTTTTCAACAGTTAAACTTGAAGTATTAGTTTTTAAATGTTGAATTTCAGCAATTAAGGTTGAAGTACTGGTCTCCAACTGTTGTTTTTCAATAACTGAGGATGAACAGGAGCGATTCCCCTGTAGAGCCTCTTCATTTTTACAATCAAAAACATCCTCAACTTCCGCAAGAAGATGTGAAAACGGTTCACTAATGCTTTTAATTTTAAATCCTTCATCAGCTAATTCCCAGATCATTTCGTTAATCTCTAAGTCGGAAAAAGGTAAATCGGAGACAGAATAAGAATGTAAGTTTTTGCTACCACTCCGGTAGGTAATTTGAACCCAGTACCCTTTTTGTTCAAGCACTCTGATTCCCGCTGCAACTAAACTTTTTCCTAACTCAGCATACAGGTGTGTTTTACTAATTTGCCAATTGGTAGGCAGTGTCATCAAATAAGAAAGAAGCCCCATTGCGCGGATGTCTTTTAAATCTTCTTGGTAAGTCTTATTATCAATTTGAGCAAATCCTTTTGTCTTCGGGCGCTTGATAATTCCAATCATGAATTTCTCCACCTTTTTTCAATAGTGTACTGCTTTATGTATAATGCTCCGTCATCATTATAACTTTTGACTAGTAAACCACTCTATGGTTATGGAGGAAAAACTACTATGATGAAATCTCATACTTTAAAGAATCCCACCCCTTAAATATTGACAAAACTTCATTAGTTTGTTTTAATATTACTCTTTTAAATTATTCTTGCTAAACCATAAAAATAATCCAACGGTGAACCGTTATCTGAGGATAGAAATTTTACTTTTTCCTCGTTTAGTGCCATTTACATGTATGTTTAGGCATCATTTTCCACTAAAAAGTCTTAAACTTGACGAAAAAATGAATTTTTTTTCAAGGGTAATAAATTTCAAAGTGTAGTCACAATTCAAGAAGTTTACAAAAAAATCATCAACCCCTTTGCTTTTAAGCCTTGAGGTTTGATGATTTTTATTACTTCTTTTAATGAGCCCAATATCTACTGGTTAATCTGTTTGATAAATTCTTTCATAAAACCTGGCAAATCTGGCCAAGCATGCCCAGAAATAAGGTTCCCTTGAACATGAAGAGGTTCTTCTATATAAGTGGCACCAGCTGCCTCTACATCCGGCTTACATGCTATGTAGGCGGTCATTTCTCTGCCTTCCAAATATTGACGAACTGTTGTTAAAATTAACGCTGCATGGCAAATAGCAGCGACTGGTTTATTTGCTTCAAAGAAGTGAGCAACGATTTTAGGTACATTTTGATTTAAGCGAATATATTCTGGCGCTCTTCCTCCTGGAATAATCAATCCATCGTATCCCTCTGGATTTACATCTTCAAAACAAAGATGTGCTTCGATCAAATATCCTTTGCTTTCAGTATACGTATCCCAACCAATAAAATCGTGTACTACCGTTTGAACTTTTTTCTTAGACGGCGCAGCAATTGTTACATTATAGCCTTCTTCTAAACAACGAAAATAAGGATAATAAATCTCCAATGCCTCAACCGCGTCGCCCGCTAGCAATAGAATTTTTTTGGTCATTACGTTCTCCTCCTTTCATTATCAGGGAAGTCTGGAAGTCCCCTTTACTATATATTCAATAGATTTGGTTTCTTCCCTTTCATTTTTAAAAATTGTACCAGAATGTTCATTTTTCAATGGCAACCTGAGTACATCACCTTTAAAAAAACATATAAATCCTCTTGCTGCTATCCATTTTAAATTGATATAAAAATATCCGTCTTTGATTTTTTCACCTTAAGATTCTAGGCAGAACAAAAAGCACAGTAGAAGAATACTGTGCTCAGTTTTCATTTCTTTTGATAAGGCCCTTACTGAAACTTTGTTGCTTTTGAAGAAATACGACTGAATGAACGATATTATACCTAAAAATAGCTGCATTCACGAGATAAGAGCTTGTAAACTTAAATTGCGCCTGCGAAAAGACGATTATTGCGTTAAATTCGTAATAACAATCTTCACAGTCATTGATAACCAAATTAATTTTTATTCTGAACGCTTTGCTAATCCTTTGCGATCAATGGATTCTGGAATTTTTTCCAACCAACCATGTTTCACCATAATATGGTAAACACTCACACCAGCTTTCATCGCATTAGTAAAGACTTGTCGGTAATTCAGTATAATATCGGAGCGCAAACTTGATCCTAAGCTTGCACCATAATAGGAAAGGGCGGTATTTACTAAAAAAGCCGCATGAAACATCATCAATTTGTCCGAGAATGGACTGATTGTGGAATCAGTGATTTCTGCATCCCATTTCTCAGGTATAGGAAGATTGTCTTCCTGCAAAATCTTATCACAACTATCGGCATCTTTACTTGCCAATTTCACATTCTTCCGCATAAATTTCCGAACTTCTTCAGACTTTGCCACCTGACTGAACCCCAAACTGAGTGAACGAATAAAACCCGTTTTCCGAGAGTTGAAAAATAAATTACTAATTTCGGAACTGTTTAATGGTCTTTTGTCGCCAATCAAATTATCAATTATGCCAGTTGATTTCGAAAATTCAACTTCTAAAGGGGAAGGTACCCCAGGAACTCCTGAAAAGAATGGTTTTGTTTTAGAGATACTAACAATCTTTTGAAATAGGTCCTTTGAACTTACGGTACATTCAAAAAAATAATCTTGTATGTCTCTGCGCTCTGAGTTTGTGATTGCTAAGCTATATGCAGTTAATCCATGGATGGTCATAATATAAGAATAAAAGAGCATAAAATTATCTGAAAAAAGTCGTGGTGCCTTTAAGTTAACATCCTTTTCAGTAAATCCTTTTGGTACTTGAAAATTGGCATTTTCTAAAAAGGCAGTAATCTTCTTAATATGTGTTTCAGCTAAATGAAGGGATATTTCTAGAATCGTTTTGATTTTTTTATCCTCCACAATCTTAAGAAAATGTTTGTACACACAAATCGCCATACTATCGCCTTGATACTGAAACCAAAGCCCTGATAGTTCTGCAGAGGTTAAGGTGTTTTCCTTTGTTTTCCCAAACATCCTTTAACATCCCCCTAATTAATAACATTTCATTCGCAGTTATAACCCATCTTATTTTGCAGCATTTATGGAAAAATATGTAGAACTATTTCTATTGTGTTTTCTTTAAAAAATCTTCAAATGCATCGCCCAAAGTCATTTGAACGCGCCAAAAAGGCAAACTACCAATAATAGTTTGCCTTTTGTATTAAATACTTCCTTATAAATCCTCTTTGTATTCCCTTTAAGGTGATCTTAAGGTTAAATTTGTCTAAGTGAATACATGAAATATTTATTTTTCAACAACTCACTTTTGTTCATTCTCTCATCATTATTCTCCTCTAAAGAGTTACAAATGATTGTTTTCGTCTTCATGCACATGTGCGATTTTAATTTTGACAAGTTAACAACCAATAAGAGAAGTTAATACATATTGTTTTACCACTTCCGCAAACAGACTGACATCTTTTTGCTTTAATCCCAACATTTTAGATATTAATAGAGTTATAAAAGGAAGTTAAGTTTATTTTTTCAAAATTTTGATAACTTACATTCCGTTTACTACTTTTCTTATGAACTTATTAGTCCGTAAACTACCAATCAATCTAACTTCACTACGAGTTACTCATAAAAATCACATTAAACTCTTAACCTGTATAATTTTCTAGCATTCCTGCCAAAGAAATCACGCGTAGTTAGAGAAAAAATTGATAAATTGAAAACATTTTCTATAGCTTATAAAACAGTTTAATGCTAAACTATTCCTAAGTAGTTTAGCATTAAACTATTTTTAGAAAGGATGATTAAGATGGGGAAACTCCAAGACAAAATCGTCATTATTACCGGCGGTGCCGCTGGAATCGGAAGCGGGATTGCAAAGGCGATGGTGAAAGAAGGAGCCATTGTAGTAATTGTTGATTTAAATGAAGATACCGGAAAAAACATGGAAAAAGAACTACAAGCTATTTCACCAAAATCAATGTTCAAAAAAGCAAATTTAATGGACCGTGATAACCTTGAAACCATCATTTATACGGTGGTTGAAAAATACGGCAGAATTGATGTATTAGTTAATAACGCCCATGCATCAAAACAAAAAACTATTTCGGAAACAACACAAGAAGATTTAGATTTATCATTCGGAACTGGATTTTATCCAACTTTTTATCTTATGCAGGCTGCTCTTCCATACTTGAAAGAGTCAAAAGGACACGTCATAAATTTCGCTTCTGGTGCAGGCTTGAACGGACACGAAACTCAAGCAGCTTATGCAGCTGCGAAAGAAGCAATTCGTGGACTTTCACGGGTGGCCGCGAATGAGTGGGGGCGCTTTGGAATCAATGTCAACTTGATAAGTCCCATTGCTAATTCTCCAGGAGTGGAAGCGTGGGCAAAAGCTCAACCAAAATATTATGAAGAAGTAAAGAGCAGAATACCTATGGGATACTTTGGAGATATCGAGAACGACATCGGTCGTGTCGCTGTTTTTCTTGCGTCTGAGGATTCTAAATATATTTCCGGACAAACAATAATGGTTGATGGCGGTAGCATTATGCTTCGCTAAGAAGAGAACACTGGAGTGGATTTTTTGCGTGAAACCAACCTTTTTAAACTCATTCATATGATTGATAAAATCAATAACGATAACATAATTAAATTCACTAGAGCATTCCCCTATCCGCTTGGCATTTCTCCAATTCTAGTCTTAGCGGAATTGAAAACAAATGGTACACAAAGGCAAGTGGATTTAGCTAATAAACTAGGCTATACAAAAGGGGCAATGACGAATATTGCTACCAAACTTTTTGATTTAGGGCTTGCTGAAAAAGTGTTTGACGAAACCGACCGTCGGGTGATTCAGTTGAGAATTACCTCTGTTGGTGAAAAAGCATTGTCAGAAGCACAGGCAATTGGTAAAACCTTATTTATGGAACACTTCGAAGCATTGAGTGAAGAAGAAATACATCAATATATAAACATTCAAGAAAAACTTTTAAAACATATTGAAGACAATAAATAATTCCATTTGGAGGTATTTTACATGAAACGATTAGCTGATAAAGTTGCCATTATTACAGGTGGAGCCCGTGGAATGGGAGCAAGTCATGCTCGTTTGTTTGTCAAAGAAGGTGCGAAGGTCTTAATTGCGGATATCTTGGAACAAGAAGGACAAGCTCTCGCGGCTGAACTAGGAGAAAATGCTAAGTTTGTAAAACTAGATGTTACTAATAAAGAAAATTGGGAACAAGCTGTTGCTCTCACAGAAAAAACATTTGGTCCGGTAAACATACTAGTCAACAATGCTGGTATTACCATGAATAAATCCATCGAGGATTTGACACTAGAAGAGTACAAACGTATTGTCGATATTAATCAAGTATCGGTATTTTTAGGAATGAAAGCAGTTATCCCATCTATGAAAAAAGCGGAAGGCGGTTCAATAGTAAACATCTCTTCAATGAACGGCATAGTCGGGGGTGCGATTGGCTATACCGATACTAAGTTTGCTGTCAGAGGAATGACCAAAGCTGCTGCGCTCGGATTGGCTCACTATGGCATTCGCGTAAATTCTATTCACCCTGGCGTCATTGAAACCCCAATGATTGTTCAAGAAGAAACAAAAGATGCCGTAAAAGAATTTGCCAAGTACATTCCAAATGGTCGCGTTGCAAAGCCCGAAGAAGTATCTAACCTAGTCTTATACCTCGCTTCAGACGAATCGAGTTATAGCACAGGATCAGAGTTCGTTGTCGATGGTGGCATGACCGCTAGATAAATTAACGAAATCCCCTTCTCGGACAAATCCAAGGCTTGAAACCCAATTGTCGGTTTCAAGCCTTTTTCATAAAGGCAAAATTCACAGTTACGTCCCAAATTATCTATATGTCGTTTTCCAAACCATCCCCCTTATTGCTTTTACGGGGACAGGAATATTGGATAAAGTTATCAAATTTAGCGAGCCACAGTGGTGATAGACAATGTGAATTTAGCACATTGTGCAGTGAAATAATTTTTGTAAAACTACACTTTACAAAAAAAGACAATCTACCACTTATGGTAAATTGTCTTCAAAGCATCCCGATATTTTATTGAACCGATGCCACTGCTTCTTGCACTGGTGTTGAGCCGCCAATTACTTGAAATTCCTTTCCGATCGTAGATTCATTTTCCACAGTCGAAAGAATCACCTGAGCAACATCCTGCCTTGAGACTTCCCCCACTTCGAGTTTGGAACCAATTTTCACATGGCCTGTTCCTTTGTCATTCGTGAGGATGCCTGGATGGATAATCGTATAATCAAGATCCGTAGCTCTTAACCATTCATCAGCATAATGCTTTGCTGCTACGTATGGTGCAAACGACTCTGGAGCTGACTGAATCGCTTCACGTGTCGTGTCAAAGGAACTAATCATGATAAACCGTTTGACACCAGTCAATTTAGCAGCTTCAATGGTTTTGACCGCACCATCTAAATCAACCATTATCGTCTTGTCTTTTCCGGTGTGTGCCCCAGAACCTGCTGTGAACACAATTGCATCTACGCCTTCTGCAGCTTTCGCGATTCCGTCAATGGTACCTTCTAAATCAACGATATCTGTTTCCGCACCCAGATTTTCAAAAAAGTTGGCTTGTTCCTGATTACGGATCATCGCCTTCGCTACGAAATTTTCACGATTCTGAATCAAGTAAACCAGATGTTTTCCAATTTGGCCATTGGCCCCTACCACTAGAATTTTCATGGTTTTTCGTCCTTTCTATATTTGTTCTAAGCAATCCTTTCTCGTAAATTGCTTCCCATTAATTAGCATAAATGGTTAATTAGGATGCGTCGAATAATCCGCCCACTCGTATAGCATATACCTTTTACTAAATTTCATTTGGTTCCTTAAGGATATACTCCATTTGTTCTCCTTATTCAAATAGAAAAAAAATAGTTCTGATAGGAATTCTGCAATTAAACCAACGTTTAAATAGCCAAGTTAAACAAAAAATATTCTCTATTCTTCTTATCTTCCCAACTTTCAAATTTACACTGGTTAGCTCATTATTTCCGATATTTATTTCTGTTTCACCAATTTTCCAAGTTTGTCCAGTCTAACAAAGGAATAATATACTAATTTACTCCAAACACAAAATCAAAAGTTCACCATTAAAATGCATTGGTTTTCAACCGTAAATCCTTATAAAAAATGGCAGTTAATATTATTCTTTATATGTACTTGATTTCTATCATTTTATTTAAGAATTTGCGTAAATTTGTTTACATAATATTATTATTTTTTCTTTAGGGAAGTCTTTATCAGAAAACTAGTATAACCGATTCCTGTAATTGCTTATAAAAAAACCACTAAACTAAATTAGTGGTTTAAAACTAAAATCCTTTTCTATTAAGAAACACTACTTGTCCCTTCTTCCATATTCATCCGCTCAGTTATTTGATCTAACAAATTGAGCTTCAGGAAGCCATTTCCCTCCGAACTTTTCCGGAAACCAAGTGGCAACGTCCGGCGAATGAGTTGAGCATATATCTCAGCCTCACTCAAAGACCGATTAAACTCTTTTTCACACAAATTAATTAGCAACGCTATAGCACCTGCAATATGTGGGGCTGCCATCGACGTTCCTGATAGTTTCGCATATTTATTGTCAGGGTACGTTGACATCACTTCAACCCCAGGAGCAACAAGGTCAATTTCATCATGTGTGTTCGTAAACGGAGCTAATTGTAAATCCATGCTCACAGCCCCGACTGATATGACCTCATTATAAGCACCAGGATAAGCATACTCATATGTTTCTTCTTGGCCATCCCCTTCATTTCCTGCTGCGACAACGACCGATATATTTTGCGCTACAGCATTTTGAATCGCTTGATGAAGTTCAGAAACATCCTCCGGGCCACCCAGTGACATGCAAATCACTCGGACTTTTTCATTCTGTTCACCACGCCATTCTACTGCATAGTTGATTGCATTGATAATCCATTGATAATTCCCTGAACCAGTACCAGTTAATGCTTTCAAACCTAAAAGTTGTGCTTTAGGAGCAACCCCTGCAACTCCCTGCTGATTCAAACTAGCCGCAATGGTCCCCGCTACATGGGTGCCATGACCGTTATTGTCTTCATATTGAGCTTCATTTCCTCGGTAGTCGGTTGTGAAATTTCTCCCTCCGATAATCCGGTCTTTTAAATCAGGATGGCCAGTGTCTAGACCTGTGTCAATAACAGCAACTACCACTCCATCTCCATATTTACTTTTCTCCCAGATTTCAGGTGCTTGTACCAATTTTACTCCTACAGGTGTTTCATTTGTATGTTCGACAATGGACTGAACCGTATAGGGAATTAACTTTACTTGTTTTTCTATCATTTTACTCTTCCTCCTTTAAAAGATATTCACTATATAAATATGAAAGTGTTTCTTAAAAGGGACAAGAATGGGTTATAAAAATATCTTTTTTCAAAATACGTGCCATAAAACACCGTTTTTTCCTATGGGTTCTCTAAATATAGTATCTTCCATACTTATGAACACTTAGGTAAAATGCCATAATCACCACCCTCCAAAGAACGTTTGTTCTATTACTAGTATCATACCAGAAAACCTCTTGCGTTCATAGATAGTTTTCAGTTAATTCAAAAAATGGTTATAATTGCCTATATTTCATTTCAACAAAATCTCTTAAAGCCTCATCTACTGTTCAGTTGGTTTCATGAATCTTCAAAAACCATTGCTATTTCAGTCCAGATTGACCTGATGTTAATGTAAAAGTTTCCCAATATTGAATTAAACACCATTTTGTTTTTTGAATTAAAATCTTTTATTAACTAGGTAAGTTAATAAAAGTGCGCAACTGTCCAAGCCATTATGATTAATTTGCCATATATATATAGGGTAAGTGTTTAATTTAGCCGAAAATGGAGGGATACGGTGAAAATATATTTAGACCCAGGACATGGTGGTTCTGATTCAGGGGCACAGGGAAATGGATTACAGGAAAAAGACATCACTTTAGATATTGCGTTAAGAATTCGCTCCATTCTTACAAATCAATATGAAAATGTTCAAATTAGGATGAGTCGCACAGGGGATAGCACCAAAAGCCTTAATCAGCGTACAAATGAAGCAAATGCTTGGGGTGCCGACTTTTATTTATCAATTCACTGTAATGCTTTTAATCGTACAGCTAGGGGTTATGAAGACTATATTCATTCAAGCCTGTCGAATTCTTCGCGAACAGCCCGTTACCGGGATATCATTCATGCTGAGGTAATCAAGTTGAATCAATTACCTAATCGTGGCAAGAAAAAAGCAGACTATCATGTTTTGCGAGAGTCAAGTATGGATGCCCTATTAACCGAAAATGGGTTTATCGATAACGCCCAAGATGCTGCTTTGATGAAACAGTCGTCTTGGCGTCAAAAAGTGGCTCAAGCCCATGCTAACGGCATCGCCAAAGCATTTAATTTGAAGCATAAAGAAAGTGGAGGAACCGATCCGGGAAATGACACGGTCTTTAAAGTCATTGCAGGCTCTTTCAAAGCAAAAGTGAATGCGGACGACCGTGTTGACTTTCTGCGTTCAAAACGAATTGAATCTTTTGTCCAAACCGTTTCTGTTTCAGGAGACATATGGTATCGAGTCCAAGCAGGCGCTTTTTCGAATCGAGAAAATGCTGAGCGTAGGTTGGAAGAAGTTAAAAAGGCAGGAATCACGGACGCCTTTATACTAGCTGAATAAAATTCATTCTCTACTACTGTGTGTTGTCGTTATCCACAATTCCCTATTATTTGGACAATCTAGAACAAAACGCTTTGGCTTATAAAGTCCAAAGTGTTTTGTTCTGTCAATTATTACTAGATATGAGGAAATAAAAGTTACTTTTTTCATACCAACACTCGTTTCTGCTATCAATTATTCGTGTGAAATCACTTACCACTACTATCGTTTTTCTTTTTTAAAAGGAATCCTATTCTACCTCTCCGTTGTTTTTTTACATACTAAGCTATTCCCCACCTTCTTTTCTCGTCATTCACCTCCGCCCAGCTAAAAGCATATGCTGTTTTACGGTAGATTTTTTGCTAGTTTAGTTTCTCAGGGGGGTTTATATAAATGGAATTAACAGCAGCACATTGGATGTATTTAATTGGAACATGCATCATAATTCTAACAATGCTGCTAAGGCAAAATGTAGTGGTACCCTCGATTATTGTTACTTTTTTAGTTGGGTGGATTTTCACTGGGTCTTTGACCACTGGATTGCAGTCCATTTTTAATGCGAGTTTAGTTGCTGCAGGCGAGTTATTCAATATTTTCCTCATTATCACCATCATGACTGCTTTATTACATTCGTTGAAATCTCTCGGTACAGACAAACAGATGATTACCCCATTTCAACGAGTGATGAAAAATGGCCATATCTCGTTTTGGACACTGATTTTCGTTACCTACGCAATTTCCTTGTTTTTTTGGCCAACACCAGCCGTTCCATTAGTGGGTGCCTTGCTGATTCCAGTGGCAATTCGTGCTGGTCTGCCCCCAGTTGGGGCTGCGATTGCGATTTCCCTAGCAGGTCAAGGTATGGCGCTTTCTTCGGATTATGTCATCCAAATTGCGCCAACCCTAACAGCAACAGCAGCTGGAGTTAGTGTTGGCGCTGTCGCCGACCGAGCGTTTGTTTTATCCATCATTACCGGAATTGTTGCAATCGTCATTGCCTATTTGACATTAAGGAAACAAATTTTACCACCATCAAATGAGCACCTAACAAATTGGGAAAAACTCGATCAGTCAGAGGAACAACTGGATGAAACAGCTGAAACGTTGGATACTCAAAAAAGCAAATACAGTTTACTCTTTGCAATCCTAGTACCGCTTACGTTTCTCATCATCATTGGTTACATGTTTCTCGCGAAGTTTTCTGACATTATTCCATCGGTTGAAGGGGGAACTGGTGCAGCGTTAATTGGAGGAGCTTCGGCACTACTGTTAATCGCTGCTTCCATGTTTAAAAATCCTCGAACTTCACTTGATAACGTTAGTAACAATATCATTAAAGGTTTCTTATTCGCTTTTAAAGCGATGGGTCCTGTCATCCCAATTGCCGGTTTTTTCTTTATCGGAAGCGGTGAACTTTCAGGTAGAATTCTCGGTATCACCGAAGGTGACTCGCCTACTTTTTTATTTGATCTAGTTGTTGCAGGACAACAGTTCATTCCAGAAAGTGCTTTTATTTCGGGATTTGGCATCCTGTTAATTGGGATCATCACCGGATTAGACGGTTCCGGATTTTCAGGGCTACCGCTAGTAGGCTCTTTATCGGGCGCTTTAGGCAACAGTGTTGGCGTCGCCCCCGAAACATTGTCGGCCATCGGCCAAATGGGCTCAATTTGGGTAGGAGGCGGAACCTTAATCGCTTGGTCTTCCCTCGTCGCTGTAGCCGGTTTCGCCAAGGTTCCCGTCATGGAACTCGTAAGGAAAAGTTTCGTACCAGTAATGGTCGGGTTGATTCTGTCGACACTGATAGGTTTGTGGATATTTTAGATTTGCATAGAGTAATGGGTTGCGTGCCCATTACTCTTATATTAATTGTAATAACTACATACTCTAAGAGACCTATTTTTATAAGATTAGATTATACATAAATAAAGGAAGTGACATATGTTACTAAAAGACCGTTGTGAATCCTTAGACTTACTAATTATGCAGAGTGTAAACACCAGGATGAAGTTAAGTGAAAAGGAAAAGTTTTTCTATACTAATCTTGAAAAGGGTTACGAGGGCGAGGTAAAGTTTGATCGATTAGTAGATGGTTTAAACCAAGAAAGTTAATTTTTACGACATGCTACTAGAAGTGAATAACTCTTTTATCCAACTAGATAAGTTGATTATTACCCAAAGCACAATTCATGGAAGCGAACAAACTATATTCTTTGACGACTGGCCATGAGCGCAAAAATCCAGTAGATCAATTAATAAGGAGTACAACGTTATTCCGTCAATTTTCAAATCCACAAGCAAAATCACCTTGTTGATCCTTCCATTATTTTTATCAATCCAGTATTCACTTTGTATCAAGCCCCCAAAGATTTACCAATTGTTTTCCCAACCCAAGTCTCACGTTTCGTGGCTGAGTTAAATAAAGCACCCTCTAAATTAAATGATGGACACAAAAAGCTTGCTCAAACATTATTTGCACTACATCAACATAAGAATCCTTATTCACTCTTACCGGAATACGAATATAAGCAATTACAAAAAGGCATTTATTGCAAATTATGTAAATCCTTCAGTATTAAGGTAAAGTTATATTGTTTGAGAGGTTTGTGGGGGCCAAGAAAAAATTCAAGAAGCGGTTTTTCGGAATGTACAAGAATTAAAACTACTATTCCCCGACCATAAAATTACGACACAAAGTGCCTACGAATGGTGTAATTCAGAACTATCTATAAAAACAATCAACCGGGTTTTGCAAAAAGACTATAACATGATGGGGAACAAAAGAAATACTTATTATAAGTAGTATTGTTCGCTAGCGATTTTATTCTGACTTTCAAGCGTTGGTTGGGAGACTGTTTCTTCGCGGGAACTCTGCTTTCTGTCTTTCAAACCCTAGTTGGGAGACTGTTTCTTCGCGGGAACTCTGCTTTCTGTCTTTCAAACCCTAGTTAGGAGACCGTTTTCTCGCGGGAACTCTGCTTTCTGTCTGTCATACAAACGTTGGTTGGTTAGACTTTTTCCCCGGTCTTCTTTCTATACTATAGACGGTTTGATTTCACGCGGCTGCTCCTATTAATTTTACAAGACAAACTCGTTAACCTATTCTTTTAACGCTTTTATCAAAAATCCCACCGCGGTTCCCACTCCCACCTATTCAATTTATTCGCGAGGATTTTTCTATCATTATTTAAAACTCCAGCAAAAAAACGATAAACAAGCGATTTATCGCCAATTTCAAAACAACAAATCCCGAATCCATTTATTATGGATCCGGGATTTGTTTAGGAAACTTCTCTATGCTTTAATTGTTTACAGCCAAGCTGCACCGATGATGATTAAAAGGATGAACAATACAACGATTAGCGCAAAGCCACCGCCGTAGCCAAATCCACGACCATAGCCGTAACCACCGCAGCCGAAACCAGGACCATATCCGAAGCCCATTATAACACCCTCCTAATAATACTTTATTTGTTTAGTCTAGTTTTAGTAACCGAAGCCAACGTAAGCTGATCCAACAATAATAAGGAGGATAAATAGTACGACAATTAAGGCAAAGCCTCCTCCTGCGTATCCACCACTCATTTAACAACACCTCCTTATTTCTTTGTTATTACTATATGAAATTCCGTCCATTTCGAAATGGCAAAATGCCCATTTCATTTCAAAATGGGCTCTTGTTGAAAAGGGGTTCCCTATTCTTCATTACACGAACCGCCACATTTGTAAAATAGTAGCAGTTATTGAATCATATGTAAGTTACGCAATAGTTGTTTAGGCACTTGCCTTTTCAAACGATTTTTGTGTCAATCTCTTCGTAAAACACGCTATTTGTCTTTCTTAACTGCTGGAACGGGAGTTTATAAAAGTATGAAGCATCCATGATGAGCGAGATTTTTTGCACTTTACTATTTGAATTTAGCACAATGTGTAAGTAACTCTCTTCATCAAAGCTGATATTTTAATAAATTGACTCAAGCAGATGATTTCATAAGATGAAGATGAATTGTTAAAGTTAATAAAGGGAAATGGTTTCACCCATTTTTCCTGTGATTTATAAGAATTTGGAGGAAACGTATATATGACTCAACATAATCAATTATTGCTTACCAGCTTTACGCTTCCCAATTGCGTTGAATTAAAAAATCGCATTGTAATGGCTCCGATGACCAATTTTTCATCTAATTCAGATGGTTCCGTGTCAGATGCTGAAGTTAATTATTATGCTCGCCGTTCAAGTGGTGTTAGTATGGTCATCACTGCTTGTACATATGTCACACCAAATGGAAAAGGGTTCCCTGGGGAATTTGCCGGTGACAATGACGACATGATTCCGAGTTTAAAGCGCTTGGCTAGTGCAATAAAAGAACAAGGCGCAAAAGCAATACTGCAAATTTTCCATGGTGGTAGAATGTGCCCGCCAAACCTAGTTCCAAACGGAGAACTTGTCAGTGCTAGTGATGTGCCTGCTGAAAGTGGCGGAGTTTCAACCGAAGAACCGAATGTCATACCACGACCATTAACAGAAGCTGAAGTAGAAGACATGATTAAAGCGTTTGGAGAAACGACTCGCCGTGCGATTGAAGCCGGATATGATGGTGTGGAAATTCATGGAGCAAATGGCTATTTGATTCAGCAATTTTTCTCCCCACATTCTAATCGTCGTGAGGATCGCTTTGGAGGAAGTTTAGAAAAACGAATGACATTTCCACTTGCTGTCGTTGACGAGGTTCAAAAAGTGGTTAAAGAACATGCATCATCATCCTTTATTGTTGGATATAGATTCTCCCCCGAAGAGCCAGAAACACCAGGAATTACGATGGGAGATACCTTACAATTAGTAGATAGATTAGCCGATAAAAACCTAGCTTATCTACATGTGTCTTTAAATGATTTCTTCTCCAAACCTAGAAGAGGTGTTGAGAATCTCAATAAAACTCGAATCGAACATCTTCTTGAAAAAATTAATAACCGCGTTCCATTGATTGGTGTTGGTTCCATATACACAGCTGAAGATGCACGCAAGGCATTTGAAACAGGTGTCCCTCTACTCGCAATTGGACGCGAACTCATTATTGATCCCGATTGGGTCCAAAAAGTCGCTGAAGGCAAAGAAAAGGAAATTATAACTGAAATAAACAAAAACAAACAAGACGAATTAGTCATTCCAGATCCATTATGGAATGCGATTATTCATACTCCAGGTTGGTTCCCAGGAGTATAAGGTAAAAAAGAGAGACCTCACCTCTTGTTGTAGTCGGGTGAGGTCTTTTTTCATTTCTTAGATTCAAGTTTCTAACAATTAAAAATCAAAAGATTTCACATGCCTTCATTTGGTTTTCATATTCATATTTCCCTATGGCCAAACTATCTCAATTGGCGGCGGTATCATTATTGGCGTTGCAGCGATAATGTGCTTGTTTTGCCTCTCCAACGATAATTGTCTTTGCATTAACTGCCGCTATCGGCTATATGCTTCATTCAATCTTTGGTTGGAACTGTAATTATTTTCTAATATGGAGTCATTTAAAATATCTTATATTCTCGTTAACAATCACTAAATCGAATCTTTAGCAAATTTGGTTTGTGAAAAAAAATCATTTCTTAATTGAGACAATCAATTAAGTTTAGAACATAATATAAATTTCAACTATACCGATTGGTGAAAGTTAAAAGATCAGGATTTCCTATTCCGGGAAGACAGTATAAAGTCAGTTGGAATATTCACGCTAGAACATTCGGGGTCATTTAAAATCAAAAGATCAAGAATAAAGAAATCACTTTATGTTAATGCCTGTAAGAGTTCTCTTTTTCCTTTTTGTTGATACTAATTGAACGTTAAGATTTTAAAGATTAACGGATAAAATACATATCAAACCATATCGACTGATCCTCTAATGTCCGTTTGTTTTTTTACACTAAAAAGACCATACTAACAAGTGAAAGGAGGAATGGTCATGACAGAAAAGAAAAATTCTCAACGTAAACGGAAAAACACATCTCCTACACCTCAATATAATGAAGAAATGAGTATGGAAATGCTCGCTGAACACGCATTAGCTGAAACTCTTCGTGAAGGCGGTGCATTTGCTCGACAGAATAATGAGCGTTTTAAACAATAGTTAGACGAACAAAAAGACTCACCAAAAACTGGTGAGTTTTCTACCCTTTTTCACATAATCCCTTTTAATCGTAACATGACGAGTCAGTAAAAAATGGATATTACAAGAAAATTTACGAGCATAAAAATTATTTTTAATTGTGAATTTAGCACATTGTGAAATTATATAACTCGATTGCTCCCACCTTATTAAAGTAGTTACTTTATTCAGTGGGCTTCTCTTCATCCCTCACTGAATGCACGTTACGATAGCCTGATTAAATTTTTAAGGGCTAACCAAAAGAATAATCTTATGCCACAAAAAAACGCTTGAAATTCAAGCGCCTTCCTTACTCAAAGGTCATACTGTTTCTTCTCCCCCAAACTTAGCAATATAGTCAACCAAAAAATGAAGGATGATAAGAGGTAAAATGGAACCTAAACCAATATATAAGATTGAGAAGAACAGTCCAACGATAGTTGTTCTGACAACACCCATAATCCCTTGATAAGTGTGAGCGAGTCCAAATAAGAAAGATGCGAAAAAAATCACCAGCCAAATGGATTGTTCCGGAAATAAAAACGACAGCGCAAAAACAAGAAATCCTCGATAAATTACTTCCTCTGTGATTCCTGCTGTCAGCGAGACATAATTCCATAAGCGTTTTTCTTTGACCGTTTCCGGTAGGATGACAAAGAACGAGGTGGTTTTTATTTCCTTTTCTTTTGCCTCGGTTAATTTCGCTCGAATTTTTTCGCTAAATGCATATCCAATTCGATAATAGAGAATACCGATTAAATATATGAGAGCCAATGCAAACACCATATAGGTAATCACTGGTCCGAATGTTTCGATGTTTATTATCGGCAGTTTGACACCGATTTCCGCAAATGTAAGGTCACTAAAGGCTACTACTAGAAATATAAACAGCGTTGGAACCCAAAGGCTAACCAAACAATTGAGATAGTACTGAATCCTCGCATTTGTATTATTTTTCACTTCTTTTTTGAACCTCTGAAAATCAAAATAGCCAAAAATCGGTTCGTACATCAAGGCAAAAAGAATCACTAACCAATAAACGGATTCCACTTCTAACCTCCCATTCGACAAATTTCGGGGCGTCACTGTGACTTTCCCTTATATCGGTGTGTTTTGATTCTGATTTAGAGGCACTTCTTCGGGTTGTTTCAATTGTTGAAATCTCATATAGGTAATGGAGCGCCACAGCCATTCAAATGGGCCGAAGCGGTAATGTTTTAGCCAGTATGTGCTATACAGCATTTGCAAAGCAAAGATTAAAATACAGAGAATACTTCCCGTTAACAAACTGACATTTCCATAAAAACCAAGTCCAACAAAGAAGACAATTGAAACAATGGTTTGCATTAAGTAATTGGTCAACGCCATTTGCCCTGCGTAGCCGAGCGAGCGTAATCTTTTCTGCCAAGTTTCTTTTTGGAGCATTATATATAAAAAGCATAGTGATGTTCCTGTTAAACTCTTAAACAGTTGAACTGCATAAAGTTGCTTAACTCCGAAATCGAGAATATCCATTTTCAATAGTGCGAGCACAGCGATAAGCGGAATGCTTATCAATAGGGTGATCAACCTAATTCTTTTTATAAACGCCAAATGACTGCTTACATGATGAAACAAACCTGCTTTCCCTGCTGCTAAACCGCAGAGAAACATGGCAAATACCGGAATGGATGCTGGGATCAAATTTACTGCAACGAAGCCTACTTCTGTTCCTAGACGATAAGACACCCACTCTAAATACCCTGCTTGCTGATATACTTCAACATACTTCTCCAGACTCCCTGCAAATCCTCCTGCAGTTGATTCCTCCATTTCTGTGATAATCTCACGAGGAATGAATAAATTTAGTGCAAATAACAGATTCAATACAACCAACAAACTAAACGCCCAGATAAGGATGGTTTTCAATTTCCTATTATAAAAGAATAATAGAAACACACCAGCTATAGCATATGTGTGCAATATATCGCCGAACCAGAGAGCAACAACGTGAATTAAACCAAACAACAACAAAGCAAATATCCTGCGAAGATAGAGTGCTTTACATTTGAGCCCTTTTTCTTCAGCACGGTTCATAAAAATATAAAAGCCTAGGCCAAATAAAAACGAGAAAATCGTAAAAAATTTCATTTCAACAAATAACGCAAATAACACATCTAGCCAGTAATCAACACCAGAGTATTCCATACCCTGCCCATAACGGGATTTCATAAATATTGGAGAATGAAACGCAGGCATATTCACTAAAAAAATCCCAAACAATGCGAAGCCTCGTATGATGTCGATTGTCATGATGCGATCCTTACCCGTGATTGGCGAATTGTTCATAACTTCTCTCCCTTCCTTATTTTCATGGAAAATATTAGCACTTCTACATTATACACACGAGTTCAGAAGGTATCTCTAATTCATAAAAAATTTTCTTTTAACGTTTTAACCTAAAATAATAGGTCCCCCTACTCGGAGAAACCTATTTGGCAATGGTTTTCAGTCTCAACCAACCTGCCGAACTTGTAGCCTTCAATCAGAATTTGTTTTTCGTGCTCATTAAGTGATCGCCGCCATTTTTGTTCTAAATAAAATATTGCTTCATTATATAGTATTGAATTATAGTCAAACGGCTGTTTCATCAGAAGCTCCTTTCTACAGTTTTATCTTCTATTTTATCCATCCTTTTCAACATTAACAGTCAAAAAAAGTTGACTCCTCTATTTCAGAAGCCAACTTTTTCATCTAGGATTAAAATAGAGAATCCAAAGGGGGGTATTCCTCTACTTAATCAACCATTATTTTAATTCAGCTAGTATTTCTTCAATTTTCGCTAACTCGGATTGTAATCCGCTACCACCTAAGTACCAAAGTGCACCATCTAAATATACGATACGGCTACTTTTGTAAGCTTCAGTTTGTTTAATGATGTCATTTTCCATATCTTTTGCTATATTTGACGCCCCGCCAGTTGCTGCAGTACGGTCAATTACAAATAAAACTTCTGGATTATATTCTAAAATTGCTTCAAAACCAAAGTTAGATCTGTGTCGTGTAGAATCTACTATATCTCCTGTAACCGTTTGGAATCCATATAAGTCATAGATATAACCGAAACGTGACTTTGGTCCAAATCCAGATAAATTGCCTTCGTTGTACATCGTAACTAATGAAGTTTCATAATTACCAGCTAAAGCTTGAATTTCTTCAAAATGTATCGAAATTAGCAAGATATTTTTCTGCTTCAGCCTCCTTACCGAACATTTTAGTTGCAACGTCTACTGAAGCTAAGAATGTGTTCCAGTAGTCTTCTGATGTTGTACCAACGAATACGACAGGAGCAATTTCCTTTAATTCTTCATAAAAAGTTGATTGGCGTTCTGAAATGAAGATAACATCAGGATCAAGCTCGGCAAGATCTTCAAGCAGCGGGCTTTTTAATGTTCCGACATTCGTATAATCGTCATATGCATAACTTTCTATGTGACTCGGCAACCTAGAGTCTTGGGCAACCCCAACTACTCCTTCAACACCTAATGCATCTAATGTGTCTAAAAAGCCATAATCAAACACGGCAATTTTTTCGGGCATTGTTTCGAATGTGACATCTTCAAAAACAATCTTTCCTTTTTCCTCATTTTCTGTAGAAGCAACCGTTGACGAAACTGTCATCGGATAAACGGCAGCTTGTTCACTCGTTTCTGTTTCACTTTCAATATTTTGCGTCTCAGATACGTTCGTTTCTTCTTTGTAGAAGCTTCCTCGTCAGAGCCACAACCTGCTAGCATCAATGATAAAGCTAGGAATCCACTTGCAATTTTCCATTTTTTCATTTTCCTTTTCTCTCCTTCAAAATGTTACTATTTTTCGCACTTTTAATGGGGATGATAATCATTATCATTGATAACAATTCTCATTATAGGACGAGAAAATTTTTCTGCCAACACTTTTTGGAAACAATTTCGAATTTTATAATAAAAATAGCCTAGAGAAAACAAAGCTTTTCACTTCGCTTCCCCTAGGCTATAATCACCAATCAGTTCGCTGTTGCTGAACAAGAATTAAAATAGACACAAAGGCGGCATCCATCTTGTTCTTGTACAGGAATATCCATTTCATAGATTTCTCGTAAGGAATCAGACCGAATCACTTCGTGGGTCGGTCCATTTTTCACCAATTTTCCGTCTTTCAACGCGACAATGCGGTCAGAATAGAAAGAGGCAAAATTAATATCATGCAAAACTATGACAACAGTCTTGCCCAACTCATCGACAAGTTGGCGCAGTATTTTCATAATTTGTACCGAATGCTTCATGTCTAAATTATTTAACGGCTCATCTAGGAGGATATATTCCGTATCTTGAGCAATGACCATCGCAATAAACGCGCGCTGCTTTTGACCACCAGATAGTTCATCCAAAAATTTATCCTGCATCTCGGTTAAATTCATGTACTCTAGTGCTTGATCAACAAACTTTCGATCTTCTTGCGTAAGACGACCTTTGCTATATGGGTAACGGCCAAATGAAACGAGTTCACGTACCGTTAGCCGAACATTCAGATGATTTGATTGTTTTAAAATGGAGACACGTTTAGCAAATTCGTTTGACTTCCATTTTTTCACATCGTTACGGTCTACTAATACTTCCCCAGTGTCTGCCTCCAATAAACGACTCACCATTGAAAGAAGCGTAGACTTCCCGGCCCCATTTGGCCCGATAAACGACGTAATCGTTTTCGGTTCAATCGTAACCGATACATCTTCCACAACAGGTTTTTTCCCAAATCGTTTCGTTAAGTCTTTGATTTCAATCATCCTGCTGCCCTACTTTCTTTTTAGTAATAAGTAAATAAAGTACAACCCACCGATAAAGTTAATGATAACACTTAATGTTGTCCGCAGCTCAAAAATATGCTCAACAAGGAATTGGCCACCCACTAAAGCTATAATACTAATAAAGCTAGCCCCGACAATTAACAAAGAATGCCTATTATGGGTATTGATATATTGGTAAGCAAGATTGGATACAATTAAACTTAGGGATGTAATCGGACCCACGAGTGCCGTGGATGTTGCAATCAACACCGATGATAAAATTAAAATATTCATAACCATACGGTCGTAGTTGATACCTAGATTCATAACATTTTCCCGACCAAGTGACATAACATCTAACTAATCAATAATGAAATAACCATAAATAAAGCTTATCCCCAAAATTGCTAGCGCAATATACAACAAATCTGCTTTGACATTGATGAAGCTTGCGAACAAAAGGGTTTGCAAACTCAAATATTCCGTAGGACTGATCAAGACTTGTAAAAACGTGACAAAGCTACCTAGCAGTGTTCCTAATATCAAACCAATAATAAGCAAAAAATAAATTGGATGCTTATCTGCACGGAATAAAAACCGATATAGCAGTAGAGCAAAAAGAACCATCGCTCCAATTGCTAGCCCAAAATTCAAATATTTATTAAGAATCCATATCGACATTGAACCAGCAAAGAAGTAGATAAATGTTTGAACAACCTCATACATCGAATCAATCCCCATTACCGAAGGAGTTAAAATCCGATTATGGGTAATGGTTCGGAATACAACAGTCGAATATGCAATCGCAATTCCAGTTACTACCATTGCACCAATTCGAACTAAACGTTTAGGAAACGCATAGTCAAATCCACCTTTTATATCATAGAAAGCATATAGTACAATGCTGATGATGGCGACAATTCCCAACACAATCAACTTCGCCCTGTTACTTCGCATATGCTCTCCCCATAAATAACAAAATTAAGAAGATCGCACTACCGATAACCGCGACAGTAATGTTAACAGGGATTTCATGTGGATGGATCACAATGCGCCCGATAATATCACAGATTAATAGAAATACCACACCTAAAAGGGCGGTGTGCGGGATGATTTTACGCAAATTGTCCCCTAAATAGATGGAAACAATATTCGGTACAATCAATCTAAAAATGGAATGATTCCGACTGTTAAGACCACAGTAGTTGAAATGATTGATGCGAGAACAAGGCAAATGTTGAGGACAAGTTTATAGCTTAAACCTAAATTCTTTGTGAAATCCTCACCCATTCCAGCAACGGTAAATTTATTAGCATATAAATAAGCTAATATGACGACAGGAATACTTATGTACAATAATTCATAACGACCAGACATAATTAATGTGAAACTTCCCATTAACCATGCAGAGATGTTTTGGATTAAATCGGCTTCGTACGCAAAAAACGTCGTATTGGATGATAAAATATTTCCGTACATAATCCCGATTAATGGAACAAAAATAACATCTTTAAACTTGATCCGGTCTAGGATTTGCATAAAAACAAAGGTTCCTAGTAACGCAAACGCGAAGCTAAAAACAATTTGCTGCATATAGGTGACCTTTGTAAACACCAACATTGAAATTAAGATTCCTAGTTTCGCAGCATCCAATGTACCCGTTGTGTCGGTGAGGCAATTTTGTTTCGACTTAAAGACTGCATGATTAAACCGGCAATACTCATTCCTGCCCCTGCCAAAATAATCGCCAATAAACGCGGCAAGCGGCTAATCAAGAAAATTTGTGTCTTATCCGACTCCCAATCGAATAAGTCCGTTATCCCAATATCAATCGCACCGATAAATAAAGATACAATAGACTGGACGATGGCAGCAATACTTAACATCCATAGTTTCATACTCATCCTCTTAACGTCTGTTAATTTCTCGGTTAATTGATAATGATTATCATTATTAGTGAAAATTCATTATATCTGACCCAATCAGAAAAAAGCAAGCATCACTTTTTGATATTTTCCTTTTAGAGTCACAGGGACGCCCCGAATTCTCTTGTTTCACAGAAATGATGTTCCACAAAGTTTTCAACGAAGAAGGCGAACAGTAAGTAAGTCTGTTCACCTTCTTGTTAATACTTTATAAGGAATTTTCATCCGCCCAAACTTAATATGGATCTGCTTCTTTCCCCATATTTTTCGCTGCATCACTTGCCTCGTCTGCGGCGGCAGAAGCTGTATGATCTTTGTCTTTCATCATTGCCATTGCTTGCTCCACGCCTTCTTTTACACGACGACCATAGTCCTCGTCTGCCTTTGTAAAATATTCAATCATATTCTTCCGAATCTCGGCGTTACAGACTTTCAATGCATCAACCAAATTGCTGATCAACTCATCTTTTTCCCAATCCTCTAAATTCCGATACGTATCACCAGCTTGGCCAAAATCATTGGTACGATCAATTTTTTCACGAACCAATTTCGCGTTATATTCTGGCTCATGGACCTTGCCAACCTGTTCTGCTTCTGTTAACCCGTTACGCGTAGATGGTTCATAGTTAACATGTGGATTTTTACCTGGTGCTGTATCCACAAAATAAGACATTTGACCGCCACGCTGATTTGTAGCAACACGTTTTTTCGGGGCGTTGATTGGCAACTGTAAGTAGTTTGTGCCTACACGGTGACGTTGTGTATCAGAGTAAGAGAATGTTCGACCTTGCAGCATTTTATCATCTGAAAAGTCAAGACCGTCCACCAATACACCTGTACCAAACGCTGCTTGTTCCACTTCATTAAAATAATTCTCTGGGTTTTTATTTAATACCATCTTCCCTACTTTTAAGAATGGGAATTTGTCAGTTGGCCATAGTTTTGTATCATCCAGTGGATCAAAATCAAGCTCAGGATGCTCCCCATCCTCCATGATTTGGACGCAAAACTCCCATTCTGGGTAGTCACCGCGCTCAATTGCTTCATACAAATCTTGGGTTGAATGACTAACATTTTTCGCTTGAATCGCTTCGGCTTCTTTTTGGGTTAAATTTTTAATTCCTTGATTCAACGGTTCCCAGTGATACTTAACAAGCACAGCCTTCCCTTCACTGTTCACCCATTTGTAGGTGTTAACCCCGGAACCTTGCATTTGGCGATAATTTGCCGGAATTCCCCAGGGAGAGAATAAGAAGGTTACCATATGTGTTGCTTCAGGAGTTTTTGCTAAAAAATCAAACATCCGCTCAGGGTCGCTAACATTTGAAACAGGATCCGGCTTAAACGCGTGGATCATATCAGGAAATTTCATTGCATCACGAATAAAGAAAATCTTTAGGTTATTGCCAACAAGATCCCAGTTTCCATCCTCGGTATAAAATTTCACTGCAAACCCACGTGGATCGCGTGCTGTTTCCGGAGATTCCATTGCTCCTGCAACTGTTGAGAAACGGACAAACACAGGTGTTCGCTTCCCTTTTTCCTGGAAAAGCTTAGCACGTGTATACTTGGAAACTGGCTCATCACCAACTGTTCCATAGGATTCAAAATAGCCATGTGCTCCAGCGCCACGAGCATGTACGACACGCTCCGGTACACGTTCACGATCAAAATGAGACATTTTTTCGAGGAAATCATAATTTTCAAGAGTCGACGGACCACGATTTCCAACAGTACGGATATTTTGGTTATCTGTGACAGGATGACCCTGACGATTCGTTAGCGAATCTTGGCTCTCACCAGTCCCTAATTTGTTGTTTTGATTTCTACTTTCTTCCATTTTTATAAACCTCCATAACTTTGGAAAAACCCTTTATCAGTTTTATCCAGTAGAACCGAAATTATGTAATGGTTATAAAAAAAGGAATGTAGTGTGATAGCGACTAAGTGAATAAATGAAATTAACAAGCCTCCTCACTTAACGAACTCATGTATAAACAACCTAGCATACCCAAATAGTATATATGGAGGTGGAACATGACTTACAACAAAAACCAACAAGAGCAAAAGCAATTTAAACAAAATTCATATGAAATGGAAAAAGAACAGAAAGAAACGGTTCACTTAGACAAAGCTCCAAAACCTCACATCCATGGACAAGTTGTGACAGAAGATATGGAATAATATGGAACAATGTGAGAGAAGCCTCTTTAGCCAGTTGGTAAACAGGCTTTCCATTTAAAAAGAGCCTTTACACCTACCCTTTTTTAAAAGTTGATAAAAATTGCTTTATCATTTGAATGTATCTAACCTATTAACAAGGGCATGCAATGATTTCCTTGCATGCCCTCCTAATTATTCTATTTTTCTCGATTATTTACCTCAGTTTTACTTGAATACTATTAACTGTTTGTCCACCAATATCGATGCGAAGCTGATAATTTCCTTTAGAATGTGGTTTTGAATCAAAATTGAACATATAGTATCCTGCTTTTTCATCATATCGGAAAAGATTCCCTTTATTTGCATTGCCCGGAGATTTCGCTTCCACTTCAGATCTAACTTCTCCATTAACTATCTCTGCAACAAATAGTCTTGCTTCCGCACCTACTATCGAAGTCCCTTCTGAATCCACTAATTTCATTTTAACTGGGAGCTTGCTACCTTGCTTAATGGAATTGACTTCATCTACTTTGATTGGAGATAATACTGAGCTTGAAACGTCCTTTGCTTTTCCAATGAATGTAGTGACACTCTTTGCCGCAAGTTCTGTTGTCACTTCTCCATTCTTTACTGCTAGTTCATCAAGCTGCTTTAAGTCTTCTGTTTCAGACGTTCTGTATGATGTAACAGAATCTGTTACCATGGTCGCATTAAATCCATCAAAATTTAGGTTTAACTTGGAAGAGGAATCATTTTCATTGATGGCAACAATCGCATATTCCCCTGTTTCAGCATTTTTATATGCAGAAACATAGATCCCTGAACCACCATTAGTACGTGTGTTGATTCGATTGTACCCAGGACGTATAAATCGACTGTAGTTTCCGATTGTAAACAGCCTTTTATTGAGATGATATTCTTTATTTTCGATGTCTAAGTTAATAAGAGGTTCACCTTTATCCAATTTGAAGGACACAAACCACCAGTAGAACCATGCATTAGCTTCTGCAACCGTCATATGGTGATGAAGAAGCTTTGCCCAATACAATCCATCTTTAATAGTAGGATCATTGGTTCCTAAGTTTGAGGTTTCTGTTTCCCAGAGTTTTTTATCATACTTCTTCACTGTTGGAAACGTTGCACCCAATCCAC